>Ga0224529_1000054_pt1 | contig 81904 bp, 67 predicted proteins | sample CBST50metaG_FD_179893 | JGI IMG/M metagenome (GOLD analysis project Ga0224529, IMG submission 179893) | Peat soil microbial communities from Stordalen Mire, Sweden - C.B.S.T50 | ecosystem: Environmental > Terrestrial > Soil > Wetlands > Peat | place: Sweden: Norrbotten County, Stordalen Mire...
GCTGGGCCGATCAACTGAGAATCCCGAGACTCTGTTGACCTCAACTTCTCGAACCGCCGGATGCGGACCCGCTTGTCCGGTGGTGTGGCAGGGGAGAGCAGGTGACTGCTCCCCCTATGCCGATCGTTTTGAGACTGCTTCCGTCTTTCGAAGCCGTCCTCAGTTGCTGAAGAGCAGAACGCCTGCGGCTTTCTCCTCGGTGGCGGTTTCGTCGGCGCTGACCGGCCGGTAGAAGAGCTGGTTCGCGTCCAGGTAAACCTCGAGGAAGGCCGGCCGGGCGGTAATCTGTCCGGCGATCAGAGCCTCGGACAAGGGGTCCTCGACGTAGCGCTGCAGGGCGCGGCGCAACGGGCGCGCGCCGTAGCTGCGATCCGTGAGGGTCTTGTCGAGGATCCACTTCTTGGCGTCCTCGGTGACGGAGATGGTGATGGCCTTCTGCGCCAGGTTCGCGTTCAACTGCTGCACCATCAGTTCGACGATCTGCAGTAGGTCGGCGTCGTTGAGCGACTGGAAGAGGATGACCTCGTCGAGCCGGTTGAGGAACTCGGGGTTGAAGGTCTTCTTAACCTCCTGCTTGACCAGTTCCTCGACCTTGTCGCTGACAATGTCTTCGCGGTCGCTCTGGAAGCCGAGTCCCTGCTTCTTCATCAGGTGCCGGGCGCCAATGTTCGAGGTCATGATGAGGATGACGTTCTTGAAGTCGACGGTATTGCCCAGGCCGTCGGTCAACTGTCCGTCCTCAAAGACCTGCAACAGAATGTTGAAGACATCGGGGTGCGCCTTCTCGATTTCGTCCAGCAGGACCACCGAATAGGGCGAACGCTTCACGCGCTCGGTCAGCTGGCCGCCCTCCTCGTAGCCCACGTACCCTGGGGGCGAGCCGATCAGCTTGGAGACCGAGTGCTTCTCCATGAACTCCGACATATCGAAGCGGATGAGCGCCTTGTCCGACCCGAAGAGGAAATGGGCCAGGGTGCGGGCCATCTCCGTTTTGCCCACGCCGGTGGGACCGAGAAACAGGAAGCTCCCGATGGGCCGGTTGGGCGACTTGAGGCCGGCGCGGGAACGGCGGATGGCGCGGGCCAGGGCGCTGATCGCCTTCTCCTGCGAAATGACGCGCTTGTGCAGCTCTTCCTCCACGCGGAGAAGCTTCTGCGTCTCTTCTTCCTTGATGCTGGTGACGGGAACGCCGGTCCAGCGGCTGACCACATCCTCGATGTCCTCGCGGCCCACGATGCCGGAGGCCGATTCGTCGAGGTGATACTTGTCGCGCATGGCGCGCAGGTTTTCGCGCTCCTTGCGCTCCTCGTCGGAGTAGAAACGCGCCTTCTCGAACTCGTGGTTGGCGATGGCCGAGTCCATACGGTGCACAATGAACTTGATGCGCTTCTGCACCTCGGTGATTTCCTCGGGCAGCGAGGTCTGGCGCAGCTTGACGCGCGCGCCGGCCTCGTCGATCAGGTCGATCGCCTTGTCGGGCAGGAAGCGGTCGGGAATGTAGCGGTTCGAGTGGGAAACCGCGAATTCGACGGCATCGTCCGTGTAGCTGACCGCATGAAATTTCTCGTAGCGGTCCTTGATGCCCATGATGATCTTGATGGCGTCTGCCTCGTTGGGCGGCGGCACCTTGACGGCCTGGAAGCGGCGTTCCAGGGAGCGGTCCTTCTCAATCGACTTGCGGTACTCGGCCGGGGTGGTGGCGCCGATGCACTGGATTTCCCCGCGGCTGAGCGCCGGCTTCAGAATGTTGGCCGCGTCCAGCGAGCCCTCCGCGGAACCCGCGCCCACCAGGGTGTGCAACTCGTCGATGAAGACGATGGAGTTCTGATTCTCCATCAGCTCCTTCATGATGGTCTTGAGCCGCTCTTCGAACTGGCCGCGGTACTTGGTGCCGGCCACGATGAGCGAAAGATCCAGGCCTAGAACGCGCTTTTCGGCCAGGAACGACGGAACTTCCCCGTCGGCGATGCGCTGCGCCAGGCCCTCGACGATGGCGGTCTTGCCCACACCCGGCTCGCCGATCAGCACCGGGTTGTTTTTGGTGCGGCGGCAGAGAATCTGGATGACGCGCTCGAGTTCGCCGTCGCGGCCGACCAAGGGATCAAGCTGCCCGTCCATCGCGGCCTGGGTCAGGTCGCGGCTGAACTCGGCCAGCAGGCTGGACTCGCGCTGCCGCGGCTGTTGCGGGGTTTTTTCCTGCGTGACGCGGCCCAACTCCTCGCGAATCTGCGCCAACTTCAGGCCGCGCTCCTGCAAAATCTCCGAGGCGAAGCATTTTTCTTCGCGCAGCAGTCCCAGAAGGAGGTGTTCGGTGCCGATATGCTTGTGCCCCAGGCGTTCGGCTTCTTCCGCCGCGTAGGCCAGCACTCGCTTGCACTCGTTGGAGAGCGGCAGGTCGACCGAGGTCGAGACCTTTTCCCGGATGGTTGTGTGGGCTTCAATCTGCTTGCGAATCGACTCGACCGAGGCGTGCGAGCGCAGGAAGCGGTTGGTCAACGCCTTGTCCTCGCGCAACAGGCCGAGGAGCAAGTGCTCGGTCTCGATATAGGGCGAGCCAAACTGGCTGGCCTCATACCGCGCAAAGAAAATTACGCGTCGTGCCTTCTCCGTATAGCGTTCGAACATGATGTACTCCCCCCATGATTCGGGCTTGCCGCAGACTGACCGGCGGAAGTGGCTGTCCGGTGTACCGGCTTCAACCCGACCCGCGCGCGTCCTTTTCTTGAGCGGCTCTCCAATGTACTTGCCGTTGCCGGTTCGGTGCAAGGTGAATTCTTCTCGATATCGGGAAAAGCTCACTGCACGGTCGCGGTTTCGACCTGGTGCGACTGGAAAACCGCCAGGTACTCCGCCGCCGGAACCCAGGGAAATTCATTCAGGTCCGGACAGCTCTTTGAGATGGTGGCGGGCGATGGTTCTCACCCTGCGTCCGTCGGCGTTGGTGCTGCCGAAGGGACTTCCATCCTGCTTTCGCCAGCCGGGAAAGGCGTCACCCTCTCCAGACCGCTTACACAATAAGACTCAAACCCAAGCGGAACGGTGCTTTTTCCGTCAGATGTTCCCGGCCGGAAGGCCCGTTTGCTGTACGCCCGCAATCCATCGGTTCGCCACCAGCTTTCCCGCTTCCAGGCGCAAGGCCCGCGTACATCGCGCGGCCAGATCCATATTGTGCGTCACCAGAATCGAGGTGAGGCCATGATCGGCGTGCAGCCGGGCAATCAAATCGAAGACCAGGCCCGCAGTCGCCTCGTCCAGGTCGCCAGTGGGTTCGTCGGCCAAAAGCAGCCGGGGATTGTTGACCAGCGCACGGGCCAGAGCCACCCGCTGCTGTTCGCCTCCGGAGAGTTCGCCGGGCCGATGTTCGCCGCGATCGTCCAGGCCAACTTCGCGGAGCCAGTTGGCCGCCACCGCCGAAGCATCGCGGCGGCTGACGCCGCGGGCCATCAGCGGCATGGCGACGTTTTCCAGCGCCGTAAATTCCGGCAACAAATAGTGAAACTGCCAAACGTAGCCGATCTCGCGATTGCGGAAGGCCGCGGCCTCACGCTGGGAGAGGGCGGCCACGTTGGTTGACGCGCAGTATACCGTTCCCGCGGTTGGAGCATCAAGGGCGCCCAGAATGTGCAAAAGCGTGCTCTTTCCCGCGCCCGACTGGCCCACAATGGCCACCATCTCGCCGGCTTCGATCTCCAGATTGAGATCGCGAAAAAGAGTGAGCTCGCCACGGGCGGTCTGGTAGGTTTTTTCGAGGTTCTGGAGCTGGATCAGAGGGGAAGCGGGCTGGAGTTCCGCGCCCTGCGCCTGGTTTTCGGCCCGCAACGAGGAGTCCTGCGCAGTGCGCGGGGCCTGACTGGCAGCCGCTGAGAAGGTTTGCATCATCCGGTTGCACTCAATTTTACATGGTGGAGGATACTAGTACACTGAATGCGTTCCTGCACGAACACCGAGTCTCCGGGCGGCAACGCCGGGAGCGAATTGAAACCCACATGAAAAGACTCCTCATCGGCATCTATGCCGTCGCTACGTTGGTTCTCATGGCCTGGGGCTTTTACCAGGCCATCTATGTTGCCCCCTTGGACGCCATGCAGGGCGAAATCTTTCGCATCATCTTCTACCATGTGCCTTCGGCTGCGGTGGCGTTCCTCTTCTTCGCCATCTCTCTGGCCGGTTCCATCGGCTACCTGAGCTTCCGGCGCAACCAGCCGGATTGGGCGCAGGCCTCCGACGCCTGGGCGCTGGCAGGGGCTGAGGTTGGCGTGGTCTTCTGCACCGTCGTGCTCATCACCGGGCCGCTCTGGGGACGCCGCGCCTGGGGCATCTGGTGGACCTGGGATGCGCGCCTCACCACCACCCTGGTCCTCTGGCTCATCTACGTCAGCTACCTGCTCCTGCGCCGCTTTGCCGCCGGTCCGCAAATGCAGACCCTGGCCGCCGTCCTGGGCATCTTCGGCGCTCTCGACGTACCCATCGTCTATATGTCCAACCGCTGGTGGCGCACCCAGCACCCGGCTCCCGTCTTCGGCGGTGGCGAGGGCTCTGGCATGGACCCGGTCATGAAGCACGCTCTAGGGTGGAACCTCCTCGCCTGGTTCGCCTGGGGAATGCTCATCCTGGTTCTGCGCTACCGCGTCGAGCGCCAGCAGCAGAGGTTCGCCGCCCGTGAGGCGCAGGCCGCTCTGGCGGAACTGTAACCCGCGAAAACCCGCACCGGAACGAGGAAAACCATGGACCAAAGAGCCATTCTCGACCACCAGTTCACCGTCGCCGCCTACGCTGTCACCTGGGCCATTCAACTGGGCTATCTGGCCTGGCTCGGCCTCCGCTGGCGCGCGCAAAAGCGCGCCAACGCGCGCTCCATCCGCACTCCGCGCTAAAGGCCCGGCGGAAATTCAACCATCTTGGAATCAAATATTCGCGCATGGCAGGCTCCGGAGGTCTTCGGAGCCTGTCTTTTGCCACACTGAGCCGGTTTTGCGATATACCACCAAAGGGTTATGGGCATCCCACCAGTTGCTCGGAAATAGCTATCTTAGTGGTATTTTGGTTTTCCCCAATCCATCCGATGATTCATATGTGGACAGGATGCAAGCTGCTCCACAAGGAGAACTTCGGAAAATGCACGATCTTTTAATTGCCCTGGCTTTCATCGGTATGGTTATCGCTCCCGCTATTGTTGCTGCCAAGTCCGGCTCAGAAAGCACAGACGAAGGCGACTGAGCACTTGGACCCTGGTTGTTCACGCGCCGCCCCAGATCTGTTTTGTTGGCGTGAGTCCTTGACCGCTACCCTGGGCAAGCGAACCGGCCCACGCAGGCTGCCGCGCCACAGGAAGAAATTGCTCTTCGTCGCCCCACCCGGTAAACTTGGGATTCGAGGGGCAAATATGTTGGTAGTCATGAAAACGCAGGCCACGCCGGAAGAAATCCAGGCGGTTTGCGAATATATTGAACAATTGGGTTTTCGCGCCCATCCACTTCCCGGAGCCCAGCGCACCGCGATCGGCATTACCGGCAACAAGGGCGAAGTGGAACGTGGCAACATAGAAGCCCTCTCCGGCGTAGCCGAAGTCATCCGCGTCACCAAGCCGTATAAACTGGCCAGCCGCGACGTCAAAGAAGAAGACACCATTATCCGGTTCCCCGGAACCGACGCCACCATCGGCGGACGCAACCTTGCCGTCATTGCCGGCCCCTGTTCCATCGAGAGCCGCGAGCAGGCCTTCTCCATTGCCGAGAAGGTAGCCGCTTCGGGCGCGCAATTCTTTCGTGGCGGCGCCTACAAGCCCCGCACCTCTCCCTATGCATTTCAAGGTCTGGGCATCGAGGCCCTGCGCATCATGGCCGATATCCGTTCGCGCTTCGGCCTGCGCATCGTCACCGAGGCCATCGACAGCGAGAGCCTCGGCCTGGTCGCCGAATGGGCCGACGTGGTGCAGATCGGCGCCCGCAACATGCAGAACTTCTCCCTGCTCAAGAAGGTCGGCAAGCTGCGCAAGCCGGTGCTGATCAAGCGCGGCCTCTCGGCTACCCTCGAGGAGTTCCTCATGGCCGCCGAGTACGTGATGAGCGAGGGAAACTACGAGGTCATCCTCTGCGAGCGTGGTGTGCGCACCTTTACCGACCACACCCGCAATACCCTCGACCTGAGCATCATTCCCGCCGCCCAGCGGCTCAGCCACCTGCCCATTCTGGTTGATCCAAGCCACGGCACCGGACGGCGCGACAGCGTTCTGCCCATGGCCCGCGCCGGGATTGCCGCGGGTGCCGACGGCATCATCGTCGAGGTCCACGACCACCCGGAAAAGGCTCTCTCCGACGGCCCTCAGTCCATCTATCCGGAACAGTTCGCCACCATGATGGACGAACTCCGGCAAATCGCGCCGGTGGTGGGCCGCAACCTGCCCAGCGGCATCCTGGTCGAGTCCGCCAAGGCGTAAACTCATGACTGTCTCGGCCCAGGACCCCATTCCGAGCGGTACGCATGGCCTTGTCATCGAGCGTGGTCGCACGACCCGCTCCCTGACGCTCCGTCAGCCACAAATGCCGGGTGCCCCAGGTCTCGCATCTGCAACCTGGGATTCCGCCAAAGTCCAAGGGAGAGGCCGCCATTGAGCCGCCGCAAGAGTCCCATGAACCTCAAGTCCGCACCAGCCTGTTTCGTTCCCCTTGCCCTGCTGGCCCTCGTGGTCACGGGCTGCCGCTCCCACGACTTCCCGCAGTACCCGGCCAACTACCGCGAATACGCCTACGTCACCAACGGAGGCAGCGGCACCGTCAGCATCTACGACGTGGTCAATGTGCGCCTGGACCGCGAACTGCCCGTGGGCCAGAACCCCGTCGCGGTGGCCGTCAGCCCCACCCGCAACGAAGTGTACGTGGTCAACTCGGGCTCTGAAACCGGACAGGGATCGATCACCGTCCTCAACGCCGAAAACAATTCCGTCGCAGCCACCATCCAGGTCCATGGGCAGCCGGTCTCCATCGAGATCGCACCCGCAGGCGATCTGGCCTACGTGGCCAACTCCGGCTCCAACACCATCTCCGTCCTCGACCTCAAGTCCCGCCAGGAGATCGCTGTCATCGGCGCCGGCGAGAAGCCTGCCGCCGCGCGCCTCTCTCCGGACGGCAAGACCCTGGTGGTCGCCAACCGCCATGGCAACAGCGTGAGCCTGGTCGATTTGCCCAGCCGCAAGGTCCGCGCTGTCTTCGAGGATTGCCCCGGCGCATCCGACGCCGCCATCCTCCCCGACTCTTCCAAGGCTTTCGTGGCCTGTTCGGCCGGTCACCAGGTGATGGTCATTGCGCTGGCCCACGCCGAGGTCATCCCTGGCGCTCACCCAGCTCCGTCCAGCCCCGCTCAACCCGGACCCGCCCAGCCCGACCGTCTGGAAGCGCTGCTCGACGTAGGCCAGGGCCCCGTCCACCTGGCCCTGAAGCCCGACGGCGGCGAACTCTTCGTCTCCAACTCTCTGAGCGATTCGATGTCCGAGGTCTACAACGGCACCGACGAGGTCGGCAACACCTACATGATCGGGGACGACCCCGTCCGCGGCCTGGTTTCGAGCGACAACGCCCTGCTCTACGTGGCCGGCTTCAACTCCCAGTTCGTCACCGTCTATTCCATCGACGACGGCAAGCGCCTCTACCCCTCCATCCACGTGGGCGACGGTCCAACGGCGCTGGCGTTTTCCTCCTCGGGACTGCTGCTCTTTTCCGTCGATTCCCGCTCCGGCGACGTAGCCGTGGCCCGCACTGCCACGCGTTCCCTCTTCACCCTGCTTCCCGCCGGCCGCAACCCCAACGCCATCGTCGTCAAGGCCTTCAAGCTGCCGTAGCTTTTCCAGCTTCTCCGCAAACGCTGTCCCTCCGGACCAGAACCGCAATAAACTGGATTTGTGCCGGGATTTCACATCGAACACTTTGGCTGCCGGGCCGCACGCGCCGATGGCGAGGCGGTGGGCAGCCATTTGCGCGCCGCGGGGCTCTGCGAACTCCAGCCCTCAGCCGCCGACGTGGTGGTGGTCAACACTTGCAGCGTGACGGCCGAGGCCGACCGCGCCGCACGCGCCTTCATCCGCCGCGCCCACCGGCTTAACCCCCAGGCGCGGATTGTCGTTGCCGGCTGCTATGCCCAGCGCGCGCCCCGCGAGTTGGCCGCCCTGCCCGGCGTTGCCGCCGTGGTGGGCAACAGCCACAAGGCCCTGACGCCCGAGATTGCCCTGCGCCTGGCTCTGCCCCCGGTGGACGCCTCTCCGGTCCCAGATCCCACGCTGGTTCCCCTGCAATCGCTTCTGGCGGCCAGCGTCCGCCCCGCTGCGGCCCCCATCTGGGCCGACGACCGCTTCGCCCACTCCTTTCTTGAAGAGGCGCAACTCGTTCCCGGCGCGCAAACCCGGCCCAATCTCAAGATTCAGGAGGGCTGCGGCAACCGCTGCACCTTCTGCGTGATTCCCCAGACGCGCGGCTCCTCCAAGAGCCTTTCCGGTGCAAGCGTCCTGCGCCAGGTGGAGGGCTTCGCCGCCGCCGGTGGCAAGGAACTGGTGCTCTCCGGAATCAACCTGGGCCGCTGGGGGCGCGACTTTCCGCGCTCCGATGCAACGCCCGGCAATGGCTCCGCTCCGTGCACGCTGGCCGGCCTGGTGCGGGCGATTTTTCTCCGCACCACGCTGCCCCGCCTGCGCCTCAGCTCCATCGAGCCGATGGACTGGGACGCCGAACTGATCGGCCTGATGGCGGAGTTTGGCGGAACGCGCCTTGCCCGCCACGTGCATCTGCCCCTCCAGTCCGGCTCCGACGGCGTCCTCCGCCGCATGCACCGCCGCTATCGTCCCTGGCATTACGTGGAAAAGGTGGAAGCCCTGCGGCGCGCCGCCGGGCCGGAACTGACCCTGGGTGCCGACGTGATGGTGGGCTTTCCCGGCGAAACCGACGCCGAGTTCCAGGAGACCGAGGCGCTGATTCGCGCCCTGCCCTTCGGCTATTTGCACCTGTTTCCCTTTTCGCCCCGCCCCGGAACGCCGGCCTGGGCCCTTCACGCCGAGCGTCCGGTTCCGGAGGCGGTGGTTGAAGAGCGCATGACCGCGCTGCGGATTCTCGCGGCGGAGAAAAGTCAGACGCACCGGAGGTGCTTTGTGGAAAGGGAAGTGGAGGTCCTCACCCTGCACACGCCCCCCGCGCTGGAGAGTCTGGGTCGCACCGCCGCCTTGTCTGAGAACTTTCTGCCCATCGAGCTCGATGCCCGCCTGCCCGCCAACCGGCTGTTGAGGGTGCGCGTGACTGGTTTGGCCGCGGATGGCGCGCTGCTTGCAGAGCCGGAAATCACTGTGGATGCGCCGCGTTTTATAGAGGATTGATCCGGCAGCACGGCGGGCAGGGCCGCCTGGAGCTTTGAGAGTCGGGAGAAAGTCGGCGTCTCCTTACTCCATTGAGGTTTTCGACGGCGCGGACTCGGGCCGGGTTGGGAGTTCGGACCCCGAGGCCAAGTCCCCCGCAAACCCTTTGTTCCAGAGAGCCGCGCCAATGCTATACTCAGGGTGCGTACGTGTGCCCATGGCGATTCCGGCAGACCCCCGGAAGGTGGGCAGCGGCGACTCTTGGAGGAGCACCATCGCACTCGACAAACGTTCGGCAAAGTCCTTTATCCGCATCAACGACCGGATTCGTGCGCGCGAGATTCGCGTCATCGACGAAAACGGCGAGCAACTCGGCATCCTGCCGCCCTTCGAGGCGCTCAAGATAGCCCGCGAACGCGGCCTTGATCTGGTCGAAGTTTCGCCCAACGCGGTTCCCCCGGTCTGCCGCATTCAGGACTACGGCCGCTTCCTCTACGAGAAGGAAAAGAGCGATCGCGCCGCCAAGAAGAAGCAGAAGATCATCGTGATCAAGGAAGTCAAGTTCTCCGTCACAGTGGACGAGCATGACTACCAGACCAAGAAGAATCAGGCGGTCAAGTTCCTCATCGGCGGCGACAAGGTCAAGGCCAGTCTCCGCTTCCGCGGCCGCCAGATGGCCCACCGCGACCTGGGCTACAAGATCGTCAACAAGCTGATCCAGGACATCGGCGATGCCGGCGTGGTGGAGTTCATGCCGCGCATGGAAGGCAACGTCCTGCACGCGATTATTGCGCCATCGAAGAAGCAGGAAGCGCCCAAGCCCAAGCCTCCCGTGGCGCCGCAGCCGCAGGTCGCCGCAGCGCCGCGTCCTCCGGCTCCTCCGGTTCCTCAGGTGCAGTAAGCCGTCTCTTTCTCTTGAATGTGCATCGGCCGCCTCTTCGGGCGGCCGGTGTCGTTTGAAGGGGTGCGACCGGCCGAGCGGCAACCCGGCCGCCCGGCCCTGGAGCCCTGGTCGCCTTTCACCCTGGTTTGCGCTATACTGATTAAAGCCCAAAGGGGCAGGGAAGTCCCTGTCTGACGGGTTCTGCGGCGGGGCCACTCAGCCCGGTCGAAAAACGAGAAAAAAATGCCCAAGTTGAAGACCCATACGGGCGCGAAAAAGCGCTTCGCAAAGACTGGTACCGGCAAAATCAAGCGGCATCAGACCAAGACGCGGCACATCCTTACGTCGAAGTCGCCTAAGACCAAGCGGAAACTGGGAAAGACTCTCATGGTTTCTGACGGCGACTACTTGAAGGTAGCGCGCATGATTCCCTACGCCTGATTGCTGTGCCGCCTCCTGAACCAGGCGGCGCTTCAGGGCCCCGGCAAACGCGTTACTCGGGCCCCCGGCATTCCGGACCGCTTTAACCCCGGATGCCGAGAAATCCAGGCTTGCATGAGCGAGTGAAGAGGTTTACCGCCCCACCCCCTAAGGGTTCGGGCCTCCTGCCTCCAGCCGCGATGACCACGAACGCAAAACGGAGAATACCCAATGCCCCGCGTAAAACGCAGTACCAAGCGGAATGACCGCCGCAAGAAGATTCTTGACCGAGCCAGCGGCTACTTCCTCACCAAATCAAAGCTCTACCAGGCAGCCCAGGAAGCCGTCGAACGCGGCCTCAAGTTTGCCTACACCGGCCGCAAGCAAAAGAAGCGCCAGTTCCGCTCTCTGTGGATCGTCCGCATCTCGGCCGCCTGCAAGCTGAACCAGTTCAGCTACTCGCAGCTGATCAACGGCCTGAAGAAGGCCGGCGTCGAGCTGGATCGCAAGATCCTGTCCGACATCGCCATCAAGGACGCCGCCGGCTTTACCGCACTGGTCGACAAGGCCAAGGCCACTCTCGCCGCGGAAAACAAGGCAGCGTAAGAGCGAGTCAGCAAGTCAGCGAAACGACCCGGGATCCTCAGGATTCCGGGCCGTTTCGCTTTTTGAATCAATGAGCGAAAATTGCGGATTCTCGCGTCTTCGACACGAAAATGCCGAAAACGTACGGAGAGTGCTGGAAATCGCGCCTATTTCACCGCCTGCTCCCCCAGGAATCCTTCCACCGCTTTCCGCCACATTTCCGGCTGGTCCACAAAGTTCATGTGGCCGGAGTTGGGCAGGATGACCAACTGCGAGCCGGCGATCTTCTCGTGCATCTCTTTGCTCAGGCTGGGGGCGCACTCGTCGTGGTCGCCCACCAGAACCAGCGTGGGGACATGAATCGTCGCCAGCCGGTCCACGTACTCCACCGACTTCAGGTTGCCATCGATGACGAACTCGCCGTCCGAGCCCCACATGGCGCGGTAGAGTTCCCAGTTGGACGGCGCCTGGCCGGTAGCGGGGTCGTAGCTGGAGTCGGGACGCGCGCCGTAGAGGAAGGGGAAGTAGCCGGGTCCCCAGGCTAGGTTGCTGTACTCGACGGGGTAGCGGCCGCGCTCCCAGGCCTCGCCCTTGCCAAACAGGCCCGCTTGTTCCAGTTCATTCAGGCGCTTCAGCTTGGCGGGAGGCATCTGCGCCTTTTCGCTGGCCAGGACTTCGTTCATCTGCCGCGTGGAGGGAAAGGTGGAGTTCAGAATCAGGTGGCTCAGGTTCTGCTGGTACTTCAGGGCGTAGGCCTGAGCCAGGACGCCGCCGTAGCTGTGGCCGAGCAGCGAAATCTTGCCCAGGTGGAGAGCTACGCGCACGTCTTCCACGTCTTCCACCATGGCCTCGACCGTGTAGAGATTGGCGTCCTCAAGCCGCTGCGAGCGGCCCGAGCCGCGCTCGTCGATGAAGATGAGCCGGTGAGTGCGCGCCATGGGCAGCAGCCAGGGCAGAAAGTAGTCGTGGCTGGCGCCGGGACCGCCATGCACCACCACCAGCGGCGACCCCTGGCCTAGCGCCACGTAGTAAATGAGCACGCCGTGCGCATCCACAAAGCCTTCCTGCTGCGGGTAAACAGTGGGAGCTTGCTGCGCGAACGCGGCCGGGGCAACCGCCAGAGCGGCGAGTAAAAAAGCCAGGAAAGAGGCGCGAACCAGTCTTTTCATGGACTTTATGCTACGACATTGCCCCGTGGGTTGCAGCCAATTTTCCCGGTTCCCGCGCCGTGCCGGTCCTGCAGAGTGAAGCGGTTGCCCCACGCGGTGGTTTATCCTGACCACTACGCATATGAGTGAAGAAATTCCCAATCTGACGGCATTTGACGACGCCGCGCTGGACCGGGCCTTTGCGGCAGTTGAGCAGCAGGCACGCGAAGCAGCAGCGGCAGTGGACGGCGAGGCGGCCGCAGAGGCTTTTCGCCTGGAGTGGCTGGGCCGCAAGCAGGGCCGGTTAAACCTGGTCTCAGGCCGCTGGCTCAAAGCCGCGCCCCCTGATGCCAAGAAAGCTCTGGGCGTGCGCTTCAACGCCCTGAAGGCGCTGGTCGAGCAGTTGTTGGACCAGGCCGCGGGCGCGGGTCCGACCGACGCGGCGCTCAAGGCCGAGGCCATCGACATTACCCTGCCCGGCACCGAGCGGCTCACCGGCGCCGAGCACCCAATTACCCGCACGCTGAACGAAATCACCAGTGTTTTTGCGGCGCTGGGCTACTCGGTGGGCGTGGGGCCGGAGGTCGAAACCGACTTCTACAACTTCGAGAGCATGAACTTCCCTCCCGGCCATCCGGCGCGCGACACTCAAGACACGCTGGTGATTGCCAACCAGGAGCGCCGCCCTCAGCGCGATCGCCTTCTGCTGCGCACGCACACTTCGCCCGTGCAGATGCGGACCATGGAGTCCCAACCGCCTCCGGTGCGCATTGTGATCCCAGGCAAAGTCCATCGCAATGACGCGGCCGACGCCACGCACTCGCCGATCTTTCACCAGGTGGAAGGGCTGTGCGTAGACACCAACATCACCTTCAGCGACCTGAAGGGCACGCTGGACCACGCCATGAAGGCGCTGTTCGGTTCAGCCGTGAAGACGCGCTTTTTCCCCTCGTTTTTCCCCTTCACCGAGCCCAGCGCAGACGTGCAGATCAGCTGCATCTTCTGCGGTGGCAAGGGCTGCCGCAAATGCAAGGACTCGGGCTGGATCGAGCTGTTGGGCTGTGGCATGGTGGACCCCGCGGTCTTTGCCTTCGCCGCGGAAAAGCAGCCGGGCTACGACTCGAAGAAGATTTCCGGCTTCGCTTTCGGCATGGGTGTCGAGCGCATCGCCATGATGAAATACGGAATCAGCGAGATCGGGCAGCTGTATGCGGGAGATATGCGGTTTTTGGGACAGTTTGTTTAGCAAGTTGGCACGATGAGCAGAACACGTCACTATCGCGATCTGATCGCATGGCAAAAGGCCATGGAACTGGCGCGGGCCATTTACGCGCGAACCGAAGAGTTTCCCAACTTGGAGACATTTGGTTTGCGGATGCAGCTTCGCCGTTCGTCTGTGTATGTTGCCAGCCGTATTGCCGAAGCGCACGGGCGGCTAAACGATACGGAAATGCGAAAGGGCCTGGGAACCGCACGCGCAGCAATCAACGAGTTGCAGACGCAGACGGAACTAGCGGCAAGTCTTGGGTTCTTTAATGAAGATGCGAGCGCGGAGCTACTCGATCTAGGTACACGCGTGGCTAAGCTGATTAATGCGCTTCTAGGTGTACTGGAGCCTGAGGGCGAACCAGCGAACTCGCGACGCGAAGCGCGCCAACCTGCGAAGAGAGATTGAATCGATGAAAATATTGACGAAGTGGTTGAGAGCGTACCTGCCCGGACTTCCGGCCGACGATGCACAACTTGCTGAAGACCTCACCCTGCGCGGCATTGCCGTTGACGGCACGTATCCGCTCGGCCAGGGAAACGGCTCGTACTTCGAGATGGACATCACCACCAACCGCGTGGACGCCATGAACCACTACGGCGTGGCGCGCGAGGCAGCGGCGATTTACGGACTGCCGTTGCCTGCGCTGGAGTTTGCGCTGCCCAAAGCCCGCCCGTCCGGCCAGGATTTTCCCGTGCGCATCGAGGCCGAGGACGCCTGCGGTCGCTTCACGGCGCGGGTGCTGCGCGAGGTGAAGATTGCCGACTCGCGCGACTGGTTCGCGGGCGCAGAGGTCTCCACGTACTTTGGCCTGCTGGAGCAGAAGTGCATTTCGAACGCCGTCGACGCCACCAACTATGCCTGGCTGGCGATGGGTCAGCCCACACACGTCTTCGATCTGGACAAGATCGAGGGCGGCATCGTGGTGCGCCGCGCCAAAAAGGGCGAGAAGCTGAAGACGCTGGACGGCATGGACCGCATTCTCGATCCCGAGGACCTGGTGGTGGCCGACGACGTCAAAGCTCTTGGTCTGGCCGGCGTGATGGGCGGTTGGGACACCATGATTACGCCTTCGACCACGAATGTTTTGGTTGAAGCGGCGTGGTTCGATCCCGTTGCGGTTCGCCGGACGGCGCGACGCCACGGCCTGCACACCGACGCCAGCCATCGCTTCGAGCGCGGCGCGGATTTCAATGCTGCGCCGGTAGCTTCGGCGCTGGTATCGAGCATTTTGCTCGCCAGCGGCGGATGGATTGAAGGCGATCTGGTAGACGTGCGCGTTCCCGCCATTGAATCTCGGACCGCCAGCCGCAAGCCGATCAAGTTGGCGCTGAGTGAAGTCCATCGGATTCTCGGTACCACGATCGACGAGGAAGGCATTACCGCCGCGACCGTCGAGGTGGTGCTGAAGGCTCTGGGGTGCGGGTTAGCGGAATCAGCAAAAGCGAAGGACAATTCCGCCTGGCTGGTGACCCTGCCCAGTTGGCGCCTGGATGTGGAGCGCGAGATCGATCTGATAGAAGAGATCGCGCGCGTTTACGGCTACAACCGCTTTGCCAACACGCTTCCCGCCTTTGGCGAAGGAGTGCGCGCGCTGCCTTGGGCGGAACGAGAAGCCACCGTGCGCCGCACGCTGCTGGCGGCAGGATTCCACGAGGCCATTGCCAGCACCTTCTGTTCGGCGGCCGAAGCGGCATTGACCGCGCCGCAACCGGGTCTGGTGGTTCCGCTGGGCAATCCGCTCAGCGAGGAGGCGGGCGTGATGCGGCCGTCCCTGGTGCCCGGCATGTTGGGGATGATTGGCGGCAACCTGCACCGCGACGTGAGCGATGTGCGCCTCTTCGAACTGGGCACGGTCTTCAGCGGCACCACCGAGAAGGTGGACGAGCGGCCCGCGCTGGCCTTTGGCGCCGTGGGCAGCCTTCCGGAGCAGGGGGCGCTGCACGCCGGGCGCGACCTTGATTTTCACGATGTGAAGGGCGTTGTCGAGCAGGTAGTGGGCCGCTTCCAGGCGCGCTCGGTGTATTTCGACTGCTTCCCGGCCGAGGCCGGTTTGACTCCGGAGTGGCTGCATCCCTATCGCGCGGCGCGCGTGGCCGTCGCAGGCGAAACGGTGGGCTGGTTCGGCCAGTTGCATCCCCGCGAAGCCGCAGTGCGCAAGCTCAAGGAGCGCGTGCTGGTGGGCGAACTTTACCTGGACCGCCTGTACAAATTGCCGCTGGCCAGGCCCGCGGCCCGCGACATCTCCCGCTTCCAGCCCGTTCGCCGCGATTTCTCCCTGGTTCTGGGCGAGAACATTGCATGGGACAAAATTGACCGCGCACTGGCAGGTCTGCAGATTCCGGAGTTGGTGGAGTGGCGTGCACGCGAGGTTTTTCACGACGCCAAACTGGGCAAGGGCGAGTATGCGCTGCTGCTGGGCGCGACCTTCCAGGCCCCCGACCGCACCCTGCGCGAAGAGGAGCTGACCCGCTTCCAGGCGCAGGTCGTCGAGGCTGTTGGCAAGGTAGGCGCCCGCCTGCGCAGTTAGGCTGGAAACCGGCTCGACTGGCGCTATACTTGCACGGATAAGGTAGGTTTACGTGGAGGATTTAGCGATGTCGCAGTTTACCTGGGAGCCGGAAGCCGTCGAAGAAGCGCAGCCGGAACTGGATATGCAGGAGCCGGTAGCGGAGTCGGTTGAGCAGCCGATTGATGAGTCGGTGGCTGAGCCGGTGGACGAATCCGGCGCCCTGGCCCTGAGTGTGGACGAGTTCTCGGCCCTGGAGGAGCGGATTCTCCGCGCCGTGAACCTGGTCAAGCGCGAGCGTCTGGCCCGCGCCGACGCCGAAGAGCGCGCCAACCAGGCGGAAGAGCAACTCCACCAGCAGGCGCCGCTGGCCGAACGTCTGCAACAGGAAGTCAACCTGCTGCGCACCGAGCGCAACCAGGTGCATCAGCGCGTCGAGAAGTTGCTGGCGCATCTGGATGCGCTGGAACTGTGAGGTAAAGCTTGGCTGAGGCCACAACACAATCCGGAAGCGCGGCAGGCTACGTCACGGTCAAGATCTACGATCAGACCTATCACCTCTCCGGCCAGAACCCGGAGCACATCCGCCGCCTGGCCGCGTCTGTCGATGCCAAAATGCGCGCAGTGGCAGCCCGCGGGCGCACCGTGGACTCGCTGCGCGTAGCCGTCTTGGCGGCGCTGAATCTGGCCGACGAGCTTTCTCAGGCGCTGGGACAGACCCCCCCCGGCGAGGTCCACTCTGCCCGCGAGCGCGCCGCCAACTTGCGCGGACTGCTGGACCAGGTGCTCGACGACGAGCGCAAGACCGGATCGTAGGCGCACGATTCGCCGTTTTGGCAGTCCGTTCCCGAAAGCGGCGGGCCGAAAACGTACCACACCCCGCCCCGCCAATACAAGACTTGTAATTCTTCGCCGGGACCCATACTATCCGCAATAGAAACCGGCCTGCAAAGCAGGTGGGCGATCAACGCTGGTTGAACCAACATTCAATGAACAGGGGCTCAACTCGACAATCGGTTCTGTGTGCCGTGTCCGCCAGTCCGGAATGCCTAATGAACCGCGGAGAGCTCCACCGTCTAAGGACGGGTTCACCAGCGCATCAACCACGGCCCAGCGGGCCGGATTCTACCCTTCCTTGTAACCCCTGAAAGTACGTCCCAAGACTGGATGCCGTATTCTGACACTGGTGCATCCAGTCCTCTTCCACATCGGTTCGCTTCTCATCCCGTCCTATGGCGCCTCGGCTGCCGTGGGCGTGCTGCTGGCGCTGCTTCTGGCGCAGCACACGGCGTCGAGCGCGGGCGTAGCTCCTCACCACGTCTGGAATCTCTGCATCGTCGCCTTATTCACCGCCCTGGCCGGTTCGCGGATCCTTCTGGTTGCGCTCAACTTCACCGCTCTCCGCGTTCATCCCGGATGGCTCCTGGCTTTGGCCATGATTCACCATCCGGTGCTGGCTGCCTTTGCCGCGCTGTTGGCTGTGGTGGCGGCGCTCGCCTATGGCCGTTGGCAACACATGCCCTTGTGGGCCACCGCCGATGCCCTGGCCGCGCCCCTGGCCCTGGGATTGGCCTTCGAGCAGTTGGGCGCCCTGCTGGCCGGCTCGGGTTACGGAATCGAAGCCGGCGCAGGACTGGCTGCGCGCTGGGCAGTGACGTATACCCATCCTCTGGCCGCGCTGTGGAGTGGCGTTCCTCTCGGCGTTGCACTGCATCCGGTGCAGGCCTACGCCGCGCTTGCCTTCCTCACCCTCGCAACGCTCCTGCTGGTCTGGCTCCCTCTGCGGCGTCAGCAGGGCGATGCAGCCGGACTCTTCCTGCTGGGGGCGGGCGTGGCTATTTATTTCACCGAGTTCTGGCGCGACCCCGAGGGACGCGGCGTCCTGCTGGGCGGCGCGCTCGACGGCCCCCAGGCAGCGGCGCTCCCCATGGTTGTGGCAGGCGCCCTGCTGCTGCTCGAACGCAAAGGATCGCGCACACACACAGAAACAGATAGCGAGGCCGCTCATGGCTAAGAAAACAGCGGTAAAACGCGCGAAGACGACGGGCAGCGGTTCCAGCCCTTCCCCTCGCGCAACCAAATCCACCGTGGATTCAACCCCCGAGGCAAGCTCGTTTGTGCACACTCCGGTCATCGAGCCCGTCCCCGCAGTCGCCGAGCCCAGCCCGGTGCGCTCGCTCGTTGCGCCGGCGGAGGCGGCCGGCCAGCGGCTTGACCAGTTCATTACCTCACAGATCGAGGGCGTGAGCCGCTCGCGCATTCAGATGCTGATGGAGCAGGGCGGGGTGATGGTCGATGGCGTGCGCGAGAAAGCCTCGCTGAAGCTGCGCGGCGGCGAGCACATCGAGATCACCGGCGAGGCCCACCCCGAACCCCTCAAGGCCACCGCGGAAGACATTCCCCTGGACGTGGTCTATGAGGACGCCGATCTGGCCGTGGTCAACAAGCCGGCCGGCATGATGGTCCACGCCGGGGCGGGCCAGAACGAAGACGCCCGCAGCCGCGGAACCCTGGTCAATGCGCTGCTCTTCCGCTTCAAGAAGCTTTCCTCCACCGGCGGCGATCTGCGGCCCGGCATTGTGCACCGCCTGGACAAGGACACCAGCGGCCTCATCGTCGTAGCCAAGAACGACCGCACCCATACGGCCCTCGCCGAGCTGTTTTCCTCGCGCCAAATCAAGAAGACCTACATCGCGCTGGTCGAGGGCGTCGTGGAGCGGCCCAGGGGTACCATCAACGCCTCCGTCGGCCGCGATCCGCTGCACCGCACACGCATGACCGCGAAGCCGCAGGAAAATGCCCGCACGGCCGTCTCCCACTACGAAGTGGTGCGGCGGCTGGCCACGCGCTTCGGCAAATTCACCCTGGTCAACGTGCGCATCGAGACCGGTCGTACCCACCAGATTCGCGTCCACATGGCGTCGATCAACCACCCGGTCGTCGGAGACACGCTCTATGGCGGCTCGGGCCAGTTGACCGACCAGGTCGCTGCGCAGGCCGCGCAGTCCAAGTCTGCCCGCCGCAATTCCAATCCCGAACGTCTGCGCCTGGGACGCAACTTTCTCCACGCCGCGCGACTCGAGTTCCCCCACCCCAAAACCGGCAAGCTGTTGCAACTGGAAGCGCCGCTGCCCGCTGAACTGGAGGCCTTCCTGGCCCTTCTGGAAGCCGGGTCGGCGGGACCCAAGGCATGATTGGCTCGAACACTGGCAAAAACTGCGGTAGTGATTGATAAAATGAGGACGCTATGAACAGGAAGATTTCAGGACTCGCGCTTGCGGTGGCGTTTGCAGCGGCCGCTCTCCATGCACAGCAACCGGCGGCCCCGCCCGCAGCCCCGCCTGCCGCCCAGCCTGCGCCGGCAGCGGCTGCACAAACTCCGGCCGCCGCGCCCGCCGATCAGCAGATCGATGCCAACGCGCCCATCGTGCGGTTGAATGCCAATGAGGTCAACCTCATTTTCACCGTCACTGACAAGCATGGGCACTATATTCCCAACTTGCAGCAGAGCGACTTTGCGCTGCTCGACGACCAGAAGGCGCCGTCCAGGGTCACCTCCTTCCGGCAGCAGATCAACCTGCCCCTGCGCGTGGGCATCGTCATCGATGCCAGCACCTCGATCCGCACCCGCTTCCAGTTCGAGCAGCAATCGGCCAGCGAGTTTCTGCTGTCGGTGATCAAGGCCCGCAGCGATCGCGCCTTTGTGATGGGCTTCGACTCGACGCCGACCATCGAGCAGGACTGGACCAACAACCTGGATGGGTTGCAGACGGGCATCAGCCGCCTGCGCCCCGGCGGCGGCACGGCGCTCTTTGACGCCGTATATACCGCCTGCCGCGACAAACTGCTGGATGTTTCCCGCGGCCAGGAACCGGTGCGCAAGGCCATGGTGCTCATCTCCGACGGCGAAGACAACCAGAGCCGCGTCCGTCCCGACGAGGCCGTCAAAATGTGCCAGCGCGCCGAGACCATCATCTACGCCATCAGCACCAACTGGACTCCCACCCGCGGCCAGGGCGACAAGGCGCTGGCCCAGATGGCCGATGCCACCGGTGGCCAGGTCTTCTTTCCGCCTACGGCCGAGGAAATGTCAAATAGTTTCCACGACATCGAAGAGGAACTGCGCAGCCAGTACGCGCTGACCTATGTCCCCGCGGATTTCAAGTATGACGGCGGATTCCGGCCCATCTATCTCTTCTGCAACGACCGGCGTTACCAGGTGCGCGCCAAGAAGGGCTATTTCTCGCCGCGGCAATAAAGCCGTCTGGCGGGTGGCCCCGGTCCCGGGGATCTTTTCAAACCAAGATGAGGGTGCCACCGGTCCCTCGCTTTTGGGGACCGGTGATGACAGTACGATGAGGGGAATGCGACTATGACGCCATCCCCGGTGTGTGTACAGGACGTAGGTTTTGCGCCATCCCGTTCTACCGGCAAAGAACGGGATGACGAATCAGGAAATGCCTACTTTGAAGCCTGCGAATTCACTTCGAGCCTGGGTAGGTTCCTTTGCGTAGATTTAAGCTCCATCCGCGCATAATGTCTTTAGGAATGAATTTTTTGAGCTCGATTCCGGGCAAAAAACCAGCCAAAATCGGCGCTTACCCCCACCCCCCTATCGTGTTATTATCACTTTTTCGACGATAAAAATCGTGTAACTATCAAAGAATGAATAATATACAAAAATACATAGTTAACTGACTAGTAACAGGAAAACCCCGATTTTGGCCCCTTTTTCGGCGTTTTTGGGCCATTTTTGCCTGATAATGCCGCAAAATCGAGGCCAAAACGCCCCACTTTGCCGCTCCGGTGCAGTCTCGAAAGGGACCCTTCAGCTCGTCCCATTTCAGAACAGTTCCGCGCCCTGCTGTCCGCATTTGCTCCACCCTTGCATTCTTTCCCTTCATATCTCACCCATTTCTCCCGCCGTGCGATGAAATAGACGAGTGCGATTCCAAGAGTTCTCCAATGGGCTCGCCGACGCGGCGCAGCTTTTCTCTGAGCGGATGCCGCGAGGGGCGCCAGGGAATCGGACAGGCCGTGGAAAGGCTGTACGGACAGGGGGATGCGATGATCCGGCAGGCAATATCGTGTGACATCTGTGGAACGGAGAAGAAACAGACCAACCACTGGTTTGTGGCCCACGACCAGGGGGGAGAGTTGCGGGTGAGCGGGTGGAGTTCCCGCAACCGCTTGCGTCCGGGGACAAAGCACCTGTGCGGGCAAACCTGCCTGCACAAGCTGGTGGACGAGTTTATGGCCAGAACCCTGGCGGGGCGCGTACAGCAACCCCCGGCGGAAGAGGCCAAGCACGGGGAACAAACCCCGGGAATCGACGCCAGCTTGACCTCGGACGCAGCCTATCAAGACTTCGAATCCTCTGCGCGGCTGATTGAAACTCCTGCGCCAGTTTCCGCGGCCCGCGCTCCGCTACGGATGCCGGAACTGGTTCCCGCGGCGTCCAAAGCCGTCGTCTCGGAGGACGAGCCACCCCGTTACACTTCGCGCAACTGGCGCGCCGAAGCCTGGCAGCGCGAACGCGAGCGGGAGTTGCACGGCGCCGATCGACCTTCCGAGATCTCTGCCCGCCGCCGTTCAAATTAACGGCTCATGCGATGAGATTGTGAGGTTGCCGTGTGGATGGATCTGGTTCTGCTTCTTCTGGCCCTGTCTCCGCTGGCCTTCTCCAACCAGATTGGTTGGAGTGAGGCGGCAACAAGCGCGGACCGCTCTAACTCGATCACTCGCTGACTTGCTGAGTCTCTGCCCGCGCTACAAGGCGCAGGAAATCGATCTCGCCGAGGATGCGAATGGCCTGGCCTCTGGCAATGAACTGTTCAGCGATCAAATGCTTTGAACTCTTTTTGTGACCGGTCCGCCTCTGCAGGTTCTGGCCCCCGACCACCAGCATGGTAGTGTGCCGGGTGACGCCGCTATCCACCGAGCACCCTGCGGCTGCTGCTGCATCGGCAGCTTCAGGGCGGGAAATCGACAACGATCCGGTAAACACGAGAACTTCGCCGAATAGCTCCCCTTGCGGATTGCCGTCTCTCTTGACTTGCTCTGGATAACTTCTCGAAGGCCTCGGCGTAGGTCCGGTTGGGCCAATCGGTTGCGCCGCGCGGGCAAGCCACTGCCGGGGGCTGAGGCCGGTTTCGGCCATGGCGCGGAGCACCAGCAGGCCGGCGCATCGGGCATCTTCAAGCGCATCGTGCGCCTGGTAGACGATGCCGAAATACCGCGCCAGGTTGGTGAGCCCGTACCCCGCCTTGGAGAACTGCGGCCACGTCATTCGGACCACGCGCGTGGAATCGAGCCAGGTGTATTCGCACACTGCCAGACTGGCGCGATCGCAGGCCTTGCGCAGCGCGGTGCGGTCGAAGGTGGTGTGGGATACGACAATACTGTCCCGCAACCGGGCGTGGACCTGGGGAAAAACTTCTTCCCAGGTGGGCGCATTCTGGACCTGATCTTCATCGATGCCATGGATGGCCACGTTGAAAGAGTTGAAATCGTCCTCCGGGTTGACCAGAGAAACCCATGAGTCAGCCAATTTGCCGTCACGAAAAGAGGCAATGCCGACCTGACAGATGCTTGACGAATCCGGGTTGGCGGTTTCAACATCGATAACTACGAAATCCACTTTGTTATATCCCCAGGGTTGAAGTCTGTTGTGTGCGCGGCGTCAAGTAGATAACTTGCTTATTGATCCGGCCCCAAAGGATTGAATCCCCTGAGAGCTGTCATCCTGAGCGAAGCGAAGGATCTGCAGTTGCTTTTGCTCTGCTCCGTATCAACCCAATCGGGCCGGATCAATGGTTCGTTGGCCCGGCTTCAAGCAGCGCCTTGAGGCCTGCCTCGTCGATCACCGGAACCTTGAGTTCCCGCGCTTCGTCAAGCTTGGATCCGGGTTTCTCTCCAGCCACCACATAACTGGTCTTTTTGGTGACCGCACTGGTGACCTTTCCGCCGGCGTCCTTGATCTTTGTCGATGCTTCATCGCGGCTGAAGGTGGGAAGCGACCCGGTCAGCACAAAGGTCAATCCAGTCAATTGGGAGGTGCGCTGTTTCTTCTCCGCCTTCATGTCCACCTTTGCATCCTTCAGGTGTTGGACAAGGTCTTTGTTGGCAGGTTGAGAGAAGAATTCGAGAATAGCTTGGGACTTGGGAGATTCCGCATCTTCCGAATCCTCTGACTGCTTCTTGGTCTTCTTCTTGCTGGCGGCCAAGAAGGCGTCCAAGCGTTTTTCGTCGGCTGCCATCAGTTCGTCGATGGAGCCGAACTCCTGCGCCAGCAACTCGGCAGTACGTTCGCCGACATAGCGAATTCCCAGGCCCACCAGTACGCGGGCCAGGCCGGATTCTTTGGATCGCTCGATCTCATCGAGCAATGCGGCAGCAGATTTTTCGCCAACGCCATCGAGGCTGGTCAACTGTTCTTCGGTCAGGGAATAGAGATCGGCCACGCTGCGGACATAACCGCGATCAAGCAACTGCTGCACTACAGCTTCGCCGAGTCCTTCAATGTTCATCACCGTGCGTTTGCCGAAGCGCAGAAGGCTCTCGCGCAATTTGGCAGGACAGTTGGCATTGACGCAGCGGTAGTCCACTTCGCCTTCAGCGCGGACGACTTCGCTAAGGCAGGCAGGGCAGTGCGTGGGGAATTTGAAAGGGGGCTTTTCGACTACCTCGAGCACTTTGGGAATCACGTCTCCACCGCGTTCAATGCGCACCCAGTCGCCCAAGTGAAGTCCCAACCTTTCAATGAAGTCGGCGTTGTGCAACGTAGCGCGTCGGACAGTGGTGCCGCCGATGAAGACCGGGGAGAGTTCGGCCACCGGGGTCAGCTTGCCGGTGCGGCCCACTTGCACGGTGATGCCCCGGACCATTGTGACGTCGGATTCTGCGGTGAATTTGTAAGCGATAGCCCAACGCGGTGCGCGGTCGGTGAAGCCGAGTTGCCTCTGCGTTTCGTAGGCGTCCACTTTGAGGACCACGCCGTCGATATCGTAGCCCAATGAGTCGCGATTCGTTTCGATGCTTTCGATAAAGGCGGTCATTTCCTCAACGGATGCGACCATTTTGTGATGCGGATTAACGCGGAATCCGAGAGCCGCCAGCGTATTGAGCGTGGCGCGCTGGCCATGCGGCCAGAAGTCGCCGTCCACTAGAAGGAAGTAGGCGTAGAAGTCCAGGCGGCGATTGGCGACGATGGTGGAATCGAGAGTGCGCAGCGTGCCGGCGGCGGCGTTGCGTGGATTGACCGCCGCGGCTTTTCCCATCTGTTCGAGTTCCTCATTAAGGCGCTCGAACGCATCTTCTGGCATGATCACTTCACCGCGCACCTCGAAGGCGGACGGCAGACCTGCGGCTGTGAGTTGCGCGGCGGAGATGGTGCGCGGAAGGCCGCGGATGGTGCGAACGTTGGAGGTGACGTCCTCGCCGGTCTGGCCGTCGCCGCGGGTGATGCCGGTGGTCAGTCTCGCCCCGCCGTCGGGTGCGGGTTCGTAACGGAGCGCCACGCTCAGGCCGTCCATCTTGAGTTCGGCGATGTATTCGACGGGAAGCGACTCGGCCAGTTTGCGCACGCGTTGGTCCCAGGCTGCCAGTTCCTCTGCGGAGTAGGCGTTGTCCAGGCTCAGCATGGGCCGCGAGTGCGCCACCTTCGTGAAGCCCTCGGCAGGCTTGCCGCCCACGCGCTGCGTCGGCGAGTCGGCTGTGACCAGCTCAGGGTGCGCGGCTTCAAGCTGCTTCAATTCGTTAAAAAGTGCGTCGTAGGCTGCGTCGGTGATCTGCGGCTTGTCGAGTACGTAGTAAAGATGTTCATGGCGGCGCAGCTCGGCTCGCAGTTCTGCAATGCGCTGTTCGTCCGCGCTGGAATCCGGAAAAAGTGTCGGGGTTTCGATTTCGCCCATGGAGGGAATTATAGGAGGCTGCGGCATGGGGCAGGGTAGTATGGTTGGCAGAACGCTATGGAACCTGTCACGCATTTTCTTACCGGAGCCTGCATCGGCCGCGCGGGGCTCAACCGCAAGACGGCCTACGCCACGGTGGCTGCCGTCCTGGCCGCTGAAGCCGCCGACATCGACATCTTTTGGGGACTGGCCGGGCCGGTCGAGGAGTTGAAGCACCACCGCGGCATCACCCACACCTTCCTGGCCGCGCCGGTTGTAGCCGGGGCGGTAGTGGGGCTGGTGTGGCTCTTCGATCGCTGGCGAAAGCGCCGCCGAGCCGCAGCTCTCAGGAAGATTAAAGCGCCCACGCTGTCGGCGGATGCTCCTGTTGTCAGGGCGCCGCAAGCGATCCGTTGGGGCTGGCTCTACTTGACGGCTCTGATTGCCGCCCTCAGCCACCTGCTGCTCGACTGGACCAACAACTACGGCTTGCGCCCCTTCTTCCCGTTCAACCCGCGCTGGTATGCGGGCAGCTTTGTCTTCATTGCCGAGCCGGTGCTATGGGCTCTGTTTTTCCTGGCCCTTGTGATGCCCTGGCTTTTCGGTCTGGTTGGCGGGGAGATCGGCGCGCGGCGCACTCCGTTTCGTGGCCGGGGATGGGCGATTTTCGCACTCTCCGCCATGGTTCTGCTCTGGGGGTGGCGCTGGGCCGAGCACGCGCATGCGCAGGCACTGGTCGAAAACACGCAGATTGCCGCAGCCCCGGTGAAGCGCGTGGCTCTTGAACCTTATCCCGTCGATCCCTTCCGCTGGCACGCAATTCTGGAGACTGCGGATTTCTACCAGACTGCCGAAATCAATACGCGCACCGGCTCCATCGAGAGCGATCCCACCGAGGACGTGTTCTTCAAGCCGCCGGTAACTGCGGCCACCGAGGCTGCCAAGCGCACTCCGCTGGGCCAGGTCTATCTGGATTGGGGTACATGGGCCGTGGTGCGCGACCTGGGCCAAGTACCGATCGCAGGCCTCGACCCTCCGCAATTGCCCCCGAACCGGATCTGGACCACGGTCGAGTTCTCCGACCTGCGCTTCGCCTACTCGTTCCTGGGCGTGGGCAAGGCCCCGGAGCGTTCGCCGCTGGGTGGATGGGTCTACATTGTGGACGGCCGCGACGATGCAGGCGAAGTGATGGGCGGGCGGGTGCAGCGGTAAGGCTGCTCCCACCCGTCAGGATCATCGCTATTCTGCCAGATGAATGTTCTGGAGGGTAAGACTGGTCTGCGTATGGCGGATCAGCTTGTACTGGGTGAACGTGATGGGCGTGTCGGTGCATAGGTGTTTGCCCCCGGTGGGGTTGTTGTGGTCGGGCATGAAGGACGCGTAGGAGTACTGGATGGGCACAATGCCCATATCCGCTGGCTCGGCATCGGAATACCCCATCCAAGTTTCCCCTCTCACTTCTTTCATCTCGGTTTGCGCCGCAAGGCAGGGCTCCTGCGACCAGTCCGCACTGACATAAGTGAGCTCCGGTTGACGGAACGCGCTTCGGCACCGGATCATGCCGTAACCCAACGTTCCAACGCGGCAGACACCGACGCCGGGAACAGAGACCTCGTGTACCGGCATTGGGATGCGCGTCACCTTGGCCACGTGCAGTTCGGCCAGCGGCAGAGTGAGATGGACAGTGACCGGAGAGGATTTGAATTTGTCGTAAACGGCAAGGGGGATGGTAAAGGATATCTGCCTTCTTAGTTCGGGCCAAAAGCCGGAACGGTTGCTGCTGACAGGTAGATTATGCTCCGGGTACCAGCCGAGTGCCTTGGTCTTCCAACTGAATCCGCTGGCGTTCGTCACTGTTACTTCCGTGTTTTCGGGGGTAACCGCCGTTCCCTCCTGGATGGGCGAGAGGAGAAGCGGTACTTTGACCCAAATAAAGTCGTCAACTGGCGTGTCTCTATGCACGACCAGCGGATGATGTTCGTCCCTGCCATCCGACATCTGTACAGGTCCGGCGTCGCCGGCGACCGAGGGCGGATAGTGGAGATTCAATTGCGGTGGATTGGAAAGGTCAGGGTGAGACGGAACCGTAAAGGCCGCGATCCCGATGATTGCCGGAATCGCCAGCAGCGCGATCCGAGCCGGCCATGGCCTGCGGAAAGCGTATTGCAAGACGATGGCCGTACCGCAGGCGGCAATTCCAAGCAGGGCTAGCGAAAACTGATCGCCGGTGGGCAACAGATGAGAGAGAGGCAAGCCTCCGTATAACAAGAAAAAGAGATTGGTCTCCATGGGACGGCCCGGGTTGAAGATGTCCGTTACCGCAAAGGGTGCTATCCCCGCCAGAACACAGAGCAGCGTGAGTGTCGTGCGGAAAAATGTTGAGGTAACCGCAGCAATCGCGATGAGCGGCAGAATGCAAATGCCGGTGATCAGCATCAGATTGAAGAGCATTCCGGGGATGGAGGCGAAGGGATTCAATCCGGCAGCCGCCAGTATCAAAGTTTGCGCTAGCGCCAGCGGCACATAGAGAAAGACCGCGAGAAAGCACAGTTTGGCCGCCAGCAGGCGCTTCCAATCGTACGGGCGCGTGATCCAGAACGAGGACTCGCCAACCAGACGTTCCGCATGAATGACGCGCGTGATGAGCAACCACCAACCGGCCACGATGAATGCAACCAGGATATTCGCGCTCAGCGTAAGCTTCATGGAGCGCTTTGCTATCTCGTTCATCCTCCATTCCGTGTTCTGTGGAAGCGACAACAAATGAGTACAGACAAGAACCAGCGCTGTAAGAAGGCCGACGGAAACGAGAATCTCCGGCCAGAAGCGGCGGACGTCTTTTACGAAAATATGCAGGATTTGTTTCATGCTTCTTTCTCCATGACAGTGGCTAGAGCGTTTTCCGCCTTACTGTTTACGGCCGAGATGGATGTTTGTTGTCTCCCTTCCTTGAATCGAAATGCGATTCAAGAAAGAACGCGCGCAGCGACGGAGGCTACTCCGGTCGATCGGGCCTCATCGCAGCGCCGTCAATTGAACGTTCGGAATCGTGACCGTGGTTTGTACATGACGCACTGCCTTGTATTGAGTGAAAGTGACCGGAGCGCCGGTGCACAAATGCTTGCCCATCATGTCGCGCTGGTGTATCTCAAAGCCGAACATCGAGAACATGATTGGGCCGATTCCCAACTCCGCGGGTTCACTGTTCATCAATCCAGACCATTCATTACCGCCCATATACATCAATTCGGTTTGAGACGCGGGGCAGGGGGCCTCCGATTTCTCGATGGTGGTGCGGGTCAGTGTTGGTTCACGGAAAGCAGACCGGCAACTGAATATCGTTGCGCCTCCCCTTTGCGGAGCCGTTGCACAGACTCCGTAATCGGGAACCGTAAACTGCTGCGTGGACAAAGGAACACTGGTCTGTTTTTCGGCATGAAGTTGTTCGGCCGCCAGGGTGATTCGCAGCGTAACGGGGGATGCCTGGAGCCGTGAATATACAGAAATAGGCAGATCGACACTCAGATAAGATTGCCGATTACTTTCACTGAATGGCGAAAAGAAAATCGATCTTCCAGACCATTGAAATCCATCGGAGCCCTGGATGGTCAACTTGGCTTGATCCACCTTCAGGGCGTTTTCGCTCGAAATGCCTGAAACATGAAGGAAGAAGAACAGATCGGCCATGTCGCTCTTGGCTGTCCAGCGACTTACCGCTGGTGGGTGAGCGATCGCCAGGTCGATGAGCGCTGGTTCTCCAACCGCCTGTGGAGGATAGTCGCGGTTCAACCGAGTCTGACCGGAGAGCGCCGAAGTGGGAGCGAGCAGATTGATGCACCCGAGCAGGACAGGAACGCCCAACAGGATCATCCTGGAAATCCATTCCCGACGCCGGGCATATTGCAGCACCACCACCGCACAACTGATGACTCCGAGCAGCAGGGCTGTCGGCAACTGGGCGCTGGAATGCAGAATATGAGACGGAGAAAGGACTCGTCCCAACTGAACGATGAGGCTACGCACCGAGTTATCTACGAGGCCAACTCCAGATGCGGGAACCGCATAGACAGCCAGGCCAATCACAATGGCGATGAGTACAAAAAACATACGGATGAAGCTGGAAGTAACGGTGGCGATTGCTACCGTGGGCAGGACCACCAGCCCGGTGAGAAGAAGAAGATTGAAGAGCATTCCGGGCAGAGTGCTGAGCGGATCGATTCCTGCTTCCGACAGCAGGATCGACTGCGCAACAACTAGCGGTACATAGAGAAAAATCGCCAGAAACAGGAACTTGGCTGCCAGGAGTTGAGGCCACCGATACGGACGCGTCAGCCAATTCTGCCTGTCGCCGACCAGCGATTCGGCATGAATGAGGCGAGCGATGAGAACGAACCAGCCCAACGGGACCAGTGCACTGAAAATCCCGGAGAGCATTTCAAATCGTCCCAGAAGGTCCATGCTCGGGTCTTGCATGTTATACACGGTCACCGTCCACTGGTGAGGATAGGCGTAAACCAGAGCGGCAACGATGGCCAGCGAGATCAGAATCTCCGGCCAAAAGCGGCGTGTGTCTTTCACGAAAATATGCAGGATTTGTTTCATGCGTGCGCCTCCTCAGCAGCGTCTGAACTCGCGTGCGCGGCGACGTCGCGATTGGCTTTGGCGATGGCCAGAAAGATGGAGCGCAACGACATGGCATCGAATGAAATGTCGCGTGCCGTGGGAAAGTGCGCGTAGATTTCGCGCGCCGTGTCTGACTCCTTGTAGCGGTTATGTACAAAGTGCAGCATGCAGTCGGCAGACTGTGGTTGCAGCCATGAGGCAGGCAGATGGTCAGGCAGCACCGACGGCTTGTCCAGCGTCACGCTCACCTCGCGGAACCGCTCACTGAGTACCGACATTTCTTCTGAAAAAAGCAGGCGGCCCTGATCGAGAAAGCCCACGTGGCTGGAGAAGCTCTCGATCTCCGCCAGATCGTGCGAAGAGAGAAAGATGGTGGTCTCCGGGGCGCGTTCCAGCAGGACTTCAATGAGTTCGTCGCGCACCAGCGGATCGAGTCCGCTGAAGGGTTCGTCCAGGATGATCAGCGCGGGGCGGTAGGCCAGGGAACTGGCAAAAGCAGCCTTCATCTTCATGCCGCGGGAGAGTTGAGCCAGCTTCCGGCCCCGTGGCAGATCGAACTGGCGGACCAGTTGCGCTTCAAGATCGCGGTCCCAGGCGGGATAGAAGGCTCTGAAGTAATCGAGCATTCCGCCGACGGTCATGCCCTCGGGCAGCTCCTGATTTTCCGAGACGTAGCCGATGCGCTGAAAGGCTTTTCCCTGGAGGCAACGCGAATCGGTAGTTAAAACCACGGAGTGGCCTGCCGTGGGGCGCAGAATGTTCATGAGCAGCTTGATAAGGGTGGTCTTGCCTGCGCCATTGGCGCCCACCAGCGCATAAATCGCGCCTTCGGGCACAGCCAGATCGACACTGTCGACGGCTTTGGTACGGCCAAATCGTTTGGAAAGTTGATTGGTGCGAATCGTGGCTTCCATCATTGCTTGCTGCCTCCGTCTTGTGGCTTCGCGGCGAGGTTGAATGCGCGCTTTGTCTCGTCGCCGCTAAGGTTTTCCCAGTGCGCGGAGATGGAGTCCAGCATCTCCGCCAATTCGATTCCCAGCCGTTTGCCTTCAACCACAAGTTCCTCGATCTCGTGCCCCAGCAGCTGGGTGCGCTCTTTCCGCGTGGAATCGGGAAGAGCAGCCACCACCGTGCCAATGCCGGGACGGGTTTCGAGCAGCCCCTCGTTGACCAGGTGCGCAACGATTTTGTGGGCCGTATTGGGATTGATCTTGAGTTCCTTGCTCAAGGCGCGAACAGAAGGAAAGGGGTCGCCCGGGCGCAATTGACCGGAGACCATGGCCCTTGTCGATGCGTAGACGACCTGCTCAAAGAGCGAGACGCCGGCGCGAAAGGTTACGCGGAAAGGGATCATGCGTGTACTATAACAGCTAGTACACGTCGCGCAGCAAAATATTTCTGCGGTTGTGGAAAAGCCGGGCACTGGGCGGGCAGCGGTGATTTTTTACGGTACGATTTGTGCTGCGAGCCGTTCGGAGGTTGCGTTGCCGCGGTAGAGGCCTCTGCCACGATGGCGCCAGAAACCGGCTGCGGGCGCAGAATGATCCTGGACGAAAAGAATTGTTGACCTCGTGAAACTTTGAGTTGACCCGGCGACTCCTGACCCGCAGAATGAAAGCAGCCTGTTTGGCTCTCTGGGGCGTTTCCCCGCCCGGAGATACCGCAATCCTGAAACCTGAGGTGTTCATGCCCGCTTATCTGCTGCTGCTCGTTGCCGTGTTGAGCCGTCTTCTGCCCCACGCTGGTTGGTTCAACTTCACCGCGGTAGGCGGCGCTCTGCTTTATTTTGGCGCGCGGCGCTCGTGGCGCGAGATGCTGGTTCCGCTGGCGGCGCTCATCGCCACCGACTACGCGCTGACCGTTTACAGCTACCACTACACCTTCGTCTGGCAGGGATACGTGCCCACGTGGGCGTGGTACCTGATGGCCATGGCGCTGGGCCAGATCCTGCTCCGCGCGCGCACCACAGTAGTTCGCGTAGGCGCCGGCGTGCTGTTGGGGCCGACCTCATTCTTCGTGGTCTCGAACTATGCGGTCTGGGTGGGCAGCGTGACCTATCCGCACTCGCTTTCGGGGCTGGTCACCTGCTACGCCGCCGCAGTGCCGTTCTATCGCAACGACCTGCTCTCGACCGCCCTGGTTGCAGGCGCCGCCTTCGGCGTTCCGGTGTTGGTGCGGAAGTTGAACGGAACGCACAATCTGGCGCCCGTCACCACGTCTGTGCCCCGGGGGTAGCTGAAGAAACCCCAGACCGTCCGAGGCTCCGATACGGCGCTACAATGCTTTTGACTGGAGGAGAGCCATGGCAGCCGCGGCGCAACCCACTTCCGTGCCCCTTGAGACCTACCTGGCCAGCTCCTTTGAGCCGGACGCGGAGTATGTGGACGGCGTGGTCGAGAAGAGGCCTGTGGGCGAGTACGACCATTCATCCTGGCAACATGCGATTGAGCTTTGGTTTGCCCAACATGCCACCGAGTGGGGCATTCGTGTTCGTCCGGAGTTGCGTGTGCAGGTGGCTCCGGACAACTTTCGCGTTCCCGACGTCACCATCCTCGATCGCAATCTCCCCGTCGAGCAGGTCATTACCCATCCGCCCCTTGCGGTCTTTGAGATTCTCTCGCCGGAAGATACCGTCACCCGCATGATGGCCAAGCTGGCCGATTACGAGCGGATGGGTATCCGCGCCATCCTGGTGCTCGATCCCAATGGCCGCCATTTCCGCTACGCCGCGGGACGGCTGGAGCCTCTGTCTGCCGAGCCATTCGAACTTCCCGGCAGCGCCTGCCGCATTGATCTTGCAGAGATTGAGAAACTGCTGGATTGAGCGAGGCGGAAGACGCCTCAGTCTTCCAGCAGCTTTCCCGCCCGTTTTTTCCGCATCCACCACCATACAAAGCCCGCCACCGCCAGCACGCCGACAATTGCGCCCACGGTCAGCCCGTGGTGAGCCACGATTCCCACTGCGCCGGGTCCCAGCTTGAGCACCAGCATCGAGAGCAGCAGCCAGCGGACCATGCGGCCGCAAAAGACGGCCAGCATGAAGGGGATAACCTGCATCTCGAAGACGCCCGCCGCAAAAGCAAAGGCCTTCCACGGCGTGGGCGGGGGCAGCATGGAGGGAATCATCATGGCCAGGAATTCCTGATTTTCGAAGCGGGCGCGCATGCGCTCATAGCGCGCGCGGTTCACGCGCTTCAACAGAAAAATCTCCCCGCCGGCCCGGCCCAATCCGTACGGCAACAGGCCGCCCACCGCGGAGCCCGCGGATGCCAGCAGGCAATACAGCCAGAAGTGGCCCCGGTCGTTCCACACCCAGCCGGCAATCAACAAGTCCATGGGAACCGGAATGGTGGAGGAGTCCAGCAGAGCGGCGGCGCCAGCCCCCCAGAAGCCCAGCTTGGCCAAAAGCAAGAGCGCAATCTTCCATTTGGCCACTAAATGAACAATAAACAGCTTCAAACAGGGTCCCCTTCCGCCCGTTGATCCGTCTTACAGAGTGTAGAAACCATTGTACGGGCCATAGCGGTGGGCACAGGTTTCGCCGCAATGAGAGAATAGAAAGAAAGGAATCGAGACGAAGCCGGCGGCGGGTGTGTGGCCTGCACGGTTTCCCAGGAACGAATGCCCACCAGCGAAACGCCAACCAATGCAAGCAAGCCCGACAGACCGGAAGATACCGGCCTGACCCCGGCCGTTGAGAATGGCAGCCCGGCTCCAGCCGAATCGCTGCCGGATGAGGAGCCGCGCGAGGGGGAGTCTCCAGCCGGACGCAGTTCGCGCTGGGTAGACTACGATACCCACGAACTGCTCCAGATGATCAGCGATCTCGAGGATGAGCGGCGCTTTGCGCGTCTCCGCGAAGGCATCTGGCTCGCCATACTGCTGCATCTGCTGCTGCTCTCGGCTATCACCTGGATTCCCAAGTACGTTTTCCAGGTGCCGCAGGTGATCGACCCGATCGACGCCATCAAGCAGCGTAAGGACCTGACCTATCTGGATCTGCCGCCCGACGCTCTGCGCAAACTGCAGCCCAAGGTGGCCATCAAGCCGGTTCCTGAAAAGCCTACGGTCATCGACAAGAAGACGCTGGAAGAGATGAACCGGCCCAAGCCGCCGGAACCCACTCCCACGCCCGCGCCGCAGCAGGCCCCCGCGCAGCAGACGCCGCCGCTGCCCACTCCTCCTCCTTCCACGCAGCAGTCGCAGATTGAGGCGCCGCATCCGGCAGCCGTGCCGGCCAGGCCCAACTTTGCCATGGGTTCGACGAACCCCGCAGACCAGTTGCACGACGCCATGAAGGGCTCCTCCCGTAATGCTGGCAGGGGCGGTTACAATCTTCCCTCCGGCGGCGGCCTGGCGATGCATCCGGGCGCGGGAAGCGGCGGCGTCGAGGTTCTCTCCGACACTCAGGGAGTGGATTTCAGTTCCTGGCTGCTGCGCTGGCACCACGAGACGCAGCGCACCTGGGACCCGTTGATTCCCGATGAGGTCAATCCGCCGATCTATAAAAAGGGCCAGGTCCTGATTCGCTTCAAGGTTCTGCCCAACGGCAGGCTGATGGATGGCAGCATGAAACTGGAAGGCAGCTCCGGCGACGTGGCGCTGGACCGCGCTGCCTGGGGCGCTTTGACCGGCTCCAACTACGCCCCTTTGCCCAGGGAGTTTCATGGGCCGTACCTTGAGCTGCGTGCTCTGTTCATGTACAACATGCAGGCGCAGCGGTAAAGCGGTTCTCCAATTGCTATACACCGAAACCACTGCGGCCGAGTGGCTTTTTCCCCAAGAAAAAGCCACCTTGCACAAACTGGATCAGTGCACACTAATTGGAGAACCGCTCTAAAGCCAGTCCGGCGGTGAGTCAAATGGTCTACGGGTGCGATTGTGGAGGATGAGACTCCGTGGTCGCACCCTTTCCATTTCTTCTTTCAGGCGTCCGCATCGACGGGCAATTCCTGCGCCGGCTCTTTTACGGAGCCTGTGGACTCCGGCGGCTGTTTCCCGTGCGGCAGGACGATGCCGTCCTGCAACAGAAGCGCCTCGTAGACCGGGATGCGGCGCCAGTGGCGCGCCAGGGCGTAGGCGCTCATGTTGGCGATCATCAAGGGCAGGATCAGGCCGTAGCCGCCGGTCATCTCGAAGACAATCAGCACTGAGGTCATGGGCGCGCGCACAATGCCGGCAAAGGCCGCCCCCATGCCCACCACGGCAAAGGCGCCGATGGCGTCGGAGGAGTGGTGGAAGACCGCCACGTCAATGTAGCCCACCGAGCCGCCCAGCATGGCGCCCATGAACAGCGACGGGGCAAAGATGCCTCCGGCGCCGCCGCTCGAATAGGAGAAGACAGTGGCCAGCAGTTTCAGGATGCAAAAGGCCGCCATTGCCGTTACCGGCAGCACGCCCATGGAGCCGGTCAAGGCCAGCGTCAGCGTCTTGTAGGGGTCCCCGGCAATGCCGTTCAGGTGAAACAGTGCCAGCGCCGCCACGGCCAGGCAGCCCACCGCCAGCCCCCCCAGGGCCGGATGCACCCACTTGGGAATTGCGGTCAAACGCCTGAATTGGGCGCGCATCCAAAGCAGCGAGTCGGTGAAGGCGACGGAAACCAGGGCGGCCAGCAGGCCGAGCAGCGCGTACCAGATCAGCGACGAGGAATTGGTGAGCGTGTAGGTGCGGTTGACGTGGAAGACCGGGTTTACGCCCAGGATCGAGTGCTCCACCACGGCGGCCAGCGCAGCCGCCACAATCACGCCGGAGAGCATGGTCTGGTCCAGGTCGCCGATCAGCTCTTCCAGGGTGAAGGTGACCGCGGCGATGGGCGCGTTGAAGGCCGCGGCGATGCCGGCTGACATTCCCACTGAGGCCATGCGTCGCCGGTTCCTGGGGCTGAGCCGGGCAGCGCGGGCCAGTGCATTGCTCACCCCGGCGCAAATCTGCACCGTCGGCCCTTCCAGGCCCAGCGAGGCGCCCGAACCGATTTGCAGAACGCACAGGATGAATTTGCCGACGGTGTCTTTGAGAGAGACAAAACCGAACTTCGTGGCATACGCCACCTTCACCTGTGGAATCCCGCTGCCCGCCGCGCCGGGAACGAAGTAGGTGAGGCAAAGTCCGGCCACCAGGCCGCCCAGCGTGGGACTCAGAATCGTCCACCAGATCCAGGAGTGCCCGGGAGCCGCGTTGGCGCGGTCAATGAACAGCGCTTCGGCCCAACCGATGGAAAGGTGGAAGCTTACGGCAGCCAGACCGCAAAGACCCCCGGCCAGGATGGTGACCGCCAGTAGCCTCTGCTGCTCGCTGGGCATCCGGCGCATCAGCCAGGCCAGAAAGCGCGCATACAGACCGCTCAATCCGATCCAATATTTCAATGCCTGAGTGACCTCGCAGGGGAATCTGCTTGCTCTTCAAGTATAGGAGCAGGCGCGATGCGAGGCTTGACGCTTGACTTCGATCTGTATCTTGTTTTCGCGTTGCTCTACGGTTTGGGTTCCGTGTTCCGCATGAACTCCGCCAGATAGTCCTTCCACACCGCCGCGGACGTGTGCGTGCCGTGGCCGCGTGTCGCGTCCGAGATGGGCAGCAGGATGAAGCGCGCATTCGGCATGTGCTTCACCATTTTCTCCGCAATGCCCAGCTCCGGCGGGTTGATGTAGTCGTCCGCGGAGTTGATCCAAAGCACCGGAACCGTGATCCGGTCCAGATGCGGGCCGGGATCGTAATTGCGGCTGGCGTTCCAGTAGAAGAGCATGTCGTTGGCGTCGGTCGAGGCCAGCGAGCGTTTTAGATAATTGTCCGCATACTGCTCGGCCAGTTCGCGGGTTGGAGCCGTCTTCTGCATTTGCAGCGGACTCGATCCCATCACCAGCGTCAACTCCACTGCGGTGCGCAGGCCCTGGACTGGTTCGCTCTTGTAGTCGCCATCCATCCACGCGGGGTCCTGCTTGATGGCCTGAATCGCCATGTAGCGCATCATGCGGTTGCGCCCGGCAATCTGGACCGGCAGGCAGGCGAAGGGCGCCAGCGCATCGGCGAAGCCGGGATAGGTTTCTCCCCACACAAACGATTCCATGCAGCCCATGGAGGTGCCCAGAATCAGCCGTAGATGGTCGATCTTCATCGCGTCTAGCATCATCCGCTGGCTGCGCACCATGTCGTCGTAGTCGTAGGCAGGGAAGTGCGCGTGCAGCCCGTCGGAGGGCTTCGAGCTTTCGCCGTGGCCGATGTCGTCGGGCAGAATCAGAAAGTATTTCGTAATGTCCAGCGGCGCGCCGGGAACGAACAGAACATTCGAGAAGACGGGATTGAGCAGCGAATGCGCGTTGCCCCCGGTGCCGTGCAGCAGCAGGATGGCGTTGTCCGTGTGCCCCTGCGCGTTCACGTGCGGCGTGCCCAGCGTCAGGTAGTGCAGCTTGAGCTGCGGCAGGGATTCACCGCTGCCAAAGTGGAAGTCGGGCAGGAGGATGGTGCCGTCTTGTGTCGGCCACACCTTCGCCAGAGCCTGGGGGACGGCAGGCGCATTGGCCGGGGCAGCGGAGTTGGTCTGGCTTGAAGCAGACACGCCGAGCAGAAGTGAGATACCCATCAAAGCGGACGCACCACGCAGGTTCATGCAAAGACTCCTTCTTCTCGCTTCAGGTTACATCGCAAGATCGCCCTGAAAAAAACAAATCCCCAGGCTCGGAATTCGAGGCCTGGGGATTTGCAGTAACCTGGTGTCCTGTCTCAGAAATTTAAGTCAAAACTAAGACTGTCATTCTGAGTGAACGGGGCCCCGAACGCTTTCCAGTTCGGGGGTGGTGAGCGAAGAATCTGCTTTTGTTCTTCTCCACATATCACAAAGGAATTTAGAGACACCACACTCGTTAGTAGCGGTAACTATCCGGCTTGAACGGTCCCTCGACCGGTACGCCGATGTAGTCGGCCTGCCGCGCCGAAAGCGTGGTCAGCTTGACGCCGATCTTCTCCAGATGCAGCCGCGCCACTTCTTCATCCAGCTTCTTGGGCAGCACGTAGACGCCGACCTTGTAGGTGTCCTTGTTGGCCCACAGGTCCAGCTGCGCCAGTGTCTGGTTGGCGAAGCTGTTGCTCATCACAAAGCTCGGATGGCCGGTGGCGCAGCCCAGGTTCACCAGCCGCCCTTCGGCCAGGATGAAGATGCAATGGCCGTCGGGGAAGGTGTAGTTGTCCACCTGAGGCTTGATGTTCAGCTTGACCACGCCCGCCTCTTCATTCAAGCGGTCCATCTGGATTTCGTTGTCGAAGTGCCCGATGTTGCAGACGATGGCCTGGTCCTTCATGCGCTTCATGTGCTCGAGAGTGACGATGTCCACGTTGCCGGTGCAGGTGACGTAGATGTCGCCGCGCCCCAGTGTCTCCTCGATCGTCGTAACTTCAAAGCCCTCCATCGCCGCCTGCAGCGCGTTGATGGGGTCCACTTCAGTCACGATGACGCGCGCGCCCATGCCGCGCAGCGAGTGCGAACAGCCCTTGCCCACATCGCCATAACCGCAGACCACGGCCACTTTGCCCGCGACCATCACGTCGGTGGCGCGCTTGATGCCGTCGGCCAAGGACTCGCGGCAGCCGTAGAGGTTGTCGAACTTCGACTTAGTCACCGAGTCGTTCACGTTGATGGCCGGAACCAGCAGCGTGCCCTGCTCCATCATCTTGTAGAGCCGGTGTACGCCCGTCGTGGTCTCTTCCGAGACGCCGCGCCAGTCCTTGACCACGTCATGCCAATGCTGCGGGTTTTCCGCATGAACTTTCTTCAGGAGGTCTTTGATGACCTGTTCTTCGTGGCTCTCGGCGGGTCCGTCCACCCACTTGTCGCCGTTTTCCAGCTCGTAGCCCTTGTGGATCAGCAGGGTCGCGTCGCCGCCGTCGTCCACAATCAGTTGCGGCCCCTTGCCGCCCTTGTGGCTCAGCGCGCGCCAGGTGCAATCCCAATACTCTTCCAGCGACTCGCCCTTCCAGGCAAACACCGGAACCCCATCGGCAGCGATGGCCGCGGCGGCATGGTCCTGCGTGCTGAAGATATTGCAGCTCGCCCAGCGGACTTCGGCGCCCAGGCTGACCAGGGTCTCAATCAGCACCGCGGTCTGGATCGTCATGTGCAGCGAACCGGTGATGCGCACCCCGGCCAGAGGCTTGGCGGCCGCATGTTTGCGGCGAATGGCCATCAACCCCGGCATCTCATGCTCGGCGATAGCGATTTCCTTCCGGCCCCAATCGGCCAGCTTCAGGTCGGCGACTTTGTACTCCGTAGCCTTGATTTCCAGTGCTGAGATTGCCATAAGCTGTGGTTGCTCCTTCATTAGAGAATATCATTCACAGGACTCGAAACAGCCTGAATCCCTGTCCGGCCAGCCGTCCCGCTCAGCGTTGCACGCCTTCCGCCTCCAGCAATTGCCGTTTGCGCTCTACGCCCCAGCGATAGCCGGTGAGCGAACCGTTGACGCCCACCACGCGGTGGCACGGCACCACCACGGCCACGCGGTTGGTGGCGCAGGCGCGGGCCACGGCGCGCGTGGCGTTGGGGTTGCCCAGCTCGCGTGCCATTTGGCTGTAACTGCGCGTCTCGCCCCTCGGAATGGCCCGCAGCGCCTGCCAAACGCGCAATTGGAACGCCGTGCCGCGCAAATCCATTTGTAGCGGCGCCATTTTTGCGGAGGAGTCTGTCTGGCCGGAAACCACACTCAGAGCCGCCTCCACCATGCCTGCTAGCGACGGATCGGGTCGCACGGTGGCCAGGGGAAACTCCTCGCGCAGGCTGGCCTCGGCCTCGGCTGCGGTGGCTCCGAGCGACAGCCAGCAAAGGCCGCGCTTCGTCGCTCCCACGATCACCCAACCAAAAGGAGAAGGTGCAGAAGCCCAGCTGATCTCTTCGCCGCGGCCTCCCTGGGCAAAGCGTGCGGGCGTCATGCCCAGTTGCGCGCCTTCGTAGGCGCGGCTCGGCGAGCTGAATCCGGCTTCGTAGATGGCTTCGGTCACGGTGTCTCCTTGCTTCAGAGCGCTGCGCAGGCTCCGCGCCCTGAGCGCCCGTTGATAGGCCAGCGGGCTCACGCCCAATTGCTGCTTGAAGCGCCTCTGCACGGTGAATGGGCTCAGATGGACCAAGCGTCCCAACTCGGCCAGCGGCACGGGACGGTCCAGATGGGCCTCGATGTGCGCGCGAATCTCGTCCAAAGGCCCGCCCCACGCAGCTGGGCCGCCGCACGCAGTGCTTTCCGGCTTGCAGCGCTTGCAGGGGCGAAAACCGGCGGCCCGCGCCTCGGCTGCCGAGTGGAAGAAGCGGACGTTTTCCCGCAGCGGTCGGCGGCTTGCGCACCCTGGGCGGCAAAAGACGCCAGTGGTCGTGACCGCGTAGAAAAACGCTGCGTCTGGCTCGCGCTCGCAAACCTGCCGCCAGGCGGTTTCGGGGTCAATTCTCTGGCGGGGGCTGTCCGTGCGTCCGGGATTGGGTTTGCTGTTCACGTAGACCATGGTCGCTGATCGCGGTTCCCGGCGCTATCCGGTTCTTGCGCGCAATTCCTTTTTCTGGGCCGCGCCGGTCAAAGCTCCACGCGGATACTATGAAACCAAACGCCTTAGCAATGCCGCTTCCGCCCGTGCCAAATCCTCTTCGGTGTCCACACCGATGGTGTCGCCCGGCGCATCGGCCACGTAGAGGGCGATGCCGTTTTCAAGCAGGCGAAGCTGCTCCAGCCGCTCAATCTGCTCCAGCGGCGAAGGCGGCAGGGCGGCAAACTGCTCCAGGGCGGCCTTGCGGTAGGCGTAGATGCCCAGGTGCTTGCGATAGGCGGCGTGGCCGCTCTTGTCCCTGTCGAATGGAATCGTCGATCGGGAGAAGTAGAGCGCCCGGCCATCCGGAGCCGCGACCACTTTGACGGCGTTGGGGTCGGCAAGCTCCTCAGGCGGGCAGGGAACCGCCAAAGTCGCCACTTCGACCTCCGGGCGGTCGAAGAGCTTGAGCAGTGGCGGAAAGAACTCCGGGGTCAGGGTCGGTTCATCGCCCTGGATGTTGACGTAAATGTCGGCGTCGATCTGGCGCGCTACCTCGCGCACCCGGTCCGAGCCGCTGGGGCAGCTTGCCGGGGTCATCACTACGGGAATCCCGCGCTCCCGGGCTGCGGCGGCCACTTCCTCGGAATCGGTGGCCACCACCACCTGGTCCATCAGCCCGCTGGCCTGGGCGGCGCGCCACACCCACTCCACCATGGGGCGACCGGCGATGGGCCGTAAAACCTTGCGGCTGAGCCGGGAAGAGGCCAGCCGCGCAGGAATCACACCGGCAATACGGAACGTACTCATGCAGCCGAGTTTACAGGAGCAGGGGGTCTGGAATCATCTCTACCCCCTCCGGACGACCTCACCGGTTTGACCTCCAAACCAGCCGCCCGTATCATCAAAGTAGAGGTTCGGGATCAGAGTGCAGGGATTGGCTGTCAACAGACGCTTGATCCGGTACCGATTCCGCGGCCGCTTCCTCCCTTCGGCGGGGTAGCTCAGCTGGTTAGAGCGACGGATTCATAACCCGTAGGTCGGCAGTTCAAGTCTGCCTCCCGCCACCAAAATCAACAACTTGTGGCAGAGAAGGTTGCCTCGTGTCCGAGGTCGGCCTTGCTGACTCTGTGCGTATTTCAGGCGGGCAGCGGGTAAATGCCCTCTTGGACGATTCAACTGCCGGCCTTGCGCCACCTACAGCGGAATCAGAATAGATGTACCCGGATGCAAGCCACCTTCAAGAGTCTAACCAAGAGCACGGTTATTCTGATTCCGCTCTAAGCCCCCGCGCAACCATGCGGCAGCGGACTTCAGCACCTTCGATTTCAGTCTCTGAATAATAAGCAACTCAATAAGCGAACCGCACAGAAAAATCCCTGCGGATTCTGCTGTGGATCCTGTACTTGCCGCGACTCAAAAATCAAAGCACGGGAATTTCTCTGCTCAAATAGATGATTCCTCAACCGAAGTAATTGGCACAGGCCTGGACGCAATGGACGGCGTCGGCGCGCCGGCGCGGCGTATTCTGGCTTCTGCTTGAAACTGTTCGGTGTAGATCAGGCTGTACATCACGGAACTATCCCAGCGGCGCAGAATGCTATCGAATATCAATTTGAGGTCGGAAAGAAAGGTAGCGCGGGCCATGTACTCCGTGTCCAGGCGGTGTTTGGCGGGGAGAATCGTCGAGTGATAATAAGTGTTCAGGTAGTGCTTCGGCACGCGGGCCAACACCATCTCTTCGCGTGCGAAGGCGATGGTAGCCGCACCCGTAATCCCCGGACGGCAGCTGAGAGTGCCAATCTGGTGCTCGGGAATCTTGGGACGGGGCCCGACTAGGCTCATGTCCCCCCGAAGCACATTCAGCAACTGGGGTAGTTCATCGAGCTTCCAGCGGCGCAGAAGCCGGCCTACCGGAGTGAAACGCTGATTCTCCGTTGTCGTCACCGCGTTGTGCGTGGCGCCATTCAAATGGGTCAGGGAGCGGAACTTCAAGATGGTAAAGGTCCGGTTTTGACGTCCCATGCGCTTTTGCAGGAAGAAAACTGGCCCGTGCGATGTAAAGTGGACCGCCAAGCCTACTACCAGAAAAACAGGGAGCAGCAGCGGCAGCATCGAAAGGACACAGAGGAAATCGAATGATCTCTTCATGCCCGACTGCGACCATTGGCTCATGCGATCCTGAGCAAGATGAAGTGAAGAATGTGCTGCCGTCTCGGGATTTTGAACAGATACCAGCCCCAAAGCCGTACTCCCGCCGCCGGAAATGCGGTTCCGTGAAGATGGATTCATGGCTGTGGGTTCAAAAGTTGCCGTGACACTCGATCTGACGTTCAAATGGTCCTCCCAAACGGACAACTATAAAGTTCCCTCAAAAATCAATACGTAGGCTTGCGGATTTGTTTCGACTCAAGTTGTACATTCCCTTCCTTCGACAACGTGGTTTGTCACTTCGAAACAGTCTCTAGTCCCCTTCGTGATAGTGCTCACGCGACAAGCTCCCGATCTCTTCTTTTCCCTCTCCTTTCTGGCCCAAAACACGGACCGGCTTCGCGAGCGCGCTGTCCAGACCATGGGGCGCACTCGTTGGTCTCGCCAAGACATTATAAGCTGGCACTCGCGATGAAAATTCGTTTGTCGGAGGCATCAGAAGCCGCCAATTCTCGAACTTGTGCGATTCACCGGGTGCTCTTAAGCGAGACCTGTTCCTGCCCTCGGTAGCCAAGGCTGGACTTGATGGTGCGGGACCGGAAAGAAGAAAATTACGATTTCTATGGACGTTCACGCCCGTTCCCGCACTTCAAGCATAGCCCTCTGCAATCGAGTGATAATTCAAACGCATTTCCAAAGACCAACAGTCTAGCAGATTCCGTTTCGAAGCTTCATTACATTTTTGGCGAACCGAAATACTTTGGCGCGGTTCGCATCTGCCGAGCATGAGAGATTATTTAGTTAAGAGTAAATGGGGATGTCCTTGTTTTTGAGTACGGAAAACAACACTCTCGAAACCCGAAGTAGCTGACGAAATGGGGTAATCCCGCGCTGTAAATGGATATTCGCACACCTTCCGGCTTTGTGGCCGGTCTGCGAAACAGAACAAAGTATCCAAATCTGTATACTTCATCGAGCCTGCGGAAGAGGATTGCCTCGTTAACTTTAAAGGTATTGTATAGTATGCTAATAGGCAAATTGTGAATACCTAAAATATTTATACAACCCTCTAACTTTCCAGTCTGCGTCGCGTACGAATTCAAAGGCAGATGGTGCCGGTGTACCTATGCAACCAGGTCCCCAAAAAGCGGCCAGGCAAACGCTACAGCGGAATCAGAATAGATGTACCCGGATGCAAACCCCTCAAGTGGCTTCTTCCTTAAGAAAAAGCCACCTTCAAGAGTCTAACCAAGAGCACGGTTATTATGATTCCGCTCTAAGCGCCGGGCAGGCAGAAGCTTGGCGCCTCGGAAAAGGCCGAAGAGTGAGAGGCAAGGCGCCAAGTTTCTGCCTGCTCTACTGTCCTGGCAGCCGCGCGAGCGTTGCACTCAGTGCGTCTTCCCAGGAGGAAAGTCTCTCCCCGAAGCGCGCGTTGAGTTTCTCGTTCGACAACACCGAGTTCCGCGGCCGCTTTGCGGGAGTAGGGTAGTCTGCGGTAGAGATCGCCGTGACCACAGGGACTTTGCCCTCAAGCCGATTGCCCGCCTGGGAGAAAATCTCGCGAGCAAAACCGCACCAGGAGACGGAACCGGAGCAGGTCATGTGATAGAGTCCGGCCCAGCTTGCCGTAGAGCCAAACCGGCCTGCCAGAACGCCGCCCACGATCGCGCGTGTGGCGTCGGCCAGTTCGATTGAAGTGGTGGGCGCGCCATACTGGTCGTCCACGATGCTGAGTTGATCGCGTTCGCTTGCCAGGCGCAGCATGGTCAGCAGGAAATTGCGTCCGTGGGGACCGTAGACCCAGCTCGTCCGGAAAATCAGGTATTTGCCCCCGACCTGTTGAATCGCTTCTTCTCCGGCCAGTTTGCTGGCGCCGTAGACATTCAGCGGATGCGGCGTGTCCGTTTCGACCCAGGCGCCGGGCTTCGAACCATCGAATACATAGTCCGTCGAGTAGTGGACCAGAAGCGCGTCCGCGCGCAGTGCTTCCTCGGCAAGGATGCGCGAGGCCTGGGCGTTGACGGCCATTGCCACTTGAGGGTCGGCTTCCGCGCGGTCCACAGCCGTGTAGGCGGCGGCGTTCAAAATGATGCTCGGTTCGACCTCGCGCACCAGAGCGCGCACCTGGTCCGGATCGGCCAGATCAAAGGTGTCGCGGTCGCGGGCCGTGATCTCGCCGTAATCGGCGAAGCTGCGCTGCAACTCCACGCCCACCTGTCCGGCGGAGCCAACGATCAGGATGCGCCCGCTCATGCGAAGACCTCCGCTTGACGCAGTCTTGCGCCTTGAAGATCCTTGCCGGAGACGATGGCTGATTCCGGCGCAACCGGCCAGGGAATGGCCAGGGCGGGATCGTTCCACAGGATGGTGCGTTCGCCTGCGGGACAGTAGTAGTCCGTCACCTTGTAGGCAAAGCCAACCACTTCGGAGAGCGCCAGAAAGCCGTGACCGAAGCCTTCGGGAATCCACAGCATTTGGCCATTCTCTTCGGTCAGTTCCACGGCAACATGCTTGCCGAAGGTGGAAGAGGGTCGGCGCAGATCCACAGCTACATCGAGGGCCGCGCCCAGCGCAACCCGCACCAGTTTTCCCTGCGGCTGAATGATTTGGTAGTGAATCCCGCGAACCACATTCTTTTTTGAGATGGAGTAGTTATCCTGCACCCAGGTTGAGGGCAATCCTGCTTCGGCCATGCGGGCCTGGTTCCATGTTTCCAGAAATGCGCCGCGGCTGTCCCGGTAGATGTCCGCGGTCAGCACCAGCACGCCTGGCAAAGATGTCTCAGTAATCTTCAAAACGAAAGTGCCTCCGATTTTTGCTGCAGTTCGTTGCGCAGGGAAAGCAGATATTTCCCGTACTCGTTCTTGCGGACCGGTTCAGCCAGGCTCTCAAGTTCGTCCACGGTGATGTAGCCAAGACGGTATGCGATCTCTTCCGGGCAGGCGATCTTCAATCCCTGGCGTCGCTGGATGGTCTGCACAAAGAGCCCGGCCTCGAACAGCGAATCGTGCGTGCCCGTATCCAGCCATGCCATGCCCCGGCTCATCACCTGCACCTTCAGATTGCCGGCTTCAAGGTAGCGCCTGTTCAGGTCGGTAATCTCAAGTTCGCCGCGCGCCGATGGCTTCAGCGAAGCCGCGATGTTCACCACTTCGCGGTCGTAAAAATAGAGCCCCGTCACGGCATAGCGGGAACGCGGAGACTCGGGCTTTTCTTCCAGGCCAATGGCGCGTCCTGTCTTGTCGAACTCCACCACGCCATAGCGTTCCGGGTCCTGCACTGGATAGGCAAAAACCAGCGCGCCATTCTTCAGGGTTGCCGCGCGTTGCAAGTCGGCAGAAAACGACTGCCCGTAGAAAATGTTGTCGCCAAGAATCAGCGCGCTCGTATCTCCGCCGATAAAATCGCGGCCAATCAGAAATGCCTGCGCCAGCCCGTCGGGACTGGGCTGAACGGCATAACTCAGATGGATGCCCCACTGCGCTCCGTCGCCCAGCAATTCCTCGAATCGTCCCGTATCCTGCGGAGTGGAGATGATCAGGATCTCGCGCAACCCGGCCAGCATCAGCGAACTCAGCGGATAGTAAATCATCGGCTTGTCATACACCGGCAGAAGCTGCTTTGAAACCACTTTGGTAGCCGGGTAGAGCCGGGTCCCCGATCCGCCCGCAAGAATGATCCCCTTCATTGGGCAATCCTCTCCTCGTAATTCTGTCTTATCCAATCCCTGTAGGCGCCGGTGCGGACGCTCTCGATCCAGGATGCATGGTCCAGATACCAAGCCACCGTACTGCGCAATCCATCTTCAAATGTCACGGACGGCTTCCATCCCAGTTCACCGGCGAGCTTCGACGCGTCGATGGCATAACGGCGGTCGTGCCCTGGGCGGTCGGTCACGAAGGTGATCAGATTCCTGCGCGGCGTCAGCGCGGCATCGGGACGCAACTCGTCGACGATGTTGCAGATTTCCGTGACCACATCCAGGTTCTTTCGCTCGCTGTTGCCGCCGATGTTGTAGGTCTCGCCCAGCCGGCCGCGTTCGAGCACCGTCCGTATCGCCGCGCAGTGGTCTTCCACGAACAGCCAGTCGCGCACGTTGCGCCCGTCTCCATACACCGGCAGAGGACGGCCTTCCAGGGCGTTCAGGATCACCAGCGGGATGAGCTTTTCGGGAAACTGAAAGGGACCGTAGTTATTCGAGCAGTTAGTGGTCAGCACCGGCAAGCCGTAGGTGTGGTAATAGGCACGCGCCAAGTGATCTGAAGCTGCCTTCGATGCCGCATACGGGCTGTTGGGAGCATAGGCGGTGGTCTCTTTGAAAGCAGGGTCGTCCGCGCCCAGCGAGCCATACACTTCGTCGGTGGAGACATGCAGGAAACGGAAACCTTGCCGGCCCCCTTCGTCCAGTTCCGACCAATAGCGCCTGGCCTGTTCCAGCAGCGTAAAAGTGCCCTGCACATTGGTGCGGATGAAGGCGCCGGGATCGGCAATCGAGCGGTCCACGTGGCTTTCCGCCGCGAAATGGACGATGGCGCTGGGCCGATGATCGCGCAGGATGGAGGCCACCAGTTCCTTGTCGCAGATATCGCCGTGTACCAGGCTATAGCGCGAATCGCCTTGAAGAGCTTCCAGGTTCAACGGATTGCCGGCGTAGGTGAGCAGATCCAGATTGACGACGGAGGTTCCGGCGGTCTCGATCCATTTCAGCACAAAGTTGGAACCGATAAACCCCGCACCGCCAGTGACGAGAATGGTGTTTCTGGTGCTCATCATCTTGCAGGAAACCCTTCTAAAGCGGAAATAGTTGAGATCGTGGCAGCCTGATGAATCCTGGGTTCGCGAGGCTTGGGCATGTTGCGAAAAGAATCAACATCGTTCTTTGTGTCTTTCGTCGAAAGCACAGAGCACGCGTTCGTAACACAATCCAGTATAGGCGATGTGCGGCTCAGGCCGGGACTGCTCAGGGATATGCAGGAGCGCGACCGCGTCTATCTGTATATGGTGCTCAACGACCGCCTGCTGCGCAGCTTTTCTCGGCGGCTTGTGGCAAGCAGATGGAGGTCGATGATCCTTGCGTACAATTAAGCTCCATGAGCGCATGATGTATTTAGTAGCGTGACGGCAGGAGCGGGGAGAGGCGCCGGCCTCCCGGCCGGCTGTAGCGCGGACGTCCTCGTCCGCGCTCAGGGGCTTGGGAAAGGTATTTTTCAAGGTCGATTCCGGGCAAAAAAACAGCCGAAATCGCCGTTTACCCCACCCCCCCATAGTGATATTATCACTTTTTCAACGATAAAAATAGCGTAAGCGACATGGAATGAATAATATACAAAAACACATAGTTAACTGAAGAGTAACTGGAACTGCCTTTTTTTGGCCTCTTTTTGGCGTTTTTGGGCCCTTTTTGCCCCAAAAGGTCGCAAAAACGACACCAAAATAACCCCTTTTTTCCGTTCCGGCGCGGTGTCGGATTGAAACCACGATCTGCGTTGAACCCGAGCTGACAACCTCACCTGGTGGCGATCAAGGGAGGGAAGGGAACAAATCCTGCTGTTCCTCAGGGGCGGGCTTTGTCGGCTTGTTGTTCTTCGCCGGGATCGGCGCGAAGCCGCGCATCAACTGCAAGGTGCGGCTGTGACTTTCAAAAATCGCCTGTAATTCCAGACAGCGGGAGCAGCCGCCCTTGATGGCGCCGATCCCATCTGCTGCGGGATCAAACATGGGATGACGCGAGCACTTGCCGTGCCATTTTACTTTTTCAATTTTCAACATTGCTCGATCATCATATCGCCATTTGGACACCGGCTGCTCTGATCAGAGAACTGGTCCTGCGCCTGACTTTCCAGTTCTCGCGCCTGCTCCTCGCGGCGCAGAATGCGCAATACACCTTCCGCCAGCGCCTGCAATTTATCTTCTCCGGGATACAGCATTTTCGATGCGAACAGTCGAGACACCACACCAGGCTTGCGGCAAAGAAGCGGGAAGAACCGAAGGCGTGAACCGGCGAACCACTTCTGTCAGAACGGAATCTGCACCAGCTCCACACCGGCCTCGGAAAAGATCTCGGTGGTGAATTTGAAGCTCTCCGTCCAGCGGTCATTGTCGGCCAGGGGCGCAACGACGCGCTTGATGCCGGCCTGTACGATCGCGGCTCCGCATTGCGAGCAGGGCATGAAGGGCCACAGGTAGATGGTGCAGCCTTCCAGGTCCTGCTTGGCGGTCAGAATGGCGTTGATCTCCGCGTGGATGATGGTCCGGTACTTGTTTTCGCGGATTTCCAGGCGCTCCGGCGTGTCCGCCACGCCCGTCGGGTGGCCATTGAAGCCGAGCGAGACAACGAATTTTCCGCGCGTGATGACGGCGCCAACCTTTGTGCTCGGGTCTTTGCTCCACGTCGATACCAGCCGCGCCAATTCCATAAAACGTGAATCCCAGTTGCTCACGCAGTCGCCTCCTCAGGCCTGCCGATCTTCGAGGCCTCTCTGCATTCATTTATACGTGAACCGGCGCAGGCGGCCGGGCGAATGGCGGAAGACAGCCGCCGGGCTCAGGATTTCGCCGCCTGGGGTGGGATGGCGATCTTCCGGATCGCCGGAGGGGGATCGCCCAGAGGCTTCTCTCCGGCTGGAAGCGTGATGTTCTGGTACGTGGCGCTGCCCACGGTGGGTTGAAATGCAGTGGGGTCCAGGTAGATGGGCAGGGCTTTTTGATTGGCGATCTCGATGAAGATGGGCGGCTGGCTGGTTGCCTGACCGGCGGGCGGAGTGTAACTGATCAGGAAATAGCCGGTGCTGTCGGTGTAGGCAAAACCGATCTGCTCCTGATAGGTCTTCTGCTCATCGACCAGAAAGACGGTCTGATTGGCCACGGGCTGGAGGCTGGAATTGAGGACGCGGCCGTGCAGCGCCCAGCCGGTGGCTGCAACCGCGGGATCGGGAGTTGCGGCCTGCTGGCTGAGAGCGGAAGTGCGCGCCACGGTGGCCTTGCGGGCGGTGACCGCGGCTTCAGCGGTGACGACCCTGGGGTCGGTGGCGCCGTATTTGGCCTTGAGCGTGGCCGCGGTGCGCGAAAGCTGCGTCAGGCGCGCCTGCTGCACCAGGTTCAGGTTCTGCGCGGCGTTGGTCGCTGAAGTGTCGGCGGAAGTGAGCGCGGAGGTGAGCGCCGCGTTCAGCTCGGCGGGCGATGGGGTCTGCGTGGTTGCCGAATTGACCGGGGCGTTGGTTCCGGGATTCTGCGCGTTGGTGCTCATTGGGTTGGCATCCTTTCAGGGGTGATCCGGACACTGTCTTTCACGGCCGCCGTCACTGCCCGATAAGTCTCTGGCAGTAGGCTTTCTCAAGGCCTGGAAACATCATCAGGTTGTTGTTATCAATCGGGTGTTTACCCTCGACGATGAGGCAATAGGTGGAGATGTTTTGCGAGGTGATGTTGAACACCCCGATGGTCCACCCGGAGAGCAAGACGGAAAATAGGCCCTCCTGGAAGCGATTGCTGGTGACCTGAAGAGAATCGGCGAGCAGAAACGCATCGACGAGCACGCCGAAGAGCCCGGCGTCGACCCAGCAATAGTTGTTGGAAAAGACCAGGTGATCGAGGGTCAAGATGATCACCGAGGCGAGGCCGATCTGGTGCACCTCGCGCAGTTCCAACTGGCAGACGTTGTTGGTGAAGACCACGGCGCCATTGGAGGAGAGGAAGCGGGGAGTGGCTTCGGCAGTGAGGTTGGCGCTCTTTGATGCGGCATACAAGTTCGATGGCAGGAGCGAGAAATAGAAATCCAGGCCGAGGCCGAGATTCAGGATCTCAACGCAGGTGTCTCTGGTGTTCAATTTGCCGGGGATGTTGCCGCCGCAACTGAAGTGGTTGTTGGAGATGGCGAAGGGGCCCCAGCCGATGGCGCTGAGGGCCAGTCCCGAAGGCACGCGGACCACGTTTTGCTCCAGGCGCAGGGCGGGCATTCCCGGCTCGTAGAGAAGAAGAGAAGCGATGGTGTTGGTATTGTCCAGGGTGGGCGGCGTGACCACCTGGATGGAGATTGCGGCGGTAGTATCCAGCGCTTCCCCTTCCGAACTGGCGCCGGCATCGGACCAGTCGCGATTGTCGATGATCTGGTTGCGGCTGATATCCACCATTTCGCCATGGAGAAGGAAAATGCCGGAGACGCGCAAACCCGGCAGGCTTCCGAAGTTGGTGAGGACGTTGTCGCGGAGGACGAGGTTCTCCACCGTGGGCAGGCTGATGGCGCCATAGCCGCGGGTGGTGGCTGCGGGATCCTTGAGGGTGGCGATTTGCACGGTATCGGTGATGGTATTGCCGGTGAGGGTCAGGCCTTCGATGGCAATGACTTCCAGTACCGATAGCAGGTCGAAGAACCCGACAGGGCCAATGCCGCAGAGTCCTGAATTGGCGATGGTGTTGCGGTCGATTTGGATCTGGCTGAGCAGGTCTCCGGCCACCACGGTGCTTCCTTGCACGCCGGGATAGGTGGTGGGGCTGAGCAGAGCGTTGGTGGTGGAACCGTCGGCCGGCTCGGCAAAGGTGACGCCTGCGGTGATTCCGGTATCGTTCCCGTTGACGTCGAGGATGGTGAAGCTGCCCAGGGTGATGCCGTTGCGGTTTCCTCCCACAATCTTGTTTTCCGCCACAAGAACTCCGGTGGAGTGCCCGGCGATCTGGATTCCTCCGGGATGCTTGCCGGTCGGCTTCACCGTAAACTCCCCGTTCGAGGTAAGGTCTGTGTCCACCACGGCAGGGAACCACTCGTAGAGGTTGGCGATGGTTTGCAGGCCCACCCAGTTGCGCACAAACTCGATTTGTCCGCCGCTGAGCCAGATGGCGGGGAAGGGGCTGTACTCATCGGCCATGGCGATGCGGTTTTCGCGTATGCCCAGAACTTCGACCTCTGCGGCGAGGATGGCGGGCATGGTGGACGCGGTGAGGAAGAGCTTTTCCACGGTGACGTTGGTGAGCGTGGGGAAATATTCGTAGGCGATATTGATGTCCGCATGGATGTCGGCGTCCAGTTTCTTCCTGGCGGCAAAGTCGCTCGGATTGTCGTTTCCGGGCGGAGGGACGATCAGATTGCCGGTGCCGTCGATGAGAATGCCCACATCGCCGTCGGCGGCTTCGACGACAAAATCGTGTAGCCGAATGTTCTGGGAATTGGCGATGGAGATGACCGCGGTCATGGTGGTCGATCCGGGGGCCGGCACAGGCGGAGTGGGAGGATTGGGGCCCAGCGAGGGCGAGGCAAGCCGCGTCTCTGAGCCGCAGCCATGGATCACCACGTCCTGCAGGCCGTTCAGGAAGATGGCTTCAAAGTATCGTCCGGACAGGATGCAGATTTCGCCGCCTGAAGCGGGCAGGGCGTTGATGGCGGTTTGAATCGACTGGTACTGGGCGCCGACGCCGACGGTATAGGTGCAGCAGCCGCAGGAGCCTTCACTGGACGGGGGCCACTCGGTGCGGCATTCGGAGGCGGCTGGAGGGGAAAACGTGACGACGGAGAGCGGCGCGTAGTGATGGTGAATGCCGCGCGGCGGAGCATTGGTGAGCACATCGAACTGGCTGTCGGATGGGCGCTCGGCGAAGGTCCAGAAGTTGGCGGTGTTGAAAGCGGTGGCGGCGTTCGGGCCAAATGTGACGGTGATGCCGCTCTCGAGAATCAGCGTGGTTCCGGGGGGCGGGACGGGAATGTCGCCGGTAGCGCCGGCTGCGCCGAGATCGACCCAGAGGGTGTTGTCGGACTTGAAGATTTTGGCGGACTGGTCCCAGCGGACGATGCGGGTGTGGCGCTGGGGGAGGGTCTGGTTGTTGGCGTCGACGGGGAAGTTGGCCGCGGTCACTAGAGTATCCACCAAGGTGATGGTCTTGGCTGCGAAATCGACGCTGTCTATCTGATGCAGTTCTCCGGGCTGGCCATTTAGTTCGAGATCGTCGTCGAGAATCTCGATCCAGTTTCCGGGCGCGAAGCCAAGCACCTGGTCGCGTCCCAGGCTTAGGACAGCAAGCTGGGTGGCCGGATTGCCAAGCACATTGGTGACAGCGAGAATGCCGGTGACTCCGGTTTCGACCGAGGCATTGTCGCGCGACCACTTGAAGGTGGCGGCGCCGGCGGGCGCGGGGTAGGCGTTGCCGGCGGCGGGAGTGCCGGGCTGGTGGATCTCCACGCGGTAGAACTGGTTCTCCATCCCCGTGTAGCCGGTGTTGTTGGTCAGGCAGCAGGGGCCGGAGGGCGTGGAGCCGACATATCCTGTGGTGAGCTGACCGAGCGATGGACCGGGCCAGGGAGTACTGGCACAGGTGGAGCCGGAAGGAACCGGCGCCAGCTTGACCTGCCAGATGGTCTTCAGGCGACCGGTGGTATCTACATTGACGGCCGGATCGATGAGGTTGGGATCTTCGAGATAGGTGATGGGGCGGGTCCAGACGTCGAGATAGGCGAGGAAGGGCCCATTGCCGGCGGGCAGCACGGCGTTGGGGAGGTTGGGCTGCGCGGTGTAATCGGTGGTGCCGGTGGGAGAACTCCCAGGAGGCTGGGATGAACCGGAGAGCTCGGCAAGTGCGGGATCCCATTGCGCGGAACCTGATGGGCCGTGGTTTTCTGCCAGCAGGCCATCGACGTACATGCGTCCGGGGCCGATGGAGACATGGTTCGTCCCACTGCCGTCGGTGGTAGCCGTGATCTGGAAGGCGAAGGGGGTGGTGGCCGGGTAGACGGCGCGGCCCAGGATGTCCAGCGTTCCGGCCTGGGTGCGGCGCGAGAGTTCGGCGAGCCACTCGTTCCAGTCGGAATCCAACTGGACGCGTCCCTGCTCCATCACGACCCCGGAGTAATTTTTGGTGGGGTCAAAGGGGAACCTGCTGTTGTCGAAGCTCATGGAAGCCTCCTGTCAATTCTGGTAAACAATTCCGAATTCCATTCCGACCGGGAGATACTCCACCATCCGGACGCGAAGGTCGGCCTCGCGCAACGGGGCAAGCAGAAAGTGGAAGGCTCCCATTTCTCCGGCGTCCGAGGCACCTCGGCGGACGGCATCGCTAGTGAAGGCCAGGAGTTTGGCGTACCCCGGCGCGCCATAGCGCAGGGAGAAGAAGATGGGCTGCGCGGAAGCCAGAGCCAGCTTGACGCACTTGAAATACCGCGGGACGATTGCGCCCACGGGCAGAAAGCTGAAGCGGACGCAGCCTTGCTGCTTGCGGTCGGCAATCAAGGGGGCGGCCCAGGTGTCTCCAGCGGTCAGGGCGGCCCAGAAAATGCTGTTCGAGACGAGGGTGAGTTCGGTGGCGTGGACCTTGCCGATCACGGTGCAGCCGTCCAGGGTGAGCGCGCCGCCTGCGCCGTCGTTTTCGCCATTGACCGAGGTGTAGGCAATGCCGGTGGAGGCGGTCGCGTCAACAATCGAATCGCTGGCGCTCACGGTGGCCAGTTGGCTGGCCTGAATGGCTCCGGTGATGGAGCGAGCAACGGTCACTTGCATGGCTAAGGGCTCGGCCACCAATGCGGGCGCGGCGGGGAAGACGGGCTGACCCGAGGATTCGACCACCCAGCCGGGAACCAGCGTGCAGTGGGTGAGGCTGAGCTGGCCGAGGAGGTTTGGGCTTCCATTGGAGAGCTGTGCAGGGAGGTGCAGCAAGGCCACCGGCGAGGGAAGGGATGGCGTCATTCCGGGACCGGCGGCAATCAGCAGGCCGTTGAGCGCGAAAGTGCTGGAGGCATCGCCGGTGACGAACAGCTCCTGATCCAGAAAGAGCGTGGTGAGCGCGCCCTCAGCCGCGCGCAACTCAAGCATGGCTCCGGCGGGGATGTGAGCTGTCAGGGCGGGAGTCCCGGGCGGGGTTCCGGTGATGGAAATGGTTTGCGTGGGGCCGATTTCGACTGCCAACTTACCGTTGAGCGGGAACTGCGCAATGGCATAGTCGATGGCCTGCTGGAGGGTGTTGTAGCGCGCGGGGATCGCCGTGTCGGGATAGGGAAAGACCCAGGCCTCGTTGGTGACCAGGAAGCCGTCGGGATCGGCTGCGCGGGGGTATTCGCCGCCGCCGAAGGGGGCGTTGAAGCCGTACTCGTAGGAGACGTTGAGATTCGTGGATGCGGTCGAGGACGGAGGCAGCGCGATGCGCCCGAGCTCGGGATCGACTACCGCGGCGTAAGTCTTGTCAGCCGGCAGATTGGCCCAACTGCCATCGGGGCCGGCCAGATCGCCAACGCGAATCTGGTAGGGGTCGAGCGGCTGGCCGTCGATCGAGAGCAGCAGGCTGTTTCCTGGGCCGTAGTAGCTGGCGCCAACCCCCTGCTCGATGTCGGTGCAGAGCGCGCGGCGGCGCAGCCGGTCGGCTACATTGAACGGCTGCGCCAGAGCGGTAATGTCGACTCCCTGCGATGCGGCTTTGTGAAAGAGCGGAATGTCCATGCCAAGAGGGTTGAAGCGGTAGCACTGGGGTTCTCCCGCCGCATTGCCGGCGAGCGGCGTAGCGGGGGAGCCGGTGACGGAATAGGCGCTGAGGGACCAGAGAAAGACGCCGATGTTCTGGATGTTGTAACGGCCCTGTTCTTTGGCGATGGATGAACCGATGCGGCGGACATCGACTTTGTGGGCGGTGCGGTCAAAGCCTCTGTCGATGTAGAAGCCCTGTTGCCAGCGGCGCAGGTCCGGGGCGTAGTGATTATCGAGCCGGATGTGGTTCATGTACTGGGCGTCGGCGAGGACGCGGAAGAACTCGACCGCGTGCGCGCCCCAGCCGGTCGAGTCGCGGGCAAGCTGCTCCATCACCAGGATGGTGCCCTTGCGGCGGCGGAAGGAGATGGTGTTGGCCACTTCGGAGCGGGGGTTGTCGATGGACGGAGCAATGCCGTTGACCGCCTGGTAGCCGATCAGGTCGCCGATGTAGGGAATCACCCAGGGTGCGCAGGTTTCGATGAACTGATCGTCGTAGAGCTGATCGAGGTCGTAGGCTACAGCCGCCAACTGCTCCTGGATCAGCATCAGAAGCGACTCGAGCGGCCCGCGCGAGGCCTTGGCGGTGAGTTCGGCCAGTTGGGTTTGCTGCTCCAAGGACAATGGAGGAGTGGCTGCCTGGAGGGTGGCCAGCGCCGACGCTTCAGCGGGCGTAAGCAAGGGCTGGGACTGCGCCAGTTGCGCATCCCGGATGCGATAGACAGCGGGCAGAAGATTGAAGAGGTCCAGTCCTTGCAGGCTCATGACATCACCCCCAGAGTGACAGCGTTGGGATCCGGGTCGAGGACCAGGATCTCGGCGGGTTGCGGCAAACCGGTGGAGCTGGCAACGGGCAGATAGGGGCAGATGCGCGTGGGCGATCCGGAAGAGGGCCGGGTGAGGGTGACTGGCTGCGCAAGCCAGTTGGAATAGGCGGCCAGGGACCAGGCTCCGCCGGTGATGTCGCCTGCCGAGCTGGTGGGGCCGACGGCCAGGCTTGTGACATTGACGGCGATGACGCCGGGAACTGCCTGGATCAGAGCCGCCACTTCGTCGGCGCTCACGCCCTGGCCGAAGGTGCGATTGGCGAAGCTGTAGTTTTGGACAAGTGCAGCCTGGACCGCGCTCTTGACGGTGGGCTGATCGTAGGCAGGGTCGTAGGCCAAATCGGCAGAGAGGCTGAAGAGGGTTTCAAGGAAAGTGAAGGGATTAAGGGGGATGAGCGGATTGCCGTAGGCCCGCAGCGAGGAGGCAAGTTTGCCGAGAGTGAGGTTTCCGGGGGGCAGGGCTACTCCGCCGGCTGCTGCAACGGTGAGGAAGACGCCGCGGCCGGGACCGCTGGGAATCCAGATGGCGTTGGCCTTGGCGATGCCGGCGTAGGTGGCGGCGAAGTTCTGGTAGTCGGTGATGGAGACGGCGCGGCCCAGGGTGAGGACGGAGAGCGGCGCATTGGCGCGAATGTCGTTGACGTATTGGGGGTCCTGGCCGCCGGTGGCCGCCTGGGGGTTGACCACGCCGCTTACGCCGAGGGGACGGTCGATGAGGGTGGTGATGGCTCCTGCGGCAACGTTGCCGGCCAGCCCTGACCCCACCCGGTAGGTAGCTTGAATGTTGTTTTGGCCGGTGGGCAGCGTGGCGCCTTCGACGCCGTCGCCAAAGAGCACATCGGTGGTGCTGTCCGACTGGTTGAGCGTGGCGAAGACCGTCTTCGATGGCCCTTGCTGATAGAGGGTTTGGACTTCGGTCCATTTCACCTGGTTGGCGGTTACCTGGAGTGTGCTTTGGCGGCCGGTGGGCGTGGTGGCCTGCACGTAGGTGAGAGGAGATTGGCGCAGCGTGAAGTTCTGGTTGGGAGTGGCGGCCGATCCGCTGCCCATGATCTCGCTGACCGAGCTGCCAGCGCTGGCTATGCCCACGTTCGCGTTCACGGTGGCGGTGTCGCGGTTATAGACATTGAGCAACGGGTTCTGCAGAAGGAGTTGAGTGTGGGGATACGGTTTGTCCGTGGCCGTGATTGAGTTGACCAGGGCGAACTCCTGCACCACCGGGTCGTTCTTCGCAGCCGGGGCAAGGGAGAAATCCTCGAGCGCCGCATTGAGGGTTCCGGTCCTTCCGCTGGCGTCGGAAACGCGGAGTGCGCGGACTTTGGAGGCGTGGCGCCAGTGGGGCACCGCGCCATGGGGCTTGAGCGGAAGCGGCGAGGGATCGATGAGAGTGACGATGTCGCCCGGCTTGAGCGTCAAGTTTCCGGAATCGTCGTCGGGCTGGAAGACCAGCGAACCGATGCCGGAATTCACCGAGAGCTTCTGGCTGTTGCCGAAGATGGCGACGGTCTGGGCAGCGGCCAGATCGGGGCGCAAATCCTGAAGGTCGATGACCGTTCCGTAGAGCGGGTGGTCGAGTGGCTGTTCGGCAAGGGTGAGCTGATCGCTCTGCGCCAGAACGGCGGTTCCTTGCAGCGGGAAGGCGCCGATGTTGGGGTCGGCGAAGTCAGCGGCTAGTTGGGTCACCTTGCCGCTGATGGCGTATTGGGCCAGGGAGAGAGGAGTGGCTGTGGCGACCTTGTAAAGCTGCACCGTGTCGTAAATGGCCAGCGCAAACCAGCTTCCGACCACGATCTTGGGGTAGGCCGCGTCGAGGTAGACGGAACTGCTGGATGGAATCGCGAAGCCGTTCCAGATCCACTGCCAGGGCGAGACGCAATCGTCGATGAGGGCGGGCAGGCTGGTCTGGCTGGTGTTGCTGGCGCTGACGAAGAGATAGGGATTGGGCGCGTTGTTGCCGAAGAGAGCCGCTTTCTGGCGGAAGGCGAAGATCTTGGCGCTGGTCCACGAAGATGGGCTCCCGGAGGTTCCGCTGCCCGTGCCGTGGATGAGCCTTTTGTCCCAGGAGACCAGCGTGATGTTGTTCTGGGTATCGGGGACGACCTGGTTGAGAACCACCACATCCCACTGCTCGCTAGGCGTGCTGCTCGGGGTCCATTCTTCGCGGTCGATGCCAAGAATCAGGAGCGAGTCGCCGGGGTTGAGCTGCGCGGAAGTGCCGGCGAGATAGAGGCTGGAGTGGCCCGGGGGAATCCAAGGGTTGGCGGCGCGGACGGGAAGTGCGTTCCAGTCCGGCTTGGCCAGGATGGGAACCGAGGTCTCGAACGTCTGCGCCGTTTGTCCCTGCGCCGGCACGCTTTGCACTTGGGTTCCCGCGGGAATGGTGATGGCCGTGGTGGAGAGATTGGTGGGCTGACCGGTTGCAGCCTTGAGAGTGAAGGCGAGATAGACCAGGGCAGCGACGCCGGGCGCGGGCTGGTAGCCGATGAGGCGGGACAGTTCGGTGAGCGAGCGCAACTGGGTTGCGGTGCGCAGATAGCTCTCGTTGGCCAGGCGCTCCTGATAGAAGGTGAGGATGTCCATGACGACGGCGGCGGCGTCGAGGAGCGCGATGCTGAAGTCGTCGCTGTCCCGCGTCTTCAGTGGAGCGAGCGCCGGGTAATCCGAACTGGAGAGCCGCGCCAGCATGGAGTCGCGGAACGAGGCCCAGGTTCCGGTCCGATAGGCGATGGACGACAAGCCGGGCAGATTCGGTTCGCCCTGCGGCGTTTCGACGGCGATGCCTCCGCAGCAACCACAGGTGCAGGTGGATGTTCCCAGGCAACTCATCGGTTTCTCACTTTCCGCCTTGCATCACCAGCGTCAACTGGCCGTGGCTGGGGTAGCTTGGATCGTTGTCCATACGCGCAATCTGCAAGGAGCCCAGCGGTATCTCTCCCTGGAGCAGGTAACTCTGGGAGGGGACGCCTTGCGGCTGGAAGACGGTTGCAGTGATTGAGGTGACGCCGGCCACCTTGCGCGCCGCGGCGTAGATCGGGCTCAGATAGACGGTCTGGCCAAAGCTGAAGCTATCGGGATCGAAGAGGCCGTCCTGGCCGTTGGGAAGCATCTGGCTGCCCAGAATCTGCAACAGGGATTGCCTTACATCCGCTTTGAAGTAGTTGGGATCGACGCAGACGACGAGCTTGATTTCGAGAGGAACGTACTGTGGCGATTCGAGTTGAATATCTTCGCCGGCGAGGCGATAGCGGTTGATGGTGCGGGTGAGAGCCTTGCGCAACGCAGGAGTCAGATTGCCGCCGCACTTGGGTTCCGCGGCGATGAAGACGGTGTACCAGCTTCCGGTCCAGCGCAGATTGGCCACGGCCTGCTTGACCTGGGGATTGGTCTCGGCCACGGTCACGTAGTCCGGCATGATGATGGCGCGCTCCTGGGTGAGGAAGGCCTGGGGCGCGCGGCGACGGATCTGGTCGTCGGTTTCCGGGTCGATGCCTCCGGCGGCGGGCAGGGGGTTGGAGCAGGCATGAATGCGCGGATCTCCGGCCAGAAAGACCAGGCTTTCCGCACCCACGTTGCCTCTGACGCCGTTGCCGATGCGATAGGCCGCGGTGAAGGATGTGCCGCTGGAGGGAAATTCGCCGTTGGTCTTGTCTCCGAAGCGAAGATGCGCGGCGCCGTTCGATTCGACCTCGACGACAAAGTTGGTGTCGGTTGGCCCGCTCTCAAGCAGGTCGGCCTTGGGAGTCCAGAGGGTGGTGTTGTTCTCGTAGCTTCCGCTGAGAGAGATGGAGGGCATGGCCTGACTGGCGTCGTAATTCATCAGGTCGAATGCGGAGAGGCTCGGATTCGGCTCCTGATCGAAGCTTTCCACCTGGATCAAGTCAGAGGCCGCGGCAAAGCTCTGCACGATCGTGCCCAGAGACAGGTCGTTGAATTGCTGGACGACGACAGGAATCTGCACGCCGACAGCGCCCGAGGGTGGGTTATACGCAACCAGCAGGTTGAAGGTGCTGGGCTGGAGCAGATTGCCCAGGGCGAGGACTCCAAAGTTGGGAGGCCAGGAGAGCGGATTGGTGGCTTGCACTGTGAGGTAAGGGACATTGTGCGAGTCCACCAAGTCGACGGGGACCGAGTTGGAGAGCGTGATGGGCAGGGCTGGAAAAGTGGCGGGGGGAGCACCCGGCACATAGGTGGAAGGAACCTGAATGAGCTTGGAGTAGGTGTTGATCTGCGTGACCGCATAGTTTGCATCGGTCTTGGTCAACGAGAGGTCGGAAAAAGCTTCGAGAATCACTGGTGGAGTAACTCCCGTGGGGCCGCCGGGAGGGTTGAAGACGACCTGGAGGTCGAAGTTTGCCGGGTTCAAGAGATTGAGGTTGGCGGAGATACCAAAATACTGCGGCCAGCCCCATGGATCGTCGGATTGCACGGTCATGCTGGTGTAGCCATTGGCGTCATTGAGCGCGACGTAGCCGGTGGGGAGAAGCTGCACGATGCCGGGAGTTACGGGCGCTTCGGAAACCGGAAGGGTTACCGCCTGGGTGAGAGGCGCATCGGGAACCAGCGGGCGAAAGCGGACCGGGAAGGGAGTGGGAGCCGATGGGTTGCAACGATTCTGTGCCGGGTTGGGCGGCAGAAAGAGCTGCGGCTCAGGCACCGTGCCAAGAGCGATGCCGGTGAAGGTGAGTCCCTGGTCGGCGAGCACCACGTTGCCCAGGACCACGCTGACATTGGTCAGGGTCTGCTTGTCTCCATTTGAATCCACAAAGGTGGAAGAGAGGCAGACTGGGAACGGGAGCACATCGTCAGTGGACCATTGAACCTCAGTGACCGGCGTGGGCTGCTGCGAGGCGGAGACGATCGGCTTGCCGGTTCCGTTCTCGAACAACGGATCGACGAGGAGCTGGCCCTGGCTGTTCTGCGTTGTGACTTGGGTGAGCCGGACGGCGCAGCGATGGCGCAGGTCGGCGTCGGCGGGGTTGCCGGTTTGCGGTCCCAGAACCTCCTCGAAGACCAGCACGTCGCCGGGCTCCAAGTGGGAGAATGTGCCCAACAGCGTGGCTTCGGTTGCGCCCTGCGGCAGGCAGCAATTCGTGTCTCCCCAGGTGTAAAAGTCGATCAGGTTGTGTTCGGGATAGAGAACCGCATTCTGCATGGGCTCGAAGGCGATCACGCCCGCTTGCAGCGCGGCTTCTTCATTGCCCGCGCCAGGAGCGAGGTTCGAAGGCATTCCTGGCGCGAAGGTGTAGAAGCGCGTCTTGGTCTGGTCCATCAGCACTTCCATGGTGACTTGGAGTTGCACCCAGGCGCGGGCATTGCAGCCGTCGTGGACGAAGTAGTCCACCAGTCGGGCATGACGGCGGAGCGAGACGCGGCTGCGCGCGGTTTCAATGTAGGCTTCGGTGGCCACAGCATCCTGCTGGTAGCTGAGGTAATCGCCCGCGTAAGCGATCAACTCGGCCATCGCCACACCGATGTCGGCGTCGCTCGCCCCGCCCCAGGAGGGAACAAGCTGATTGAGGCGATCGAGTAGGATGGTGCGGAAGGAGCCGTAGTCCTTGGCCAGGTAATTGATGGGTGGCGGAGGGGGAGACTGCGGCGGGCAGTCGGGCGGCTGAGGAGCGCAATCGAAGTTGGGGCCGCACTCGACCTTGAAGAAGAACTCGACTTCGGCCAGTTGGGGATCGAATCCGGCCAGCGCTTCGGTGATCTGGAAAGGGTCTTCCGTGGCTTGCGGAGCGCTGTTCACCAGGCGGAAAAGGTAAGGCGAGAAATCGCCGGCGGCACTGGTGCGCACCACCAGGACCTTGGCTGCATCGGGCAGCGAAGTGAAATAGGCTTCCTCCGACGGATTCGCCTGCGGCGGAGCCGGCGTGGCCGGGGCAATCCACAACGCGGTAATTCCGGTGACGCTCTCGCCGCCGGTGATGAGGACATTGCCGGAGCCGAGAGTTGCGGGCACAGGATTGAGGCAATGGATAAGCAGTGTCTGCTGGCGCGGACTGTTGAGCGCGATGGCCGCGTGATCCAGCACTTCAAGATAGTCAATGCCGTTGAGCGTGGGATTGCCCAGCACGGCGGCCTTGCGGTTCTCGTTGCAGCAGCTATAAATCATTGCGGGCCTCCATAGACGAAGGTCTGCACCTGGGTTACATCGGTATTCAGGGGCGTGTAGGTGACGGTCACGGTCAGTATGGCTTCGTTGACCAGGGCGGTGACGGATTGGACGCGGACGTAGTTGCTGAGCCACTTTTGCAGCGCGGCCTGGACGCTGAACTGGGTGGCGGCGGCCATTTCAAGGCTGTTGGGCGCGAAGGGAAGCTGCAAAAGGCCGCTGCCGAAATCGGGCAGGTTGACGCGCTCACCCGGCGAGGTGAACAGGACCTGCTCCACCAGCTGGCGCAGGTAGTTCTGCCCAGGGTCCTGGGTGCGTCCGCGGCCATCGAATTGAAAAGGAAAGTTGACGTTGGTACTCATCTTCGCTTCCTCATCTCATTTCATTGCGCCAAGACTTATGTCGCCTGCACCAGGGTTTGCGCCATCACCGGCATCATGGGCGTGCCGGTGGGGACGCAGACCGATACGCCGGTCATGATCGCCACCGGCTGCCCTTGCGAGAGAACCATGGTTGCGCCCTCGATCCATTGCCCGGTGACGCAGGGGCCGTTGCCGGCAGGTGGAACAAAGGCGCATCCCGCGATCGCATACGGGGCGGCGATAGTGGCGATGGGCATGCCCGATACCATCACCACCGGACTGGGAACGGTGGGGATGGCCTGGCCTCCGTGCGCGCAGAGTACGGTCGCTCCCATATGCAGAATTGGTCCCGGCATGGCTCTTTCTCCTTCAGGCCCCGCGAGCGGGGCGGTTCAATCAACACGCGTGCATCAGGGCCCGGTAATGGTCAGGGCGGTTTCGTTGATGGCGATGGCGGGGCCGATCAAAGTAATCGTCGCGCCCTGCCCGTTGTCGATGTAAATGCCGGTTTCGTTGATGACGATCATGGCGCCGCTGGCGCCCTTGAGCACGATGCCGCCCGTGGCCGGAGTGGGCGCGGAGTCGCTGAGCAGAATCATGTTCTCCCCGGTGGTTTGAAGCACGATGTTCTGTCCGGGCGGGATCGCCGGGGGCGCGGTGGCAAAGACCGGCACATCGGCCGCAGAGCCCCAGAATCCGCCCGTCCAGATGGGGTAGTCGGGATTTCCCTGCTCGAACTCGACCCAGACCTGGGAGCCGATGGGGGGCACAATGAAGAACCCGGCCTCGATGCCCGCGGCCGGCACGCAGGGCATGGCCCAGCTTGACTCGGTTTCGCCCAGCACGTCCGGACACTGCACCAGAACACGGCCCATCTGCAGGGGGTCGATGTTCTCGATCACCAGGCCACGGTATTTGCCGTAGAAGCGCTGCGAGTTGCCGCCGGGATTTGGGTTCTGCGGGCTCATAGGTTCACCGTTGGAACGGTAGAGACAAGACCGTTGCGGGTCAGGGTGAAGTTCTGTTTGTATTCGCCGCGCTTGATCTTGTGCGTGACGCTCTTGACGTAATAGAGGCCATCGAAGGCAGGGCCGGCTCCGCGGACGCCGACCAGGCCGCGGGCGTTCAGAATTCCGCCGTAGCGGGTTACATCCAGGCTGCCTTCGCAGGTCACGGCTTCGGCGTACTCGGCGGCCGCGGCCAGGCCCATCATGATGGCCTGGGGAATCGGCAATTTGGAGAGATCGTCGCGAAATGGCCTCAGATCGGGCGGGATCAGGTTGGTGGGAAGAGGCGGAATCAACCCCAGCGGCGGATTCAGCGGCGTGATCGCGGGAATCGGAATGGGAATGCTGACGCCGGTCTCTTCGTTGTAGATGTAGAGCAACGGAATCCTGTTCTTCTCCTGATCGAAGTTGAAATGGAGGCTCTCGACGTTGGTGTAGGCGTCCATGTCGGCGCTGAGGGCAGGCTGCGGCACGCCGACCTTGATTTGCGGCCCCCAGTAGGCCGTGTTCGTGCCAGGAACGGGCCCTGGCGCGATGTAGAAGACATACCCCACCTGTTCGGCCAGGTAGCGGATATAGGTCAGGTCGGTTCCCTGCTGGCTGGGAATCAGATCGATGGGCAGAGGAACGTTGATCATGATGCTGGGAATGATGATGGGGATCACGCCGAAAAGCGCGTACTTGGCCAGCAGCAGGGCCACGCGCGCTTCCGGCGGGCAGGCCGGGAAGGGCAGCCCGCTCCAGTCCGATTGATCCATCAGCACAGTCAGATCCTTTCCGGTAATGGTCAAGGTGGAATTCGACCCCTTGTCGCCTGGAGAGATCTGGTTGTTGGTAATGACTCCGTCGATCAGCACGTTGGCCGTTCCGTTGACTGTGGCGATGAGAATGACCCGCATGAACAAGAGAGGCAGACCGCCGGTGAGCAGAAACAGAATTTGCAGCGGAGATTGTTTGTCGATGCTGAAGATGAGCTGGAAGCCGCTGGTGCCCACGTCCTCGACCTTCACCTCGACCTCGGCGAGGGAATCGAGCACGACGCGGGGCACCGTGACCGGAATCACCGGCCCCATCATCAGCGTGAGTTGGACGCTCTTAAGCAGCACTTGGGGCTCCGGGCACACCCTGCGGCGTGGTAATGGCCAGCACCGTTCCCGGCGTGGCAATCAGCGAGTTGGGGCAGATGGCTCCATTGGCGTCGCACAGAAGCCAGAAAATCAATGGGTCGCCTAGATACTTTGCGGCAATCAGGTCCAGCCGGTCCCCCTGGGTTACGGTGTGCCGGGCCACGGTGGCGAAGTTGGGCGCGCCCGGCTGCGGCACGAAGCGCCGCGCCAGGTAGGTGATGACCTGGCCATTGGGCGCGGTGTACTGAAGCGTGGCGGAGTTGTAATAGCGGCTGTCGGTCGGAAAACTCACCGACGGGATGACTCCCCTTTGCATCAGTGCGAGAAGCGGGTAGTTCATGGCAGACCTCCGCCGAGTCCGAGAACGGTGAGCGCAACCGATTTGGCTTGCGAAGCGAGCTGTTCCTTGTTGCTGAGATAGGCCATGAACAGGTGGCCTCCGGGATGCTCGAAGCCTAGATCGTCGACGCTGAGCACGCGCAAGCCGAGGCTGACCTTGGCCCGGATGGGATTGAGGGAAATGTCGAAGAATTCCTCAGTAATGGAGAACTCGGTGAGGCGCACCGGCACCACGCGGCTCTTGCTCCACACAAAGAGTGTCAGCGGCTGCTCCAGCGGGATGATCTCCAGCGTGCCCGCATTGGCCATGTTGTCGTCGGAGATCAGGGTTTCGACGGTGGGATTGATGAGCATCTCCAGTTGAGCCAACTGCGGCTGCAATCCAAACTGGACGGCCAGCGGAAACTGCTGGGGAAACTCAAGCTGGTCGGTGGCATCGAGTTCCGCCTCCAGCTTGATGGTCTCCACCGCCGGACCGCGCAGGCGAAGCGCATCCACGCGCACGCCGTCCTGGCCGCCGGGCATGGATTGAATCTGCAGAGAGCGCGTGAGCGAGTCGGGGTTGTATTGCAGGGCAATGACGCTCTGCACCGTGGAGGTATCCACATCCATAGTCACGAGGCCAGCTTTGATCAGCCGTGGCGAGAGTGGAGAAGTGCTCAATGGGTCCCAACTTTCTCTGTTTTGAGGAATGTCGAGGCAAGCGGTTCAGGAACGAACACTAGGGCGGAGAAGCCGCGGCCCCCCGCGCCCCTGCGGCCGCAGGCGGGGGCGCCGTGGCAAGGACCGCCTTGTACTCCTCCGGGGTGTGGACTTTGCCATCGCGGGTGACGACTTCGATGCTGACCGCATCGACACCGGCATTGGCGCCTCTGCCGGGACGAACGCGGGTGCGGATCGTATCTCTGCGGCTGTTGCGGAAGACGCGGAAGATCTGGCCGCTTCCTTGAGGGTCGATGAGGCGGATGGTGGGATCGGAGAAGAAATCGCGCAGGACTTGCAGCTCTGCCTGGATGCCTTGCGCGTGGGCGCGATCGAATTCTGCCTGGTGGGCAGCGGCAGGGGCAGCGCCTCCTGCCGTTGCCGGGTCGGTATCGAGCGAGGGGGACCCGATTCGCTGGGCATAGTTGGAGGTCGCGGTGCGTTCGCGAAGAAAGTGCACCAGCACGGTTTGCAGACCGAGATCGTTACTGGCCAGAAGATCGTCGATATCGACGTAGCCGGAAGACCATGCATCCTCGGTGACGCTCGCGTGAAATCCTGCCGTCTTGTTTCCCAGCAGGCCATGACGGTTGGTGAAGCGCAACGGAATGACGGCGGCCTGGTCAACGAAGCCCTGCATCTGCGTGTCGAAGTTGCTCCGCGTGCCTCCGGGCTTGAGCGTATAGGTCAGGTCGGGGCCGGTGAGAACAAATGTGAGGCCGGCGGACATGGCGTTCAGGCGGGTGACCAGTTCCGGAACGCGCGCGAATCCGGATTGCTCGCCGCGACCGACGTCGCGCATGGCGACCTTGCGCTGCAGGGTGGCGGCGCTGATGGGTGCGGCGTGGCCGAAGCAGGGCGAACCTGATTTTTGCATGAAGCTGCTGGCCACGCGCTCCGCCTCGAGTTCGTGCCCGGAGCTTGCCGCAAAATCAATCTTGTCGGGGCTCCGATTCCGGCCGCCTTGCTGCGCGACGTGGGTCAGCTCATGGGCCAGCAGCGATTGGCCGGCAGCCGAGAGCGGATCGTAGTGTCCTTGGGCGAAGACAACATTGGAGCCGGAGGTGTAGGCCTCTGCGTTCAGCGATCGCGCAGACTCGGCCGCTCTGGAATCCGTATGCACGCGCACCTTGCTGAAGTCGAAGCCGATGCGGGACTCCATCAGCGGGCGAACCGATTCATGCACTGGCTGGCCGGGCGCATTGAGAGCATCATGGGTTCCGGAGCCCAGGAGAATGGAGCGTTCGTGCGAAGGATGCAATGGCTCGGCGGCGTCGGTTGGCTTGCGCACCTCAAACCGCGCGACGCGCAGGCTCTTCGCCGCACCGGGCTGCAGCAAGCTCCGCGAACCCGTAGGTCCTTGCCTGTTATGCGACATCCTCGACGCCATCATTGTCTTCATGTCACTGCTCCGGCTGATCTGTTCGCATGCGAACCTTAATGACCGGGTCCGCCGCGGCAACTCACTCGCAGTTATCTTCTTTGACCCGCACCGCCGGCGCTTCCCGGCGCTGCGGATGTGTCTACGCCCATGCTGACGCCGTCACCTTTGACCAGCCACGGCAAAATCCGAGCACCATTTGCCATTACCCCCTCCTCGTACGAAATGAACAAAGCCGATCACTGTGGATGAGGCGAGTTTCTTGCGATGCTACGGAACTGCCGGCCAAGGAACAGCCGTGCTCTTGTATCCACCACCGTTCGGGAGCTGATCTTCGTAATCGCACGCGGCAACAGCAGGAAAGTCCTGTGCCCAGAGGTACTCCAGAATTCGCGCGGCCGCGCCCGCGCAGCGCGGTGTGGCAGGGTCGTCCGTGTACAACTCGACCAGGAGACCGAACGAAAGAAAGCCGTCGGGAAACTCGAGGCGTGCCGTCTCGTCAAACTCGTCGTTGCGTTGAACATCGACTTCACCGCATTGCATCTCGATCGTTGTTCCCTCCGCATGCGCGGAGAAAAGCTCGGCGATCCGCGTCGCCAGCTCTCCCTTGGCGCAATTGGCATCGACATAAATCTTGCACTCCAGCTCATTGAATCCAGCCATTTATTGTCCTCACCTCAATGGAATCCACGGGCCTTTGTCGAACTCCCCGCCGATTTGGATTACCGATATATCTACGTCCATTCCGGTGTCTTGCGCAACACTTTGGCGCAATCCCCGGAGGCCGGCCTCGCCCGCCTGTATCTTGCCTGTTTGGATTGCATGCTGCATAGTTCGCTCTTTCGCGCTTCCCGGATTAGGCTTGCCGAAGCGCTCCTGAACGAATTGGTTGAACTTGTCCTTTGGTACGCGGACCGCAATATCGATGTCCGAGTCGGCATGTGCAGTTCCCGATGCACGGCTGCCATGGACTCTAACATCGTTGCCATACTGGCTGGTACCGGCGCGAACCTTTTGCGACATCCGCTGGAACTGCTCCGGGGTCATTCCTTGCGGAAGCTCGGCCGGCCGCGCTGGGGTTCCTTCGGCACCCGACTGCTCTGCCGTTTTCTGCTGATTCTGCACTGCGCCCTGTTCCTGCTTGGGCGTGGCTACTGGAGTGTCATTTTCCCCCACCGGAGGTGTTTCATTGGCTTGAGGTTCAATCTTGGCGCCTCCGGTCTCTCCGCCTCCGCCGCCCGTCTTTCCGCCGCCAACCTCCGGTTCTCCACCACCACCTTTGGGAACCCGCCGGATGACTGCCCTGTAGCGTGCACCCCCACCCCCGCTCGAGCCCTCCGCGATGGGCAGCGGCATAATCGAAATTATGAAAAGCACGGCCGGGAGCGCGGCGATGATCAACAACGTGTTGTAGTCGTCAATGATCTTGAGGACTTCTTTTTTGGCGGTCATCAGCCGCGGTGTACTGTCGGTGATTGAGTCGATATTGACGTCTTTCGTGATGCCGCCGGGGTAGGTCAGGGTAATCCACTTCGACGCGTTGCCCTTCTCCGAGCGGTAGTCCAGATCGTATTTAGCCGATACGAACGTATCGATGTTTGTGACTGGTTTTTCCTTTAAATCCGCCGGTTTTATTGACTGCCCCTCGTAGAGCCACGTGGGGTCGGCTACCTGGCCATCCTGGATTATGTCTCCAAATGTCTTCGGCTCCTGTTTCGAGCCGGTCAAGACAGTGAGAGGCAGGGTTTCAGGGTAGGCAAGGGTCCATGGCTTCGCCCCTTCCAGATCCACATCGAACCGGACGCCCGCTTTGACCGCGGGCTTTTCGATGACCCATTTCATGTTCGCGACATCCGGCTTGAGCGTGTATTCTCCTGGTTTCAGATCGGTCTTGATGTTTCCCATGATTGCGCCGCCGGCCCAGCGAAATGCAACTCGCTTTCGAGCCAGCGAGACGATGATTTCGGTGATCATCGTGTCTGCAAATGTATCCTTCGGTTGCTCCTCGTCGTTTTCCGTCTCGGCATTTTTTTGGGTATTGGCCGCTTGTCTCGCGATCATGGGGCTGGTTCGTCCCGGATCGGGCAGAGTTTGCCCGTTCATCACGGCATGGGCTGTGGCATCGGCGCGTTTTTCGCTTTCATGGCCCGGGCTAGATAGAGGCAGAGTTCCTGAAGCCTCCAGGCTCTGTTGCTGCACCACGTGCGTCAGCTCGTGGGCCAGGAGCAGTTTGCCCTCCGCTGCCTGCGGGGCATAACGGCCCGAGCCGAAGACCACGTGGGTGCCGGACGCGTACGCCAGAGCGCCCATCCCGCTTGCGGACTCGGCTGCTTTCGAATCCGTATGCACGCGCACCTTGCTGAAGTCGAAGCCCATGCGGGATTCCATGACTCTGCGCGTTTCGCGATCCAACGGACGTCCTGGAGAGTGCAATACTTCGTCCACTGCATCCGGGTCCTCGACTGCGGCCGCGTTGTTCTCGGCCTTTCGTTGAACAGGAGTCTCTTTCTGCTTTTTCGTGCCCGCATCCGGCTGTGCCGACGCAGCAGGTGACGTCAATGGCTGCAGTTCCAGCTTCTTGTCCATCAGGCTGGGAGCCTTGGGCGCGAGCGGCGATTGGAACTCCGGCAACTCGAGACCGCCTGCCGACGGCTGGCTCGCTCCCGGCGCCGGCACCAGCGGTTGGCCTCCGGTTCCAGGCAGCGTGCCAAAGCGGTGCAAGATCCAGTCGTCCGTCACCTTCTGGTCCGCTTCCTGTTGCTGAGCCTGGGGCGATCCGGGCGCATACTTCAACCCGGAGCGGAACTTCTCCATGTCGGCGGCCGTGCGCGCGGTTTCTGCGCGGTAGCTTTCCGAGGACGTCTGTTCCGGCTTCTTCTTGTCGCCTTGCGGCGTATAGCTGAAGGTCACCATCGCCTTCGTCGGATGATCAACCGACCCCTCGTAGGTGACCTTCACCTTCAGTCCGGGGCGAATCTTGTCCAGGGGAATCTCGGGGATTTGCGCGGGCAGCGGCGTGTGCGTCGCCGCCAGCGCGCTCACAGCGCCTGCGGCCGCCGCACCGGCGATGATTTTGCCTGGCAGAGTCCCGATGAAGTCAACAGCTCCTTTTACCAGCGGATCGTCGGAAGCGGCTTTCTTGAGTCCCTTGCCGAGATCGGTCGCCAGAAAGGCTTCACCCAACTTCTCCGCTCCCTCCTTGTAGTTGTTCGGTTGTGGAGCGGGCGTGGGCTGGTTGGTGGGAGGTTCTGGGGCGGGCTGGCGCTGAACAAGTCCGGTCTGCACCTTGCCGAATGACCAGCTGGGGATTCGGCCGCCACGTATCATCGCATGCGCCACGCGATCGGCTTCGCGCTCGAATGCATCGTTCTGTGCGCCGATGCGCAGGCCCGCGACGACCGGCTTCCTCGCCAAACCGTTTTCCGTTTCGGATTGCTGATCAAGCGTTGCGCGCGCGCGAGTTGGGCTCATGGCTTCAACCCCCTGGTAATGCCTTGGGCCACCAGGCTGCCGAGTTTGCCGGCGCCGGCGGCGCCTGGTTCAAGGCCCATACGATTCAGGCGCAAAACCGGCGTGCGGTGGGAGCGGGCCCAGGCGGCGCGCGATGCGGGATCGGCGAGAATCCCGGCGAGTTCGCCTTTGAGACGGGACACGAAAGCCGCACGGGCAGCCGGATCGAGACCGCCCAGGACAAGTTTGTCGATGGTGAGATGAATGCGGCTCATACCCACCCCCGCGTCTCGGCGTCGGAGAGCGGACGCTCGATTTTGACCGCCTCCAGCCGCGCGGCTTGCAGCAGATGTTCCATGGCCACGGAGCCGTGCGCCTCGGCTGCCAGAAATGCGGAATTCAAGGCGATGTTGCGGATGTTGCCGCCGGTCATGTTGAGTTGCGCCAGCAGCTTCGGGTCCACGTTTTTGAGCGGCGTCCTGGCTGGAAAGACGCGCTGCCAGATCGCCTCCCGCTGTGCCGCATCGGGAAAGGGAAAGTCCACGGTAAAGCGCAGGCGCCGCTGGAAGGATTTGTCCAGAGAGGACTTCAGATTGGTGGTCAGAATCGCCAGGCCCTGGAAATTCTCCATACGCTGCAGCAGATAGCCGACCTCGATGTTGGCGTAACGGTCGTGGCTGTCCTTGACCTCGCTGCGCTTGCCGAAGAGAGCGTCGGCCTCGTCAAAAAGGAGCAGCACGCCGCCTTCTTCCGCGGCATCGAAGACCTGCTTGAGATTTTTTTCGGTCTCTCCGATGTACTTGCTCACAACTCCGGAGAGATCGATGCGGTAGAGGTCGAGCCCCAGTTCGCGCGCCAGAACTTCGGCGGCCAGGGTCTTGCCGGTGCCGCTGGCTCCGGAAAAGAGAGCGCTGATTCCCAGTCCCCTGCGCCCCTTTTCCGCAAATCCCCAGGATTCATAGACGGTCATGCGATAGCGGGCCTGGGCGGCCAACTGGCGGAGAATCTGCTTTTGCGCTTCCGCCAGCACCAGGTCGTCCCACGTGGCGACGGGATGGATGCGCTGGGCCAGATCTTCCAGGCGGGGACGCGCGAGGGCGCGGCAAACCTTCCACAGCACATCGGGGTCGACGCGCCCATCGCCTGCAATCGCCGCTGCTCCCAGCGCGGAGATGGTTTCGGCGCTCAGGCGGAACTGCTCGGAGAGGTTGTCGAGAAGGCCGTTGAGGCTCTCCGCCGCAGGGCCCAAAGCCCGCTGCCAGAGCCGCTTTTGCGCTGCCGGTTCCGGCTTGTTCACCTCATAGCGCAGCGAGAGGCGCTCCAGATGAACCGGATCTCGGCTGGCCAGCACCAGCGGAGCAGGCAGCCGCTCCAGCAATTGCCGAACCGCTGCGGGTGGGGCCGCGGCGCCGCACTGAATCAGCAGCGCCGCGGGCAGCAGCGCCGCTTCGCGAGTCCAGAGGGCCACAATCTGGTCGATTTCGGTGGCAGTTGTCGGGGCATCTTCTGCCCGCAGCAGATAGAGTTGCCGCCCCGCATCCTGCGCCAACAGCGCGGCAATCTCTTCCTGGCCGCGCGCATCGTCTCCACACAAGTGCAGAACTGGCTGCCGGGCGGAACCGAGCTCCGCTCCGGAATCAAACGCAGGAATGCTCTTGGCCAGGGCGCGGTGTTCTTCGGCGATACAGGACGGCAGGTGTCTGCGCTGCAGCAGGGGTTCTAGGCGCGGGTCGAGCAGATTCAGCCCGGCCAGATAATGCAGAATGCGCTCATCGATGCGCAAGGCCGCGGAGGTGAGGCCTCGTCCGGACTCGATTTCGACCAGGTGGTAGCGGCGCAGAGGGCCGGAGGGCGCAAGGGCGCTCCAATGAGGCTCGGGCAGGGTTCCCAGGGCCAGAGAGAAGGTGATCGAGCCGCGCTGGTCGCGGCCCAGCGCATCGGCGCAGAGTGCGGCCAGGGTCGAGTCCAGTTCGATCCCGGCGCAGAGGAGAAGAATCCTGCGCTCGAAGGAACTCAGGGCGAAGATCTTCGTCAACTGGTCAATGGCCGGCGGCGGAGTGAGAATTTCGCGAATTTCCTTGATCGGATGATCGGGCGAATTCTCACCCGTCTCCCCCAGTCTGCGGCGGAGCCCTAGAAACTCCATCAACAGATAGGACTGATTGGCCTCGGCCCACGAGATTTTCTTGGCAGGAGTCATACCGTCACCATGGGGCCGAGAAAGACCGGCGGGTGAACGTGCCAATCCACGTTGACGACGCTGGGCGATCCATCCACCACTAGGCGCGCAAGCGTGGGGCCTGCGGTGAGCGCGGGCGAGAATACGAAGATCAGCGTATTGGTACTGGCGTCGAAGGGTTGAGCCGCCACGGAGGCGCTGCCCAGAGCGAGATACGCGCTCTGGCTGGGCCGCACATTCGGATTGCAGACGATGGTGACCTGGGTGCTGGTGGCGCTCTCGACAACCACCGGCGGAGGCAGCAATTGGATCACCGGCGCAACAGCCAGCGGAAGCAGCGCCGTGCTTTGCAGGGCGTTTCCGGTTGCATCGTTGAAGAGAACCGAGAGGCTGTAAATCCCAGCCGGGAAGTTCACCGCGTCATTCGGCACGACAAACTGGAGCGAAGTGCTGGTGACCGAGGTCGCGGCGGCGGTGGTTTCAATGGCCAGACGCGCGTTGGTGAGGGAGACCTGGCTTGCGCCGGAAAGGAACTCGCCGGTCACAGTGACAGTATCGCCAGGCGCGGCGGAGACCTGCCGGTTGGGAGGTGTTACGGCGAGAATCTGCGCGGGCGCGATGGGCTGCGCCTGGATCCGGCGATGGAGAACCGGGAAGGCAAGGGAAAGAGCCGGCTCCGGTTGCATCAGGACAACCGAGACTTGAAAGGGGAAGGTGGGGCGGTAGTCGGCTTTGAGGGCTGTCCACAGCCAGGCCATCTCTTCGCGCCCCAGCGTGGAGGGAATGATCTTGATCATTTCGATTTGGTCGGCCAGGCCGGAGGCGCCTACGGGAGTGGAGAGCGGGTTACCTGGGTAGCTGACCGGCATCTTCAGAAAGGCGGCGCGAATGTCCTCCCTGGTCATGACGGGGTTCTGATGCAACATCATCAGCGCATAGCCGAGCAAGCCTTCGGCTTGCCAGTCGTCGGAGCCGTAGACGGTGAGCAGGTAGTGGAGATCGAGCGCCAGGGGAGGACTCTTGAGCTGAGTCTTGCCGTCCGCAGCCAGCCAGGGCTGATCCACGTTGCGCCAGCCGGGATTGAACGTGACCTGGTGCAGGAAGAGATTTACCTGGTTCTGAGCGGTCTTGCCGCTTCCCAACTCGCTCTGCACCAGATCGGGAGCTTTCGCGGAGAGGCCGATGGGGCTTCCGAAGAGTGCAGTGAGGCCGGTGTAGACGTTGTGCAGGTAGTACTGCAGCACGGCGGAGACGGCTGAGATGGCGAGGGCGCTGCTCATCCAGCCCTCCCATTCCCGCGCTTCAGGTACTCACCCAAATCCAGAGATTTACGAACTGGTGGGGCGGCCGGTCGCGGCGCGGGCTGAGCGATCGCGGCCACCTCGATGCGGCCAATATGAATGTGAATCTCATCCGGCTCATGCGGCGGTGCGGAGCGGTCGGAGACTTCCGCGTTCGGATTCCTTGCTGCCCCTGCCTGATGCGGCAGTGGGTGCGAAGTGGGCGCGATGTCTGGTGGCTGTTCAACGCGAACCAAGGGACGATAGGGGCCTGGAGCTTCCGTCTGGCTCAACGGCTGCGGCGAAGCAAATCCCGGACTGGCGTGCAGCTCTTGCTCATCCTCGACGGGGTTCGCTGCTGCGCCGGGGCTGGCAAGGGGGGCTTCAAACGGCGTGACGGATTTGACGTTGGCGATCAGCGGTCGAAAGGCAGCCTTCTCCGGCCCCGTGTGCGCGCTAACCGGCGGCAGACTCTCAGGCTGAGGCTGTGCCCGAAGCAATGGAAGCTCCTGGTACTCGTCTTGCTTCCTTGCACGTAGGTCTTCTTCGCTGCGATGTGCGGGACGGAGCGTTCGGTCCTCCCCCGCACGAACAGGCGTCGCTCGAAGGAAGGAAAAGGCCGAGGACTCGATGGGCGCGATGTCACCTTGGTCGATTTGCGGCGTTGGCGCGAACAACGATCCCAACAGCGGGCGCAGCCGCACCTGGCTTGCAGGCTGCGTGACTCCGGCTGCCAGGCGCTCCAGAAAGTGGCTCATGCCTGCACCATCTGGAGATACATCGCCCTGCGCGTATCGCTGAGGGCGAGAATCTCGGATTCATGCCAGCCATAATTCGAGGCAAGCACGTGAACTTCTTGCAGAATTCTCCGCGCGCGGGCCTCCACTTCGGCCCACAGGAATGCGGGCAGATCGAGAGCCTCTTCGCAGGCGTTTTTGCAGACCGGGCATTCGAGGAAAAGCGCGATCTCCGCGAGCGGATCGGCGAGGGACATCTTTTCGCCCAGCTCTTCGATTTCCTCTTGGGACCACGCACCGTCCATGCGGGCTCCCCTCTCCTCCGCATCTTTCAGCCGGCAACTCTCAAGCAGGCGCAGCACCGCGGCCTTCACTTCGGGCACATCGGCGATGCGCGCCAGATCGCGGCTGGTGGGCAGGCGAAATGTGCAGCCTCTCACCTGGATCGCCTGCAGGCCGTCCTCTTGCTGGCGCTCGAGCAGGCTCCCGCAATCGAGCTCAAACTCCAGCTTCTCGCCGCATTTTTCACAGACAGTCCAGCCCTGCAATTGCCGGCCGAAATAGAGCGTGCGCAGCTGGGCCAGCGCCTGGTTGCGGCGGCCCAGGGGCCAGTCGGCAGGCTTCTCCTCCGCTGCTTCGGGAAACGACGTCTGGATGGCCAGGAGTGCACGATCCAGCGCATGCAGCCGGCGGCCGCTTTCCCACAGCCCCAGAAACTCTTCATTGCAGAGGGCGCGCATCCTGAATCTTGCTCCTTGTCAAACCGGGCTCCAGTACAGTCACGGCATTCACGCACCTACTGATCCGGAATGAAACGAATTCATGGTGGTGCCCCATCCTTTCTGCATAAAACGCGGAAAGGATGGGAAACCCAATCGCAGTGCTTCCATTCCGGATCGATCAACAGACAGTGCAGCCATGAGCCCGGGCCGGCGAAAAGTTGTTTTTCAAGCACGAGCTTTTTACGTTGCAACCGTGCTGAGTGTCGGTTCCACAGGCTCGGTCACGCTGGTGTCGCGCTCCCATCCCTCGTTTTCGAGCTTGATGTGCTCGATGGCGATGGCATTGGCGTTGGCGTCCAGATCGGGCATGGCCTGATATTCCGAGACCCAGCAGCGATAGATCTTGTAGGCCATCACCAACTGGCCGGCCTCGTTGTAGAACTCGAGGTAGATGTCCTTGCGCATGTTGGCCAGCGAGACCTCGCTGCCCAGAGCCGAACCGAAGTTCCACACCAGTCCCGCCCAGTCGTGGAAGTTCATGTCCTGGGTAAGCCCCCGTTCCAGGGTGATGGCATCGTACTTCTGCCGGCCGGGAGACTTGTGCGACATGGATGGATCGCCGCCATTGCGATGCTCCACCACTTCGGTGGTGCGCTTGAGGGCGCTCATCTTGCTCACCGCGGCCACGTACTGCCCATCCCATTTGAGACGGAACTTGAAGTTCTTGTAAGGGTCCAGCCGTTTGGGGTTTGCTGGGAAGATCGCCATGGAATTGCCTCCTTACGAAAGTTGTCCGGCCATTTGCTGAATCTGAATCACCACGAACTCGGCTGGGTAGAGTGGCGCAAAGCCGACCAGAATATTGACGATGCCCAGGTCGATGCTGGACTGGGGATTGTTTTCCGCATCGCACTTGACGAAGTACGCCTGCTGCGGCGTGGTTCCCTGAAACGCTCCGTCCAGGAACAGCCCCTGCATGAACGCCCCGACATTGAGACGGATCTGGCTCCACAAGGGAACATCGTTGGGCTCGAAGACCACCCACTGCGTCCCGTCGTAGAGACTGGATTCGATATAGAGCGCGAGTCGCCGGATGGGGATGTACTTCCATTCCGAACCTGCCTGGTCGCTGCCTTGCAGGGTGCGCGCTCCCCAGACCACATCTCCGTAGACCTTGAACTGGCGCAGGCAATTGATGGCCTGAATGTTGAGTTGGCCGTTCTCCAGATCGGTGAGGTTGGTTTGCAGACCCAGCACGCCCGTGAGGCTGGCATTGATGCCCGCCGGAGCCTTCCAGACTTTGCGGCTGGCATCGGTGGCAGCGTAAATGCCAGCTACGAATCCGCAGGGCGGAAACAGCGTGGGACGATTGCCGAACAACGGGTCCGGCGCTTGCACCCACGGAAAGTAGAAGGCGGAGTTGTTGGAGTATTGCCCGGTAAGAGAGCCTGTCGTGCTGCCTACCGGACCGCTCTGAATCAGGTTCGAAGTGGTCGATAACTCCCACGAATCCACAATGTAGAAGGCGCGCTTCTTCGCGCAGTACTCCTGCAACGTCTGGATGGTGGGCGCGTCGGTCTCGGCGGGAATGCAGAGCAGGTTGAAGATGTCCACGCGGTCCAGCAGAAATACGCCCCCGGTGGCATTCGAAGTCAGCGCGATTTCGAAGTTCTGGTCCGAGGCGGGCACCAGCACCGAGCCATCGTCTCCACTGCTGAGCGCAATGGGCGCGTTGGCCGGGGTGGGCGAGGGTGCAGCCGCGGGAACCACAGGGAGTCCCGTGGCTGGGTTGATGAAGCTGATGTAGTTGGAGTCGTTGTCGATCACGGTAACCGCATAGAGCGGATCGGTGGGAGTGACGGAGAGGTTCACATAGCTCTCCAGCACTGTCAACTGGCCGCTGGGCAGCGCCATCTGCACCAGCAAGCCAAAGCGTGTCGGGCTTCCGGGTGTGCCCGTGACGCTGATGCGGAGGTTGTTGCCCCAGGCACCGGGGTTGCTGGCAAACAGGGTCAATGCCCCGCCGGCTGCCGCTGCGGTTACCAGTCCGGTGCTGTTCACGGTGGCCGTTGTGAGGGCTGAAGAGAGCCACTTGGCGGTCGATGTGAGCGTTTTCGTGGAGGCGTCGGAGTAGGTGCCCGTTGCGGCAAACTGCAGCGTTGCGCCGCTGAGAATCGACGTACTCGCGGAGGGCGCCAAGGCGATCGATTGCAACACTGGGGCCACGACGGCGACGTTGATCGAGGGGGTTAATCCCTGCCAGGTCGCGGTGATTGCCACCGTTGCGGCCACGGTCTTGCCGGTGACAATGCCCGTGTCTGGGTCCACAGCGGCATCGGCGGCCACGGCGGAGGACCAGGCAACGGCTTGGGTCAAATCGGCCGTAGTGCCGTCGGAATAGATGCCCAAAGCCTTCAGTTGCAGGGTGAGACCTACAGGAACCGAGGGGTTGACCGGGGTCAACGAGATGGAATTCAGCGTGGCCGTGGTTACGGTCAGCGTGGTGCTGGCCGGGGGTCCGCCGGCAGTGGGTGTGAACGTGATTGTCGTGGGACCTGCGGCCACCCCGGTGGCGACATTCGCGGCCAGAGTCGCAACCGCTGTGTTGCTTGAGGTCCAGGCGCCTGCTGCAATCGCAGACGGTGTTGCGCTGTCGGACCAGGTTGCCAGAGCCGTGAAGGTAATGGTCTCGGCGGTGGAAATGACGGGTGCGCTCTGCTGGATGACGATGGCTGTGATCACCGAAGCGCCGATGGTGACCGCGGAGGCTCCTGAAACTCCGACCCAGGCGGCTTTGACGGCGATCGGACCTCCTGCCGTGGTCCCGGCGATGACCAGCCCGGACGCGGTCACAATTGCGTCGGCACTGGCGCTGGTCCAGGTTGCAATGGAGGTCAAGTCCTGCGTCGTTCCATTGGAGTAGTTGCCGATGGCCGCCAATTGCTGCGTCGGTCCCAAGGGTGGCCCCGAAGCAGGTTGCACCTGTCCCAGCGGAAGTGTGAATGCGGAGGGCGACACGGCGATCGAACTGAGCGTCGCCGAGGTCACCGTGACCGAGACCGTTCCGGTGATCAACCCAGAGGTCGCAGTCAGTATCGCCGTCCCTGCTCCCATCGCGGTCGCCACTCCGCCGCCGACGATTTTGATCACTCCGGAATTGCTGGAAGTCCATCCTGCCGCGGCCAGCGTGCTTGTGGTGCCGTCCGAGGAGTTCCCCGTCGCCGTGAAGGTCAAGGATGCGCCCAAGGGAATGGGGGGCAGGTTCGCCGGGGTGACGGCGATGCTCTCCAGAACCGGTGTGCCGACATTGAGCGGGGTGGGCGGCGAAACAATGGAGCCAACCGAGGCTGTGATCTGAGTGGACGCGCTTCCCACGCCGGTGGCCAGAGCCGTGGCGCCAGGCGTCAGGTTGGTTCCGGGTGCCTCCGTCAGCGATATATTCCACACCAACCGGACAATATATGCCTGCTGGCCGCCATTGGCGAAGAACTGGTTGACGGCGTATCCGAGCAGGCTGCGGGCATCGAGACCGCCATAGATGTTCTGGTAATCGGCCCAGCTTTCCACCAGGCGGGCCTGTGTAACCGGCCCCTGGGGCGCCCAGCCCACAAACGCCGCAATGGAGGTGGCTACGCCAGTAATGGTGTGTACACCGCTGGAGAGTTCTTCGATATAGACCCCGGGGTAAGTGAAAGTGGACATGAATCCATCCTCCTTGCCTGAGCGCCGGGAGCCTTCCCGGTCGCGGTGTTGCTGCCCTGTGCCGGTATCGCCACAAGCGGCAGCAGTAGCATTGCAAGCCAAAGGCCAAAGAGCGCGCCGGCTCGATGGGGAGGAGATTGCTTGCAAACAAAACAAGATAGAGGGATTTTGAGATCGTTGAAGAAGATATCTCCGGCGTGTGTGTCACACCGGCCTTGATACAGAAGATGGCTCTCAACGGCCGCGTATGTGTCCAAAAAACCAGCGAATGGCGCAGAAACTGCGACATTATCTAGCCGGTTGAGAGGTTGTCGAAGTGTCACAGGGACTGTAACAGGTGTCACATCGCGGTTACGCCGACTCCGGGTTGTGCAAGACCCCCAGAAAAAGCTGGTGCTTGGTCAGTTTGCGATAGAGCGTCATCCGCGACCACCGCAACCGCCTGGCCGCGGCGGTCTTGTTGCCTTTTGCCCAGTGGAGCGCCGCGATCAGCGAATCGCGCTCGAGTTCCTGCACGGTTCCGCAACGCTGGGCGGCATCTGTGAACTTGCGCGGAAGGTGCTCGGGCTGAATGGGGCTTGGAACTTCGGCAACCGACAGAAACTCGACAAGGTTCTTCAGTTCGCGAATATTTCCCGGCCAGTCGTATCGGATGAGAATGCGAAGACATTCGTCGGAAAACCGCACCGGGCCGGATTTTGTCCCCGAACGGAATTCCCTTGCGTAGTGCTCCACCAGCTGGGGCACATCTTCTTTTCGCTCGCGCAGGGCGGGCATGTGGACCGGAGCCACGTTGAGGCGAAAGAAGAGATCCTTGCGGAATCTTCCGGTGGCCACCATCCCTTCCAGGTCCTGATTGGTGGCGGCCAGAAAGCGAATGTCCAGTTGCGTGCAACGGGTGCCACCGACGCGGCATACCTCTTTATTTTCAAGTACCCGGAGAATCTTTGCCTGTGCAGCCAGGCTCATGTCTCCTATCTCGTCCAGGAAGACCGTTCCGCCATTTGCCGCCGCCAGCAGCCCGTCCTGGGCGGCATCGGCGCCGGTGAACGCTCCCCGGCTGTGACCGAAAAGCTCGTTCTCAAAGAGACTGTCGGCAATGGCAGCGCAATTGATGCAGGTAAAAGGACGGTGATTGCGGCGGCTGTTGCGGTGAATGAACTCAGCAGCTAGTTCCTTCCCGGTGCCAGTTTCACCGGTAATCAGAACAGTGCAGTTGGAGGCGGCCATCCTGGCGAGAGACAGCTTGATCTCCTGCAGGGGATTGCTCGATCCGATCATTTTGGCCCTCTTTTGGGGAGAAAGATTGCCTACTGCGTAAAACCCGCCGCATTTGGGCGCATGGCTTGGCAGAACCTGTGTCTGAAAGACTCGACGTTTGACCTCGTGCTCCCAGCACCAGCTTTTCGTGTTTGCGGTTGAAACCAGGACACGAGGAAACAAGGCGGCAAGACATGAAGCCCTAATCGAGTGGGGATCGAAGCTGGTTCCACGGTTCGCCTGGCTTGACCGGAATCGGAAGACGATAAAGCTCCGAAATCGCGGACAGTATAGCTCAAACCGTATCCAGTCACCAGAGAAATCTTCATGCGGGAAATGCGGGAATCGAGGCCACGAATGGAATGGATTGGGTGAGTCACGGCGATAAATGGCGGCTTCCAACTCCAGCAAGAGGAGAACTGCTGTAGCTCGATTTTTTGATTGCTTGAGGGCGTTTTTGTGCCAAAAAACAGGAATTATCAGCCTAAATCGGGCCAAAACAGGGGAAAATCGGGCACTTATGTTTACTCGTTGGGTAACGGATATATTCTACAAAGTGCTCATTCTTAATGCTTTAGTTTTAGTTTGGCAAGGAAAATGCAGTTAAAACAGATAGGGGGGTGGGTGTATCCCTTGAATTCCCCGATTTCCTGGGCGGAAAGCGGGGTTGTGCGCTTATTTATATTGTGCGCCGGATGGGGGAAATAATCTGCAAAAGCAGTTGTCAGCTTTCAGCTATCAGCGATCAGCTTTTGGCTACCAGGGTTGTGACCGGCAGGAGGGGTTCCTCGGTCTGACGGCGGCTGGCGGCGAGGCCACCTGCGGTGGGGCCAGTCGCCTTCGGCCGGTCCGCGCCAGAAAGAAGGCGCGGAATCAAGGGTGGTGGGAGATTTGGATGGGGCTGAATGAGGGCTGAGGTTTCCCACCCTTCCGCGATGAAACTGCGGAAGGATGGGGCACCCATTTCAGGGGCGGGGAAAGGGTGGGCCAAAACTGGGCTGAACAAGGTCTGTGCTTTCCCAGGTGCCCAAAAGCGAGGCACCTGGGGCACCCATCTTCTGTGGTTGCACTTACTTCTCCCGGCACTTGGGCCACCCGCCAAAGCAGCCCCGCTTGCGCGGGTTGGCGAGTTGGCGGGTTGGCAAATCAGCTGGAGATGTGGGTGGGGAACCAGACTGGTTCTCTTCCTCAAGGGGCGGACTCAGTAAAATCGACTGTAGTGGCAGAATCGTCCACAACTCATTCCTCTTCACCGGCCCGGTCCAAATGGGCGCGCGGTGTGGGGATGCTGCGCCCTTCGCACGCGCACACGGCGTTCACGGCAACGATTGTGCTGATGGCATCGGCGTTTCTGTCGCGCATCATGGGGCTGGTGCGGGTCAAGTACATTGTGTGGCTGTTTGGGCGCGGGATGGAAGCGGACGCGCTGAACGCGGCATTTGTGCTGCCGGACATGATTTCGTATTTTCTGGTGGGCGGCGCGGCGTCGATCACCTTTGTGACCATCCTGACGCGATACCGGGCGGAGGGGCGGGAGGCGGAGGGGCATCGGTCGCTGTCGGTGATTCTGACCACGATGTACCTGGTGCTGGGCGCGGCGATTGTGGCGGCCGAGGTGGTTGCGCCGTGGTACATCCACTGGTGGTTTCCGGGGTTCGATGCGGAAAAGGCGGCGCTGTGCGTGAAGCTGACGCGGATTCTGCTGCCGGCGCAACTGTTCTTCTTTGCGGGCGGAGTGTTTGGCGCGGTGCTGCTGGTGCGCAGGCAGTTCAACGTGCAGGCGGTGACGCCGCTGATCTACAACCTGGGCACGATTGTGGGCGGCGTGCTGCTGGTGAAGAGCCTGGGCGTCTCCTCGCTGGCGATTGGCACGGTGGCCGGAGCTTTTTTTGGTCCGCTTCTGCTGAATGCGATTTTTGCGCGGCGGGCCGGGGCACACTACAGGCCGATTCTGGACTGGCAGGACGAGGGGCTGCGCGAG
>Ga0224529_1000055_pt1 | contig 80366 bp, 47 predicted proteins | sample CBST50metaG_FD_179893 | JGI IMG/M metagenome (GOLD analysis project Ga0224529, IMG submission 179893) | Peat soil microbial communities from Stordalen Mire, Sweden - C.B.S.T50 | ecosystem: Environmental > Terrestrial > Soil > Wetlands > Peat | place: Sweden: Norrbotten County, Stordalen Mire...
CGACGAAAGAGACGCTTACCTCAAGCCTTGGACTAACTTCTACAATTACCAACGGCCTCATGGTAGCCTCAACTACAAGCCGCCCATCAGCCGCTCCGAAAATGGAACAACCTCTTGACCTTCTACATTACTGCGCCAGTTGTTCTTTGGTTCACGTGTGTCTGCCCCAAGCCACTGCGCATCAAGATGGCGCGGCGCGCTGGGTGGCGCGGCAGGTGTGTTCGCTCGAAGAGGAGGCCTAGCCCGCAATGCGGAAGCTGCTCAATACGCTGCATGTGATGACTCAAGGCGCCTATGTGCACCGCGACGGCGAGACTATTGCCATCAAGGTCGGGCAGGAGTTGAAGCTGCGCGTGCCAATTCACACGCTGGAAGGTCTGGTCTGCTGGGGACAGGTATCCTGTTCTCCGCCGGTGCTGGGACTGTGCTGTGAGCGCGGCGTTGGCATTTCTTTTCTGACCGAGCAGGGCAAGTTCCTGGCGCGTGTTACCGGGCCTGTCTCGGGCAATGTGCTGCTGCGCAGGCAGCAATATCGAATGGCCGATGGCGCGGATGGTGCGCTGCCTGCTGTGCAAAATATTGTCGCGGCGAAGATTGCCAACAGCCGCGTGATTCTGCTTCGAGCGGCCCGCGAGGTTGCCGATGAAGTACGGGAGAAAGCACTGCGCGAAGCGGCGGCCAGACTTTCCTGGGAGGGGCTGGAAGCCGCGCGCGCACCATCCATCGATGAAGCGCGCGGGCATGAAGGAGCCGCTGCACAGACGTACTTCTCGGTCTTCGATCACATGATCGCAGGCGACCACGAGGCATTCCATTTCGACGGCCGCTCTCGCCGCCCGCCGTTGGACCGCGTCAATGCGCTCCTGTCATTCGTCTATGCGCTGCTTCGGCACGACATCGAATCAGCGCTCGAATGCGTCGGGCTGGACCCGGCCGTCGGCTTTCTCCACACCGACCGGCCGGGGCGGCCTAGTCTCGCGCTCGATCTGATGGAGGAGTTGCGCTCCGTTCTGGCGGATCGGTTGGTCTTGACTCTTATCAACCGGCGACAGGTGCAGGGATCAGGTTTTACTGAGCAGGATGGCGGCGGCATCTTGATGGACGATGCGACGCGCAAAACGGTTGTCTCTTCCTGGCAACTGCGCAAGCAGGACGAGATCGAGCACCCCTACCTGCAGGAGCGCATTCCAATAGGACTCATCCCGTATGTGCAGGCCTTGCTGATGGCACGCTACGTGCGCGGTGGTTTGGACGCGTATCCCGCCTTCTTTTGGAGATGACCCAGTTATGATGGTCCTTGTCAGTTATGATGTGAGCACACTTGATGCGGCTGGCCGCCGCAGACTGCGCCGTGTGGCTCGTTTGTGCGAGAATCACGGGCAGCGCGTGCAGAATTCGGTCTTTGAATGTCTGGTGGATGCGGCCCAGTGGGTCGTGCTTCGGGCGAGTCTCTTGTCGGAGGCCGATCCCGCGCAGGACAGCCTACGCTTCTACTTTCTTGGGTCCGAATGGAAGCGGCGGGTCGAGCACGTGGGCACAAAAGTCGCCTACGACCCGGAAGGACCACTTATCCTGTGACCGATATGCCTGAAGAGCAGGCGCCGCCCGCGGACCCCAAGCGAGCATGATTTCCCCGGTACATCCGCGCTGACCCTAACCGACTTGGATTCAAAGAGATCCTCATGCTATGGATAGCGATCACCCGTTGCAAGGGCAAGCCGTGCGGTCAGTCCGCATTTGTGGCAAGATATGTCTAGTGCATGGAGTAGGTTACGCCATGCGCCGTCGCCCCCCACGCGGGGGGCGTGGATTGAAACAAGAACAGGACTCGTGTAGGCGATACCGGCTCCGGGTCGCCCCCCACGCGGGGGGCGTGGATTGAAACTAATGTTTGCAGCTTTCGGCCCAATCTCGTTTCGTCGCCCCCCACGCGGGGGGCGTGGATTGAAACACGATCCGCGGCGATCAACTCGTCTTCTACAGTCGTCGCCCCCCACGCGGGGGGCGTGGATTGAAACCAAGATCGTCCCCTAACAGTTGCCATCCCGGCCATCGTCGCCCCCCACGCGGGGGGCGTGGATTGAAACCATGTCAATAGGCGATTTAGTGGGGTGGTACCAAGTCGCCCCCCACGCGGGGGGCGTGGATTGAAACTTTTTCTCGATCCGGACGATAACTATGTCGGCCCGTCGCCCCCCACGCGGGGGGCGTGGATTGAAACGCCATGCGCATGAACAGCGGGACAAAGGTTGTCGTCGCCCCCCACGCGGGGGGCGTGGATTGAAACAAAATCAAGGTTGGTCAGGTTTGGCAGTTGGGCGGTCGCCCCCCACGCGGGGGGCGTGGATTGAAACATCAGGCCGTGGAAAGAATGCCTGCCCCGGCTTGGTCGCCCCCCACGCGGGGGGTGTGGATTGAAACTGAAAACGGCGCTAGTTTGGGTTGCCTACACAGGTCGCCCCCCACGCGGGGGGTGTGGATTGAAACGAGGTAGGGGATGTTCTACAACGATCCGAGAATCGTCGCCCCCCACGCGGGGGGTGTGGATTGAAACTGGCGAGCTTCGGCTGATTGAAGTTGCCCCCCACGCGGGGGCGTGGATTGAAACGCTGTAGACCAAACGTATCCCCCAAAAGAAGCACTGAACCCTCAGGAAAATCGCGAAAGGTGTACTTTTGGGCGTATTTATTTAATGTTAATTTGTATCGGTTTCATTCTAGTCCCCCACCGGGGTTCCCGACCCACGGAACATGAAATGAGGGGCTTGCAGTCTTTCTTCGTTTTGTTGAACTTGCATTTTTATTTCTTCCTAGAAGTGGCTCAGTTACCGCGAGTTCAGCTTCCTGAAGCGCCCGCTCACGCTGGCCGAAGCCGAAGAGGTGCAGTCCATGGCCCGTCGGCTGACCGCTCTCTGCCTGCTCCAGCCGGAATTGGACGCGAATTACCTCAAGGTGAAGAGCGCAACCTGGCAAGGGCCATCTGCTGTCCAAACCGTTGCGAAGGATTTTTCCGGCAAGTGAAGGACATGGCCCACTTACAGACTTTCCTCGTGTACATCCTCAACCACAATCAGCCAGCACACGAAGTTTTGCAGCCGTAACAGTGTGACCTGCTTACGGCGGGACTTGTACACGCAAGGGTGCGCCCATGTTGGGCGCAAAAGAAAAAGCGGGCGCCGTTGAGGCGCCCGCTAACACCGCAGAAGTGCGGCGGATTATTGCAAAGTAACCGGCAGCACGATTGAGTGCGCCACCGAACCCGAGGTTCCGACGATTTCGACCGAGGTCTGACCTGTAATCAGTTCGGAAACCGCCGACGCTGTAGCCGCTGAGTTATGCGAATCGCCACTATAGACTGCCGTGAGGCTGTTGAGGCCAACGGGCAGGCTGGTAAGCGAGAGAGACGCCGTTCCATCGGAAACCGTTGCCGCACCCAGCGACGTTGCGCCGTTGTAGAAGGTGACGGTTCCGGAAGGATGACTGTTATTGCTGGATACGGTTGCGGTAAGTACAACCGTGCTGCCGCTGGCGACCTTGTTTGACACCGTTGTCAGCGTCACCGCGGAATTGGCGAAACCGGTTCCGCCGCAGCCGATCATTGAGCTGACAGTGACAAGTGCGATCACCACCATGGGCACAAAGATCTTGCGCCGACGCCATGCGAACGGCGCAATCAGCAGGCAGACCGCAAGCAGTCCGGTCTGGCCCAGCGAGACGGCCGGCGAGGTTGAAGCTGTGGTGGCGTTGCCGAGGCCGGTGGTGTGGATGGTAATGGTGGACGAGCCGCCGGCCGTGATGGTGGCCGGAGAGGCGGTGATCGTGAAGCCGCCCGGCAGCGATCCGCCGCTGAGAGTGACGGTTCCGGTGAAGCCATACAACACGGGCAGCGTCACCGTGGCGGTGGATGTTCCGCCGGCGGTGATCGTCAGAGCGGCTGTGTTCGTGGTGATGGCGAAGTCGGCCGCCTGCACGATGACCGTGCGGGTTGTCGAGGTTGCGGCGTAGTTGGTGGTGTCTACCGGAACAAAGGCGGCGGTGATGGTGTATGTGCCCGCAGTCAGCGTACTGGCAGTAGTAACCACAGCGACGCTTCCGTCCGGCAGTTGTGCGGTGTATGTGAAGGCGCCGGCGATGTTGCCATCGATCTTCGCGTTGAGCACATTGACGCCAAGCGCAACGTTCGCGCCCCAGGGCGAAGCCGGAGTCCAGAGTATCTGCGGCTTGGTCTGAACGCCGGAGCCGTTCACATAGATGCCTGCTGAAGAAGAGGCAAGGTAGTGACCGTCTCCAGAGTAAACGCCATGGATTTGCTCCGTCTGCGAAGCCGGTCCAGCGACCGCTACATTTTTGAACACTGCCGTAGCTTTGGTCGCGTTGAGCAGCACGGCAATATTCTGCAGGGTGCTGTCGTTGGAGTTGATATCGGTGCTAATCAGATCAGGAGTGCCGTCACCGTTCAAGTCGGCTAATGTAACTCCATAGCCATGCCCCTGGCCGGTGGCGTAGTCGGTCACGGCGCTGAGAGTCCCGTCGCCATTTCCCTTGAGCACGCCCACGCCAATATTCGGATAGAAGTAGCCCACAACCACATCGGGCTTTCCATCCGCATCCATGTCGGTCACGGCGACGCTAGCTGCGAGGCCATCCAGGTTATACGCCACCGGGGTCTGGAAGGTACCGTCTCCATTGCCCAAAGCCACACTTACGGTCTGGTATCCATAGTTGGCGGCCACCAGATCAAGCTTGCCGTCACCATTCAGATCGGCAACCGCGATGGCTTCGGGATTTCCAGTACTTATCGTACTGGCGAGGCTCATCGTGCCGTCTCCGCTGTTCAGGAAGACCAATACGCTGTTATCGGTGGAGTTTGTTTCCAGAAGATCCGAAGCGCCGTCGCCGTTCACGTCAGCCGCGATAATCTGGTAGGGCGAGGAAGAACTCGCGTTCAGTGGGATGATGGTCGCTGGCTGGAAGGTGCCATCGCCGTTGCCGAAGGCCACGCTGATGGTCGCCGGATCATATTGCAGCGTCGCAATATCGAGTACGCCGTCACGGTTGAAATCGGCAACCGCCAAGCTAGCCGGGGACCCTGAGATGGCAGTGTTTATGCCTTTCTGGAAGGTGCCGTCTCCATTGCCCAGAAGAATCGTAACTGAACCGTCAGATTCGTCTGTGCTGGCATTCTCGTTAGCAACCGCAATATCGAGCACACCGTCGTTGTTGAAGTCTCCGGCTATAAGAGTAGTGGCGAAGATACCAACCGAATAGGTTGTGGCAGCGCCAAAGGCGCCGTCTCCCTTGCCCAGAAGTACACTGACTGTGCCATTGCTGAAGGACGCGTTGGCGGTTGCCAGATCGGGAATGCCGTCGCCGTTGAAGTCTGTCACGACCGTATGTGCCGGTGTTGCATCGGTTGGATCATTCGCCGAATAGTAGACAGGAGACAGCAGCGTCTGCGAGGCGCTGTCTGTGGCAACATCAACCGTACCCAGATCAGAAACCACGGTCAGTTCGGATAAATCCACCGTGCCACTGGGCGCTAGCGAGCCAAAGCCCATGACGGAGGCTGTAAGGTCATAGTTCGCGGTGTTGGTTGCATTGGCCGCGGCAGAGACAAGCACCTTCGAAGACAACGAGCCGGTAATCGTGGCAGAAACCGGGGATGAAGTGACTTTGGTTGGCGCTGCCAGGACGCCCTTGTAAACAGCCCTGAAGGCGTGTGTGCCTGGAGCCGGCAGGAGCCTCAAGGTTGCAGTTCCCGGGGTGCATCCCGCTGCCGCCGCGCTGCCTGCCACCTGCGCTGTGCCCAGCGAAGTTGCGCCGTCGAAGAACTCCACGGTTCCAGCGTTGGCCGCGATGCCTCCGGTGGTGACGCTGGCCGTGAGCACAACCGGCTGACGAATAGTTGCTGTGGCCGGCAGTACGGTAAGCGAGATGACGTTCACCGGAGTGGTGGCGCTATAGCCGATACTGGTGGCCGCCGTGGTGCTGGCTCCAGTGTAGTTGGTGTCGCCGCCATAGCTGGCAGTGAAGGTGTTGCTGCCGGCCGTCAGAACCGAGTTATCAACGGTGAAGGTAGCCTTTGCAGCCGAAGCGCCGGTACTGGGATCGGTGTATGCGGCCAGCGCCGAGGTGGCCACGGTTTTGCCGTTGGCCGAGAGCGTGACCGGACCTGTTGGATTAAGCAGCAGGCTCGTTGTGTCCACGATGGCCGTGAAGGTGACGGTTCCTGAGCCGACCACGTAGCTTGTGGTGGCGAGAAGCTTGAGCGTGGTTGGAGCCTGCCCGACTGTAAATGGCGCAGGGCTGCTGGTGGTGGCCTGATAGTTGTTGTTGCCCGCATAGGCCGCGGTCCAGGAGTACGATCCCGTGCTCAGGCCGCTGCTGGTGTAATATCCGGTGCCGTCGGCCGAAACCGCTATAGTGCTGAGAGTGTTTCCGCTGCTCAGAAGGGTAACGGAGCCATTCGGATTCACTTGGCCGCTGACGCCGGTGAGAGCCACGCTCGCCTTGGCCTGGCTGCCATAGGGCAGGATTGAGCCGCTAACGGCCGCGCCGGTGATGGTGTTGTAGCCGACGATGGTAAGCTGCGCTGCACTGGCCGCGGGGTTCACGTGAATGGCAACGCTATTGGAGGTGCTGGAGTTGTATGAAGTGTCGCCGGCATAGCGGCCTGACACGTTGTATGCGCCGCCGGGCAGCGAGCTGATCGTGCCGTCATAGGCGCCGTTGGTGAGCGTCACTGCGCCGCCAGACTGCGTACTGATTTGCGTACTGTCTGTGATCAGCGCGACCTTGCCGGTGGGCGTGCCCGTGCCGCTCTGCGGCTTGACCGCAACCGAGATCGAAACAGGTGAGCCAAAGGTGGAGGTGGCTGCGCCCAGGCTCAGCGTGGTGCTGGTCGCCTCGCTGGTCACGTCATTCCAGTGGTTCACCAAGTTGGCGATGTTGACGCTGCCAAGACCCGTTGCCGAGTCGTAACCAGCTCCGGCAGCAAAATCGGTGAGTACACCGTATACGCCGGTGGTTGTGGAACTGCAGTTGAACGTGCCACCGTCGCAAGGAACCGCGTTGGTGCCGGTGGTCACATCACGGAAGATGCAGGAGCTGTCCACGCTATTTCCGTTGGTGGCGTTGCAGGAGGAAAGCCCCGAACTGCTCTGTTTGCTCTCTGAACCGTATTCAGTGGCAGCCAGCTTGTAGAGCGTGTAATTGGCCTGGCCCTGACGTGCGCCGGTTTTCTGGTTGACCAGCGCAAGAACGCCCGCCATGGCCGGAGACGACGCCGACGTTCCGCCAACGATTTTGATTTCGCTGTAGTCGCAACTGCTGTCATAGCAGATCATATAGCCATCATGCCCGGCCGCCGTGAGGGAAACATCTGGCAAGTGGCGCTTCTTGTCGCCCGAAAGGCCATATACACCAACCTGCCAATCTGGAGCGCTATAACCACCACTGCAAGAGAGGATGTAACTCCCAGTCGAATCCCACTTCGGATCAAAGCATCCGCTGGCGCCGCCCGAGCCGGCAGAGATTGTCGCCTCCGCGTTGCCGCATGCCAATGGCGAGCAGCTCTCGTTCCACACCGTTTCAGGCACGTAGCTCAAGGCGGAGGTAAATGGCGCGGGGCTCGACGAGCTGGAGTCGTCCCAGTATGTGCTTGTGTCATCGGAGAACTGGTTGCCGCCAACAGCTACGTTGTACGGCGTGGATGCAATGCCGCTCACCTGCAGGCCCTCGTCTGCTACATAGGCAAGCGAATCTTCACCGCTTGGCCCGACATTGTCACAACCCGCCGCGCCGTTATCGCCCGAAGAAACCAGCGCCGTGATGCCCTGCGCAGCCGCCTGCTCCCACAAAGAATTGTAGAAGTCGTTGCCTGTTCCCAACAGAGCTTCGCAGTTACCATAGCTGGTGCTCATGACCGGGGCAAGATTGTTGTCAACAATGTAGCTAGCGGCGAGATCGACGCCGTCGGTGGTGTTGGTGGAACCTGCAACAACCAGCGTGATCTGCGCCCCCGGGGCCATCGCCGTCGAGTACTCTGTGTCGAGCGTTTGTTCAATAGCGTCGTCGTTGATGCCTGGGTCCGGCCCATCAATGATCTGCGTGAACGGTACGGTCGACGAGTACGGGGCAGGCAGCATGTTGGTGCGGAACCCCGTAAAATCGTTCAGGTCAATGTCGCTGCGGCCGACAATGGCAATCGTCTGCCCGGTGCCGTCGATGGGCGTGGAAGCCACGATTAAGGGCGTCGCGTTATAAATCGTCCAGAGATCGCCTGGACCAACATAATGGTTGCCGTCGCCGCTGGTGAAGTTCGGTTTGTAGACAAGCTGGCTCTTCAGCTTGGGCGTGCCGGTGGAGAGTTGGAGGTTTTTCGGAGACAGTGTACCCAGGATGCGTACTGGAACCTGCTTTTCGAAGTTGTGCAGCGAGAGCACGCCGGCGACAGCCGGAGTCAGCGCAGTCGGAATGCTGGGCGCCGTCGAATTGGCGTAGTGCTTCTTGCCGTTGACCAGATAGCTGTGGATCTGGGTATGGAAAGTGTTGGCTACGGAGTCTGCGCTGCCGGAAAACTCGATGGTTCCCCGGCCGTGCGCCACTCGATCCACCTGGAAGCCCTTGCTCTGCAGCCAGCTCACCACCTTGGCCAGGTCCGCGTCGCTCAAACCGTACTGCTTGCCGAACTGGTCCGGCGTAAGCCAATGATGATATTGGCTCGAATGCGGGTTGTGCATCGCCTGGATGGCGGCCTGCAACGCTTTTTCCTGAGTTGCGCTGCGCTTGAGCACCAAAACCATGCGATTCATCGGCAGGGCGCTCTGCACTGCGCCCTGGTCGTACTGCGCACGGGCTTTCAAGGGCACATTGCCGGTGAGCGTTGTCAACTTGCTTTCGTCAATGGTGTCCGGCAGCAGACGTGTGGTAACTTTTTGCGCATACAGAGCGGGTATGCTCATGCACAACGCGAGAAAAGCAGCGCCAACCTGAAATGGTTGCTTGAGAAATGTGTGTCTGGGAAACAAGGCAATCTCCTTTGGGACGTGTCCAGTGGCAACGAATACAGCTCGGTGTTTACGGTGGGCTGGTAAGAAAAAGATAGAGAGCGGCACTTCAGAGCCCTTGTGGAGTGGCCGGAACCCGGCTGTACAGGGGACCTTGTGTCAAAAGCTAAAGTAGGAATCTACTGATATCTGTACTTTAGCTCCCTCTCATCCGTGTGACAATATCTTGGCCGCATCTGTTTTTGTTCTCGTTTTGTTACCGTATAACGTGATCTTTATCTGAGAGTTAAGCATATCGTCGATGAGCTTTTCTGAGACACGAAGTGACGCATTTCAGAAGCCCCCGTCACTTTACGGGTTTGTTACACCTGCCTATACTTAACTATGGGCAAACAGTCAGGGAGGAGGCTTTCCTTCTCTGCATACACCTTCGATACGGAGACAGGTGAACTGGCGCGAGCAGGCCGGCGGTGCCATATTCCAGACCAGGCAGCGAGGCTGCTGGCGGCTCTGCTGGAAAATCCTGGCGCTATGCTCTCCCGTGATGAGCTGAAAAACGTTTTGTGGCCCGATGGCGAAGCGCTGGATTACGACCGCTCTATCAATCGTGCAATCAGTCAGTTGCGTAGTATTCTCCGGGACCACTCATCGAAGTCCTCTCCATTAATTGAGACCCTTCCCAAGCACGGTTATCGCTTCACAGGCACAGTGGAAGAGGTTTTACCGGAGACTACAGCGCCTCTCCAGGTTGCACAGATCGAACGGGAGAGCATCTCCACGGAGCCAGCAACCGATTCCGCCCTCCCTTCTAATGCTCTACCCCCACAGCCCGAAAGCACTTCCGCTGGAGCGTCGGTTGCGCGTCCCAAGAGCCACTGGTCGAGATGGCGTGTGGGATTGGCGGTCGTCGGACTGGGTTGCCTGATTTTGGCGGGAGTCGGGATTTACGCCATGCGCCCCAGGCCGATGACGCCGCTGACGCTGGGCATCGCCGCGTTTGAAACCGATGGCGACGGCGCGCCAGCGCTGGCTGACAGCTTTCGGCTGAATCTGGCCGATGTGCTGGCACAGTCGCCGCAGATTGAGACCCGCTCAGTGTATGCCTTCGACCACCTGGGATCGGACGAAAATACCGTTGTGAACCGTGCTCACCAACTGGGCGTGGATATGCTTCTTTTTGGCAAGTTTCGCGTGCGGAAGGATCAGTGCGAACTGCGCCTGGAGTTGGTGCGCACCCGCGACGGCGTTCACCTCAGCTCATTCCAGTACAGCGGCTCACGTGAGGAGCTGGCCGCGATTACTGACCGTGTGGAACGGGATCTATTCGAGCACCTGCGACTAGGAACCAAACGCGCGGTCTTGCAACTGGACCGGCCTGAAAATGCGGCGGCCTATGCCGCTTATCTGCGCGGCCGGGCACTGCTCTCTGCGTGGACCGACGACTCGCTACTACAGGCGGTATCCGCTTTCGAGGATGCGCTACGGCTGGACCCCGGCTACGCCCGGGCTTATGCCGGGCTGGCCAGCACCTACTTTTTGCTCGCCCAGCATGGCGCAGGCAACACGTCCCAGTACTTGGAGAAGACGCGTCAGGCTGCCACCCGGGCCCTGAGCCTCGACCCCGACCTGCCGGAAGCACACGCCATGCTCGGGCAGGTCCTTCTGCAAAAAGACTGGAACTTTCCCGCGGCGGAAAGCCACTTGGACCACGCTGTCGAACTGGACCCCAACCATGCTATCTACAGGCAATGGCTTTCCGTCATCTATGGCGAAGAGGGCCACTTCCAGCAGGCCCTTGACCAGATCGACAAAGCCCTCGCCGCAGACCCGGGGTGGGCTCCCTTTTATATAACCGAGATCTACCTAGCCGGCAGTTCGCACGAGTACGAGCGCGCTGAGCGCGCGGCGACGATCCTGCTGAGCAAGATGCCCAACTGGCCTCTGGCTCATGAACAGGCCGCCTGCCTCTATTGGCAGGAAGGCAAATTCCAGTTCGCCATCGCCGAGTGGCGGCGCGCCGCAGAACTGGAGAAGAATGTCGATCGCATGAAGTTGGAAGACAAAGGGGCGGTCGCACTGCGCACCGGCGGCGTGCGCGCCTATGCCAAGCTACGCCTATCTGCGATCTCTTCCGGCAAGGGCATAAGCTACCCGGAGGAGGACTTCGATCCTGCGGAGTGGCATGCTTATGCGGGACAATATGACCTGGCTCTCCAGGATATGGAACAGCAGGTGCGAACTCGCACCCGCGCGTCTTTGCAGATTACGACAAATTCCGCCTTTGTCCCTCTGCACGGCAACCCTCGCTACGAAGCGCTGATTAGCCGCATCGGCATTCCTTCTGCCCCAAAGTAGGGCTCTTGGAACTGGGAAAACCAAGAAGTGCTCAACCTATCGAAGACGGTGATGGCAATCGATCCGGATGAAGTTCGCAAGCTCATTGAGGAGAATATGGACACCATCCGAGAGTTTGCCAGCAACCATTCACAATGGTTCGGTTCTGCGCAGAAATATGCCATGGGAAGGCATTCTGCGTCTGAACGTACTCATCCTTAGAACCAGCGCCCGATGGTGAAAAAGACTTTGCGGTGGCCGGCGTCGCCCACCGAAACGCCGAAAGTAATCAGGCCGAGGGGCGTGCTGCCGACTAGGCCGGTTACGCCATCCTGGCGGAGAATTGCCTTGTTCTCTGGCGACCAGATCTGCCCTGCCTCGTAGCCGAAAACGCCATAAAGGCCATGTCCAAGTCCCGTGGGCAGGGACGCAATGCGGCGCAGATAGCCGATGTCGGTCAGATACGTATCTGTGCCGCGGTACTCGTCCAGTGAGGCGGCGGAGAGGTGCATCGGCCCGCCCAGGGTAAAGCGGTAAGGCTCGGCGACATTCGCGCGCATATAGGAGTTGACCTCCCCGTTGAGGCCAAAGATATTACGCTCTTTCCAGGTGTGGGTTACATGAAAGGCAAGATTGACCAGCGGCGCGTTGTCGCTTGCCACGGCGTGGTAGAGCGCGCCCGCCGAAGCCTCCAAACGAAGGCCATTGGGCGAGATGACGCCGGTGGAGTCCTTATCTATCTTGATGTGCAACATTCCGGTTTGCGCACCACCACTCAGATAGGGCCCGCCGCCGGAGCCGGTGTTGAGACTCCAGTGCGTATCCTCGGCGCGCCACTCGGCGGAGATTTGCCTTTGATTCGAGAAGGTGCGGCCGACTTCGACGCCCGCACTGAGATTTTGCTGGAAGCGCTCGGCCACGCGCTTCTGGTTGACCCAGATGTAGACCGGCTGGCGGAGCAGGCCGGCGTGTGGCTCAATGAAGTAACCACTAGGGGTGAGCAGGCGGTAGTATTCGGTGGAAACAAGGGTTTGGAAGCCCAGGCTGGCAGTGGCGCGGAACTCTGAGCCGTAGCCGCCCAGGTTCTGATCGATCAGACGCAGGGTAAGCTCGCCCCGGCTCGGGTTGGAAGTGGTGGCGACAAAAGCGGGGACGATAAGCAGATAGGGCGGGCCGGTGCGATCTTCGCCGAGATGGACCAGAATTCCAGTGTCGGCCGCGGGCGCGCCGGACGGAGCTGCGCTGACCGAAGCCGGCGCAGTGGAGTTGGCGGATGCCGCCGGCGAGAAGGTCTCCCAGGCGGCGGCGATTCCGCCGTTGGACTGGATGCCTTTGAGTGCGTTGAGGGTCGTGGCGGAGGTGATGGGCTGGCCCTCCAGCGGCTTCATGCTGGCGCGAACCTCGCGAACAGCGCCGGGACTTCCGCCTTCCACGCGGAGCTGGCGCAGCAGGCCGGGCGATGGACGGAGGCGGCTGGCGCGTGCGGCCAAGTAAGCCTGCCAGCCCGCGTCGTCGAGGGCGTAGCGCAGCAGGGCGGTGCGGTTCGCCTCGGCGGCCTTATAGCCAACGTCGATCAGTTGAGCGGCCTTGTCGTAGTCAGTGCCGGAAAAGCTGCCTACCGGCACATTGACTACAACATCGGCCAGCAGCACGGACTGCTCGACATTGTGGACAATGCCAACCGAAAAGGCGCGGTTGAGCACACCCAAGATGGAGCTGGTGTCAGAGCTGGTCAGCGGCGCATCCTCCAGGCGAATGGCGATGATAATGTCAGCGTGCAGGTCTCGCTTGAGAACGCCGGTCGGCAGGTTTTCGAGGATGCCTCCGTCAACCAGATAGTGGCCACGGCGATCCTGAACCGGCGGGAAGACGCCGGGTATGGAGATGGAAGCGCGCACGGCCTGGGGCAGCGGCCCGGAGGCAAAGATGACCGGCGTCAAGGTGTTCAGATCGGTAGCCACGCAGCGAAAGGGGATGGGCAACTGATTGTAGTCCAGCTCCTGAGTGTTGTAGCTGGCGAGACTGATTGAGAGAAACTCGTTGACTCCGCGGTCGGCCAGCAGGGCATTGCGTAGGGCGGGACCATGCTTGAGGCCGACGCTGAGCGCTTGCGGAAGCTCGCGCTTGTCCTCGCGGCGACGGAAGCTCGAGTCGGCGTAGGGGGTTTGCATCGAAAAAACACCGAGGAAGGCGTTGCTAAAGGCCAGGGAACGCATCTGGGCTGGCGTATTGCCCGAAACGTAGAGAGCACCGATCAACGCCCCCATGCTGGTGCCAGCCAAGCGGTCAATGGGAATGCGATGCTCCTCCAGCCATTGCAGAACGCCGATGTGCGCCATGCCAAGAGCGCCGCCGCCCTCGAGCGCAATGCCAATGACCGCGCGGCCTGGCGGCTGAATCGCTGGCAAAGTGGAAGTGTCTGCCGCCGGAGGGATCTGCGCGGGTTCTTGCGCCACAGCAGCGGTGAACAGAAAAGCAACGGCCATCAGAGCTGCAATAGATTTCCAGCGCATGGGTCTACCCCCGGTGAAGAATCTGTATTCAAGCTAACGCTTTTGGAAAGGATTTGCAGGAGGGATTTGCAGGGGGTGGAACGAACAAGCAACGCAGCACGGGAGGAGGCGGATGAAACGCCCATATCGGACCGCAGGGACAAAACATCTCATACGATAACGAAAACCTCGCCGTGCCCGTTGCGCTTTGTGCCAGCGATACGAGTAGAGCTAGTCCTACTTCGCAGGCTCTGGCGTGAATGCTTCACGCCGGCGGCCGGGTTCCGGCTTTGGCTTGGGTTTGGGGGCCTTCTTCGGTTCTTTTCTGCCTTTATCTTTGCTTCCCATGAATCTAAGTGTGCCACAAAATTGCGGCCAGGGGAAGACAAAAAGTCGGCAGAACTGCCAGTGGACGAGGGCGCGGGAGGAAAATGCAGCCGAAAACTCTCGTATCAAGGAGGACAGCGGGCGAATAAATCTGGCTGATTCCTGGATTACCAGCCATTTTAAATGTCAATGCTAAAATGATCTGGACTTCGCGCTTGACGCTTTTGGGCGTGGTGACACAAATCTCTGTCTTTTGATTCTTTAGTCCGGGGTTAATCGATGCGTTCGATAGACGGGCAAAGTGGCGCGGGGTTATGGACACAAGCTTGCGCATGGCTATCTGCCGGGGTGGAACCAATACAGGAACCCGTTGGAACGCGATTTGCCGGGGAGCATGGCAGGGAATCGAAAGTCTACTACGCAGCGCTTTTGATCGTGCTGGCCGCCTTGCTGCTCCCGATATGGACAGTGACTTACCCCGGCATGATGGACTACCCGAACCATCTTACGCGGTGTTACATTATTGCCCATTATCATGACAATCCACTCTGGCAGCAGCGTTTTGTTGTGGTTCACGACCCAATTCCGGATATGGCAATCGAGTTTGTAGTTATCCCTCTGCTCCGGCTGCTGCCGCTCATGATCTGCGGGAAGCTATTTCTTTCGCTTGCCGTGCTGCTTTATGTTGCGGGTTGCAGCGAAGTTGGGCGGGCCGTGACCGGCAAGCCTAACTGGCTGGCGCTGGTCTGCGTTTTCACGTTCTATAACATGGCGCTGCTTGATGGCTTTGTGAATTATATCTTTGGCATCGGCGTCTTTCTGTGCGCATTCGCATTCTGGCTGCGCGTGCGTAACGCAATGACCCCCTGGCGGTTCTTTTTTTGCTGCCTGCTGAGCATTGCCGCTTTTTTAGCGCATCTCTCTTCCATTGCGATTCTTGGCGCCGCATGCGTCACGATAGCGCTGATTGATTTTGTTCGAGACCACAGGATTTCAAGCCTGATCGGAAAAGTTGCCTGGCTAGTTTGCCCAGTGCTGTTAATGGCAGGCTGGCTGGGTAGGTCCGCATTGCATATAGCCAGCTCCCCCAAAAGCTCTCAACCGGCTGAAATCATCAAATGGGGAACGCTGGGCAGTAAGATAGCCATTTTTCTCTGGCCGGTTCGCTCTTATAGCAGAGCGGTGGATGTGGGAGTTATCATCCTATTGCTCGTCGGCGCATTGGCGATGCGAAAGGGATGCAAGGTTCACAACATCGCGCTTGCTGGCCTTATCCTCCTGGGCTTGTTCCTGATTACCCCCGGCGTCTTGTATACCACCTCCGGAGCCGATGCGCGCTATGTTGTTCCCGGATGCCTGCTTCTGATCCTGTCAATCGAGCCGCGCTGGGGGCGGCGGGAAAAGATTGCACTGGCCGTGGCCCTGGCCGCCATGGCATTGCATCTCGGAAGCATTACCGCCAGTTGGCTCACCATCAGCCGCAACGACGAACAAGTGCTGGCAATGGGAGATATTTTACCCAGCCGCGCGCGAGTCTACGTTTTTGAGCCTTTGATAGCTCCGTTCAAACTCCCGGATAAACGCGACCAGGGATTTTTCCATCTTATTCAGTTCTGGACCATCTCGCGCGGCGCGGACCTTTCGACGCTCTTCACGTATCCCGGTCAGCAGCCGCTCTTGCGCCGACAGCCTGTCTGCGACAACAAAGAGTGGACAAAGTGCATCGCCAGCTTCGATTACATTTGGACCTACGATCCGCCAGCGCCCCTGCGGCAGGAGATTTCCCGCATTGCATCTCCGTCAACGGCATGGGAGAAGGTCACGCTGTGGCGCGTGAATCGAGCAGAGGCATCCTCGCTGTATGGTTCCGCGGACGCGATCTCTCCCTATTGAGCTATGCTTGCGGTCCCGCCAGCTTTTTTGTGCAATACCATACTTTTCAGCCACGCCGGTTGAACAGGCTACGGAAAAAGGTCTGAATTCAAACTAAATGCCCGAAAAACATTCCTCAGGGGCTAAAGCCCCATTGATTTCGCAGCACTTACGGCACGACTAAAGTCGTGCCCTTTCAAAACATTGGGTTTTTCCGCAACCGGTTGAAGCGGATCACTCCGCATATAGCCGGACCAGCAGATTGGCGTAATTCCAGCCCACTTTGAAGCAGGCCCTGCTTGCGCACGGAGGACAGCAGCGTCTCGCAATCGGGAACGCTCCTTCCGCGACGTGATCCAGGTCACAGAGACGGCAGGCCGGAACTGGGTAGCCTTGAGTGGAAGGCGCAGGCGCCTGAAGCGCCGAAGCGACCAAGGAGTTTTATCCCATGGCTTATGTAATCACCGATGCTTGTATCAAGGATTTTGCCTGTGCGCCAGAGTGCGCCGTAGCCGCCATCGCGCCAGCCTCGTCTGACGATTCCGCTGCCGCCGGCGTTTCGCAGCTGTACATCAACCCGGATGAGTGCATTGATTGCGGCAACTGCGCATCCCTCTGCCCGCAGGGCGCGATTTTCCCCATCGACGAACTGCCCGCGGACAAGGCGGATTTTGCCGAGAAGAACGCCGCCTACTTCAAATAGGTCACTGGCCTTTTGCCGGAACAGCCGCGGCTCCGGCCCAGCGCCGCAAGCACGCTGCCGAACTGACAAATCAATCACCCGCGCCCGTCACGGCTTGGCCGTGACGGGCGCAGGGGTCGTTGGCGCTGGATCCGCCTGTGGCTGGATTGGCGGCGCAGCTGGCTGCGCCGTTGGCGGGAGCATAGGCAGGACCGGCAGCGTAAGCGTCTGCACTGTCCGCGGATCGTCACGCAGCTTCAGATAGAGAACGCCGCTGGACGAATGGGGAACGCTCAACTGGGTCCCCGTGAACTCCGGCAGGACAAGGATGGCGTTCGCAAAATCCGGCGTGGCGGAGATGGCCGCGGCCAGGAAAAGATTGCTTCCAGTCAGCGCGCAGGGCCTTGCGGCGGCGCGGGGGCAGCGCAGTTCCTTGAAGCCGGGCAGCCGCACCAGCGTCCCCAGCGCCAACCAGTCGCCGGCAGCGCCGTCGGCCGCAACCACGCGCGCGCGCAGCGGGCCAAAAGCCGAAGAGCCAAAGCGGACCAGCGGCTCCACAACCCCCAGCGCGGTCTTGGCATCCTCGAGCATCAGACTGCCGTCGGCCAGCGTCAGCAGCGTGTGAAAGCTGCCGTCGGCCGCGGCTACTTCAACCTTCTCGTCGCGGGGGAAGTTTTCCGGCACTTGAGACTTGAGAAAGAAGACCAGCCGCCGGTCGACGGGCAAATCGTCGGGACTGTTCAGATGCACGGGCAAAAACGCGTCGTCGGCCTCGTCCTGCGCGCCCTTGCTGAGCAGCGTAACCTGCGGGCGGGGCGGCTCGACGCTGACCGGCACGCGCAGCAGACGTCCATCCTGCAATAGCACGCTGGCAGAGTATGGCTTTCCGGGCTGAAGGCCGGCGGTGGATTTGTCCGCCTTCAAAACCAATTGGTCAAAGTCCGCCAGGCGGCTCAGCGCGGCCGGGGTCCAGGTGATGCTCTCCAGGCTGACTTTTGCCACCTCGTCCAGGCGCTTTCCTTTCAAGGTCGCCTCTGTCTCGCCCGCGCTCAGCGTGAGGCGATCCAGCGTTGCGGCCTCCGCATAGGCTTTCAGAAACAGGGTATCGGGCTTTTCCAGCCCGAACTGGTAAAGATTCAGGTTGACCGTGCCCGGAACCTCGTCTTTCATTGGCATGGTCACTTCCAATTGCCCCGGCTTGGGCGCTTTCCAGGTCAGCTTGATAGGACTGCCTTTGGGGACTTGCTGCTCAATATGGTCGATGCAGACTGAGTTTTCGCCTTCAATGTGCAGCGTGTCCTCGCGGCCCACCACCAGGGCTGACTGGTCAGCTGCCGCTACGGTCCACCGGGCAGGTTGCGCCGAGCGCAGATGAAAGCGTGGACCCTCCCAATCGTCAAAGCCCCACTTGCCGCGCATAACGCCGGTCAGATCGCCCTCTGGCAAAGGAGAAGCGGGATGGGCCAGCGCCAGCCCGCCCAGCGAGGGATCGGCCTTCACCGGCAGATCGACGGAACCGCCCTTGGCCTCGATACGCAGTACAAGGTCAGAGGCAAGCTGCGTAGCAAAGAACAGCGGCGCGCCCTCGGCTGGCAGCACCAGATTGGGTTTCTGGGCGCAGAAACTCTCCGCCAGATCCACCGGATGCAGCGGCGGCGGCTTGACCGCGCCCACCGGCGGCAGCGCCACCACCACCACGGACTTGGGGTCGCGGAAGGAGGGCGGCACGTTCAGCCGCAGGTTCAGCGTATCTTTGGTGGGCAGGGCCAGCGCGGGAATGTACTGGTAATGCGCCGTGTGCAAGGAGCCGAATATCTTGACGGTGTCCACGATGGCGCCAACATACGGGCTGTAGGCTCCGCCGCGAGCCATCGACGAATAGCTGAGCTGGCTCATCAGGTCCGCGGAAGCGCCGCTGGTAAACTGTGTCACGGTCGATTGCACGTTAGCGTCGTCCAGCACCAGGCCGTCGGTGTCGCGCATCAGGCAGGGCGCCTGCTGATCGGAGGGCTTGTCGAAGCATTCATGGTCGAGCTTGACGCCCAGGCTGCGGGCGGACATCTCGGTGCGCACCTTCAGGGCTTTGGGGTCCGTCTGGGAGGTGATCCGAACTTCCGCCAGATAGGCATCCAGGCGCATCCGGTCCCAACTGGCCACTTGCAGATCCTGAACGGCGCGAACAAAAACGCCGGGGCGGCCAATCACGGCCTTGCGCAGCGTGCCGAAGTCGCCGCCCGTCTCCGGCGCCAGAAAGATCAGCGCCTGCTGCGCCTCTTTCGGCACCGTCACGAAGACTCCCTCCTGGCGCACGTCACGGTTCCAGGTCTCCACGCGGGTAAACCAGTCCGTGGGCGGCGGGTTGGTGGCTCCGCGCAGAAAGGCGACAATCAGGACATAATGCGCGGATTGGCTCTCGGGAAAATCGGGGTGAATCCAGAGCCGGTCTCCCGGCAGCAGGTTGGAAACCTGGCCGATGGGCAGCGTAACTTCGCCACGCTTCACATGCACGTCCACCTTGGGTCCGGCCAGATCGAAGGCGGGGCTATCGGCGTGCAAATTGGTCGAAACCAGGCACAAGAACAAGAATATTTGCAAATAGCGGCGCATATCCTCTATTGTACGGAGCCGGCAGTCATAAAAATGTGATACGGCGCGCAACTTTTCCCGGATGTTGGGGTTGATCGCAAAGTGCGGGAAAAACGCCGTTTTTTTTGCGGGAGAGTTCACGAAACAGCATTCTCGGGTATACTGGTCGATGTATAACTTCAACCAGAGGGCTAACTAGAGTATTTTCCGTTGCATCCGCGGCGGCAGAAACAAGGCAACGATGGCCTGAGCCGTGCAAATAGCCCCGCAATCGCCGTCAACATTTATTTTCACGGAAGTGCATCCAATAGCTCTGCGAATCGATCAAAGGGTAGATCACGGCATCGCCGGGCCGAATCTGCCTGCGATTCCAGGAATAGGCCGGGACAGTCCTCTGGCGCGATGAGTGAAGTTTAGAACTAACGCTGATTTCTTTTTGGAACGCGCGCGACCGCGCTCCGGAACCAGGCCATGAGGCCGTCCGGAAGCCCGGTGGAGCGGCCAGCAGAAACGGCATACGGAGAAGAAAAAATGAAATCGACAAGAGCAAGCCAAAGTAGCGTAGATGTGAGCAACCTGAAAGTTCCAGACGCGGAAGAGATTATCGAAGACGCCCTGAACGAACTGGCGTACAGCCCGGACCCCGGCCTGGCGCGCGCCTTGCATTTTTTGGCGCCGGAGGGCTACCAGGCAATTGTTGAGCTATGCGGCGAAAGCGGCCGCAGCAAGCGCCGCAACGCCTCGGCGCAGACCTGGTCGCCGGAAGAGGACGAGCTGCGCATCTACTTTGAGCACGCCGATGGCGCCGAGGCGCCTGTGCGTCCATTGCGGGCGGTTGCCGAACTGCCTGCCGAGGAAGACGACGGACAGGAAGCGGTGATTCCCGCCGACCTGGACACGCGCGTCAAGGAACTCTGTTCCGCGCTGGCCGAGGCCGAGCGGGGCGGTCACGCCTTCATCGCGCTGAAGTGGTTCCGCGACTCGTTTTTGCCGCGCAAGGCCTTCCGCTGGAATCAGCATCCGGAGTCGCGCCAGTCCGTTCTGGCCGAAGCCATCCAGCGCGGCCTGGTGATAACCAGCAAGATCGCCAACCCCAAAACCCCGGCCTATCCCACCACCACCATTCGCCTGAACCGGGCCGAAGCCGGCATTACCGAGGAAGCACAGCGCTTCCACCCGGTCGAGGCGCATGGCGACTCCATCGCCGAGGCCATTGAAGAGGAACGGGGGAACCTGTGAGCTGCTACTTTCTTGAAGCCACGGCCTTTGCCATGCTGTTTGTGCGGGACGAGGGCACCGAAGGACTGATCCGCCTGATGGAGGCGGTCGAGGACAACCGCAAGCTGATCTCGGCCTCCACGCCGCTGGAAGTTTACGCGGCCGTGAAGCGGCGCGAGCGAGCGGGCGGCATCAGCGCGGAAGACGCGGCGGCGGCGCTCGATAGCCTGCGTCAGGAGGCCGCCCGCATGGTGCAGGAGCCGCTGAATCCGGCGGTGCTCGAGGCCGCTCGCCAACTGCTCGACCACGCCACCAACCTGCGCTGGCCCGACACGCTGCAACTGGCCGCGGCGCTGGTCTCCCGCGATATGTTTCAGGGCACGGAGATCATCTTTGTTTCCGCCTCGCCGCAGTTACTGGAAGCCGCCCGCGCCGAGGGCTTTCACACCATCAATCCGGCAGAAGAAGCGGAAGCGGTCAAACCCGCCGACGAACCAGCAGACGAACCAGAGCAGGAAGTCCCAGAGAGCTAGTTCTCAGACCGGTTGATTTTGTACCATTGGAGCTTCTTGCAAAATTTTATTGAGACAGCAAGGAGCGTTAGGGCACGACTTCAGTCGTGCCGAAAAAGCAACAAAATGACTTTGGGCTTTAGCCCCTGCGGCATTTATTTTCAGCAATCTGCGACTACGCAGCGGCTGAAGTCGGATTCTTTATTGGCCATGATCGGCACCCTTCGACAAGCTCAGGGCAGGCTAAAAGTCGTGCCCTGACGCAATCAGTCGCCTGAAAGCAATTTTGCAAGAGACTCATTGGACTCGAGGTGCCCCAGGTCTCAAAATCGAGACCTGGGGCACCCAACATTTTCTATTTCTATTAGCACTTAAACCGAAAGCACCCTAGATGTCCAGGTTCTTGACCTCGAGCGCGTTGTCCTCGATGAACTTCCGCCGCGATTCCACGTCCTCGCCCATCAGAACGGTGAAGATGGCGTCGGTTTCGGCCAGGTCTTCCAGCTTGCACTGGAGCAGCGTGCGGCGTTCCGGGTCCATGGTGGTTTCCCAGAGCTGCGTGCTGGTCATCTCGCCCAGCCCCTTGTAGCGCTGGACCTGATACTCCTTCTTGCCCTGTTCAACGATGTAGGAGAAGAGCTCGCGGGCGGTCTGCTTTTCCACCGGATCGCGTGGCGCGCGCGCGGCGCGGCGGGCCGGTTTGGCCTCGGCCTGAACCTCAGCGCCTTCGGGTGCGGCCTCGGACGCTTCCGCCTCTTCGCTTTCGTCTTCACTGGCGGGGGCGGCTTCGGCCACCGCCGCCTTGCTGGCGAACTCGATGACAAACGGCGGCTCCAGAAACTCCTTGATCTGAACGTACTTGGACATCATCTGGCGGAACTCGGGGCTGGAAGCAAGCACCCAGTCGATGTGCCGCGGAGCGCCCTGCGTATCGGTAAAGCTGATTGACCAGGTGTGGTGCTCCTCGTCCTGAACCGGCTCGCCCAGTTCCTTGAAGTCGAATTCCTCGGCCACACGGGCCAGTTCGGCGTGCAGTTGGACCAGCTTGGGCGGAATGTCGTTCTCCGCTTGCGAGGTGATATCCGAACGATGGAGAATCTCGGCGCGAGCCAGCATCTCCGTCAGCTTTTCGTTGTGCATGTGCCGGTCAACCCGCTCGGCAAAGCCCAGATACTCGTTCAAAATGCTCATGAAACGCACCAGATCGGCGCCCTCAATGCGGCTGGCCGCCTCGCCGTGGCGGACGATCATGCCCTCGGAGGCGCGCTTGACCATCACCTGCACGAACTGGCGCTCGTCCTTGATGTACTGCTCGAAGCGGCCCTTCTTGATCTTGAACAGTGGCGGCTGAGCGATATAAATGTTGCCGCGCTTGATCAGCTCCGTCATGTGGCGGAAGAAGAAGGTCAGCAACAGGGTGCGGATGTGAGCGCCATCCACATCCGCATCGGTCATGAAGATGACCTTGTGGTAACGGAGCTTGGAGGGGTCGAAGTCGTCCTTGCCGATGCCGCAGCCGAGCGCGGTAATCATGGCGCGGATTTCCTCGTGGCCCAGCATCTTGTCGTAGCGGGCCTTCTCGACGTTGAGAATTTTGCCTTTGAGCGGCAGAATGGCCTGGAAGCGGCGGTCGCGGCCCTGCTTGGCCGTGCCGCCGGCGCTGTCGCCCTCGACCAGATAAAGCTCGCAGCGGCTGGGGTCGCGTTCGCTGCAATCGGCCAGCTTGCCGGGCAGGCCGACGCTGTCCAGCACGCCCTTGCGCCGGGTCAGATCGCGGGCCTTGCGGGCGGCTTCGCGCGCATGGGAGGCCTCGATGGCCTTGCCGATGATCTTCTTGGCGATGGGCGGATTCTGCTCCAGAAACGCGCCCAGCCGCTCGTTGACGAATGCCTGCACTGTTCCAGAAATGTCGGAGTTGAGCTTGCCCTTGGTTTGCCCCTCGAATTGCGGCTGCGACAGCTTGACGCTGACCACGGCCACCAGCCCCTCGCGCACGTCGTCGCCGCTCAGGTTGTCCTTGAGGTCCTTGAAAAGGCCCAACTGCTGGCCGATGGCGTTGATGGTGCGGGTAAGCGCCGAGCGGAAGCCGGAAAGATGCGTGCCGCCGTCCACCGTGTTGATGTTGTTGGCGAAGCTGTAAACGCTCTCGGAGTAGCTGTCGTTGTATTGCAGCGCAATCTCGATCTCGACGTTGTCGCGCGTTGCCTCCATCGCAATGGGCTTGTCGTGCAACACAACCTTGCCGCGGTTCAGCAGCTTGACGAACTCGGAGATGCCGCCGGCATAGTGGAATTCGGCGCGGCGCGAGTCGCCGGTCTTGGGGTCGGCCGTGCGCTCGTCGGCCAGCGTGATGGTCAGGCCCTTGTTCAGAAAGGCCATCTCGCGCAGCCGCTCGGCCAGCGTGTCGTAATTGAATTCGGTGACCGAAAAAATGCTTTTGTCGGGCAGAAAGTGGATTTTGGTGCCCCGCCGCTTGCTGGTGCCCGACTTCTGCAGTTCGCTGGTCGGATCGCCGCAACTGTAGTCCTGTTCCCAGGTGTAGCCGTCGCGCCAGATCTCCACGCTGAACTCCTGCGAGAGCGCATTCACGCAACTGACGCCCACGCCGTGCAGTCCGCCGGAAACCTTGTAATTGGAAGCGTCGAACTTGCCGCCGGCGTGCAGCACGGTCAGAACCACCTGCACGGCGGGCATCTTCTTGCCATTCGACAGCGTCATCATGTCGACGGGAATGCCGCGGCCGTCATCGACCACGGTAATCGAATTGTCCACGTGAATGATGACGTCGATTTTCTTGCAATAGCCGGCCAGCGCCTCGTCCACCGAGTTGTCTACCACTTCGTAGACCAGGTGGTGCAGACCCATTTCGCCGGTCGAGCCAATGTACATGGCCGGGCGCAAGCGAACAGCTTCCAGGCCTTCGAGGACCTTGATGTTGTCGCCCGTGTAGTTGTCGTTATCGCCGTGGATCGGGGTGCCGTCAGGATTTTCAGTTGCCATAGGATTCCATTCGAGTTGTACGCAGTCTGCGGGCACGCTGCCCAGGAGGGGTACGGTTCAGGGCCTGTATTTGGGGGCTAACCGATTGAAAGACAGGGGCTTTCAATCAAATTTTTCTATGTCCATTCTACCATGCGGAAGGGGCGGAAGCGAGGGCGGAAAACAGCCGAAAAGAGCGAAAAACGGGCAAATTGTTTACGTGATCAGCCTTACCGAAGTAACCTGCACTGTTACCTTTTGTTTATATCCATGAAGTAATGTGGCTTATTTCGATACACGCCCTATGATTTGCCTCAGTGGAAGCTGCGTCTTCTGCCAATTGAATTCCTGAGAGGTTACCAATGATGAAACTTGCGATTCGCATCTTTGCTCTGTCTGTCGTTGTCGCCGGCGCCACCGCCGCCGCCACCACATCCAGGACCGCTTCCACTGCTCTTCCCAGCCACCAGTCTGCCACCGCGAGCTTGCCTTGGCCGGTATGCGGGCCTCACACTTGCCCAGAGAAACCGTCAAATCCCAGAGCGGCCCGATAGAGACCGAGAGGAACAGGCGCGAATTCAAGGCAGACAGCTTCGTTGGGATTGGTAGTTGAGCGGAGGGGCGTTCGGCGCTATTCTGGGATTGTTCTTAGAATGGCGGAGAGCTGATATGTCTTCTCAGGCTGCAATGTCCCTGATGTGCATGGTGGAGTTTGCGCTTTGGGCTGCCTTTGCTTACCTGTTCTGGACCAGAAAACTTCACCGCCGTTTCCCAGCCATGAGTATCTATCTGGGTTTGCGCCTGGTTTCGATGCCCGTTCTGCTGTTATTCCTTTATGGACAAACGCAACATTGGTTCAATGACTACAGCAACCTGATCTACTTTCTGGCTTATTGGGCGGTGTACATCGCCAGCGCCGTGCTTCTCTTCTTTATCTGCATTGAGGTTTTCCGCTCCGCGCTTTCGGCTTTCTCTGGGCTCCAGAGGCTTGGAACCGTGGCTTTTCGCTGGGCGGCTCTGGTCTCCGTGATTCTGAGCCTTTCGACACTCTCCTTCGGACACTCTCGTGCCCTCATTATCCACGACGTGGCTTACGGGTTGATGCGTTCGGTGAGCATCATCGAGCTCTGTCTTCTGGCGTTTCTATGCCTGAGCATGAATACCTTGCGCCTCTCAGCGCGCAGCATGACCTTCGGGCTTGCTTTGGGCTTTGGCCTGCTGTCTTCGAGTGACTTGATTGTCGCTGCATTTTGGTCTCGCATGACTTCGCTCACGGATCCGGTGCAATTTGCCGGAGAGTCGCTGATTTTGGTCACGCTGGGAATGTGGATAGCCTATGCTGCCTTGCCGGAGCCGGTTCGCCAGCCCGTTCTGCTGCCGGTCAACTCCGCTCTCTTTCGCTGGAATGAGATTGCCTCCGCGCTGGGCCACACCGGAACCCAAGTGGCCATGACGCAACCGGCTGGCGGCTTTTTTCAGGCCGATGCGGAGCGGAGCGCCGAAGGGGTGCTCGTCCATAAGCTGAAGAGCAGCGAATCGGAGAGCTGAGCGCGAGTTTTGCCGCTTGCATAAACGCAAGGGCCAAGGTCCGGCAGGGATGCGCGCGAAAAAGCGGCCACGGGAATCCCGCAGCCGCTTGGTGAAATTCAGGTTTTCTTACACGACGGTGACGGGCTCGATCGACGCAAAACGCCCGCCGTTGCCGTGGTCGCTGAAGCTGACCTTCCCGGTAACCTTGGCGAAGAGCGTGTCATCGGAGCCGATGCCCACGTTCAGGCCCGGCTTGATGCGCGTGCCGCGCTGGCGCATGATGATCGATCCGCCGGTAATCACCTGGCCGTCAAAGGCCTTTACGCCCAACCGCTGCGCATTGGAATCGCGTCCGTTAGTGGAACTGCCCCCACCCTTTTTATGTGCCATTGCTCAATCTCCTTGTGTTGTCTGGCGCGCTGCCCGGTTGAACTAGGCCTCTGACAGCTTGAAGTCTAACTAAAGCTGGGTGCCCCACCCTCGGCGCGTCCTTGTTTTTGCGCCTAGGGTGGGATACCGCAACACTCCAGGCAAAATACAAAATTACGCTGTCAATGAACTAGACGGCAGCGTTGTAGGTCACGCCGTCAGCCTCAATGGACTTGATGCGCACCTCGGTAAAATTCTGCCGGTGGCCTTGCAGCTTCTTGTACTGCTTCTTCCGCTTCAGGTGGAAGACCAGGATCTTGTCAGCCCTGCCCTCGCCCAGCACTTCGGCGGTCACCTTTGCTGTGGCCGGCTTGGCCACGGTTCCCGGTTCGCCGGAAACCGCCAGCACGTCATTGAACTCGACAGTCTGGTCCTTCTGCTCCTCGACCGCGATGCTCTCAACCTTCACTACGTCGCCAGGTGCGACGCGATATTGCTTACCACCGGTGCGAATGACCGCGTACATAGACCCTCCAGCGCGGCTCCGGCTCGGCCGGGGCGCTCATGCAAATCCAAAAATTGCTCAGGCGGAAACTTCCATGCCGTGGAACGCTCAAGCCCCTCAATCTCCGGACGAGCGTCAGGCTCCACGGCCTCAGGCAGGAATCGCCAAACTAGAGTAGTGTACCGTTTTTGGAGGGCAAAGGTCAATTTGCACTAATTCTGGTGCAGCGCAAACGCATCTGAAAACTTTCGGAATTGGCTTGATGAAACAACTATAGCCGTTGTTGCTGCTTGTCTTTGCGGAGGGTGCCGTGGAGGGAGCAGTGGCCTTCAGGCCACGGAAAAGCAGGCGCAAAAGCGACGGGCTTCAGCCCTGGGCCTTATGTTCGCAGCCAAAACCATGCCCGCGCCTGAAGGCCTTTCAATAGAGGCCCCGGATTCAGGGGGCTGAAGCCCCCTGCTCCCTCCGAATCGCTTCCAGTTTCCTGGGAAGATAGACGACGCCGTTTTCGTTCGTGAAGCCCACGCGGTAATCCTGTTGAATGGCGCGCAGAATTGAAGGCGCAAAGTGGCTGTCAGCACGGTGGCGGGCAATCAACTGTTCCACGCTGGCGCTTAGTTGAACAGCGCCATATTCCTGATTCCGCAGGCGGTTCACGATCACGCTGGCGTCCAGCCGTCCCAGATAGATGAAGCGCGTGGCGTTGAACGGATCGTAGACGTAGGGCTTGCCGGCGTAGTAGCAAAGCAGGAGGCTTTCGCAGAGCGCCGGCCCCGGCTGCTGCCGCACGTAGGCCGCCTCCAGCGCGAAATTCTGCTCGCCGGCGCGGCTCCGCGCCAGAGCCTTGTCCGTGCGCAAGTTGTGCGCGGTGGCCATCGGAATCGCCAGCCAAAGGAAGAAGATCGCGCAGACGGAGGCCTGGGTCAGGACTTTGAGCCTTCCCGTGGCTAAGCTGGAAAACTCCGTCCAGAAGACGCCGTTGAGTAGCACAATCGCCAGCATCATTCCGAAGATTCCGTTGATCGTGACGCCGCGTCCGCCGCTGAAAAACGCATCGACTGCCAGCGCGCAGCAGAGCAGCAGCGCCAGCACGCGCCGCGCGGGCGTCTTCCAGCAGAGGCGCGCCATCCAGAAGGCCGCCGCCGTGGGCAGCAGCAACGGCAGCAGCGTTGCGCTCAGGTTGGTGGCCGCGTGCGCCAGCGAGTAGCCGCGCGGCGTCAGCAGACAGGAAACGTAGGCCGTCCCGTCGATCCGGCTGGTCAGCCCGACGGAGATCGCGGCCATCAGCGCGCCGCCAGCGGCAAAGCGCGCGGCGCGGCGCGGCGCGGTCAGCAGCAGGTCCAGCAGCACCGCCAGCGGAAACTCAATCAGGTTGTGCTTGATGTTGCCGCCCACGACAAACAGCAGAGCGGTCGCCTCTAGCGCGCAGCCCTTGCGCCCCCCGCGCAGATAGGCATAGAACCCCGCCAGGAAAAAGGCCTGGGCAAGCATCTGCGGATCGTCCATGCCTACAAAGGTGTTGGCGTCGGCGCAGAAAACCGCCACCAGAAACAGCCCGGAAAACCATGCGGCCCACTTCGAGCGCGTCGTGAGATTCACGATCAGCCCCGCGAAGACGCCGCACAGGCAAAGGCCGGCCAGAGAGAGAATCCGCGCCGTGAACAGGTACTCCGAGGTAAATTGAGAAAGCCACGCCACCAGATGAAACGAGAGCGCCGGATAGTTGACGGCCGTCCAGCCATAGGTGGACGTATAGAGCGGCAGATGCAAGGCTGCTCTCTGCGCGTTGTAGACGTTCCAGCCCTCGTTGTAGGTGATTTGCAGCAGCCGGAAGGCGCGGCTGAAGGGATACGCCGCCGTCCATAGCAGGATCGCCACGCACAGCGCCGGCCACGCCAGCCGCCACGGCCCGGCTGCAATCGCTCCGGCCGGGGCGAGACTGTCTTCTTGCGCATTCGCGGCGTGCATGGTTTGGATTTGTCTCCGTTTCGCCTTCATCATAGCAGCGCGCCGGAATGGTTTGCGTTCACCGGCGCTTGTCCACTGATGCGGAGAACGAGCGGCTTCTTTTGATATATCGTGGTTCTATCGATTTCACGCGTCTCTATCGCATCACGCTGGAATCGGCTTTCTTCGTCGCGCGCGCCAAGGCTAGCGTATTGCTTCAGTGTCATCGAATGCCTTTATATTTGGCCCATTTATCAGAGGGCTGAAGCTTCCTGCTTCCCCAATAAGGTTACTGTAACTCTGGATTGACGCTTGCTGTATATGCGGCCAATCGGCCATGAAAACGGCCCGGGGCGCGGAAGATTTCCGCGCCCCTGACTGTCTGCATTTTCTGTTTTCGTTCGTGGATTCGTTCGAGACTAAAAGCGCACCGACAGCGTGCCGGAGACCGCGCGCGGCGCGCCGACCTGCAGGGTGTTGTCCAGTCCCTGCGGATCGTTGTTGGGGAAGTTGTTGGTGCCCATCGATGCCCAGTACTTGGTGTCCATCAGATTGCTGATGTTGATCTGCGCCTTGAGGTCTGTGAAAGCGCCCAGATTCGCACGCTTGTAGCCGCCGCCCAGTTCGACCAGGAAGCGGTCCGGGACGCTGTTGTCGTTCGAGAAGGTGTAGTAGCGCTTGGACATATAATCGGCGCCGAGATGAGCGAAACCGCCGGCCTTGTGGACGTCAAGCCCGGTCTTGTAGAGCAGCTTCGGTGTATCGACGTTGGTTTTACCTTTGAGATTTACCGTTTCGTAACTGTTGGAGCTGGAGTCGTAGGTCTGGACGTTGTCGTCGTAGGTGGAACTGGTCCAGGTGAAGGCGTTATAGAGGCTCACAATGGAGCCGAGTTGCACAGTAGCGGCGGCGTCGAAACCATTGGTGGTCACGCCGCCCGCATTGCCCAGCAGCGAATATGCGCCACACGTGCTGCATCCCTGCGCAAAGGCCAGGAGACGGTTGGAGAAGTTGACATGGTAATAGCTAGCCTGTGCCGCCGCCAGGGACGAGGTCAAGCGGTAGCCGATCTCCTCGGTCCAGGAGGTCTCCGGCTTGAGGCTGTTTTTGATGTAGTCGTAACCGGCCTGGGTGGTGTTCCAGGGCGAGGCGCCGTAGCCGTAGCCGCCGGCGATATAAGTGCGGACGTTATAGGCCGCGTCGCCGAAGATTTCGCTGCGCTTGTCGAGCTTGTAGTTGGCGCCGAACTGCGGCAGGAAGGGCTTGCCGGCGGTGTGCGAACCTTGCGCGAAATCGCTCAGCGAGGTGCCTTGCAGAACCGGCGTGTCAAAGGCCGTGATTTTGCCGTCCAAATAATTTTCTTCGACCTTGAAGCCCGCCGCGACAGATAACTTGTCGTTGACCTTGTAGGCGTCCTGCAAGTGAAGCTGGAAGTTGTTGATGTCGAACTTGTAGGCCCACTGCGTGTAGAAGTGGTCCTTGGGGAAGCTGTAAAGCGAGTGCTCCGGCCCAAAGGCGCTGGAGGCGTAGAAGCGACGGGCAAGGGTAAAGTTTTCCTTCTCGAACCATGCGCCACCCTCGATCTTGTTGCGGCTGCTTTCATAACTGAGCGAGGTGAGAAAGCCGCCGCGCTGAATGCCGTACTCAGAGCTGCGCATAAAGATCGGTGAGCCGGTTTCCGCCAGCATAGCGGTGTAAACCGCCGCTCCGGCTTCGATTGAGGGCATGAACCACAGGCCGACGCCGTCGTTGCCGTGGCCGTAGATGGTGCTCTTCCAGGTCAGCTTGCTGGTCAGTGCCGTCTTGTAACTGACGGCGCCCAGAATATCTCGGCGCAGGCCGGAACCGCCGTAGTAGGCTGCGTCGCAGGGGTCTTCGGAGGAATCCAGTTTGCCGGCTGCGCCTGTAAAGCCGTACGCGGAGGCGCTCGTTCCGCTCACGCCACAACCAGCCTTCGACCATGCTTTGGCCTGAGTAGCCCCCGGATTAGCGGCCAGATAAGCCGCCGCGCTAGCCGCATAAGCGTTGTAGCTCGCAACGCCAGCTGTCACGGCAGTACTCCAAATGCCGTAGTTGTCCCAGCTGTAACCGAGCTTGCTGGCTGGAGCCCAATCCTTGCTGTTGTCCTGATAGTCAACCTCGTGGCGCTCGGAGGTGTTGAGGAAAGCCGTCAGCACGCCCTTGTTGAAGAGGTGAACCAGCTTGGAGTTGAACTGCCAGTAATTCTGGCCGATGTCGCCGTTGCCGCGCCACTTGTTAACTCTGTTGTCAACCCCCGAAAGGGTGAACTTGGTTTTGCCGCCAATCAATCCGCTCTCATAGCGGCCATAGGTGCGGTCGCTGTTGAAACTGCCGAAGCTCTGGCTCACGGTCAAGCTGTGCTGGTCAGAGGGATCGGCGGAGTAGAACTGCATGGTGCCGCCCAGATTGCTGTTCGAGGCGGTCTCCAGTGCGCCGGTTCCTTGGGAAAGCGCAATGCGGCCTACATTTTCGTCGATGATGGCGCGGCTGATGTGCAGGCCGTTCCAGTTGCCGTAGGACATATCGCCCAGCGGTATGTCGTCAAGCGTGAAACCTAGCTGATTCTGGTTGAAGCCGCGCACCGAGATGCGCACCGCCCATTCGTAGGAGCCATTGGGATCGGCGGACTGAAAGTTCACGCTGGGCAACTGCCCCAGGCTTTTGATGGGACTGGTGCCCGCAGTCTGTTCGCTCAGTGCTGTAGTTTTCAGTTCCTGCACGTCGCGAAACTCGCCGGGAGCGGTCACCTCGACCGATTCAGTGTTAAAAATAGTCTGCTTGGCCTCGGAATCAAGGTCGGCCGTCGAGTCCGTTTGCGTATTTTGCGCCACCATCTTTGTGGGCAGTAGCAAGCCACAGGCCGCCACCAGGGAAAACAAGAACATCTTGGGATAATGTTTCACTGCGCTCCTCATCTGTTTTTCTCGTTAATGTCGACGGTTCGGCAAAACCAGCATCGATGTATCCCTGGCAGAGTGTGCAAACCGGCGCTTCCGACAAGGAACGGCAGCCTGGCGCAAACTCACGGAAACGCATCAACTCAGATTTTGATCGAGCAGGACGCTGTTTGAAATAACAACAATAAGCGCTCCTCAGAACCGACACATGGCACATGGTTGAGATATGACCTGTGCCTAAGTACCACTACGCATGGCCTAACCAGGATTTATTCCGCAATCATCTGTAGCTCTTCCCTATCGTGCTTCGCCATTCAAAATAGCCGTTTCAACCAGCAGGGGAAGCCGGTTGCAAATCGAAGTGCATGGATAAACCGTTACTGGCTATACACTCGCACGCTAAGATGAAATTTCGTTGAATGCTCGTTGAATATTGATTGAACGCCAGCCAGTTGCCGCGGCAAAGCAGGAAATGCCGCGCCATTCGCAACCGCGCCAATCTGGTTTGCAAAATCACAAACAAACGCCCCGCGAAAGAATGCGGGGCGTTCATAATTGGCACAAATGCAAACGGCAAGAGACTTAGTAAATGACCTTCAATCCAAACTGGATGATGCGCGGCTCAAAGGTGCTGGTGATGGTGCCGCCGCTGCCGCCGGTCACCGGGGTAACTGTTGTTTTGCCTTCGGTGCCGGAAACCGAGCCGCTCCCCCCGCCCGGCAGATAAAGGTTGGTGTGGTTGAAGATGTTATAAAACTCGGAGCGAAACTCCACCTTGACTCTTTCGACCGGCGTGTTGAACCGCTTATTGAAGTCCACGTCCGCCTCGTAGAAAGCCGGTGTCCGCCCAAAGTTCTTCGGCAAGCTGCCAAACGGGCTCGACGGCGCAGTGCCGCTGGTGTAAGTCGCGGGCAGCGTCAAGGCCGCCAGGTTGACATATTGGACATAGCCGCTGGAAAGCACCTTCCGTCCCTGCGTGTATTTGGTATTAGAAAGAAGATTGGGACGATAGAGATTCTGTCCGCGCCAGCTCTGAGTCAGCATCGGCGAGACCTGGTTGGCCGACTTCGGCGTATAAGTCAGGTTGAAGGGCGTGCCGGCCTGCATGGTGTTGATGCCAGACACCTGCCATCCGCCGAGGATGGTGTTCACCAGTCTGCCGCCGTGGTTCAGGAAAGCGCGGCCCTTGCCCAGCGGCAGGTCATACACAAAACTGGTAACATTGATGACCGGCAAGTTATAGTCTGATTGGCCGTAGTCGGCGTTGAGGTTATTGGCGTCCTGCGGCGCCGGGGTGTTGGCTTCGAGCGTGGAGGAAGCATTGTCCATCGCGTGCCCCCATGTGAAGGAGTTCAGCAGGGTCAACCCGCCGACAAAACGCTGCTCATAGCGGGCTTGCAGCGAGTTATAGCTTGATTTGAAGCCGTTCAGCGCCTCGGTAATGTCGCCGTTGTTATAGGAATTTGGATAAGTGGTCGAGTCATTGAGCAGATACCCGCCCCAATTGGGGAAGGGGCGCTTCCAGCCGTTCGATGGGTTTTTCTGATTGGCGTTGATGAAGCCCTGCAGATGAACGCCGCGGTTGCCCACATACGCCACATCCAGCAGAATATTCTTGGCCAGCGACTTCTGCACGCTCAGGAAGTAACTCTCGACATAACTGTCCTTGGTGTCTTTGGGAATGTAGTCGATGTCGTCCGTGCCCGCGCTGAAGGTAGAGGCAAGGTTGGTGGGATAGCCAGCCGATAGTTTGCGCGTGGCGGAGCTTTCGGCAACCGCGGTGAACATCGCTTTGGGCGCGTTGATGGCCAGCATATTGCCGGAGCCAGCGCGATAGTAGTGAATATAACTGATGCCATAGCCGCCGCGGACAGCAATGCTGGGCGTCAGCGCATAAGCAAAGCCAACGCGCGGCGCAAAGTCGGTCAGGTCGGGATTGACCAGGCTCTTGCCATAGACGCCGTCGCCTTTGTACCCGGTAATGCACGCCGCCGTACCGCAAAGTGCTGGCGACGATGTATAACCCGGCGTCAGAGTCTTCATGGTTCCGGTTGTGGGATCAAAGTTGGAAAGGTTGTTATTCCGTTCCGAGTATGGCGAGCCATACTCCCAGCGCAGGCCCAGATTCAACGTCAGCTTGGGCGTGACCTTCCAGTCGTCCTGGGCATAGGCGCTGTCCATGCTTTGGTGCAGGTGCGAGATCCAATAGGTTGACAGCGAGTAACCACTGCTGGCGCCATAGAGAAAGTCGGCCCAGGTACTTTCTTTGCCGGCCGCGCTGCCGCTGAAGCCGCCGCTGAAGGTGAAGGAGCCATACAGCGGATTCGAGTCTTCCACTTCCATCCAGACATACTCGAACTCATAGCCGAACTTGAGCGAGTGCTTGCCCTTGATCCAGGAGAAGTTGACCTTGGGATCGAGCACCGACGGATTCTGCCATTGCGGGTTGGTGCTCTGGCGTCCGAAGGCCGTAAATGTGCCGCTGGAAAAACCCATCGAGGGCAGGCCGCCGGAGACGCCGGCGATGGTTGGCAGGCCGGGAATCTCGCCGGCGGTAATGTCGGTGTTGCCAATCGCCTTGGTATACTTGCCGGCCTTGGTGCCGGAGAGAGCCAGGCGGGCATCGACAAACTTATTATCGCTGATCTGGTGGTTGTAACCGAGCGCCACCTGCTCATCGTGAATTCTGATGACGCCGTTGGTCTGGCCATCGATCGGTTCAGGAAGCATCGGATAATTGACCCCAGTTTCCTTGCGGTCGCTTACCTTCAGAAACCAGGAGGTTTTCTGATTCTGCTGAAAGTCAATGCGCAAGTCGCCCTTATCGGAGTTATCGGTGAAGGGCACATTCAAGGCGCAGTTGTTGGTGTCCACGCCGCTGGTGCTGCTGTCCTGGCAGCGGGCAGGCAGAACACTGGAGTAGGCAGTGGCAATCGCCTTGGCCGTAGAATCGATGTAGGTAGGATCGGCGGCGAAAAGCGATAACTGTTGATCGCCCGCATACAAGGAGACGCTTTGGCCCGTCCATGGGTTTGTTATGGCCGTGACGCTCGGGGCAAGATAGCCGTTGAGTTCGGATGTCGTGGGAACGGTTCCGACCGTTGTCGGTGTAAGCGTCTGGCGGAAGCCTTCGTAATCGAGGAAGTAGAAGAGCCGGTTCTGCAGTATGGGTCCGCCAAAGTTCGCGCCGAATTGATTGCGCTTGAAATCCGGCTTTACAAATGGATACACCTTGCCGGTAACTGCATTGGTGACGACCGGCTTGATGAAGCCAGCGGCGTTCAGATCGGTGTTGCGCAAAAACTCATAGAGCGTGGTGTGGAATTGATTGCCGCCGCTCTTGGTGGCGACGTTGATGGTGGCGCCGGAGGAGCGGCCGTACTCGGCGCTCTCGTTGTTGGTCACCACTTCAAACTGCGCGATCGAATCCGGCGGAGGCGCAATGGTCTGGTTGTCGAAGCCCTGGTTGCTCTCGCTGTAAGCGTTGTTATCCATGCCGTCCAGCAGGAAGTTATTGAACATGCTGCGCTGGCCGTTGATGTTGAACGAACCGGCGCGCTCCAGGCTGGTGACCGAGGTGGTGATGGCCTCGGCAGGCGCGGGACGCGCGCCGGTCACGTAACCCACCTGATCGGAAAAGTTGCGGCTTACCAGCGGCAGGGATTCCGTTTGATATTCGGTAATGGTCTGCCCACGCTGGCTGGTTTCGGTTTCGAGCTGCAGCGCCACGTCGCTAACTTGAATGGTGGTCGCATTGGCCTGCCCCACTTTGAGGGTCAGGTCAATGCGCTGGCGTCCGCCGATTGAGATTGCGATGTTATTGGCCACGGCTGGCGCAAACCCCGGCGCCGTGGCCTTGATATTGTAACTGCCAACGCGAAGCGCGGGTACTTCGTAGTCTCCAGATCCGTTGGCGGCAACCTGGACGGCAATGCCGGTGTTGACATTGGTGACGGTAACAACGGCATTCACTACCGCTGCGCCGGTGGCGTCATGGATTGCGCCGATCAGGCTGCCATCCTCGTATTGCGCTCTTGCGCCTATGCCACAGATTGCGACCAAGAGGCCTGCCAAAAGAATTGTTCTGCAAATGCTATGTTTCTTTTTCATGCGTCCAAGGCTAATGAGCAGTTTTGAATCTTTTGCTAATTTTCCGTGAATAGAGCATTAACGGTTTGCAATTCTCGATTTATTTATATTCGGTTTGTTGCGTCATCGATAAACTAATGATGGATGCGCGGCGTTCGGTTGCCCGCGGAGGAGAATACTGTATGAATGTCGCAGCACGCCGCTTTTTCCGCCAGTTTTTGCCGTCGCTTCTGCTGTTGGCCGCGGCAAAAACCGTTTCGGCCGCGCCGGTGCTGATGATCTCCATTGATGGACTGAAGCCGGAGTATGTGACCGAAGCGGATGCCAGAGGCCTTCGCATTCCGTATCTCCGCTCTCTGCTGCGCTCGGGAGCGTATGCCGAAGGCGTGACCGGCGTGTGGCCGACGGTGACCTATCCAAGCCACACGACGCTGCTGACCGGCGTTTCCCCCGACGAACACGGCATCTATAACAATCTCGAGTTTGATCCAGAACAGGATTTCGCCCGTGCATGGTACTGGTATGCGGCAGAGATTCGCGTTCCCACGCTCTGGCAGGCTGCGCACAAGACTGGTTTGCGCACGGCCAGCGTTGGCTGGCCGGTCAGTGTCGGCGCGACGGACGTGGACTGGCTGATTCCTGAGTATTGGCGCAGCGCAAGCCCTTCGGGCGTCCTGAACCCATCGGATTGGGAGTTATTAGCGGCACTCTCGCGTCCTGACACTTTGCTCCACGAGTTACAGCCACAGCTGGGAACTTACATGAAGGGGAACGATACCGCCATCGGTGGAGACGAGGTCAAAACGCGCTATTCGCTGGAAATTCTGCGCCGGCAGAAGCCAGCATTTATGACCATCCATCTTAGTTCGCTCGATGCGACCGAGCACGAGTACGGCCCTTTCAGTGCGGAAGCCAATCGCGATTTGGAGTCGCTGGATGAAATGGTCTCGCGCCTGGCGGCGGCGGCGCTGGCCAACGATTCGTCCACGGTGGTGGTAGTGGTCTCCGATCATGGATTCGTCTCTCTCACGCACACCGTCAACCTTTTTATTCCTTTTTTGCAGGCGGGCTTGATTCAGGCAACAGTGCAGCCGGGCAAGACTCCAAAGATTGATTCCTGGAAGGCCGAGCCATGGCTGGCAGGCGGCATGGCTGCCATCATGCTGCGCGATGCAAAAGACCACGAGACCGAGCGGAAGGTTGGCGAACTGCTGAAAAAGCTGGCGGCCGACGAGAAGAATGGCATTGCCGAGATTCTGGATCACGAAGCCATTCAGCGGCGCGGAGGCTTTCCAGATGCGGCTTTCCTCGTGGTTTTGAAGTCCGGCTATACAACGGGCACTGCTTTGAGCGGCAGTCTGGTCAGCGCAACGGCGGAGGAAAAGGGCGGTCACGGATTCTCGCCGGAGTTCCCGGAGATGCGCGCCTCGTTCTTTATCGCCGGAGAGGGAATCGCGCATCATCGCGATCTGGGCGTGATCGATATGCGGCAGATTGCGCCCACCGTGGCCGGGATTCTGAAGGTCCGACTGCCCACGGCGAAGGCCACGCCGCTACCCGTCCAGCCATAAGGGATCTCGGAACAAGTTCGCGCGGTGAACATTCGTCCCGCCCCGCCGGGGCATCAGACACTTTGCCGGCAGGTCACTTCTCGTTCACTGGTGTTGTGGTGCGAAAGGAGGGACTCGAACCCTCATGGGTTACCCCGCCAGCTCCTAAGGCTGGTGCGTCTGCCAATTCCGCCACTTTCGCATACAGTGCAGTTTTAAAGCGGAGGGTGGAGATGGAGGAGCATTTTCTCAGGGGCTAAAGCCCACGTATCTTTTGCTCCACTTACGGCACGACTAAAGTCGTGCCCTGACACTTCTTGCTGCTCCGAATGCCTGTTTGGGGCCGAAATGAGCAGCACGAAAGGCCGTCCACGCGCGCTATGACGATTCTACCGGGCGGCGGCGCGGAATGCACGCTCGAATCCGCCAATCGACTTCTCGATCCGCTCGAGAGGAATGGTCAGCGAGAGGCGAACGTGGCCGGCACGGCCAAAACCAACGCCGGGAACCGCCAGCACGCCTTCGTTGGCCAGCAGCTTGGTAAACGCGATGTCGTCGGCGATGGGTGTCTTCAAGAAGATGTAGAAGGCGCCCTCGGGCCGCCGGACGTCATAGCCGATCTTCGCCAGTGCATCGCAAAGTACGTTGCGCTTGTGTTCGTAGGGCGCAACGTCAATGGCTTCTTCCGCCACTTCCATCTCCACACGCTGCCAAAGGGCGGGCGCGCTGACGTAGCCAAGAATGCGGTTGCTGAAGGTGCAGGCAGCGCGCAGTGGCGCGGCATCCTGAATGCGCGGCGAGAGCGCCAAATAGCCGATGCGCTCGCCGGGCAAGCCTTGCGACTTCGACCACGAGCTGCAAATCGCGGTATTCGTTATGAACGAGGCCACCTCCGGCTGCCGCTTGCCGTCATAGACGAAGGCTTTGTACGGCTCGTCGCTGATGACCAGGATCGGCTGAGCGGCCTCGGCCAGCACGGCCTGCAAAGCGCGCAGAGTGCTTTCCGGATAGACGCGGCCGGTGGGATTGTTGGGCGTGTTGAGGATAATGGCGCGGGTGCGCGGCGTGATGGCCGCGCGGATGCGCTCGACGTCGGGCAGGAAGGTCTCGTCGGTTTCAACCTGTACCATGCGCCCGCCGTGGTTGGCAATATAAAACTGGTACTCGGCAAAGTAGGGCAGCAGGACGATGACTTCGTCGCCGGGATCGAGGATCGACTTGAGAATTACGTTGCTGGCGCCCGCCGCGCCAACCGTGAGGAAAACGTCCTCGGCGGCGTAGTTGAGGCCAGTCTCCTTGCTGAGCTTGCGGGCAACGGCCGCGCGCGCTTCGGGGTAGCCCGCGTTAGGCATATAGCCGTGCGAGCCGGGCAGGTTGGCCGCGACCACGCGCCGCAGCGCCGCCACCACCGCCGCGGGCGGCTCAACGTCGGGATTGCCGAGCGAAAAGTCGAAGACCGCATCGGCGCCGCGCTCACGCGACAGGCGCACGCCCTCCTCAAACATACGGCGAATCCAGGAGGAGTTTTCAAGTTGCTTCGTAATGGCATTTGCAACGGGCATGATTTTTGGCTTTCTACTGATATGACACGATTGGATTGCGAAATAAAAAAACAACCGCCAGTCCTTCGACTTCCTCCGCTACGTTCCGGTCGCTCAGGATGAAAACTCTTTGGTGATACAGTCGTTTTGTGCCGGTTGGCCCTGATCTCATAATGAGTTTTATCAAGCTGAGGGTCCACCCGCCAATCTTCTATGCGTCATGCTTCTGCGCTTCAACGTAGGCTCGGAGAACGGCATTCATGCGCGTCAGGTGACCTTTGCCGCCCGCCCGGAACCAAGCGACCACGTCGCTGTCCAGGCGCAGGTGAACGGAGGTCTTTCCCGCCGGCATCACCACGTGCGCCGAGCGCCAGAACTCCGCGCCCAGCGACTCGGCCTCCGGCGCGTCCACGCTGGTCTTGTCCTCGCCACGCTTGCGCAGATCACTGATTTCGTTCAGCGAATGTCTCACGATAGTAGATTCCGCGTTCATCTTTACTCGCTTTCTGGGCGCTGATAAGGCGAATCAGATTCTCATCGCGCCAGGAATAGACAACGCGATAGACGGCATCCTCAACGCGCCCCAAGGCAATCCAGCGGACTTCGCCGTAATCTTCGCGGTCGTCGATGCGCTCCAAGCACGCATTCAAAAAGATTGCCGAGGCGGTCAGGAATGAAACCTTGTGCTTTTCCAGATTGATTCTGGCTTTGGCTTCGTCCCACTCGAATTCGAGTTCCTGGTCCATCTTCGACCATTGCCTATTATGTACACAAATGTTGACACAAATCAAGTCCAGGGATGCAGCGGATGATGCACATAAAATCGATTCGCATCTTTACTTCAGCAGTTCTTCGCTGGCCACCAGGTTGATTCCCGCGGCCTGCAAGCGCTCGATCGCGGCATCCGGATCGTTGAAACGGAAGATTAGAATCGCACGGTCGCCGCGAACATAGGGAAAGGCGTACATATACTCGATGTTGACGCCGGAGCCGACCAGCGCATCCAGAATGTCGGCCAGTCCGCCGGGACCGTCAGGCACTTCGACGGCCAGCACCTCGGTCACTTTCGCAACAAAGCCGTGGGCCTCCAGCAGCGCGGCGGCCTTCTTCCAGTCGGCGACAATCAGCCGCAGAATGCCGTAGTCCTGCGTATCGGCCAGATACAACGCGCGAATGTCAACGCCCTCCCGCGCCAGCAGGCGAATCGGCGAGGAGATGTGTCCCGGCTTGTTTTCGGCAAAGAGCGAAATCTGCTGAATCTTCATGCTGTCCGCCTATCGATGACCCGTTTTGCCTTGCCCTCGCTGCGCTCGATGGTGTGCGCCTCCACCAGCGTCACTTTCACGCGGATTCCGAGCACGCGGTCCAGAGCGTGTTGCAGCTTGCCGTGCAGCTCCTGCAACGCTCCAATTTTATCGTTAAACATATTGGGCGTCACCTCGACCTGCACCTCCATCTGATCCAATCCCTGGCTGCGGGTAAGAATAATCTGGAAGTGCGGCAGAGCGCCATCGACGGTGAGCAGCGCGGTTTCCACCTGCGACGGAAAGACGTTGACGCCGCGGATAATCAGCATATCGTCGCTGCGGCGGCCGATGCGGTCGATGCGCCTGAGCGTGCGTCCGCAGGCGCAGCGGCCCGGCAGCAGGCGCGTAATGTCGTGCGTGCGGTAGCGGATCATCGGCATCGCCTGCTTGCTCAGTGTGGTCAGCACCAGTTCGCCCAGCTCGCCCTCCGGCAGCGTCGCGCCAGTTTCGGGATCGACCACCTCGGGGTAGAAGTGATCCTCAAAGATGTGCAAGCCTTGGTGGCGGCGGCATTCGCAGCCGACGCCCGGCCCGATAATCTCCGAGAGACCGTAGATGTCAAAGGCCTCAATGCCGCTCATCTTTTCAATGTGCGCGCGCATGGCGTCGGTCCACGGCTCCGCGCCGAAGACGCCCGCCCGGATCGGCAGCTCCTTCATGTCCACGCCCATCTCGGCGGCAACATCAATCAGGTGCAGAAAATAGGTGGGCGTGCAACACATCGCTGTCACGCCAAAGTCCTTCATCAGCATGATCTGCCGGTCGGCGTGGCCGCCGGAAGCGGGAACGACCGTCGCGCCCAGCCCTTCCGCGCCGTAGTGCGCGCCCAGGCCGCCGGTGAAGAGGCCGTAGCCGTAGGCGACCTGAATAATATCCCCGCGATGCAGTCCGCAACCGGCCAGAGCGCGCCCCAGCACCGAGGTCCATACATCAATGTCCTGCTTTGTGTAGGCGACGACGATGGGCTTGCCCGTGGTTCCGCTGGAGGCGTGCAGGCGGACAATCTCCTTCATCGGGCTGGCGAAAAGCCCGAAGGGGTAGTTGTCGCGCAGGTCGCTCTTCTGCGTGAAAGGCAGCTTGGCAATGTCTTCGAGCGAACGGATGCCTTCGGGCGTGAGGCCGCACTCGTCCATGCGTGCGCGGAAGGGCAAAACCTGGCTCCATGCGCGCGTCACCACGGCTTGCAGGCGCCGCAATTGCAAAGCGCGCAGCGCATCCGCCGGCAGGTAATCCGGCACGCTGGCGGGAGGACAGTTCGTAACGCAAGTTTCCAGAGTTGGATTCATCATTTCTGTCCAGCGGCCCGCCCGAGGGCAAACGATTGGCGATTCGCGCCGTGCAGCTTTTCGGGCAGATTGCGCTCGATGGCGGCGGTCCAGGCCTCGGCGGAAAACGGCAAGTGAAGGCTCAAGACGCCCAGCAGCGCCACATTCAGGCTTTTCTTGTTGGGCAAAGTGGATTCGTCGATTTGAGAAGGTTCAATGAGCACGCCGCCGACGCCAAGCGACGCGCGGTTCACCTCAATCTGGTCAGGCGCGATCACGATCAGGAAATCCGCCTCGCCCGGCGGCACCATGGGGCTGTAAACGCGCTCGCCAAAACGCACATCGCTGGCGACCGAGCCGCCGCGCTGGCTCATGCCATGCACGTCGGCCTTTTTCACGTCCAGGCCGGCCGAAAAGGCCACATCGGCCAGAATGTCCGAGGCCTTCAGCACGCCCTGTCCGCCCAGACCCGCGATCAGGATATTAGTTGGCTTGCTGCTCATCGCGCCTCTCATATTCGTGGATCATGCGGGCCGCCAGCAGGCAATTCCGGCGAGCAATTACGACGGAAAGCTCCGGCTTGGACAGGCAGGATTGCAGAATTTGCTTGAATTTTTCCGGTTCCGCCGTGGGATCGACGACGAAAACATTGGGCACGCCCAGCGAGCGCGCCAAGTCCTCAAAGATAACCTTGCCGGTGGCGGCGTGATCAAGCGTGCGCCCGGTGCCGGGGTGCTCCTGCATTCCGGTCATGGCCGTGGTTCCGTTGTCGAGGATGACTAAGACGTGGCCGGTGGGCGGCGGGTTATAGATCATCTCCACCAGGCCGGTGATGCCGCTGTGGACGAATGTGCTGTCACCGAGGACGCTGACCACGCGCCGGGCTTGCTCTGGCGGCAGCGCGTGGCGAAGCCCGAGCCCCACGCCGATGGCCGCGCCCATGCAGACCAGCGAATCCATCGCCTCGAAGGGCGGCAAAACGCCCAGCGAATAACATCCGATGTCGCCAGCGACGATGCAGTCCAGTTCCTTCAGAATTTCGTAGGCAGCGCGGTGCGGACAGCCCGGACAGAGCGCTGGCGGCTTGCCGGGAGCGCGCTTCGGCTCCGGCGTTTCATCGCCATTCAGAATATTGCGCACGCGCAAGGTGTTCAGTTCGCCGAAGCGGAAGCTCTCCGGCGCGGCTTCGACCGCAATGCCGGCCGTGCGCGCGGCCTCCACCAGATACGGGTCGCCCTCTTCAATGACGCAACAGAGATCGACGCTTTCGGCGAAGGCGCGCATCTTTTCGACGGGCAGCGGATAAGTCATTCCCAGCTTCAGCACGCTGGCCTCCGGCGCGGCCTCGCGCACATATTGGAAGGCAACGCCCGAAGTAATAACGCCCAGCGAGGACGAACCATTGATGATTTGATTCGGCCCCTCGGCCTCATTCCACGCGGCGATCCCGGCCAGCATCTTGCGCAGCCGCAAGTGCGCCGGGCGCGCGTAGGCGGGAATCATCACGCGGCCGGGAAAATCGTGCTCAAAGTGCGCCGGGCCGGGCGCGGAAATCTTCCGCGTTCCGCGCCGAACAATGGTTTTGGAGTGGCAAACGCGCGTGGTCATGCGCAGCAGGACGGGCGCTTGCCAGCGCTCGGAAAGCTCGATGGCGAGCAAGGTGAAGTCGTAGGCTTCCTGCGAGTCGGCTGGTTCCAGCATCGTGACGCCAGCGGCCAGCGCATAGCGGCGGTTGTCCTGCTCATTCTGGCTGGAAGCCATGCCCGGATCGTCGGCCGAAACCACCACCAACGCACCGTCCAGGCGAATTTTCGCCACGGTGAACAGCGGGTCAGCCGCGACATTCAGCCCCACGTGCTTCATCGTGACCAGCGCCCGCTCGCCGGCAAAGGCGACGCCGATGGCCACTTCCAGCGCCACTTTTTCGTTGGGCGACCACTGCGCTTTTCCGCCCAGTTGGTCGAAGGTTTCCAGAATCTCGGTCGAGGGTGTGCCCGGATAGCCGGTGCCAAGTTTCACGCCGCCGTCCAGGGCGGCCCAAGCGACCGCCTCGTCCCCGGTCAGCAGGGCCAATGTGTTCTGTTGCGAAAGAGAATCCACGCTGAAGTCCTATTCAATTTAGTCAAAATTCAGTGTACACGATGGAATCCCACCTGCCGGGACCGGGCGTGGCCGCTGCACAACAGGCACGTACAAATGATTTCGATGTTTTGTCGCACAATGATCCAGGAAGTCTTTGTGCAGCCTTTCAACCAAAAACTGCTGGCAGCGCATAACTCCTTTTCCTGGAATATTTTGCAGACAACTTCTTTGCTTTCAAGATTTTGCGGCGGACACCATCCTGTAAGTTAAAGAAAACAAGGAATTTGACTGCAAAAATATGGGGGGGTACAAAGGGGCCTGATGCGCGCTGCGATGGCCAACTAGTACTGTGACCGCTTAGTTGTGAAACATCAATTCCACAATCTGGGTGCCCCAGGTCTCGATTTTGAGACCTGGGATGCTTCATATTCGAGCTGTCACGATACTAGCTCCACGCATCCAGTGTTACGAAGCGGTGGGTTGGCTGGTAGCGGGCGATGAGCAGGGCCAGCGCGGCGGTGGAGGGGGCGCGGTTGGCTGCGGGGTCCAGATGATTGCCGTCGTGGAGAACGATGGTGGTGGCCAGGCCGCGCCGCTCGTTGCGGTCGATCTTGCCCGCCAGCCGCCGGGCAATGGCGTCGGCGGAAGGCTCCTTCCAGTCGGAGGTCATCGCGTTCCAGAGGACGGGAATCATGCCCAGACGCCGCGCCGCGCGCAGCACCTCGGGACGGCGCGCGCCGAAGGGCGGACGGAAGTAGCGCACCGGCGCGCCGGAAATCTGCTCCAGCGTCTCTTTGGCGCGGGAGAGTTCTTCCGCGATGCGGCGGGCGGAGCAGTAGGCGAGATTGGGATGGCTCCAGGAGTGGTTGCCGATAAGGTGTCCGGCGGCGGCTACCTGCCGCACCAGTTCCGGCTCGGCCTGGGCACGGCTGCCCACCATGAAGAAGATCGCGGGCAGTTGATGGCTGGCCAGAAGCTCCAGAATGCGCGGCGTCCAGAGGGTGTTGGGGCCGTCATCGAAGGTCAGGGCCAGCTCGCCAGGCCGCTGCGGGCCGGTGAGGAAATGCCCGAAAATCCGCGAGCCGGGCCACTGAGCGGCATACGCATAGCCGCCCGCGGCCAAGCCGAGTCCGGCTGCCGCGCCCAGCCCAGCGGTGATTCCTGTTGCCAAAGTAGAAAGCATTCTGTCTTCCAGTGTGCCGTGGCGAGGGCAGGAAGGGCAAGCGGCAGCCGGAATTGCCGTGAACCGGCTGAACAGGTCCGCGTGATCTGCATCACGCTTATTCAGCGAAGAAATCACTAAGATTTAGAAGACAGGGAGGACAGCACAATGATTGCTCGGCAACTCAAGCCGGAAGTATTGTCGCTTTCAGCCATCGATTGGGACAGAAGAATCTTTGACCAGTTAGTTCCCCTGCCGGAAGGCACAACCTATAACTCGTACCTGGTCAAGGGCAGCGAAAAGACCGCGCTGATCGATACCGTCTATGCTCCTTTCACGGCCGAGTATCTGGAAACGCTGAAAGAGGCCGGCCTGCGCAAGCTGGACTATATCATCGCCAATCACGGCGAGCAGGATCACTCCGGCTCCATTCCCGCCGTGCTGGCGCAGTATCCCGAAGCAAAGGTTGTGACCAATGCCCGCTGCAAGGGGCTGATCGCCGACGCGCTGCCGGTTGCCGACGACAAGTTCATCGAGGTCAAGGACGGAGAGACGCTCTCGCTCGGCAACAAAACGCTGCAATTTTTTATAACTCCGTGGGTTCACTGGCCCGATACGATGGTGACTTACCTGGCTGAGGACCGAATCCTGTTTCCGTGCGACTTTCTGGGCTCCCACTTGGCCAGCAGCGACTTATTTGCGCTGGATGAGGCGCGCGTTGAAGTAGCTGCCAGAAGATACTATGCGGAAATCATGATGCCCTACCGCGCATTTATCCAGAAGCATCTGCTGAAACTCGCTCCGCTGAAGATTGACTTCATCGCTCCCGGTCACGGTCCGGTCTACTCGCGGCCGGAATTCATTCTTGACTTATACCGTCGCTGGGCTTCGGATCAACCACTGAAGCAGGTGGTGATTCCCTACGTTTCAATGTATGGCAACACGCTGCAAATGGTCGATTACCTGGTTGATAGGCTGACGGAAGCGGGCCTTGAAGTGTCGCCGTTCAACCTGATCGGCGGAGATACCGGCAAGCTGGCCAGCCTGCTGGTGGAGGCCTCGACCGTGGTCTTTGCTTCCTCGGCGGTTCTGGCCGGGCCGCATCCGGATGTTGTCCACGCCGCTTATCTGGCCAATGCCTTGCGGCCGAAAGCGAAGTTTGCTTCGGTGATCGGCTCCTACGGCTGGGGCGGAAGCATCGTCGCCAAAAAGATCGTCGAGTCCTTAAGTGGCTTGAAAAACCAGTTACAATTCTTCGATCCAGTTCTGGTTCAGGGACGGCCTGGTGCAGATGCGTTCAAGGCGCTCGATGTGCTGGAGCAAGAGATCGTTGCCGCCAATCAGGCACTGGAGCAGACCGCCGTTGCGGAGTAGCGGGCTTCAGCCCCCTGATTTTAGGCATCAATCGAGGCGCCTTCAGGCGCGGGTTAAGTTCCGGCTGCGAACAAAAGGTCCGGGGCTAAAGCCCAGAGATTATTCGATCCTCGTTCGGCACGACTAAAGTCGTGCCCTGACACTTCGTACCGCTCCAAATAGCTTTTCCGCAGCCTGAATACTCTCTCGCTCGGGGCGTATACTCATGTTGTTCGGGTCGCATCCTGAAGTTGCGGAGCGGCACTGGAGGAAACTATGAGCGGAACCAACTTTCCCTGCGGCAGTTTTTCCTCGCCTAACGGGATTCCCACCACAAAAGTGACCATGCCCGCGCTGATCGAGATGAAGCGCCAGGGCAAACTGATCTCTTCGCTGACCGCGTATGACTACGCCACCGCGCGGCTGGTGGACGAGGCCGGCATCGACATGATTCTGGTGGGCGACTCGCTGGCCATGGTGGTTCTGGGCCAGGAAAACACGCTGGCCGTGACCATGGACGAGATGTTGCACCACACGCGGGCCGTTCGCTGCGCCGTTCACCGCGCGCTGGTGGTGGCCGATATGCCCTTTGGCAGTTATCATGGCACGGTGGCAGAAGGCGTCGCCAACGCCATCCGCTTTGTAAAGGAATCCGGCGCTGAGGCAGTCAAGATCGAAGGGCCGCGCGTCGAGCTGACGCGCGCGCTTGTTGAGGCCGAAATTCCCGTCGTTAGCCACCTAGGCCTGACGCCGCAAAGCGTTCACCGCATGGGCGGATTCCGCGTGCAGGGGCGCAGCATGGATGCCGCGCTGCAACTGAAAGCCGCCGCGCACGCGCTGGCCGAAGCTGGCGCGGGAGCCGTGGTACTGGAAGGCGTTCCGCGCGAGACCGCCGCGGCCATCACCGCCGAGCTGCCGATTCCCACCATCGGAATCGGCGCAGGCCCGGACTGCGACGGGCAGATTCTGGTTCTGCACGATCTGGTGGGCCTCAGCTTCACACCGCCCGCCAAATTCGTGCGCCGTTACGCCGATGCCGGTGCGCTGATCCGCTCAGCGGTCGAACACTATCGCGAGGACGTGGAGCACCGCGCATTTCCCGCGGACGAAGAGAGCTATCACCTGCCGGAAGCGGCGCTGAAAGCCCTCGAAGCCCAGGAACACGCGGCCACGCTGCGGAAGGCATAATGGTACCTCAGATTAAGTCCTACGACCCATCAAGCATTCCCTCAGGGGCTAAAGGCCGTCGTTTTTTTATCAGTCACTTACGGCACGACTGAAGTCGTGCCCTGACACAAAGCACGGATTGAATGGAGTTTTTCCGCAGCCTGTAAAGCCCGTCCCCTTCAAGATTTCGACTTACTCAGAGGTCTTCTAATGAAAATCCTGCACACTGTAAGTGAATTGCGCCAGTGGGCGCGCTCAAGCCGCCGCGCGGGCCAGACGATTGGCCTTGTGCCCACGATGGGCGCGCTGCACGCGGGCCACGCTTCGCTGATCCGCGCCGCGCACGAGGCCTGCGGCGCGGTCGCCGTCAGCATCTTCGTCAACCCAACGCAGTTCGGGCCAAATGAGGATTACGCGCGCTACCCCCGCAGCCTGGAGACCGACTGCAAGCTGGCCGAGGCGGCTGGCGCAACGGTGATTTTCGCGCCCCCGGTCGAAGAGCTTTATCCGGCCGGCGCAACCACTTTTGTCGAGGTCGAGGGGCTGAGCGGACGGCTGGACGGCGCTTCGCGGCCAGGGCATTTCCGCGGCGTAACCACGGTTGTGGCCAAGCTGATGATCGCCTCCGAGGCCGACCGCAGCTTCTTCGGCCAGAAGGACGCGGCGCAAGTCGCCGTCCTGCGCCGCATGGTGACCGACCTGCGGCTGGCGGCGGAAATCGTCGTCTGCCCCATCGTGCGCGAGGCCGACGGGCTGGCGCTCAGCTCGCGCAACGCCTATCTCAGCGCTGCCGAACGCGCGCAGGCCCTCACGCTTAGCCGGACAATCCGGCAAGTTGAGGCGCTGGTTGCCTCTGGCGAGCGGCGCGCGAGCGCGCTGGTCGAGGCCGCGCGGCAAATCTTCGCCGCCGAGTCCGCGATCCGCGTGGACTACATCGAACTGGTGAACTGGGCGACGCTGGAGCCGGTGGAAACCGCTGCGGCCGGCAGTCTCTTCGCCGTGGCCGCCTGGGTGGGCGCCACGCGGCTGATCGACAACACGATCGTTGTCTGAAAATCGTCGAGTGGAATCCGCGCGCCGGCGAGTTTTTGCGCGCCCTTCCGCACAAAACGTGGAAAGGATGGGGCACCCAGATTCTGTTGTACCAATTCAGTGCCGGATCAGGAAAAAACTCTGGTTCCGATCCGCAAATTCGTGGCTACAATGGACGCATGAGCAAACACGCAATCGAAACCTCATCAGCTCCCGCCGCCATCGGCCCGTATTCGCAGGGCGTGCGCGTGGGACGCATTCTCTTCACGGCTGGTCAGATTCCGCTGGACCCGGAGACGGGCGAGGTGGTCGCGGGCGGCATCACGGAGCAGACCACCCGCGTGCTCGAAAACCTGAAGGCCATCGTCGAAGAGGCCGGCTCCAACCTGGCGCGAACCGTAAAAACGACCGTATTCCTCAAGGATCTGAAGGATTTTGCGGCCATGAACGCGGTTTATGGCGAGTACCTTGGGCCGGAAGGCGTCACGCCCCCGGCGCGCACCACGGTTGAAGTTGCCCGTTTGCCGAAGGATGTGCTGGTGGAGATCGAGCTGATCGCCGAAGCCTGATTAGAGCGGTTCTCCAATTCATGTGCCCCAGCAAGTCTCGTAAGAGGTGGCTTTTTCTTAAGGGAAAAGCCACTCAGTATCGCTCTACCAGGGGATAGCTATTGGAGAACCGCTCTAAGCCGGCGGAAACAGCAAGCCGGAAGCGGAGTGGATCAGGGCCAGACGCGCGCGGCGGCGGGGCGGCTGGGGCTCGGGTGAAGCGAGAAGGCTGGCAATTTCGCGCAGTTCGGCGCGCGCATGAGCAATGACGCTGGCGGCCTCGTCCATCGCCTGGCCAGAAGGGGACTCGGTGGCGCTGGCGACCAGAAGCGGCAGCCGCGACGGCGCTTCGCGCGGACGCACCGGCCGGGGAGCACGGCGATGCTCCTCTTCGAGGACTTGGCGCGCTCCGGCCAGCGTATAGCCCTGGCCGTGGACCAGTTGCTTGATCCGCAGCGCCAGCTCGACGTCGTGGCGGCGATAGAGCCGCTGGCCGGTTCCGCTTTTGTTCGGCTTGAGAAGCGGAAATTGCGTCTCCCAAAAACGCAGAACATACGTCTCCACGCCGCAAATACGGGCCGCATCGCCAATTTTGAAGTAGAGGCGGTCGGGGATGAGCGGCGCGTCAGAATCGCGATTTTGAGCCTGTTGCATGGCCATGGCAATGACGAGGAAGACTTCCGCAATTTCGGTCAGGAGTCCTGCTCTGCAAGCATTATAGGCCACAAAATGCACCATTTGTGAAGCAAAATCGGCGTACGGGATCTGTTTTGCATGGGCTAGCTTGGCAGGTCGTAGCTTCTGTTCTGACTGCTGCAAGCGCCGCAAAATCAATGGCGCCTTCCGGGAAAAGGAAAACTACAGAAGATTTAAAATTTGACTAAACGTCTCAAACGCACTTAAAAAAATGATAAAATTCTGCCGTATTTCTAAATAGTGCCAATCCGTCGCCAAATGTACAGTAGGCGCAAGCCTGTAGCACTGTTTGGAAAACATAAATTTATTTCTGGAGAGGAAGCATGGGCTTGCGATTGCGTTCTGCGATGAGTCATCTGGTGATGGCTGCGTTACTGATAGCCTTAACAATAGTCGGGATGTCGGGCTGCGGCAGTAGCAGCAGCAGCGGTTCAAGCACAACGCCTGTCATTGCAAGTGGCAGCTTCAAGGCAGCCGCATCAACGATTACGGATGGAAATTCGACAACGCTCAGTTGGTCGGTATCGAACGCCACCACGGTGAGCATCGACCACGGCATCGGCATCGTAACCGGAAACAGCGTTACAGTCTCCCCCACGGTAACAACGACCTATACCTTGACCGCGACCAACGCGGCGGGAACATCGGCGACCGCGCAAACGAAGGTAACAGTGGTTGCAGCGCCCACGATTGCTAACTTTGCGGCGAAACCATTGCTTCTGAATCCTGTCACGCTCGGAACTACCACGGCAACGCTTTCGTGGAGCGCGGCGGATGCGACGACGATCAGCATCGACAACGGAATTGGCACAGAGACCGTCGGGGTGCGCAACAAGCTGGCGGTTCTGGCCGGCGTCGAGTATCCCGGAGCTAACCTGGACGGCCCGGGCACGGCAGCCCTCTTCGATGGGCCAATAGGAATCGCTGTGGACGCCAGCAGCAATCTCTATGTGGCCGATGCGGGCAACAACGTGATCCGCAAGATCGTCGTTGCATCCGACGGTACGGCCACGGTCTCAACGATCATTGGCGCCTATGACAACCCAACGGCCTCCGTAGGCCTATTACCCGCCTCTATCTTTCAGCCTTATACCGTGGCGGTCGATTCAACCGGCAATCTGTATATTGCGGTTCCCAACGCTGTTTTGACTTTGGAGCCGTAAACCAGAAGCGCGGCTGGCTTGTCCGTCAAGCCAGCCGCAAAACCGAACGAATGCGCAAAGCCCTCCCCGGCCTCAAAATCGAGACCGGGGAGGGCTTTGTGTTTCTGGAGCGGGCTTTTCAAAAACAGCGGTGAACGGCTGGAGCCGTAGCGCAGAGTTTTCTCAAGACACCAGCGGATTGTTGTTGCCGAGGATGCGGTAGAGGGTGGAGCGGCTGATGCCCAACTGGCGCGCGGCGCGCAGCTTGTTACCGTGGTTCAGGTCCAGCACGTAGTGCACGTGATGCTGAACGACCGCATCAAGATCGAGGGCGCTGGTGCGCATCTCCGGGCGCATTTCGGCCTGAACCTCAAAACCGGAGGGCAGGGCCAAGTCCTCGGGACGGATGACGCCGTTGACGGCTTCCAGCAGCGCAGTCTCAAGCACCGCGCCCAGCTCGCGCACGTTTCCCGGCCAGTCGTGCTGGAGGAGGCGGGCCATGGCGCCAGGGCCAAAGACAACGGGACGCTGCTGGTAGCGCGCGCAGATGCGCTCGAGCAGGGTCTGGGCCAGCACGGCAATGTCTTCCCGGCGCTGGCGCAGCGGCGGAATGGCGAGGCGGACGGCGGTGAGGCGGAAGGCCAGGTCGGGCAGCAAAAGGCTCTGAGCGGCCATCTGGCGCAGCGAGGTCTGCGAGGAGGCCAGAAGAATGAAGCGGCCCGCCGGATGATCCTGCAGTGTTTTGAGCACGTTCAGCAACAAGCCTTGCCCTGGAGGCGCAAGCAGGTCAACGCGATCCAGATAGGTGCAGCCGGTAAGCGTGGCCGGATCGGCGTCGGCGACCAGCCACTCGCGGGCGTCGTGGCGTTCAAAGCTGCCCTTGGCCAGCGGGGAGCGGCTGAAAAGATAGCTGGCCAGGGTATGCTTGCCGGCGCCGTGTTCTCCCTCAATGGTGGCGATTTGCACATGAGGCGCGGCCATCTCCGCCTGCATCATCAACTTGCGCCAGGCCGCGCTGACCCCCACCGGATGCGTCTCAGCGGATGGTTCCACTTCCACAAGCGTCAGGCGTGAGGCAACAGGCGGGGTCAGATACTGAGCGGTACTTTGCATGGCTCTCAACGTGCCTCGCCTCCATGGCCCAAATGACATTTCATGGCCAACAGAGAATTTATCGGCGATGGCATAGAAAACATGAACCGGAGAGACGTGGAATCTTCCCGGTCCGGAAACGCACGGAATCCGTGTCTTGCAGAGATCGATTCGCGCTCTATGATTTTTCGTTGTGGTTTGCGGTCTGCTGATTGCCTGGATTTTGCTGGCCCGGTTAGAGCGGTTCTCCAATTCATGCGCCCCAGCAAGTCTCGTAAAAGGTGGCTTTTTCTTAAGAAAAAAGCCACTCAGCATCGCACGTCCAGGGTATAGCTATTGGAGAACCGCTTTAGCCCCAATACCGTTCAATTAAGGATGTTCCATGGGAACGCATCGTTCTAGCTCCCACCCTAGGCGCAAAAACAAAGACGCGCCGAGGGTGGGGCACCCGAAGATTTGGGGTGAACCGATTCCGTGAACAGTGTTGCGGTTAGAAGATGATCTTGGCGGCCATCTGTAACTCCATGGCGGGCAAGGTGGAGTTGATGACGCCGAAGCTACCGCTGGAAATGTTGGTTTGCGGGTCGCCAAAGGGGGCAAAAGGCTCCGGCAGGCTGAAGGTTGAGGCGACAGGGTTGAAGTATTGCAGATGGGATTTGTTCCGGGCTACGACCGAACCGGTCTGGTTGGGACGATAGGCGTTGCGGCCATAGACACTGATCAGCACCGAAACTTCCTGATTGGTGCTTGGGCTATAGGCGAAGGTCAGCGGGTCGCCGCTGCGCGCCTGGACAATATCGGTCATTTGCCAGCCGCTCAACACAGCATTCCAGAAATGGTTGACGTTGGGCAGCAGCCATTGGCCCTGTCCGACGGGCAGCGCCCAGACGATGGAGGTGATGTTGACCAGTGGACGATTGGAAGCCGCAATGCCGCAGTCTCCCTGCCAGTTATGGACATTCTGCACCGAGGGAATGCCATTGCCGCAGTTGACGCAATTCCCGCCGCCATCCAGAGCCTGACCGGCAATGTCGATGGCCTTGGACCAGGTGAAGGAATCCAGCAAATAGAGGCCGGAGGAGAATCGTTTTTCAACCTTGGCCTGCAAACCGTTGTAATTGGAGGTTCCCCAGGGCAGGGTGCCGATGATCGAGCCGAAGTTGGGGTTAGGGACGCGGGCCTGGAGAGACTGGCAATCGGCGGCGACGAAAGGAATGCTGGCGATGTCGCCGTTATTGCAGCTCTGGCTGGATTGCGGCGCAGCCTGGTTGATGTTGTTGATGATGACTTCGTGGCTGCCGGAGTTGCCGACATAGGAGAGATCGAGCATCCAATCGCGGCCCAGGTCGCGCTGCAGGCCAAAGAACCAGCTTCGCACCTGCGCGTCGGGCGAATTGGTGGGCATATATTGGATGACAGCTTCGGTTGGGTTATAGAGCTTGGGGTCGGTCAGGCTGGGGCTGGTGGGGTAGCCACTTTGGGTGTTGCGATAGGTGGACAGGCTGGGATAGACTTCGCGCTCGGCAACAATGGCGAAGGGCGCATTCTGGGTCAGGTAGTTGGAACCAAGGCGGTTCCAGTGAACATAGCTGATGTCGAAGCCGCCGCGCAGAACCGTGGCGCGGTTGAGGCTGAAGGCCGCGCCGAGGCGGGGGCCCTGACGGCTTTCGGATTCGATGCCATCGACCCCGCTGTCTCGCCCGACGGGAAACTGCTTGCCTTCGAGCATCACGAGCGCGTTGTCAACCTTGTCGAAGAGCCGCTTGCCGGCGGAGGAATTCGGCGCGCCATTAGCCCCTCGGACCGGCTTGACAGCGCTCCCGCCTTCTCCGACGATGGGCGATTGCTCGTCTTCGTGAGCACGCGCAGCGGCTCGGAGGAGCTATGGCTGCAATCGGCAGACGGAACCGGCCTTACGCGGCTAACTTTTCTGAATGGCGCTGGCCGCCCATTAAACGCCGCCTTGGGCGCCCGGCGGAAATGCGATCGTGGTTGCCATTCGCCAGAATGGCGCCACAAATCTCTTTACCTATGCCATCAGAACGAAAGATTTGCGGCAGATTACATTCGGCAAGGATCGATTGGTTTCGCCCATTTACAGCAGGGACGGACAATATATTTACTTTGCCCCGAATGCCGAGGGAGACAATCGAATCTGGCGCATGAAGTCGGGACAAGGCGGCAAGCCGGAGCAGATGTTCGGGGATGCGGCGCCGTTTTTTCAGCAATCGAAGGACGGGCGATACTTGTACTTCATGGGCAACGAATCGACCGTGAGTGTCTTTCGCAGAGATCTCGTATCCGGTGAGATTCGGCAGATATTCAAGAGTGATCGGCGCGTTTTCTCGTTTCCCAGCTTCGTCCTGGCCGGCGCCACACTTTATATCGCGATCAAAGATATGCCGAGCGGAAACGGCGCAGACATCTTCGCTCTCGACCTGAACCGCGGCGCAAGCCGTACGATCCTGCATATTGACCAGTTCGCTCCAGGCATACCGCCGGGGCTTGCGTTCTCGCCGGGCCGCAAGTCGCTCGTCATTCCAGAGATTTAGCGTGACAATTCGGATCTCTATATCCTGCCCTTGTCCAGGTAGGAGTCTGGACGGCCTCGGCGCGCATCTGGAGACGGCTGTCAAGCATTTGTAACATTGGCGTGCTATGGTCTGGTGCTATGAACCGTAGGCAATTTGTTGCCACTGCCGCCATGGCTTCGGGCGCCGTGTTGCTGCCCGCAGCGCTTCGCGCCGATTCGACTGAGAGCATTCAGCACGCGCCCGGTTCCTTCAGCTTCCTGTTTCTTACCGATACGCATATTCAACCCGAGCTGGATGCCGCGAATGGCTGTGAATTTGCGTTCCGCAAGGCTGCCGGACTCAGGGCCGACTTTGCCATTCAGGGCGGCGATCACGTCTTTGACGCTCTGGCCGTGGACCGCAAGCGCGCCGACAGCCTCTTCGATCTCTATGGACACACCGAGCAAGCCATCGGGATCAAGGTGTATCACACCATGGGAAACCACGACCACTTCGGGCTTTACGCCAAAAGCGGCGTCGAAGCAGGCTGCCCTGGTTATGCCAAGCAGATGTACCGCGAGCGCGTGGGCGCAACCTATTACTCGTTTGACCACAAGGGTTATCACTTCGTCATTCTTGATACAGTCCAGCCGACAGCCGACCGTTCCTATGAGGCGCGCATCGACGATGAGCAACTGGCCTGGCTCAAGAACGACTTGGATAAGATCCCTGCGGGAACGCCCATCATCGTTTCCGCGCATATTCCGCTCGTCTCCGGCATGAGGTCTTACGTGCCATTGAATCTTCCCAAGCCTCCGGCATTAGGGCCGGATCATCCGCAACTCATCGTCTCCAACGCCAACGATGCCATGCAGGTGCTGCAGAAGCACAACACACTGGCGGTTTTTCAAGGGCATATCCACGTGAACGAGGTCGTGACCTACCACGGCATTCACTACGTGAGCTCTGGGGCAGTGAGCGGCAATTGGTGGCACGGTCCTTTCCTGGGCACACCGGAGGGTTTCATGGTTGTAAGCCTGGCCGCGGGCAAAATCGATTGGCGCTACGAGACCTCCGGCTTCAAGAGTGTGGCGCCAACAAGCCAATCGTGGTAATGGCAGCAGCGGGCGTATGCGACAGAATGCCAGGCAGCCGTGACGCGCTTTCCTTGGTTGCCGCGCTGGAGAGAGCAGTATGCGGAAATTTAACGGCAAAGAGGCAGTGAAGACGCGCTCCATCTAATCAACATCAAGTGAGTGCTTGATGCTTCGGTGATTTGCCGGACGGAGCGCATTGCTTGTGCAGCGTTGCGGCGGCCATGTTCCTTTTTATTCAGTCCCACGCTCCATTCGGATCAATCCCGGAGCTTGGATGTTCTGGTGCGCGCCGATCAAAAGACAATATTTGAGCTCAATGGAAATCGCAAATAACTCGATTCCCACACTCCACTGCTTCGACGACGAGATATATTTATATTTTCATCCCAAGCACAAATGGGATACGCGCTCTGAAGGCAAGGTTAAGAGTGCCCTACCAACGGGCTTGTCTTGGCTTATGAAATCAGATCCGGCATAGTTGTGTTGCAATCGCGGTGAGAACAGTAGGGATGAAATCGTTCGCCCGGCCGACTCGTTAAAACGAATGTTTCAGTTTGATGAAAAGTAACGAAATACGGTTTCCCACGTCATCTCTCGTTAACATGGAAGATGCATCATGATGATAAGAATAATGAATAGCTCGTTTCGGCACGGATTGCAATGGATGTGTCTTCGGGTTTCAAACTGTACGTTTGGGGCTGTGCGTAGAGGTGATTGGAAGCGGACCATCCATTGATTGGGCTGTGGTTGTTGAGTTGTGCATAAATCGCCAAAAACCAGCGCATTATCTCCTTCATATCCTGCAATCGGCTTCCTTACGCGAGACGCGTTGCCGCGCATGGAATGAAGCCAATTGTTAAGACATGGTAAAAAACGCAAGCGTCTTTGTTAGATAACTCCGGCTCGTGTACTCAAGTGATATAGAGACAGCCGATGATGCTTTCATTCCGCCCCAAGCCCGAGAAACGCCCGGATTTCGAGGAGATGTTTTTCTCTTCGTACCGCCGCCTGATGGAATGGTCTCTACAACTGACGGGGCATGATCGCGAAGATGCCGAAGACCTGGTTCAGGATCTCTACGTTCAGTTTGCGCGGGTGGGCGCAACCCTTGATAAGGTTGAGAATCGGGATGCGTATCTATTTTCTGTTCTGCGCAATCTCCATTACGCACATTTGCGCCGGGCAGGCCGGAGTCCAATCGACGATCTGACCATCGTGGACTTCGATACGATTGCGCGCGGTCTTGCTTCGATGGATCGTCGAAAGCTGCTGTACGTGCGATCCAGTTTGAAAGAGGTTTGCGAGTATACGTGCGAACGCAAGAACACCTCAAAGTCGGCAAGCATTCTCATTTTGCGCTTTATCTTCGGCTATTTCCCCAGTGAGGTTATGCAGGTAGTTCGCACCACGCGGGGGGCCGTGGACAGGCTGATGCAAATTGCGCGCCAGGAAGTGCGGCTTCACTTGGAACGCCCGAACGTGCTTCGTTCATTCACGCCCGAGCCGCAACACATCGCTTTCCTTTCTGCCTTGTCTGATGATTCGCAAACTCTGTTTCTGGAGATGCGGCAAGCCATCTTTCAGAATTGCGTCGGCGAGTGCTTCGAACGGGAAGCGTTGGAACGGCGATACAAGGAACCGCGGGACGTAGGATTTACGACCGCGGAACTGGCTCATCTTGTCAGTTGCAGCAAATGCTTGGATATGGCCAACACAATTCTCGGCTTGCCGCTTCTTGCCGACCGCTCTCCGGACGATGCAATCGGGCGCGACGATTCGCAAGGGCCGGATGGCGGTTCGACCGGCCCGGTTGTGTTGCCATCCTCCGGTCCCAAACGGCGCAAGAAAACGCAGGAAGCGGAGATTCGCAACCGTCTTGAGCGCAAGATGCGCGAGGCCTTTGAGCATCGCCCGCTGAGCTTGCAGATTGCCGTGAATGGCAAAGTGCGAACCTCGCAGAAGGTCACCTCCGAACTAAGCGAATTTCATCTAAAGCTGGGCCGAGCGGAAAAACTCGCTTTTGTCGAAGTATTGAGCGAGCAAGGCGTCCGCATGGCCTACCTCCACGTCTTCGATCCTGCGCTGCAACAGGGATTGAAGCAAAGCGAGCATATAGCGCTTAGTGATGATCGCGGCCTCGATCTGACGCTTTCGTTCCTGGGTGATACCCCGAGCGTCCATGTCGTCTACCGCGACCCGGTGATTGCGGAAGAGGTGGCGGAAGATACTGCTGAAGATCGAGTTCCCGCGCAGCATACGATTTTTACAGCGAAACCCTCCCACGAACACAAGCCCCTTTCCCGTGCCGCGCATTGGGCAAGGTCTTTCTGCTCCAAGCTCAAGCAATTTCTACCTGAGATGAATCCAACACTTGCAACCGCCTTAATTCTGGCATCTGCTTCTCTCGTGTGCTTTGTCCTCTGGTTCCATCAACCGCCAAAGATGACAGCTAACGCATTTCTGGTCCATGCGGAAACCTGGGACATGACACCTTCTAACAGCACGCCAGGTGTGATCTATCAGAAGGTGCGCATCACTACGCCGCATCGAACGCTCGAAAGAGCGCTCTACCGTGATGCACAGGGAATCCGTGTTCCTCGGCAACAAACTCTGAGTTCGGCGGACACGCATTTGAAGGACCAGCTTGCACAGGCTGGCCTCGACTGGAATGCGCCGCTCTCCGCTACCAGCTATCAAAATTGGCACGACCGGCAGAATGTGCGCGAAGACAGCATCACACGCGCCGGCAGTCATCTTCTAAAACTCACCACCAAGATGCCGTCCGGTGAGGTCGCGCAGGCTTCTCTCACCGTGCGCGATACCGACTTCCATCCGGTTGCGCGCACGGTAGAACTGCGCGACGCGGGCACAATCGAGATTGTTGAACTCAATTATGACGTGATGCCGTGGAACGCTATTAACGGAGATTGGTTCGAGCCGATTGCCGCGCTTCACCCTCGAATCTCTGGCGATGTGCGGACTTCGGTTCTGCCGCTGCTTCCGCTTTACCTCAGTGACACGGAACTTGATGAGGCGGAACTTGGCGCGCAGCTTGCGCTTCGCCAAGCGGGGGCCGATACCAGCGAGCGCATCGAAATTGTTCGTAGTCCTGGATCAATCGTAGTGCACGGCATCGTAGCAACCGAAGCTCGCAAGCATGAGATCGAGTCGCGTCTGAATTTCGTTTCTCATGTCGTCTCGGCTCTCTATACCTTTCGGGAAGTTGAGAACAATCGTGCCACGGGAACGGAGATTACGAGTCTCAAACAGTCATCTTCCGTCGCGGGTGTATCTCCGCTGGAGGATTACCTCGTTCATCAGGGGCAGAACCGCGAGGCCATCGGTGAATTGGGCCACCAACTCTTCAACAGTTCCGTGGAGATTCACCAGGAAGGAAAAGCGCTTGCCAGCCTTCAACAGCGGTTTGCGGCGAGACAGGCGTTGACCGCGAACGCCCAAGCGTCTCTCGATGCACTCCTTAGCGATCACAGGCAAAAAATGCTTGCGGCGTTACAGGCGGAAGAGAAACTTCTGACCAAGATAACAACCGTCACCGGATCACAACACGATGCCGCGTCCTCCGGCAACTTGGAGGACGCATCGGCCACGAACGTCGCTTTATGTGGTGAACTCATTTCAGACAATAATGAACATACACGGCCTGCGCAGGTCATCGTGCCAGAACTAAATCAATCAATTGCGCAGCTACTAGCAATACTCAACAACATCTCCCTCCGTGCCCCTGTCCTTTCAAGTACAAAACCTGCAATTTCTCAAAACGAATAGGAAGCTACGACGCATGTTCATCAAAATGATCCGTAACATAATCTGTCTTTTTTTTCTCTCTGCGGGGATTGCCGCGCTTGCGCAGAATGCGCGGTTCACTGGCCAGGTGACCGATCCTCAGAACGCGGCGATTCCCGGCGCGGAGGTCCAGATCGTTAACAAGGACACTCTGGTGAAGCTGGCGTCGCAGACCGACGCCACCGGAAATTACACAGTGCCCTATCTCGCGGCGGGCCATTATCGCATCGAAGTACGTGCTCCAGGATTTGCCACTTCTGTTAAGAACGACGTTGCGCTGGGAATGGGTCAGGCATTCCTTTACAACGTGCAACTCTCGGTTGGTGGAGAGCAATCCACTGTCACCGTCGAAGGCGGCGCATCGGCAGCCGCGCAGATCAACACCGAAAATGCCGAAGTTAATGACACCATTACTGGTAAGGAAGTTGAGGCTATTCAACTTAACGGACGCAACTTCACACAGTTGATTGCGTTGGCGCCTGGCGTCTCAAACCAGACGCAACAGGATGAGGCTCGTGTCGGTTTGCGAGGTAGCGTTTCCTATAGCGTCAATGGAGGCCGTACCGAGTACAACAGCTTCCAGATCGACGGCTCGGAGACGATGAATGCTGGTATGAACAAAGACCATACGTCACTTGTCGTCACCCCCAGTGTGGATGCGATCCAGGAGATCAAGGTGCTGACCTCGAACTACGGAGCGCAGTATCCAAGCACAGGCAATGCCACAACCATCGTCACGACGAAGTCCGGCACGGACCAGTATCACGGCAACCTCTTCGAGTTCGTGCGCAACGAGATGTTCAACGCAAAGGGCTACTTCGATGTCACCAACGGCGCGCCACGATACCGCAGAAGCGATTTCGGCGGAACCATCGGCGGCCCGTTGTCGATTCCGCATCTCTATAACAGCAAGGAAAAGACGCACTTCTTCTTTTCTGAAGAGGCGCGCATCGAAACTGACCCTTATCCTTACCGGCAGGCCGTGCCCTCGCCGGAAGAGCGCAACGGAGACTTCACCGATTTGTGCCCTGTGAATGGTTCTTACGCCGATTGTCCGGACGGTGATTACAGCAGCGCCACCCATAGGGTCGGAGTGTCGTCCACGGCGACGGCGCTGCTGAACAGCGGTGCGATCCCTTTTCCGAATTCCTACGGTGGATGCGATTCGCCGACCGGTTACTGCTATCTTTCCGAGACTTATCTGCCGACTTATTACCGTGAAGAGTTGTTCCGCATTGATCACACCTTCAGCGAAAAGACGCAGGCGAGCTTCCGCTACATTCACGATGAGTGGAGCACTACCACGAATACGCCGCAATACGGTTATGAGACCAACAGCTTCCCGACCATCCAGAACCGGCTGTATGGTCCTGGTATTAGCCTTTCGGGACGCATTACGCACACCTTCTCCTCGACACTGCTCAATGAGTTTGTGGCCAGCTACGTCGATCAGTTGGTTACCCTTAAGGACGTTCCCGCGAACGGAGTGTCGCTACAGCGTCCTTCCATTCTGGATACGGCTACCTGCTCTGTAACTCCCGGCTCCCCCAATGTTATCAGCGGGCTGTACAACTCTCCTGTCGGTCAGAATGCCGGCAACAATTGCGGCATGGGACACATATTTGCCAATGGTTACGGCGGCAAGATGCCCGGCATCGTGATTGGCGGCAACAATGCCGCGTACGGTGGCACGGGCTTCTCCGTCGACACCAGTTATATGCCTTGGGAGCATACCTCTCCCACTTACGGCTTCTCCGACAATGTCACCAAGGTCTGGCGCACGCATAACTTTCAGTTCGGTGGGCAGTGGGTGATCTTCCAGCGCAACCAGACCAACGGCCCCATCGGCGCCGCTACGGGCGATGTTCAGGGACTCATTACCTTCAGCAACCAGCAATCGTCGTACTCAACCGGCAACGCGTTCGCGGATTTCCTCGGCATGGGCGCGATTGCCAGCTATCAGCAGGACAGCGCCCAGGGCCGATACTACCAGCGCTACCAGATCTTCGAGCCCTACTTTCAGGACGATTGGAAGATGACGCCGCGTTTGACCGTGAACCTCGGGCTGCGCGTTAGCGCTTTCGGAACTTATCACGAGAAAAACGGCAAAGCCTACAACTGGGTGCCGACGGCGTACAGCCGCGCGGTTGCAGAGTCGGTGAAGGTCAGCGCCTCATCCGGCGAACTGCTCTCTGCTGTGACTGGCACCCCCGTGTCCATTTACCAGAAGGACGACAGCGTCACTCCGTCGCTGTTGAACGGAATCGTGCAGTGCGGCAAGAACGGTGTGCCCGATGGCTGCATGAAAAGCCACCTCTGGAACTTCGCGCCGCGCGTCGGATTTGCCTGGGATCCGACCGGCAACGGAAAGATGTCCATCCGCGCCGGCTACGGCATATTTTTCGAACACGGCACGGCGGATGAAGCTAACACCGGATCGCTCGAAGCTAGTGGCGCGCCAGTGCTGAGCATGACCCAGCTTACGCCTTACGGCCAGGGCTGCATCGGCAATACCGATTCAACCTGTCCCTATAACAGCGCAGGGGCATTTCCATTGAACGTAACCTCCATCCCCACCAAGGCGGTCTGGCCCTATGTGCAGCAGTGGAGCATGAGCATCGAGCATGCGCTTCCCAAGCAGATGCTGGTGAGCTTCGCCTACGTGGGCGGCAAGGGAACTCATCTTACGCTGGAGCGGGAGATCAACCAGCTTATTCCGACGCCGGCGGCGACCAACCCGTTCGGCCAGCATGAGCCGCTCGATACCTCTTCATGTGGTGGGAACGGCGTCAACAACACCAAAGCTGATTATGACTCCTTTGGCCGGTATCACCTGCTGAGCGGGGCGGTGGTTGGCCCCACCGATCCAGGCTATCTGGGGCTGAGAGTTGCCTGTTACGGCAAGGGTTATGGCGGCTATGTGGATCCGAACTCGCTGCGCGAATATGCGCCCGGCATGGGCCAGATCTATTCGCTCGAAAACGTCGCCAACTCCCACTACAATGCCTTCCAGACGCTGTTGCGGCGCACCGCTGGACCGCTGACGCTGGGCGCGGCGTACACCTACAGTCACTCGCTCGACAACGCTTCGGACCGCTCCGACACCACCTCGGTCAATGCCTTCGATCTCGCTTCCAACCGCGCCAGCTCCAACTTCGACCAGCGCCATATGCTGCACATCAGTTATATCTATGACCTGCCGCTGCGCCGGATATTGCAGAGCGTTTTTGCGAACCTCAACAGAGATCCGAACTCAGATGACCGTCCAATGAACCATCCAGCCTCGTACTACCTGACCTCCAAAGCAATGAGCAGTTTTCTCGACGGCTGGCAGCTCTCCGGGCTGACCCTGTTCGAGACCGGCATTCCGTTCACCGTCGTCAACAACGGCGGCTCTTATACGTACTGCTTAAGCAACGATTGCTCGAACAACATCAAGCATTACATCTCCACGCTGGATAACGCCGGCGTCTACAACGGCGTCGGCTCCGGCTCCTATCCCGATCTGGTTGGCGACCCGCACGCCCATCACACCAGCAAGACCGGCGGTAGTGTTGGCCCGCTGCTGCTCAATCCAGGAGCCTTCGCTGCGCCGCGCGGCCTCACCTTCGGCAACGCCGGGCGCAACGTGCTTAACAACCCCAATCGCTGGAACTTCGACATGGCCATGCAGAGGAGTTTCGGCCTGCGCTTTTTGCACCTGGGCGACTCTTCCGCGCTGCTCTTCCGCGCCGAAGCCTTCAATGTCTTCAACCACACACAGTACCGCATTTACAACCCCACGCTGGGCAACCAGTCCAACAACACAATCAGTTGCTACGCTAATTCGGCAACCTCCGGCTATAGCGCGGCGGGCGATTCGACAACGGATTGCCAGACCGGCAGTTCTTTTCTGCATCCCGTGGACGCCCACCGTCCGCGCACCATCCAGTTCGGCTTGAAGCTGGCATTTTGAGAGGCGCCATGTTTAAGAGGCAAAAGATGAATAGGAATACACACAGAAGCATAAGACGACTGGCATTTCTGCTGGGCGGAGTGGCGCTGCTGGCTACTGCCGGATGCAGCAACGGCCGGACCTCGAACACCAGTCCGGGACTCGCCGGTGACACGGCGAAGGCGCATAGCTATGTCGGCACCCAGAGTCAGCAATGGACGACTGATTTAGGGCTAGACTGTACGGTCTGCGGCTGGAACTACGGCGGGGTTTGGAACCTCTCGGTCGACGACGGCAACAATGCCTACAGTTACGCCAACATCGACTTCAACGACAGTTACTACATCACGGACGATGACCCAAAACAAGAGACGCAGATCGTCTCCTCGGGCACTATCGCGGCTTCCGCGCCTTTCAAGGTCTTTACGCCGTACAGTGGCGGATCGGCAGGCAGCGACGGGTACGCGATCGAGGTGCCGGGAGAGACGCTGATCCTGCGTCCCCGCATATACACCAATACGGGCCAGGATGCCGTCGCAGTTATTCCCGACACCATGCCCCCGGTCATCGGCGTGGACAACACCGCATGCCGGAAGCTCGCCGCTCCCACAACCTACCAATTCATCTCCCTGGGCTCCGACGATACCGACAGTAGCGCAAAGTATGATGGTGCCTCGCTGGTCAATTCGGCGGCTTGGGGCAGCGTACAGGCCAGTACATCGGGCATCGACTGGACCTTCTCCAACTTGAAGATGTATGCCTTCGACGGCACGGACCTCAAGCCCACGGCGCTTCCCGCCGGAGCCTGCGGCGCAACCCAGGAGGGGTACGCCATTGCCATCGCGCGCGCCACGGCGACCAACAACCTGCCCGTCACCGCGCAGGTCTCCCCCTCCGGCTACTTCATCATGAGCCAGGGGCAGGGAAGTGCGGGGAGCTGGGGTTTTCCGCCGACGACGACCGGTCCTTACGGTCTGGTCGGTGTCGTGCAGCCTTCCAGCCAGCTCAGCACCAGCAGTCTGGTTGCGGCCAAGTACGCCGGCTTCGAGTACAACCCCATGTGGGACCAGCTTGAGATTTCGGGAACGCTGCCGGTGCTCTTCTCCGGCGGGGCTGGGACCACGCTCACCGGCGGCGCTTATCCCAACGACGATATTACGCAGACCCCTGCCAGCGACGTCACCATCGATCTCGGTACGCAGGATTCCTCGAACAACGGCCTCTACAAGTCCGTCACCGTCACCGTTCCCGACACCTACAAAGGCTGCATGAAGCAGTCCTACGGTGGCACGGACGCCGGCGGAAACCCGACCTGCATCTTTACCGGTGTCGCCGTGGCCGGAAATCCCAACAGCAAATTTGTCCTCTTTGTCACCGTCAACGACCTGAGCGAGCAGAACCGCGGACTCAATCCCCATGCCGCCTTGAACTTCTTTCTGTATCAGCAATAGGAGAGCCACATCGTGAACGTCTTTCAGAAATTATTCCGTTTTGCCCGACCATACTGTCTCGTCCTGATGGCCGCACTGCTGCTGGCTGGCGTGGGCCAGACTGAGGCATATGCCCAGACCCTGGCCTTCACCCCCAGCCTCTCGCACCTCTACGCTGGCGACCCTACGGGGAACAATGCCATTTCTCCAGCGAACTTCAGCGGCGCCCCTGACGGCCTGACCATGAAAAATCCCTACGGAGTCGTGATCGACGCCGCGGGCAACATCTATCTCGGAGAGAGCGGCATCGTGCGCGTGGTGGCCAAGGGAAGCTCTGTCCCGGCCCTGCCCGGCGTGACCACGACGCCCGGCCAGGTCTATACGCTGGCGGGAGCGGGCGCGAACGGCACAGGCAGCGCCTGCGCCGCAGGCACCTCCCAAGGGGACGGCTGCCTCGCCACCCTGGCCAGTATTAGTCCTGAAGGGTTGGCGGTCGACAAGAACGGCAATGTGTATTTCGCCGATGGAATGACCATCCATGTGGTCTATGCCGCCGGTGCGGTGGCCGGCCTGACCGACGCCAACAACAACAACGGGTTGAAGCAGGGGTATCTGTACGCGGTGGTGAACTCCGGCAATAGCGGGACGCTCGCGCCGCCCAACCTGGCCGTGAATGTTAGCGCAAAACCGACTACCGTGGCGGTCGATAGCTACGGCAACATCTTCTTCACCATCAGCGGTGGCTATTACTCTAATGGTGGCTTTATCACCACAGACATTCCCGTCGTGGTCTATGCCGGGGGCACGGTTCCCGGCCTGCCTGACACACCCACTGTCGGCTGGGCCTATAGCCTGGGAACCACCGATGCCACCATTGGCACCTCCTGCACGGATGCCACCAACCCTTGCGGCGATAACGAGGCTTTCTCCAGCACCACGCTCTTTGTGCAGGTTGACAGCGTCTACGTCGATGCGCGCGACAACGTCTTTTTTCCGGACGGCGGCTCAGGCGCAAACCGGCTTCGCGTCCTCTACCGGGGCAGCGGCATATTGCCCGGAATTCAGAACCCGCAAAGTGGATTCATCTACACCATTGCGGGAACCGGACTCGCTTCTACTACGCAGCCCGCCGACGGCAGTGTGGCCACGAATACGCCTCTCTACATCGGCAGAATAAGCAGAGGCTTCACGACCTTTGTTGCGACCGACGCCGCCGGCGACGTGTACTTCAATAACGGCTACACACTCAATTACAAGACCAAATACTACTACTACAAAATCGATCCCTCGGGCAAGCTGTACCTAGTCTACGGCGGGGCGAATGCCGACGCGCTGGGAAACTACAGCTTTTGCGCCCTCCCGATCGACAGCAACACCGCCGGCAATAACGACGGCTACGGAGACGGCTGCCCCTCCAACACGACGTACGTTCCAAATTCAGAACAGTTTGCCGCGGACGCGCAGGGCAACCTCTACATTGCGAACCAATACGGCAGCACCACCAGTAAAGGACAGATTGTTCATGAGGCGCTCGTCGGGCAGGGGGATGTGACCTTCTCCGGCACTGCCGGTTATACGCTCTCCAACCAGACCTTCACGGTCTCGAACATTGGGGCCTCGACGCTGACCCTGAAGAGCATCACCGCAAGCGGTCCCTTTGCGGTCGAGCCCAGCGGCGGCAGCACGGATTGCACCTCTTCTACTTCGCTGGCCGCGGGCGAAAGCTGCCAGATCGGCGTCAGCATCATGGCTGCCTCGCCGGGAAGCTACACCGGCAGCATTACGCTCGCCAGCAACTCAACCAACGCCAGCAGCGGAAGCAACACTGTGACCTTGAAGGGCGTGCTGTCCAAGGGAACGGCCAGCGCTGGGTTGACGGCCACGCCTCCGCCGCCGGCCCAGGTTAACGCCGGAGAGAGCTTCACGCTCACCGCGACCCTCACGCCGCAGCCGAGCGACTCTAACACCCTCAGTGGCACGGTAACCTTCTACAACGGGACAACGGCGCTTGGGACGGCCAGCGTGAGCAATAACGTGGCCACGCTCACCACCAGTTTCACCAGCGCCGGCAGCTACCCGCTCACCGCGCAGTACAGCGGCGACAGCAACTACAGCGGCGTCACCTCGTCGGCTTTGTCGGTCACGGTAGCTTCGGCCTCCGCGCCGGTGGCCGATGTGGCGCTTTCGTCCTCGGCTGTCAGCATTGCATACGGCGGATCGGTTACGCTGACGGCCACGGTCTCCTCCGGCATCACCGGCACGGTCACCTTCCAGGACGGCATGAACGCCCTCGCCGCTCCGGTGCAGTTGGCCAGCGGAGTCGCCACGCTCACCACGACTAGCCTGCCCCCCGGCCGGAATACAGTGGTCGCGCATTACAACGGCAACTCCGCTTACGGCGCCAACTACTCCGCGCCGGTCATCGTCGCGGTGAGCGGCAACACCGCACCGCTGTTGGCGATCACACCTGGCATGATCCAAAAGCTGGCGGGCAGTTACAATAGCAACGGCGACGGCGGCGTCGGAGGCCCGGCCAATATCGCTGAGGTGAGCAATGCGAATATTGCCGTGGATGCATCGGGCAATGTGTACATCAATAATTCGTCAATCGACGATAATTGGGATGCAGGAATCAGCGTAGTAGCGGCGAAAACCGGGACCATTGCCGGCATCCCCGTTACCGCGGGCAATCTCTATACCGTGGCCGGCGGGGGAGATTGGGGCAGTTATTCCGACGGACAGCCGGCAACCTCGGTGTACATTTATCCCCTGGCTATCGCGGTGGACGGCTTCGGCAGCATCTACTTTGTCGATCAACCTCAGTGGAGTAACAGCGTCATCCGCAGGGTGGATGGGGCGACCGGCATCGTCACCACCGTGGCAGGGCAGGCAGGAACAACGGGATACAGCGGAGACGGCGGCTTGGCGACTGCCGCACTGATTTCCCCCACCTCCCTCTATGTGGATGCGGCCGGGAACATCTATGATGTGGAAGGCGGCTACAACAGTCCAAATAATCTGATTCGCCGCGTGGATGCGCTGACCGGCATCATCACCACGGTGGCCGGCAACACAACTAATGTGGGGGTTGAGTTAGGCGTAAACAGCGGGGCATACGCGAATTCTTGTTACTCCGCACCCTGCGGGGATGGTGGCCTGGCGGTCGACGCCAACCTGACAAATCCGGACGCTGTCACCCTGGACAATGCCGGGAACCTGTATATTGCCGATACTTATGATCAGGTCATCCGCAAGGTGGACGCCAAAACCGGCATCATCAGCACGGTGGCTGGCAGCTATGGCACTCCCTATACATACGGTGGATTCAGCGTCTGGCCCACCGTACCGCCGAGCGGGGATGGCGGCCCGGCGACCAGCGCGGTACTGAGGTTTCCCGGAAGCAGTGCATCAGGCTCGCTGCTGTTCGACGGCGCGGGCAACCTGTATTTTTCGGACAACTCCAAGAATGGTGGTGACGGCGGCAATACGGTGCGCAAGGTCAACGCCAAAACCGGCATCATCGAAACCATCGTGGGCAACGCCAGCAGCGGAACCCCCACCTGCGTTGACTCGACAAGCTGCGGCGACGGCGGCTTAGCCACGGCGGCCCAGATCGGAACCATCGCCGGCATGGCTCTTGACAATAGCGGCAACATGTACCTTTCGGACTCGACTCTGTACGTGGTCCGCGAGATTCCGGTGAACGCCTCGGCGGTCAACTTCGGCAGCCAAAATCTGGGCGTCACCAACACCCAGGCCTTTACCCTGAGCAACACCGGCGGCTCGGATCTCAACATCTCCAGCCTGACGATGAACACCACCTCGACGCCCGTGCCCGCTCCGGCGGACTTCTTCGAGGCTACCAGCACCACTGGAACCGACTGCTCGACTGTTACCACCCTCGCTCCGGGCGCGGACTGCAACCTGACTGTGGAGTGGTTTCCCTCGGTCACCACTCCGGCGACAGAAACCGCCGCGGTGACCATTGCCAGCAACTCCGCCAATGCCACCAGCAGCGCGAATACCATCACGCTGAGCGGTTCCGGCATCGGCTCCGTCGGCTCGACGCCGCAGAACATCAACTTCCCGACGCTGAGCAATGCAAACTGCACCGCCGGCCCGACCACTCTGAACTGCCCCTATGGCACGCAATTTGCCTTGGCAGCTAAAACCGACGCTACCGATACTTCACTGGCCATCAGCTACCGCATCAGCGGCCCGGCCACTCTGAACGGGACAACGCTGACCGCAACCGGTGTGGGCACGGTGTCCGTGACCGCCTACCAGTTCGGCAACGCGCAGTACGCCAGCGCCGCGCCGGTCTCGCAGAACTTCACAGTAACCCAGGCCCCGCTGACCGTGGCTGCAACCAGCCAGTCGATCACCTTGGGCAACAAGGCGCCCACGCCCACCTATACCATTACCGGCTTCGAGAATGGCGACACGCTGGACGGCGTGGTGACGGGACAAGCCGCCGCCACCATCACCAGCAGTACCGGCGCGGTGATCGCCGTAGGCTCTACGCCGTCGATTGGCGCCTACACGATCACGCTGACGCAGAACACCTTGTCGGCGGGCGCAAACTACAAACTCAACTTTGTCAACGGCACGCTGTCGGTAACCGGATCGGGCAGCCAGACGATCCAGTTCGGCGGCCTCTCCAATGTCACTTATGGCATTACGCCCATCATGCTCTCGGCAACCTCACTCGATGCACAGACCAACGCGGCGACTGGGTTGTCGATTACTTACACGGCCTCCGGCCCTGCCACGGTGACCGGCAATTTGCTGACGATCACCGGAGCGGGAGCTGTCGCTGTCACGGCGAACCAGCCGGGTGGCGAAGGCTACCAGGCGGCCACCGCGGCAACGCAGACCTTCACTGTGGCTCCGGCAACGCTCACCGTGACTGCGGGCAACGAGAGTGTCGCGCAAGGCGCAACCATGCCAAGCCTGGCGTCGGACTACAGCTTCTCCGGCTGGGTCAACGGCGACACCTCGTCCTCGGTCTCCGGCACACCTACGATCACGACAACCGCTGCGGATACATCCACCATCGGAACGTATTCCATCAACATCGATAAAGGCTCGTTGTCTTCGGCCAACTACACCTTTAGTCTCGTCAACGGCACACTGAGCGTGGTGAACGGGCAGCCGCAAACCATCAGTTTCCCGGCGCTTCCCAGTGTCACCTACGGCGTCTCGCCAATCGCTCTCTTCGCCAAGGCAAGCAGCGGGTTGGGTGTCACCTACACAGTGACCAGCGGCCCGGCCAACATGGCTGGCAGTGTGCTGAGCATTACCGGAGCGGGCACGGTTACGGTCACGGCAACTCAAAGCGGAAACTCGACCTACGCGCCGGCAACCGCAGTCTCGCAGAGCTTTGCCGTGAATCCGGCCCCGCTAACGGTGGTCGTTGCCAACGTAACTCGCGTGAACGATACTGCTAACCCGGCCTTCACTTACTCGCTTACCGGCTTCGTGTACTCGGACACGCAGTCCAGCGCCACCAGTGGTTTGCCAACAATGACCACGACGGCTGCGCCTGGATCGCCAGTAGGAACCTACCCGATCACCTACACGGGTGGGCTCTCAGCTGCCAACTACTCCGTCACATCCTTGCCGGGTACGTTGACCATCACCTCCGGGGGGCCCACCGCGGACTTCACTGTCTCCGCCTCGCCGCAGCAATTCAACATGATTGCCGGCCAAACCGAACAGGCGACCATCACCTTCTCGCCTAGCAACTACTATTCAGGCCAGATTACGCTGAGTTGCACCAACTTGCCCACGAACGTCAGTTGCACATTCAGTCCGGCAACCGTATCCGCGGATGGCTCGGGAACTCCTCTGACAACAACGCTGACGATCAATACAAGCAGTTCCACCGTGGTTGCTTCGGCCAACCATACGCCGACAATCAGCGTTGCAGCCTTCTATCTCCCAGGGGCGCTCTGTGGCCTGCTGCTTATGTTTGGACGCAGAAGGCTGGCAAAACATCTCAACAAGCTTCAACTCGTTGTTCTGGCTATCTTGCTGGCCGGTATGTCCGGCTTGGTGGCGTGTGGAGGCTCCGCGAAATTGAGCAGTTCCGGAAATGCAACTCCTGGAACCTACTCAATATCCGTGAAAGCGACGGGAGCGGATGGCGCTTCCCACACACTGCCCATCAGCCTCCTGATCCACTAAACGCAACAGTAAGGCGGGCCGACCGCTCTTCGGTCCGCACTCAAACATGGCTTGCGTTACGATCTTCGTGCGCCGCGCTCAGATGGTTTTCCGCGCGGCGCTTCTTTTTCCGATCATTCGCTTTCGAATGCCTGGAGGACCATACAGGAATCAAATATGAATCGTGTAGAAGACCTCCGGCATCCCATGAAACTCCTTGCGCAGCGCACCCCATCGGATACTTTGTGCAAACGGAGAAGAGTTAACCGTCAACTGACCCCAGCCAAGATTGGCGTTGCTTGGGAGAAAGTGCGCCGCGTAGTGCGCGATCTTTGCCGACAGCGCGGCCCCGAATGTCATTTGTGCCGGCTTTACGGAGGTTGCATTGAATTTCAGCTCACTGCGGACTATCAGCCCATTGTTCTTACCCTCGAAAAGAACCAGATTCGCGCAACGATCATGGGTAAACAGAGAAACATCCGCATTGTGCGCATCAAGACGGGAGGTTCGGGCTACGAATTGCGCAGAAAGATTCACACGGCGACAAAGATGTTGATTGAGTTATTGCTTGAAGCGCGGCAATAACCATGAAACACGAAAGAGCCTCATAGAAAAGTAAGATCATGAACACATCAATCTCGAAAATGCCGGCCTCATGTACATTGTGCAGAGACAGTGAATTGGTTCGCCCCTCCCGCCTACGCTGGCGTGACACGCCCATGCTCTTATTAGAGTCTTGCCTTTACTGTTGCAGTATCTGTTAGCGCCGCTTTTTTGCTTCCAGGCGGCGCAGGACTTTCACAAAAGCAGCCTAGTTCGCCGCGCTCAACCTCTATTCGCAGGAACAACTCGATCAGTTCGCCTGGCTGCTCAACGCAAGACCGCGCAAATCGCTGGGATGGAAATGTCCCGCAGAATTGTTTCTATCAGACTTCGGCTTCGTGAAATACTACTCCCAGTTCTTTGCACTTCGAACTTGAAACCGGCCGGTGAATAAGAGCCCCGGGCCCTCGATTTCGCGTCGGCTTCTCCGTGGTCTGAAGACCACTGCTTCCTCCGGAAAAACGAGCTGAAGCAACGGTTGCACCCGCTTTATCGACCCATTGTCGGGAATTTTCGAGGCGTTTGCCCTGAGCAAATGCGCGCGGCGGCTTCCACGATTGGCCTCTCGCTGATAAGATAGAAAAGTCGTGGGGCTGTAGCTCAGCTGGGAGAGCGCCTCGTTCGCAACGAGGAGGTCAGCGGTTCGATCCCGCTCAGCTCCACCATAGAATCAATAATTTGCGGCATTCCCACCCTCTTTTGCCGCAAATTTGTGCCGTAATCTTCCCTTGTGTGTTCCCTGAATTGCTCTTTGGAACCGGCTGCATGGATAGCGCATCCTGCGCGGTCCGCTTCGCTTTCATGCGGATATGGAAGCGCCCAATCCGCGTTGCCATTTATTAGGACCAGCTCAATCGAGCGAAACCCGGGCGCACCGGCTCTGGTTTCGCTTTAATCGAGGAGTTGGGGCGATGAGGCCGGTTGTTCCTCTTGCGGCGCCGGAACAGAAATCTCAGTCAAGACTGGCCGGCGCGCGCCCGACTTGGTGTTCCGAAGCAAAATCGCCAGCCCGCGTACGCCATCCATGCGGCTTTCGACGAGCAGTTGATAGGCCAGGTGGAGAAACTCCGGATGATGCTCAAAGTGCTTGCTGGCGGCCTGCACCGTGTGGACCACGTGAGCGGCGTTGAACGCCTCGCGATGAAAGCCCGTCACGCCGATCAGCAGCCCTTTCACCAGCGCAAACTGGGCCGTCAGCAGGGCAAATTCGCGGCTCATCGAGACTGGCGTTCCGGCTGGCGCGCTCCCAAAGGGAAAGCCGCAGCGGAGGATGTTGTTTACCAGATAGTTTTCCAGAATGTACGGGCGGCGGGCGAAGCAGGCAGGCTTGGCGTCGGCCGGCATGGGCAGCATACTGGCGTCCATCAGCCGATGCAGCGGGCTGGGGGGAAGATTCTTGTACTCTGCATAGGAGGCCTGGTCGATGGGCACGCTCCATCCCTGGCAGCCGCTATCCTCGCAGGCCGGACCGATACAACGAAAACTCTGGGCATCAGAGAGGGAAAATGGAGAAGAATGTGGCAAGTCGCGCTCCTGACAGAAAGCACCTGCCGCAATCGCGGATGCCATGTACCCGGCAAGGAAGCAATCAACGGGTCTTTGCCCATGTGGCTGCGTGGAAAAATCTTTAAAAACAGGGGCCAGGGATCAGGGGCTAGGGAAAAACAATAAAAAGCTGTAAAGAACTGTAAATATAGGGATCTATCCCACATTTGGCGCGATAAAACTATGTGAAATGTGGGGCACCCGCTTTAGCGGGACACTCGAGTCCTGTTCCCTAATCCCTGTTCCCTGACCCCTGTTTCAAAACGACTTTTCGGTCAGGAATGGCTCCGGTTTGAGCGAGCCGTCGCGCTGGCGAACCAGCATCTGCACCTTGCCTTCGGCGGCGTCCAGTTCGGCCTTGCAGGCAGCCGAAAGGCCAACGCCCTCCTCGAAGAGCTTGAGCGAGTCCTCCAGCGACAGGTCGCCCTTTTCCAGTTGATCGACGATCAATTCCAGCTTCTTCAGCGAATCTTCAAACGAGGGCATGGTGGTTACTCCGTAGCAGTTTTGGGCAGCACGCCATGAATCACCTCGGCGGCAATGCTGTAGCGGCCAAAGGGAGCGCTGACCTGCACGCCCTGGACAAAGGGGCGGGCGGCCTCGACCATCTCCTGGGCGATGAGAATGCCCTCCTGGCGAGCGGCTTCGGGGGTGTCGGCCTGGGCCATGCGCAGCATGATCTCCTCAGGCATTGAGATGCGCAGGTCGTTCTTCATGAATTCGGCGTTGCGCAGGCTGACCAGCGGCCAGATGCTGGCGATGACGGGAATGCGGTGCTCGCGGATGCGCTCGATGTAGCTTTCCAGCAGGCGCAGGTCGAAGACCGGCTGGGTGATGGCATATTCCGCGCCAGCCTCGACCTTGAAGAAAAAGCGGCGCAGCTCATGCTCGATGTCGGGCGCGCCGGGATTGGCGGAGATGCCAATGGTGAAGTTGGTGCTGACGCCAATCGCGTTCGAGCCGATGTCCAAGCCGTGGTTCAGGCGGCGCACGATGTTGACCAATCCGATGGAATCCACGTCAAAGACAGCGGTGGCGTCGGGATAGTTGCCCATCTTGGCCGGGTCGCCGGTGACGCACAGAATGTTGTGCAGGCCGAGCGACGAGGCGCCTAGCAGGTCCGATTGAATGGACAGAAGATTGCGATCACGGCAGGTGTAATGCAGAATCGTCTCAACACTGGTGTGCTGCTGAATCTGGAGGCAGAGGCTTTGGGCGCTTATGCGCGCCGAGGCGCGCGGCGAGTCCGGCACGCTGATGGCGTGAACGCCCAATTGCGAGAGCAACTGCGCACCCTCGATTTCTTTGATGCAGTCGATGCCCTTGGGCGGTACGGCCTCAACCAGCGTGATGAAACTGCCCTGTTCGAGCAGGGAGCCGATGCGGGAGCGCGCGCCCAAGGGCGCCGGCGGCGTCTCAGCCTTCGGCTCCGGCGCCGCGCCAGCAACTTCAATGCGCGCCTGTGCGTCCAGGTCGCGCAGCCCAGAGCGCATCGCGCGAATGTGGTTGGGCGTGGTGCCGCAGCAGCCACCCACAATCTGCACTCCGGCCTGAATGGCCTTGCGGGCAAAGCCGGCCATATACTCCGGCGAGCAGAGATAAACATTGCGCCCCTCGATGGCGCGCGGCATCCCGGCGTTGGGCAAGGCCGCCAGCGGCAGGGATGTGACCGGACGCATGGCCTCGATGGCCGTAAGCACGGAGGTTGGCCCGGTCGAGCAGTTGACGCCGACGGCTCCGGCGCCCCATTCGGTCAACAAGGCCGCGGCCTGCGCGGGCGAAGAGCCATCCAGGCAGGTGCTTTCGTCGTCCACCGTCACCATGACCAGCACAGGCAGTTCGGGAGCCACCTCGCGGGCCGCCATGAGCGCCTCGCGCGCCTCGTTCAGCGCGGGCATGGTTTCGATGCTCAGCATATCCACGCCCGCTTCGGCCAGCACGCGAATCTGCTCGACAAAGGCCGCGCGGGCTTCCTCCAGGCTGGTTTTGCCAAGCGGCTCCAGGCGCACCCCGAGCGGACCGACGGAGCCGGCCACCCACGCCTCACCGGCCGACTTTTCCTTGAGGCGGTTGACGGCCTCGCGGGCAATTCTGACGCCGGCCGCGTTGATCTCGGCCATTTTCCCCGCCAATCCATGCCGGGCCAGCCGAAAGCGGTTAGCGCCAAAGGTGTTGGATTCAAGCAGTTGGGCGCCAGCCTGCAAATACTCCTCGTGAATGGAAAGGATCAGGTTAGGGTCGGAAAGATTCAGCTCGTCATAGCAGCGATTGATGAAGATGCCGCGGGCGTAGAGAACGGTTCCCATGGCGCCATCGGCGAGGATAGGACGGTCGGCGAAGATGTCGGCGAATTGGGGCATTCTGTTGCCATGCTAAGCCATGCGGGCCGGACGCGCCAGCAGGCAGGGCGGCTTTGTTATACTTCGGTAGTCATAGGCTTGGGTTGAACTGGCATCGGTTCGTTTTGGGCGATCCTCCCATGGTGGGCGGCAACCGCTGTCAATATTGATTGCTTACGCCGCGGCCATGGCCGCTGGCATTCTGCGCGGCTGGCGCCGCGTGTCGCATCGAGGTATCGGATTTTGGACAAGAGAAGTCTTTGGATGAGCGCCGCCGCGGCCATGGTGCTTGCCGCCGCGCTGGCAGGTTGTGGAACCACCACCTATTTTGCGGGCCGGACGCTGCCGCCCAGCGGGCTGGCCAATCGCGTCCTGATCACGATCCAGAATCCCAGCAGCTCTAATACTGGGGTTCTGCAGTTCGTGGATGCTTACTATGACATCCGGTACCGGTATAACAGCACGAGCACCGGCGCGGAATTTTCCATCCCCTATACTGGCAACTTGCCGACCACCATCCAGAATATGCCCGAGGAGCAGATAGGCGAGGTCTATAACTCCGGCACCGGCGTCCTGGCGACCGTCAACTATGCCAAGGAGACAGCTTCCGCCTCCGTGAGCGGCTTGAATGGCCTTTACTCCAGTGTTTTCGTGACGCGCAATCAAAACTATGCCTTTGCCGCCAGCCAGGCCTCTCATCTTACGGTGGTGGACCAGACGGCCTCGACCGGTTATGCGCTCAGCCTTCCCGACATTGATCGCGTCAGCGTGAATGCTGGCGGCTCCGTGGCGCTGGCTTTTGCCGAGAGCTCGAATTATGTCTACTATCCGCGCAAGCTGACGGCCACGGAGAAGATCGCCTACTCCGGAGGTACCTCAACTTGGCCCAAGGCCGCAGTTGACTGCGAGCCGCTGAGTGGCCCGGCGTGGTGCCTCTTCCAGGCGCAAAGCCCAGACAGTATTGACAAGACAGGAAACTACTACGGAGCGCCGTTGACCTTCGACCGGCCGGTCAAAGCGGTTTTTTCCGCCGATGGCGGCACAGCCTACGTGCTCAATTGCGGGCCGGAGTGCGGCGGCTCGAAATCCTCGGTCACGCGGCTCTCGCTGGCGCCAATGATCTTTCTTCAGGACCAGCACTCCGGCTCTCTGCCCACCCAGAGCACGCTCGACAGCAACACCATCGCCATCCCCGGCGGCGCCAGCAATGCCCTGGTTGACAGTTCTACGCTGTATGTCGTGGGCCAGCAGTATAGCGGCGGCTACTGGGGCGGGAATCTGACGGTGGTGAATCTTGCCACCAACGCGATTTCGCTGCCCGCCGTTTCCATCAGCGACGGCGCGCCGGGCGCGGCCAGCCGTATGATCCTGGCCGACGATGACACGCTGTGGATCGGGATGAGCCGCTGCACCAGCGGCTTGCGCGCCACAAGCAACCTCGCCTACGGCTGCCTGACCATGTTCAACACTTCCACCAATGCGGTGACGCTGATGCCCTATAACGGTGACGCCACCGGCATTGCCGCGATCACTGGCCTGCACAAGATATACACGGCCGAGGGCGGGCAGGTATACATTTACGCGACCGGCGGCACCCGGGCCGCTGGCACGGCAATCGACAACCAGAACGTGACCGTGAATGGCACGGCATACGATGTGGCCTACATGGATGCCGAGACCGACGGCGACAACACCGTCTATTGAGGGAACAGGGATCAGAGATCAGGGGACAGTGAACAGCCAACAGCGGGTAGTTCTCTGCCCTCTGATCGTTTGAAGAAGCACCCATGCTGGGATCGCACGCATTCATTCGAATGCAATCCCCTGTGAACGCCGCCTTCACCCCTGCTCTTCTACCGCCAATGGACAATGGAGCGGCTCAAGCGCGCGCAACCGGCCTCCGAGGCTATACACTCTCTTCATGCGTCCTCGCACCACAGCCCGCGTCAGCCTGACGGCGCTGCTCGGCACCCCGGTGACCGATGCGCAGGGGCACCTGCGCGGGCGGCTGAAGGACATTGCCGTGGCCACCGGTCCGGATGCGGGCAAGGTGGCCGGCATCGTGCTGAAAACGCGCGACGGCTTGGCGATTGTGCCCTCGCAGGAGGTGATGGAGACGCCCTCCGGCACCATGGAACTGCGCTCTGCGGGTGCTCTCGTCCCGCTTAAGGATCAGGGCAATTATCTCTATCTGCAGCAGGATCTGGTTGATCGCCAGATTATCGATATTCACGGCCGCAAGGTGGTCCGCGCCAGTGACGTCGATCTGGAGTGGATGGGCCAGGGCGCGGCTCACCTGCTGCGCGTGGCCGTCGTCGAGGTGGGCTTCCGCGGGGCCTTCCGCCGCATCTTCAAGGGTTTGCTGCCGCGCGCCACGCTGGACCGGCTGTCTCGCAAGTTCGCCGACCGCGGCATCCCCTGGCAGTTTGTCGATGTGATCGAGCTTGACCCGGCGCGCCGCGTCAAGCTACGCATCGAATATGAACGCGTGGCCGAGATGCACCCCTCCGACCTGGCCGATATTCTGGAGGATCTGGCGCCGGCCGAGCGCGAAGTTATCTTCACTTCGCTTGATGAGGATGTGGCCGCCGATACCCTGGAAGAGGTCGATCCCAAGCTGCAAAAGGCGCTGCTCGAAAAGATGCGCGAAGAGGAGATCGCCGACATCGTCGAAGAGATGGACCCAGGCGCCGCTGCCGACCTGCTGGGCGAGCTGCCCGAGGATCAGTCCGACGCTATTCTCGAAGAAATGGAGCCGGAGGAGCGGCAGGAGGTTTCCGGGCTGCTGGAGTTCGACGAGGACTCCGCCGCCGGCTGCATGACCACCGACTTCGTCTCCGTCGGGACGGAGGCCACCGTGGCTCAGGCCGCCGAGGCGCTGAGGAGCTTCGACGGCGACCCGGAGAGCGTGACGGAAATCTACCTGCTCGACGAGAATCGCGTGTTGCATGGCGCCATTCCGCTGGCGCGGCTGGTGATGGCCCAGCCGGGGACGCGCCTGGACGTGCTGGCTGAGGCCCGCGTGCTCTCCTGCCCCGTCGGCATGCACCAGCGGGAGCTGGCCGAACTCTTCGACAAATACAACCTGCTCGCGCTGGCCGTGGTCGATGCCCAGGGCCGGATGGTGGGCGCGGTCGAGGCCGACCACGTGATCAGCTTTCTGCGCGGCAAATTATAAATAAACGGCTGAATCATCTCATTTTGGCACTTTGTTGAGCAAAGTTGCTCACTTTAAGCCGTTTTTCTTGCGACTCTTATAAATAAATGATGGGGATTGAACGAGAACTGTGAAACAATTCATAGATGATGCAGTTACCCAGGATCATTCAGGGCGGCATGGGTGTCGGCGTTTCCAACTGGAGCCTGGCCAATGCCGTTTCCAAAATCGGACAGCTCGGCGTCGTCTCCGGCACGGCGCTGGACTCCCTCTTTGTCCGCCGCCTGGCCGATGGCGATAAGGGCGGGCATATGCGCCACGGCATCGAGGCCTTCCCCTTTCCTGAGATGGCCAAGCGCGTCTGGGACGAGTACTACATTCCCGGCGGCAAGCCGGCGGGGACTTCCTATCCGCTCGCGCCGTTGCATCAGCGCAGCGACCTGCGCAAGGCGGTCGAACTCTGCATCGTAAGCAATTTTGTCGAGGTTTACCTGGCGCGCGAAGGCCACAAGAATCCCGTGGGCATCAATTTCATGGAGAAGGTGCAGTTGCCGCACCTCTCGTCGATCTACGGCGCGATGCTGGCCGGCGTGGGCTACGTGCTGATGGGCGCGGGCATTCCACTGCACATTCCCGGCGTCCTGGACGCTTACGCGGCGCAGCGTCCTGCGGAGTACAAGCTGAGCGTGACCGGCGAGGCGCAGGGCCTGGACATGAATATGTACTTTGATCCGGCCGATTACGCCGAAGGGCCCCTGCCGGTGCTCGAGCGGCCGCGCTTCCTGGCCATTGTCAGCTCCAATCCGCTGGCCACCACCGTCTTGCGCCGGGCCAATGGGCGCGTGGACGGGCTGATTATCGAGGGCGCCACGGCGGGCGGGCACAATGCGCCGCCGCGCGGCAAGCTGCAACTCAGCGCCTCCGGTGAGCCAATCTACGGCGAGCGCGACCAGTTCAGCATTGAGGGCTTCCGCGCGCTGGGCGTTCCCTTCTGGCTGGCTGGCGGCTATGGCAGCGCCAGCAAGGTGCGCGAGGCGTTGGAACAAGGCGCCGCGGGCGTGCAAGTGGGCACCGCCTTCGAGTTTGCCGAGGAATCCGCTCTGCGCCCTGACCTGAAAGAGCCGCTGCTGGCCCAGGCTGTGGCTGGCGAGGGCAAGGTCTTCACCGATCCCCAGGCTTCGCCCACCGGATTTCCCTTCAAAGTGGCGCTGTTGCAAGGCTCCTATTCCGATCCGGCGGTTGCCGGGGCGCGGACCAGAGTTTGCGATCTCGGCTTCATGCGCGAGGCCTACGTTACGCCGGAAGGCAAACTCGGCTACCGCTGCAGCGCCGAGCCGGTGGCCAGCTATGTGGCCAAGGGCGGCCGGGTCGAGGATACGGTAGGCCGCAAGTGCCTGTGCAATGCGCTGCTGTCCAATATCGGTTTTCAGCAGATCCGCCGGGATGGCTCGGTCGAGCCGCCGCTGGTCACCGTGGGCGACGGCCTGAACAGCGTCGCGCAGTTTCTCGCTCCCGGCCACGCCTCCTATAGCGCCGCCGACGTGGTCGAGTCCCTGTTGAGCCAGTGCGCGGATGTACCCCTGGCCGCTGCCTCCGAACCGGTCCTGGTCGGCGCCTGACGCAGTCCAGGCCGTGAAAGACAAATGAGTTTGCGGTTTGCTATCTGCGCTTGCGGAAGATCACCTTCAGCTCCTGCCGCCAATGCTCGGTGAGCGCGATCAGCTCCCATTCAACCTGCGGAGAAAAGTAGCGCAGCACGGGCTCGTTGGCGGGGTGGATGCGCAAGGCCGGGGCGGCCAGCAGCAGGCGCGGCTCAAGGCTTGAAACCTCCGCGCCGGTGAAGTAGCCCTGCCGCTCGAAGGCCGAGAGCGGCCGTCCGCCCTCGTTGCCCGCCGCCGGCTGCCGGTCGCTGTTCAGCGCGCGCACGCGAATCCAGTAGTCCAGCGCCTGCAGCGGTAGGTGCAGATCCTCGTCGGTCTTCAGCTCGATCACCGCCAGCCGCCCGTTGCGGTCCAGCGTCAGCAGGTCCAGTAGCCCGCGGTCGCCGTTGCTGAGCGCCGGCACCTGCGAGTAGAGCAGGTCGCCGCGCAGTTCCGGCAGCAGCTCGGCAATCTCCTGGCGCAGCCTGGATTCCAGCCAGCGCTCCGGTTGCAGGCGGAAGAGCGGGTCCGTGTGCGCGCCGTCGCCGTGGCGGCTGAGGAAGAGCCGCGCGAAGAGATCGCGGCAGAGCGGCTCGCTTTCCGGCGTGAGCGGCGTCTCGTTGGCGCCCGCGCCAAAGCTGACCTCGTCCTCGCGGGCGAAAGAGTTTGCGGCAAAGCCCTGCCGGACCCGCGCAAATTCCAGTCCGTGCAGCAGCAGTCCCACCTCTGTGGCCGACCGTGGCCGCAACTCGACCCGCTCCCGTGCGGCTGGCGGGACCAGCGCCAACAGCCGGTCGATTCCCGCCCGCCCGCGCTCGATGGCCCCTTCGGT
>Ga0224529_1000057_pt1 | contig 79960 bp, 53 predicted proteins | sample CBST50metaG_FD_179893 | JGI IMG/M metagenome (GOLD analysis project Ga0224529, IMG submission 179893) | Peat soil microbial communities from Stordalen Mire, Sweden - C.B.S.T50 | ecosystem: Environmental > Terrestrial > Soil > Wetlands > Peat | place: Sweden: Norrbotten County, Stordalen Mire...
TAAGAAGCAGCTCTAAGGCTTCAATCTCTTCTGTTTTCAGTGTTATATATCTCATAGTGAGACAAATGTACAACTATTATTCCATAGTACCAAAGAATTGCGACATTAAATAGTTCCTATTACTTAGTTCAAAAAATAGCTCGTCAACTAGCGATTTTTCCATATTTTCTTGTTTTTATTATGTTCAGACAAAAGTTGTTCTTCCTTTATAAATAAGATTAGTCTCTAACAAATATGTCTGTTTTTCCCCTTGCTGTTAACGGATGGTGGTATGGCCAGTATGGGATTGCGGGCGATTTCCTATCAAGGTACAAGAAAAGTTGAAGTGGGCTGGAATCCTTGGAATTACTACTAAACCGGCTATGATTTTTATCTAAATGTTTTGTCTATGCCATTTATTTCAAATATATCTTGTTTAGGAAACCTCTCAAACTCCTTTAATTCATTCCTATCAATTGTACAAATATCCTTTATTATAAACATAGTCAAAATTATTGCAATATCTAAATATGAGTCAACATAATCATTAGGAATGATTTTCCCTCTAATTTGCTGAAATTGGTCAATGGAAACAAATCCAGAATGTGTATGCATCGAAGCATATTTGTAAATATTTGAAAATGCTCTTTTAGGACAGCATAATTCAACGAGGTCAATAATTTTTAATTGTATAATTATTCCTTCTTCAATGGTAAACCGCCATCTTGCTTTCTTTTTTTTTGAATCTAATATAGATATTAATTGTTTTCTCCCTATTATATCCACGAAAGGATGATTAGGAATATCATTAAACAAGTTATCAATTTTTTTTCTATCATTTTCAATGATACTTTCTGCCAAATCAAAATCAGATTTCTCAATTTTGAACTTTTGTTTTGAAATTAAACTATCTAATTCCCACAATAAAAATCTAAATTCCTTTTCTGACTGTGATGTTGGATAGATAAATATGTGATTAAAAGTAATGTAAGTCTCTATTAGTACCCGCAATAATGAATTGATTGTAAATACATCAAATCCAAATTTTCTTTGGTCAGGTGTTGAATCTTTAGATTCTATAAATCCATAGATCAAATGATATAGAGTTGATGACTGAATAGCAAATTTTTCAATCAGTAAATCTGAATATAATGTCCAATCTGTTCTTGAAGTTAATTTACGTGTAGAATAAATACGTGCCAAATTAAATAATAGTAGCTCATATTTCTTTAAGGGGTCATCAAATCTATCCATGTTCCCATTTTTCGTTTTCGTTTGTCAAGTAAAGTCAGAATTAGTTTTACAAGTCTTTCTGTCATGTTTGAAGTACAAAGCACTCAATTGACTTTAACCCACAAACATACACTTTATTTTTAATAAACAAATATTTTCAACGAAATATTCATTGTATCTGTCAATTAAACCATTATTCTTCTTTACTTACTTCTTTGGCACGATTTGCAAATTCGCGTTAGCAGGGGGAAGGAATTAGAAGATAAAATAGATGAGGAAATGGGGGAAATCACAAAATAACATGAACTATTTTTTGTATCTTTGAATAACTAAATCTATAATTATGAGTGATATAATCGGACATAACGAACCATTAAAAAAGATAGCTTGCAATACTTGCAAGCATTATTTTATTGACAAAGTTATTGATGGAGCTTATCCATGTTGCAAGGCATTTGAAAAAATACCGATAGAAATTTCACGCGGTGACAATATGCACACGAAGCCTTTACCGGATCAAAAGAATAATGTTGTCTATGAACCTGAAAACAAATAGCTATGTACTTAGTTGATTATACTACCTTCAACACATTTATCACGAAAAACGGGTTGGATAAAAACGAACCCCCTATTGTCGTGGCGGCTCCTTTTATTCTTGAATACAAAAGAGATGGCGTAATGATGGCAAAAGTTGAAATGGTAAGCATTGAAGAATTCAAGTTTTTCAAGAAATACCCCAATAGTGCTAAAACCATGAAGTCAAAAAATAAATATTGGATTCGTGGTGATAAATGGAAAGTTGTTGATGGAAAATTGACAATGGAGCTAACTGTTTGATGTGTACAAAGATTATCAATACTTTATGGACTATTTTAATACTGAATTCAATGACTAAAGAAGAAGCAAAGCAATATCTTATCGAGAACTCAACGATATTAAAAAGAGCAATCGAAAGTTCTGATCCTAACAGAAAGGCTTTTGTTGAACATGCTATTCAATGGGAAATGGATTATCAAAATTCAGAATATGGCAAAAACCATCTCTATCCTGAAATTCCAATTGATGAAGTAGATTAATTATATTCAGGGCTTAGAATAAGTACTGTGTCAAAACTTACATATAAAACAGGGGGAAAGCCACTATTTATCATCCTGTTCCGGAATTATGACGATGTATACGTTCGGCAAGATTACCAGTCGAGCCAATGTAAAAACGTCCCGTTTTTTCGGAATAAAGTATGTAAAGATGATACATAATCCAAAACAAAAAAAACATACAGAAAAATGGATTCACTCATCTGTATGCTTTCTATATTGTCGGGGTAGCGGGATTCGAACCCACGACCCCCTGCTCCCAAAGCAGGTGCGCTAACCGGACTGCGCTACACCCCGAATATTTTAATCAACAACTAAATCAATGGGCTCTCGACCCTCCCGTCTCATCGGGATGCCATAACCGGACTGCGATACAACCCGAATATTTTAATCAACAACTAAATCAATAGACTCTCGACCCTCCCGTCTCATCGGGATGCCATAACCGGACTATGTTTTTCTCCGTTTTCGAGCTGCAAAGATACGCTTTTTTTCTAGTTCTGCAAATCCTTTTTATCTTTGCGTTTGGAAAAATCCTTATATTTCTGTCGTCTTAAAATTCACCCCTTGTCAGGCATTTACCTTCATATCCCCTTTTGCAAATCAACATGTAGCTATTGCGATTTCTATTCGACCGGACAGATTAACTTACTGGATCGCGTCGTGAATGCTTTGTGTGAGGAGTTGACATTGCGACAATCCTATTTGAAAACATCGGACCCGGTCGAAACAATCTATTTTGGCGGAGGAACGCCGTCAGTGTTAGAAGAAGCTCATTTGCACTATTTGTTTGATACATTAAACCATCTTTTTGATCTTTCGCAATGTAAGGAGATCACCCTGGAAGCCAATCCTGATGATTTATCGGAAAGCTATTTAGATATGCTCTCGCATTTCCAGATCAATCGATTGAGCATGGGCATACAATCATTGCATGATAACGAATTACAACTGCTAAATCGGCGTCATTCAGCACAAGAAGCCATCGAAGCCGTGAAAAGAGCCAACCATTACGTATCGAACATCAGCATTGACCTCATGTTTGGATTGCCGTTGCAAACGTTGGAGTCCTGGAGCGAAACCATTGAAAAAGCAGTTGAATTACATGTTCAACATATTTCGGCTTACCAATTAACCCTTGAAAAAAGGACCAAATTATACCGGCAAAAAGAACTTGGCAAAGTCCTTCCTGCATCCGACGAACTCAGCACAGAAATGTATTTCATGTTAGTACAAAAATTAGCTGATGCCGGATTTGAACAATATGAAATCTCTAACTTTTCCATCCCTTCGTATGCATCCAAACACAATTCAGCCTATTGGCAGGAGAAATGTTATTTAGGTGTTGGCCCTTCTGCTCACTCTTTCAACGGCATCAGTCGTCAATGGAATGTTGCCAACAACAAGCGTTACCTAAACGGAATAGAACACAGAAAGCCGGAGATTGAGCAAGAGCAACTGACCGAAACAGATCATTACAACGAAAAGGTCATGACTGCCTTGCGAACAAAAACAGGCATTGATTTATCTGCATTTGAAAAACAATTTGGGAACAGCAAAACCCAACAACTACTTCAAGCCGCGAATAAATATCTATCAACCGGATTGTTGAAGCTTCAAGAAGATCATCTCTGTTTGACTACTGAAAGCTTTTGGATTTCAGATGGAATCATCACTGATTTGATGATTGAAGACAATGACTGAAATTTTATAAAAACCACTAACTTTGTAGGAATACTTTGAAGGCATTGTTCATGATAAAATCACTCCGTACAGCTTCCTGGTTTTTGCTATTTTGCTTAGTGTTTCAGTCGTGTGGAGTTAATGCACGATTGAAACGAGCCGACAAAGAATATATCATCGGCGAATATTTTTCCGCCAGGAAAGCCTATCAAAGTGTTTATGTAAAATTAAATTACCAGCATAAACAGTTACGTGCTTATGCAGCTTTTCGACAAGGAGAATGCAACCGCCTCGACAACAATCCGCATAAAGCTGCTAATGCCTATATAGGGGCTATCAGAAACAAATATGGTGATGACATTGTGTATCTTCGATACGCTGAAGTATTGCAAGCAGAGCACAACTACACCGGTGCTATTACTAATTACCAAACCTATCTGAAAGGACATCCTGACGATCAATTGGCAAAAAACGGGTTGGCAGGCTGTCAACAAGCGGCAGCAGAAGACAGGCTTCATCCTGTATTTGAAGTAAAATATGCAGATCAGTTCAACGTTCGCAATAGCTCCGACTATTGTCCTGTCTATATGGATGCTGAAGCCGATGCATTAGCGTTTACATCCAACCGGAAAGGGACTACTACCCGTAAAACAAGTGCCATAACCGGATTTGCTCAAGGAGACTTATATATTTCTGAGAAAAATGTTGCCGGTCAATGGGGGAAACCTCATCCAATAGATGGTGGATTTAATACCGACATGGATGAAGGAGCCGCGTCGTTTACACAAGATGGACGCACCATTTATTTTACACGATGCCCCATAATTACCGGTCATAACCTGGGAGCACAAATATACATGGCTTCCCGTTCAGGAGGACAATGGACGGAACCACAGCCCGTCGTTCTTTTCAAAGATAGCACCATCACTGTAGCTCATCCTGCAATTAGCACACATGGCGATACACTTTATTTCGTTTCGGATGCTCCGGGTGGGTTTGGTGGCAAAGATATATGGATGAGCATAAATGAAAATGGGAAATGGGCGACTCCTCAAAATTTAGGAGCGCAAATAAATACAGCAGGCGATGAAATGTTTCCTTATGCTGATGCAGATGGTTCGCTCTATTTTTCATCCAATGGACATGCAGGATTGGGTGGTCTGGACATCTATCATGCCGTCAAAGCGAAAGACGGTTGGGTTGTGACTCACATGCCTGAACCTATCAATTCGAATGCCGACGATTTTGGAATCACTTTTAAATATGGAAATACAGAAGGGTTCTTCTCCTCCAATAGAGGAAATTCGCAGGGTTATGACCATATTTGGAGTTTCGAACAACCCGTAAATGAATATGTATTAAATGGAACTGTTTCCGACAGGCATAAACAACGATTGGGAGATGCCATTGTTCGTATGGTGGGAACCGATGGAACCAATGCCAAAATACGGGTAAAAAAAGATGGAACCTTCCATTTCTCGTTAAGACCTAATGCTGACTATGTATTATTAGGAACCTGTCGGGGTTATTTGAATGAAGCCAGCAAACTCTCGACTCAAGGAGTCAAAGAGAGTAAAACATACTCACTGTATTTTACCTTAATTTCAATAGGAAAACCCATTGAACTGGAAAATATATTTTATGATTTTGGCAAATGGACTTTGACTAAAGGATCGGAAACATCGCTCAATGAATTGGTGAAGATTTTGAAAGACAATCCGAATATTACGATTGAGTTAGATTCTCATACCGATCATGTGGGAACCGTTGCATTCAATCAGACACTTTCTGAGAAACGGGCTCAATCAGTAGTCGACTACTTAATTCAAGCCGGGATCTCCGCTGATAGATTAACAGCAAAAGGGTTCGGTTCGAGCCAACCTGTAACAGTCGATGCTGCTTTAGCAAAAAAATATCCCTTCTTAAAAGAAGATACTCCATTAAGCGATACATTAATTGATTCCATGACCCCGGATCAGCAAACAATAGCGAATCAAATTAACAGACGAACCGAATTCCGGGTTATCAAAACAACGTATGGATTGCAGTAAGTAATCCTTAATTTATCATCTCATGAAATTCAGACCATTAACTTCAAAAGAGATTTACACCCTACAACAACAAAAGTGCCAGGCAGAAAACTGGGATAACATAGAAGTTGCAGAAGCCTTTAAACCGGAGTATGTGCAACAGGTTAAGTTCACAGGTCATAATCGTATCGGAACGTTTGAGAGCATGATGGAACTATCGGGTGGAATTTCTATTCATTCTGGTATTTACAATGCATGGGTACACAACTGCAACATTGGCAACAATGTGTTGATTCATACTATTCGCGATTATGTAGCAAATTATACCATTCAGAATGATGTCACTCTTTTTGATGTCAAACTGTTGGCTGTTGATGGTGAAACGTCTTTTGGAAATGGTATTTCTGTGGAGGTTATTAATGAATCAGGTGCACGAAGTGTCATGATGTATGATCGTCTTTCTGCACAAGTGGCCTACGTGTTAGCGCTCTATCGCCATCGCCCTGAACTGATCGAACGCCTCGAACATCTTATTACGGATTATAGTAACAGCGTAAAAAGCGCACATGGTGTGATTGCTTCGGGGGCAAAATTATTACGATGCGACACAATAATTAATGTAAAAATTGATGAAGCTGCTCACATTGAAGGTGCTCGACTACTAAACAATGGAAGTGTAAACAGTACAGCCGATGATCCTGTGTTTATCGGCGACGGCTGTCACCTCCAAAACTTCATCATCTGTGCAGGCTCTAAGGTCAATAATGCAACCTTAATAACGAATAGTTTTATAGGGCAAGGTTGCATTTTCGACAAACATTATTCGGCTGATCAGTCGATGTTCTTTTCCAATTGCCAGGGATCACATGGAGAAGCATGCTCTATTTTTGCAGGCCCGTTTACAGTGACACACCATAAATCAACATTATTGATTGCCGGTATGTTTTCATTTCTCAATGCCGGAAGTGGCTCCAATCAAAGCAATCACCTGTATAAATTGGGTCCCATACATCAAGGATTGGTTGAACGTGGCAGTAAGACAAGCAGTGATTCATATGTACTCTGGCCGGCCAAAGTCGGTGCTTTTACTTTAATATCAGGTCGTCACTACTCACATTGCGATACTTCCGATTTGCCTTTCTCATACCTCATTGAACACAAAGATGAATCCTATCTTTCACCAGCCATCAATTTAAGAAGTATCGGTACTATTCGTGACTCACAAAAATGGCCTCATCGCGATATGCGTCGTGGAAAAGATCACCTGGATTGTATTAACTATAACCTCTTAAGTCCTTACACCGTTGAACGAATGGTTCATGGAAGAGATCTCCTGTTAGAACTTCGTGAAAAAGACGAAACTTGCGCATTGTATAAATATCAAGGCGTTGTCATTGAAGGACGGATTTTATCGCGGGGCATTCGATTGTACGAAAATGCTATTTGGAAATTCTTAGGCAATTCATTGATCACTCAATTGGAAAAAACGCAGCTGCCACTTACGCCAAAAGAGATTCATAATATTCTGGAAATAAAGGAAAAAGATGGCAATGGGAAATGGGTAGACATTGCAGGAATGATTTGTCCGGCAATGCCTTTAAATAGATTGTTAGATCAAATCGAGACGAACAAAGAGATGACACTTGAATCCATCCATGAAGCTTTTGTCACAATCCACCATAATTATTATCATTACGAATGGACATGGGCATTTAATATGTTGTCCCGTTGGACAGGAATAAAACCCGATCAGTTCACACCAAAAGAAGTCGTTGATGTAGTGAATAAATGGCTTATAGCTGTTTTGAACATCGACAAATGGCTTTATGAGGATGCGAAGAAAGAATTTGCCTTAAGTAAGAAAATCGGCTTTGGTGCTGATGGTGATGATGACGACAAAGAAAAAGATTTTGAGAATGTGCGCGGCTCAATGCAAACCAACGAGTCGGTTCTGGCCATTAAACGTCACATGCAAGAAAAAGAGATTCTTGGAACAAAAATTCTTGAAAGACTACGTGCAGCAAACCCAGAACTTAAATAGATGTCTTTGTAATTTTTAGCTACGGAAGTTTGTGAAAAATAAATGAAGTCATCTTGACTTTCAGACTTATTCACATGAAATCGGGTTATTTGTTGAGTTTTATTTATTGACCTCCTCCTAACCTCCTCCAAAGGGAGAAGAATATGACTTTATCTTCGGGAGTTGGGGGCCAGTTGATAAAAAAGTCAAGACAAGTTCAATAAATTCTCCCTTAAGTCTCTCATAAGAAAACACCCGTCTTTTGTGGTTTTTCGCAACCCGCAATGAGTTTCTTCCTGTTGTGTTCTTACCTATAACATATTAAAATGAGTATCCGATTTATTGCCTATCTGGTTTTACAAAGGCTGACTAATGAGTGACCTCGTCCGATGAGTCGCAAAACAAGAGAAGCGGGCGGAGTCTTGACCTTTTTTGGTTACTTTTTGGTGTCAAGACAAAAAAGCAACTGGAGTTTGGGGTGAAACCCCAACTGTAAATGTTGGTTAGGTAATAAAAACAGATAATCAACATATTAGATATAAAAAGCCCATTATACTTTGTGCAATAGAAGTAATTTTTTGTGGCATCAATTCTACAAATTGAAATCTTTCATGCAATGAAAGTTTCAAGAAAACATATCTTTTACCCCGTTTGTTTTAATCTGATACATAAACTTTGAAAGGCAATTGTCATTTTGACAATACATTTCCATGTTTTATGCCATTATGGCACTTTAAATCAATTTAAACGTGTGGCAAAGAATTTGCTGCACATAAGTAAAACTACAAAATCACAGATACGATTATGAATTTCAATAACTTCACTATTAAATCACAAGAAGCGGTACAGGCAGCAATTGATTTAGCACAAAGCAAAAACCAACAATCGATCGAAACTCCTCACTTACTGAAAGCCATTTTGAAAATAGGTGCTGATGTAACCAACTTTTTGTTTGGTAAAACGGGCGTCAACACAGCCATTATCGCTGCCACTGTCGATCAGATGGTGGAATCAATGCCTAAAGTAACCGGGGGAGAGCCTTATCTTAGCCGCGAGACGAATAGTGTGTTACAAAAAGCCATTGACTACTCCAATAAAGAAGGCGATCAATACGTTTCGCTCGAGTTTATCTTATTGGCCATGCTGACCGAAAAAAGTCAGGTAGCAACCTTGCTTAAAGATGCAGGAGTGACTGAAACAAGTATGCGTGCAGCCATTGCTGAATTGCGTAAAGGAAACAAAGCAACTGATCCATCAGCCGAAGAGACTTACAATGCATTAAACAAGTATGCTATTAACCTGAACGATCGCGCACGATCAGGGAAACTTGATCCGGTAATTGGCCGCGATGAAGAGATTCGACGCGTATTGCAAATTTTAAGTCGTCGTACAAAAAACAACCCGATTTTAATCGGTGAACCCGGGACAGGAAAAACAGCTATTGCCGAAGGATTAGCACACCGTATTGTGCGGGGCGACGTGCCTGAAAACCTGAAATCGAAACAACTGTTTTCACTTGATATGGGAGCCTTGATTGCCGGAGCAAAATATAAAGGAGAATTTGAAGAACGATTGAAATCGGTTATCAACGAAGTCATTCAGTCTAATGGCGAAATTATCCTCTTTATTGACGAAATACACACCCTGGTAGGTGCCGGGAAAAGTGAAGGGGCCATGGATGCGGCAAACATTCTGAAACCGGCTTTAGCAAGGGGTGAATTACGTGCAATTGGCGCAACAACGTTGAACGAATATCAAAAATATTTTGAAAAGGATAAAGCACTGGAACGTCGTTTCCAAGTTGTTATGGTAAACGAACCGGATGAAGCGGACTCTATTTCCATATTACGGGGATTGAAAGAACGCTACGAAAACCACCACAAGGTTCGTATCAAAGACGATGCCATTATTGCCGCTGTCGAGTTATCGAGTCGATACATTACCGACCGTTTTTTACCTGACAAGGCCATTGACTTGATGGATGAAGCAGCAGCTCGACTACGGTTGCAAGTGGACTCTGTACCAGAAGAATTGGATGAAATATCACGTAAAATTAAACAGTTGGAAATTGAACGTGAAGCCATCAAGCGCGAAAATGACACTTTCAAGTTGGAACAATTAGGGCGTGAAATTGCTGATCTAAAAGAACAAGAGAGTGAAAGCAAAGCAAAATGGTTGTCAGAGAAAGAGGTTATGAATCAAATTCAACAATCCAAAGTTGAAATAGAAAACCTGAAATTCGAAGCTGACAAGGCCGAACGCGAAGGCGACTATGGAAAAGTTGCCGAGATTCGTTATGGAAAACTCAAAGGGCTGGAGAGTGCAATTGAAGCCGATAAGGTAAATTTGCATAAATTGCAGGCGGATTCTCCCATGATCAAGGAAGAGGTGGATGCTGAAGACATTGCTGATGTGGTTTCAAAATGGACAGGTATACCCATGAGCAAGATGTTGCAGACTGAGAAAGACAAATTATTGCATCTTGAAGATGAACTTCACAAACGGGTAATCGGTCAGGATGAAGCTATTAAAGTAGTAGCCGATGCAGTGCGCCGAAGTCGTGCCGGATTGAGTGATCCGAAAAGGCCGATTGGTTCTTTCATCTTTATGGGAACAACCGGTGTTGGAAAAACAGAGTTAGCTAAAGCATTAGCAGAATTCTTGTTCGATGATGAAAATATGATGTCCCGTATCGATATGTCGGAATACCAGGAAAAGTTCTCGGTGACACGGCTTATCGGATCGCCTCCCGGTTATGTAGGTTATGATGAAGGCGGTCAATTGACCGAAGCCATTCGTCGAAAACCATACTCTGTAGTGTTATTCGATGAAATTGAAAAGGCGCACCCTGACGTATTCAATATCTTATTACAGGTGCTTGATGATGGACGATTGACGGACAACAAAGGACGTACGGTGAATTTCAAAAACACGATCATCATCATGACTTCAAACCTGGGCTCCAACCTGATTCGCGAGAACTTCTCTAAAATCAATACTAACAACCGCGAAGAGGTGATTGAACGAACAAAAGGAGAAATATTCGAATTATTGAAGCAAACCATTCGTCCCGAGTTTTTGAACCGAATTGATGAGTTGGTGATGTTTGCTCCTCTCAATGAAGCGGAAATCAAGCAGATTGTTGGGCTACAAGTAAACCAAATACAACAACAATTGAAAGTAAACGGTGTTGAACTCGAAGTAACTGATGCTGCGCTGTCAGAAATTGCTAAGGAAGGTTTCGATCCTCAGTTCGGTGCACGACCTGTAAAACGAGTGATTCAACGTAATGTATTGAACGAATTAAGTAAGCGTTTGATTGCTCAAACAATAGACCGTTCAAAACCTATTGTGGTTGATGCAAAAAAAGGAGTATTAATCTTTGACAATTGATCAATTTCTCTATATCTCCAGAGGCAGTTTAGGCGAATACCTGACTGCCTCTTTTATTTTCTGACAAGTTAACTTCTCTGATCAAAATGTTCTCTGCAACTTGATCCTGAATTTTTATATCTAAAGGGGAATGTTTCCCAATTAAGCAAGAGCGTTTTCCTTCTTAGAAATGGAAGTGATATTACACAAAAAGGGGATTGAATGATTGTTCAATCCCCTTTTTGTGTAATATGATTCACGAAACAAATACTCAATAAGACGCTTCGATATTCCACACAAATGCGCGAATACCTATCTCATGATTGATATCATCAATTTTCTTTACAGTGTCAAACAATGGCTGTACCTTGTCGTCAGGCACCACTGCCAATACCGCTGAGTTCATTTCCGGCCACGTATGCGTGCCAAAACGCGGTTCGCCATCCACCGATCCTTGCCCTTGCACTTCTGCCCACCAACTATATCCCCGAATGGATAAGCGATCGAGCATATACTTTATCCTTTCGGTGTCTGCCTGATTAAATACTATATAAACTGCTTTCATGCTAATTCGTTTGATTTTTTACACTTATAATACATGGAATTCGTCCCGATATTCGGTATTCATTTCATGTGAGCATATTTTATTTTCCGTAACTTCTTAACTTTCCCTGTTGTTTTTATTTCCCAATATTGAACTTACTAATCCATAAAATGGAATTGTTTCCTTACAAGCCCTTCTTTATCACGCTCACCACGGCGAGATAAGATGGCATACATCACAGGAACAATCACTAAAGTTACAATCGTTGAAAAAATCAAACCGCCAATCACGGTAATTCCCATCGGAGTCCATGTTTCGGCACCATCACCGACACTCAATGCCATAGGCATCATACCAAGAAATGTTGCTGAAGCAGTCATCAACACAGGACGTAAACGCGAGCGGCCACCTTTGGTAATGGCTTCATTCAATGGAAGACCTCTATCGCGCAACAGATTGATAAAATCGACCATTACAATCCCGTTTTTTACCACAATTCCAACTAACAATACCGATCCTAAAGCCGCTATCATACCTAATTGCGTACCGGTAATCAATAATGCCAGAATAACACCTGTGAAAGCAAACGGGATGGAGAACATGATGGCAAAGGGTTTTGAAAAAGACTCAAACTGAGATGCCATAACTATAAACACCAACAAAATCACCAGAACAAGCAACAAACCTAAATCCTTGAAAGAGTCTTGTTGATCCTTATAAACACCGGCTAATACGATTTGCACATCGGATGGCACATCAAGTTTGGCAATTTTGCCTTTGATTTCATTCGCCAGCGTGCTTAATGACACATCCACCGGAGTGATGGAAACAGTAACAATACGTTGTTTTTGTTTATGGTCTATATTTGGTGGTGCCCAATATTCTTTTACTGTACCTAATTCTTTCAATTTGACATTATTCCCTTGTGGAGTAGGAATGGATAATTCTTGCAATGCAGTAATCGAATTGCGCTCATCTTCATTAAGGCGCACAATGATATTATACTCATCACCATCTTCGTGAAATTTACTGGATGTTAACCCATTCACACAATCGTGAATGACAGCCGAAACGCCGGCATTGGTCAATTCATACAATGCTAACTTTTGACGATCAAGCGAAACTTCCAACTCGGGCTTATCATCTTTACGACTGATTTGAACATCACGTACACCCTGCAATCCTATTACCGATTGTTTGACTTGCTGAGCCAATTTGTTGGTAGTATCAAAATCATATCCATAAATCTCAATATCAAACGTAGTAGAAGAACCAAAGGAGATACCACCAGAAGAGACTTGATAATTCACCACTTCAGGAAGTTTTGCGATTTCAGGACGAATGGCATCTGCAATTTGAACATCTGATCGTTTCCGCTGCTCAATAGCTTTCAATCGAATGGTCATATTAATCATATTACTGCCCGATGAGCCACTAAAAATAGCCGAAATTCCACCTTGATCATTTGCTCCTGCCGAAGTAGTTACCAACTCCATTTCGGGCACTTTGGTTGCAAGTATTTGTTCTATCTTACGTGCCGTTTTTGAAGTCTCTTCCACCCGGGTACCCGGAGCAAGTTCCGCTTTAATTGCCAATCGACTCTGATCTGAATTAGGCAAAAACTCAGTTCCTACAAAACGTGCCAAATATAACGAAATGCTGAAGATTACAAATGCAGAACCTAACACCCACATTTTATGACCTAAAGCCCAATGGAGTTTTCGTTCATACCAATGATCTAACTGACTGAGCCACTTCCCAACCGTATTATCATAACTGAGTCGCTTTGACGACTTCTGCTGATTCGTGCGCAAACGCAACAACCGCGATGCCAACATCGGAGTTATAGTGATCGCAGCTAACGTAGAAGTTACTACTGTGATGGAAACAATCCATCCTAATTGATTAAACATTACTCCTGTGATCCCGGACACAAAGGTTAACGGCATAAACACCGCCACCACCACCATTGTTGTTACAATTACCGCCAACCACACTTCATTGGTGGCATAAATTGCGGCTTCCCGAGGACTACTTCCCCGTTCAATATGTTTTGTAATATTCTCCAACACCACAATGGCATCATCCACGACCATCCCGATAGCAATGGAGAGCGACGACAAAGAAATAATATTCAACGAATTTCCGGTCAAAGCCAGATAAATCAATGCCGTAATCAACGAAATAGGAATTGTCAATACAATGATAAACGTTGCCCGCCAGCGTCCCAAGAAAAAGAATACAACACCTGCAACAAAAATCAAGGCAAAAAGCAGCGCATCCGACAAGTTAGTGACAGATCCTTTAATAAACGAAGAAGAATCGAAAACCTCTTTCACTTCAACATCCGGAGGTAGGGTCTTTTCTATTTGAGTCATCATGGTTTTCACATCACGAGCCACAGATACTGTATTAGCACCCGATTGCTTCATCACCATGAGTTGAATTCCATTCTTCCCGTTTTCTTTTGTCTCCATAGTAGCATCTTCCAACGTATCACGTACAGACGCAAGGTCTCGCACCAAAATTTGGGTACCATTGACGCTTGCAACCACAACGTTACGTATCTGATCACTTTCCTGAAACTCACCTTGTATGCGTAATTGATAGTCTGAGCTTCCCATCTTAATGTCGCCGGAAGGTGTATTAAGATTTCTCGCAGAAATGGCATTCCCAATCTGCTCCAGACTTAAGTGATAACTCTCCAGTCGATTTTTATCAACGTCAATATAAATTGTACGTTGAGGTTCTCCCAACATCGAAGCTGATCCAATTCCATCAATCCGATTCAAAGGATTGATGATTTTTTCATTGATTAATTTTGATAAGCCGGGATAACTATCTTTAGCTGTAATGGAATACATGATAATGGGCATCATGCTGGTGCTGAATTTAACCACAGCAGGACGTTGTACTCCATCCGGGAAATTAGTATATACCTGATCTATCGAAGTCCGAATATCATTCATCGATTCATCCAGGTTTGTTCCCCATTCAAACTGTAACGTAATAATGGATAGATTATCTTCTGATGTTGAAGTCAATTCTTTTAATCCCTGAATTCCATTCAGGGCATCTTCAAGTGGCTTTGTAATATTTGTTTCAATATCCGACGCATTTGCTCCGGTGTAAGTGGTGACCACCGAAATCATGGGCAAATCCATCTTCGGATAAAAATCGATAGGCAAACGGGTAAGCGAATAAAGTCCAAACACAATGATGCCGACAAAAATCATCATTGTCGTGATCGGATTGTTTACCGCTGATTTATATATACTCATAATTACTTCATTTCAAAGTTTAAATTCCATTATGTGAAGGAGTGTGTTTATTGTACTACGGTGATTAAATCTCCACCGATCAATCGATTTTGACCAACAACAATTAAATGATCTCCTTCCGCAATTTTATCGGAAATAATCTCTGTTTTATCATTAAACCGTTCTCCTAATTTTACTATCACGCGTTCTGATTTTCCATTCTTTTCTAAAAATACATAACGCTCATCTGAACCTTGCATTTTCAACACTGCTTGGTATGGCACTACCAATGCATTGACCTTTCCAAAATCAATCGTCGCACGACAAAACATACCCGGACGCAACATTTCAGAAGCATTAGGCACCTCAATCTCCACTTTTACCGAAAGCGTCGATTCATCAATGGTAGGATAAATACGAACTACATGAGCTTGGAGTACCTTATTAGGAAACACATCAGAGGTTACAGTGACTTGCATCCCAGATTTAATTTGAGGTAAATAGGATTCAGGAATATCCACAATAGCTTTGAGTGGATTCATTTCCACTAATGTAACAATGGCTGCTTTCCCTGTCTGAGAAACCGAAGAACCTGAGTACATCTCTTGATTTTCAAAGTTTTTTGCCGAAACTACTCCATTAATAGGAGACCTTAGATTTACATTTTTCTCCATGTATGCTAAGTTCGTTTTGTTCAGATCATATTGGGATTTCGTTTGATCAAAGGATTGTTGTGTGATGGTACCTGATTGTCGAAGTGCTTCTACTCTCCTCATATCCGATTGCAAATTTTCAAATTGAATTCTTGCCGTAATCAATTGTGTAGGATCCATTTGTACCACTAATTGACCTTTCTTGATATGATCTCCGATTTTGACCAAGATATGATCAATTTTCCCGGGAGAAGCTGGCACTAAATTCACTTCATTCTTACTTTCTAACGTTGAAGGAAATTCTATGGCCCTACTGATCTCTTGTTTTTCTAAAGTAAGTACACGAACCATCTGCGTGTTCACTTCTTTTTGTTTTGTTGCTTTGGAACATCCTATCATAGAAACAATGATAAACGTACCTAAGGCTGCATGCATTAATTTATTCATATCAAAAGGGTTGATTGCGTTGATTCTAAAATTTATTCAATAATAATTCGACTTGCGTTTGCGCTGTAAGTAGATTATAAATAGCATTTACGTAATTTGTTTCCCCCTGAATCAAATTATTAGATGCATTGGTTATATCAAGACTACTTGCCATACCGTGATCGTGTTTTCGGGTAATGTCGGCAAAAACACGATGTGACACTTCTAAACTTCTTGTTTGTGTCTTCAGATTGTCCATGGCATTTTTCAAATTAAACCGAGCTTGCTGATCTTGAACGTTCAATTGATCTGACAATGCAGCCAGATCATTGGCATTGATTTGTGCTTGTAATTTCGCTTGACTGATTTGCGACAAAGTTCCTCCGCTATTAAATAGTGGCCACGATGCTTGTACCCCAACATAGCTTTTGGGATTTATATCAAACTGAGGTTTAATGTATTTATAAGTGTAGCTATAAAATGCTGAAATCGTTGGTAGCCATGATGCTTTAATCTGTTTCACTTGTTGCTTTGCAATTTCAAGTTGCTTTTCTGACAGCAAAAATGAAGGGTTTCCTTTAACCGAAAATGGTTGCAATAAAAGATCATACATCTGATTGTTAACCATAAATTTAGATATTGAATCCGTTAGTACAATCTGAGCATTGGCATGTACACCTAACTGAATCCGTAACATATTGTATCCCAACTCAACCTGACGTTCATTCGATTTTATCATGTCATCTGTGGAAGCAACCTGCACATCAATTTGATCAGCATCAGTTTGAGTGGCAGCACCTGCTTGCACCATAGCTTTTGTTTTCTCTAAAATTTCTTGCAAGTTATTTTTGGTTTGATAGAGAAGAATACCTAACTTTTCGCCAACCAAAATGGCATAATAAGATGAAGTAACTTGCTGTACCAGGTCTTGTTCAGTTTTCCTTTTATTGGTTGCTACCATCTGCTGATTAAGCTTCGCCAACTTCAAGCCTACAAAGTATCCGGCGTTGAAGACCATCTGGTTAATTTGTGTATCAAACGATCCAGCTTGTCCAAAGTTGATGTTCATCCCATCAAAATTTGCTTTAGCACCCAAGTAATTTTGATACAATCCTGTAATCGTTGCCTGTGGCAATCCTTTTGAAACAGATTCCCATATCTTGCTTTGAGCCTGCTGCAAAGACAATCCTGCACTTATTAATGTCCGATTGTACTTTAATGCATATGAGCGAGCATCTGCCAAAGATATTGAGAGTTTATCCTGTGACCATGCTTGACTTACTGTCAGAACCAACATCACGATTAAAATTATTCTTCTTGTCTTCATAATGATTAATGAATTCCCTTTCAATTTAATTTCTTGTACATAAATCAATTTTTACGATCATTCTTCGTGATAAAGCGGTGGTTCAGACCAATAGAACATGCCACTGGATTTTGAACCTTGACCTCCCTCACCTGATGTGGACTTTAACAGAGGATATTCTTTTTTGTATTTCTCCTGATAATAACGATACCCCTTTTCATTTACTAAAACACGAACATTGCTATCAAGCAAAAATTCAACCGTCGTTGAGACTCCAATCTCTAACTTCCCGATTAACTCCGTAAGAACTTTGCCAAATTGAAATTGCGTGTAAACTGCTAATAGATCAATATCAACATCTGAACGAATAAACCCTTCATCAACACCTTGTTGGATCCATCTTTTAATATTCTCTTTTGTAGTCTGATCTTGCTGTTTCATAGCCCTAGTATGAATCTCGGGATAATATTTCATTAAATCATAGAAGAATGTCATCGAATGTATCGAAGAATCTTGTTTCCAGTGTTTAAAAGCCAACACAAGTTTATCAATTGCATTTAAAGATGGATCGTCCAAAATAGCATTCTTCTTGTTTTTTTTCTGTTTCAATATTTCACACTGCTGCTGTAAAACCATTTCGATTAATTCCTCTTTCTGCCTAAAATAATTATAGAACGTTTTTTTTGAAATATGCACCTCATTGCATACATCATCAATAGTAACACTTCGCAACCCGAATTGCAAAAACAGACGGGATGCTGTGGTAAGAATTTGAGTTTTTACATCATCCATAATAATAAATTTGACGCAAAGGTACTCTGCTTTTTTATCATGCTAATCAGACGAGAGAGTTAAATATTCAAAACACTTACAACAACACTTGTTTATCAAACATATAAAGGAAACTTGAATAACAAGATAGTTTCCAAGTATACTGATAAGTATTAAAAAACTCACAAATCGCACTAAGATCCAACATGCTCATGACGAAATGTGAATATGATGATCAATATTTCTTTATCACATAAACTCGTTCTAACAATGAAGACGGATTAGAACATGGAATATTTTAAAAAAGAAATTTTCATGGTATATTTACAAATTCAGCGATGCTTTGAGAAGCCGATAACCGGGATTACTCATCTTTAGCTGAACGCCATTTCGCAACGTCATGGATTGTTTGCTTTTCCCATAACATTCTATCCGGGAAATGGATGATACATTTACAATGAAAGAACGATGAATTCTGACAAATTGTTTTTGTGGTAAATTTTGTGCAAAATACTTCATCGTCTGCTCTTTAATAAATTTGCCTTTGTCAGTTATTATCAAAACATAATCACCTTCAGACTGAAGATAAAGAATATCGTCTGCCGGAATCACCCGAACAGTTGAGCCAATCTTCACAGCAACACGATCAATAAACGTTGTGATCTCTTTCTGTTCATACGATAAAGATGGTGCTGTAGCAAGTGCGTCTTCGTAATTTTCGCTTCCAATATCCATCTGTTGCAAATAAGAAAATGAAGCTGTTTGTACAACAATGATGAACAAAAGCACTCCAATAAGTCCAAACAAAGGGATTGTAGGCAAGAACAGGAAAAACATTTCGTTTGTCAGTACCCAATAAAGCGAAAGCAGACTCACTCCCAACCATATACCTACTGCAAGTAATCCAAGGGCAAGAAAAACAATTACCTTCAGAATAGAATTGAGGGCCAAAAGATTACCATATTTGATCATGTTCCACAAAAAGGGCACCAGGATTGCAATCCAACCAGCAAAGACACCTCCACTTACCCATAAAATAGTGAAAGGTAAGCGAACTAAAGGGAGCATGACACATGCAAAAATAGCAGAAACAACACCCCAAAGGGTAATGTATAAAGCTATCCTCCAACGAGTGTGAAGATCAAAAGAATCCATGCAGCTCTCAATTACGTAATTCGCCACCTCCAAAAACAATCGACCCGTATATTATAAGCGTTTTCTCTTGAGGAACATGTTCCTGCTCATAGATAAAAATACGCTTATCTTCAAATCCTCCAAAAACATTATCCACTTGTAATTGTATTTTCCAATCAGACGGCACATACACCACGACACTTCCAAATTGTACATTGATCTCAATTTCAACCGTTGAAGTTGCTAATTGTGTTTTCCTAAAATCAATTATTATTTCCCCAAAGGTTACGTTGATATCTCCACCTTTGAATTCAGGATCCAACACAAGAAACTTTTCGTTACCAAAAACCACATTTTTATGAAATCCGCTTTGAGATTGGGTTCTTTCTGTTGAATCTCCATGGTTTGATCTATGCCAATCATTTATATTAGCCGAAAAGTCATAACGCTTTGGGTTGATAAAACGGTGAAGAAGCAATATAATGCCGGCGACAATCAGCATAACCGGCCAATAAATATGCACAAAATCACCACTTACCGAAATGATTTTAGGGAGAAGGAAAAAACAGCCCAAACATAGTAACACAATACCACTCACAAAATGCCTCTTGTATACAGAACCTGCACCCAATACAATCAGTAACATTTCCCAAGATATCAATATAGGTCTGTAATGATCTGGAATCAGGCCAAGATTAAATCCAAGGAAAAGTCCCCCAACTATGATTAAAACGAGCGCCACTGCAGGCCCATTTTGATGATGACGATGACACCGTACATTTAATTTTTCCATAATGCGATAATAAAAAAGTGATATGCAAAGATACAGTCAATTCATTCAGTCAATCAAGTTAATATCGTTTAACCAATATATTTCATCGATAAATACCACAAAAAAAGTGATCAACAGCTATCTTCTGATCTCAAATAATAAGAAAGTAGGATTCATATATAGAATTAATTGTTAAAACAAGAATAATCGAAATGGAAATTTGGACGCAATGTAGAAAGATGTTACCTTTGCATTCTATTTCAAGGTCGGTTGGCCGAGTGGTTAGGCAGAGGTCTGCAAAACCTTCCACGGCGGTTCGAGTCCGCCACTGACCTCAAAGAAAAACGCTAATTACTTTTTATATAAGTAGTTAGCGTTTCCCATTTATGCTATTTGCACAACATTTGCAATAAAGCCTCTTTTTGTTTCAATATTTGGAGTGATAACACTATTCCGGTAAAGGTTTATAATTTATCAATTGAGTTTTCTCATATTATAATGATCTTAATCTGAAATATCCCTTTTTTAGTATTTAAATTTTGTAAAAGTCAAGATGACTTCATTCTCATGCAACGTTTCTCATGTACAACCCATCTATGTTGTATAATCTATTTTAGAAGAACTAATCATCTCATTATTTAAACCCTTTATCCTTATGAAAAAAATCGTATTCATATTTGCAAGTGTAGGAATTCTCATCTTTAGTTCATGTATTCAGACAAACACACAAAATGACATTGCGCCTCAATTGGCTTATTCAGCTAACGTCACCATCAATGGGAAAGTAATTGCCACGCTTGATACGCTTACTGTTGGCGATACGCTCTTACTACCTCTTGCTATTCAAGGATATTACAATATACTGACAAGCTTTAAAGTTAGTAACGATACAACAGTCTCAAAAATCACGTTTCCGGGTATCTCAGGGTTCGGGAGTCTCATCCTTGACAACGATACGACTAATTTGAAAAATGGATATCTTTACCTCAAACCGGCCGGCATATATGCAGGTGGATTATCCGTTCAGTATGTTCCCACAAAACCCAGCAAAACTGCAACGTTGAGTTTTACCTTATCATCCACTTCACAATATTCACCTACTGCAGTGTCATTGTCAGTACCTGCCAAAGCAAAATAAGTAGCTCACGCTCACCTTTTCATCTTCTTGCCGCCACAATCCTTTCAAAAAGAGGGTTTGGCGGCTTTTTATTGCCTTGTGTCATTCGCTTCTCTACCGTATTATCGCCATAACATCGTTATTTGCTAAGTTTTGTAAAAACGAATGCAAATATACATACATAATAAACCAGTTTGTTGGTCATAGTCGAATTTTCTGATATATCCCGCTTTTTTCTTTGCCGAACCATTTGAAGGGAAGTAATTTGTAGAGGCAGAGGTCGACTGTACGCATCATACTACCTTACAAAAAGAGTCATCGTTATCATACGGGTATCGCTATGGGCATAAAAAAAGAGGCTGCGATTTGCAGCCTCTTTTTTTATGGGAAATTAGTTTGTCAAGATTATTTGATGATATTCATAAAATCGGTATCAGTCAAATATTTTGCAAATTCTGCATCTGTTGTTGCTTTAACACCCCATTGCGAGTTTGCAGCAACAGCCTTGCGCATGCTGTCATAAACCAACTGACGATCGTTAGTTCTGGCACCAACGATAGCTAACAAATAAGCTGTTTCACCATCAGGAGTTTTTACATTATTCAAGGTTGCACGAGCAGCACTATAGTCTTTAGTCAAGATTTGTGACAAAGCAGCATTGTTTGTAGGAGCATCTCCAAATGCTGTTTTTGCTTTATCATATTCGCCTTGTTGTAAGTAGATAATACCCAAAGCCTGATTAACATCACTGCCACCTAAGTTGCCCGCATTCCCAAGATATTGTTGTGCCTTTGCAGCATCACCTTGAGTCAAAGCAACAATAGCTACATTGTAATTAACTTGTGGTGAATTTGGATCTATAGCAAGAGCTTTTGCAAACAAACGACCAGCTTCATCGTAATTTCCATTGTTAAAGTTAATTGTTCCCAAGTTGTTATATCCACGCAAATCATTTGGATAAATATCAATTACTTTTTGATAAATAGCTGCTTTCTTTGCAGGATCAGTTGTTAAGGTTGCTGCATACAACAATTCATCAACACTTAGTTGACTTGGATTTTCTTGGGCTAAGTTTGCAATTTGATCATCTGATTTGCCGATTATATCCAATGTTAAAGAAACATTCGAACGACGTAATTGTGGCAATATTTGATCAGCAATATTTTTAAATACAGAAGACAAGTTCTTAATCTCAGCCATGCGTTTGTCAGGATCATTGGAATACATTGAAAGAACGCGTAAGATCACTTCTTTATCTTGAATATTAGAATTTTCCATCAATTTTTGGAAGCCATCCCAATCTTCAGCAGTAAATGTTGCATCCAAATTTACGTTGGCTTTCAATTTCTTCATTTCTTTTTCAAGATAACTCTTTGTATTCTTTTCACGATTCTTGGAAAGAGGTTCGTTTATTTTAACTCCGCCGTCAGGAGATGCAAAAGAGTGAAGACCAAAATCATTAACTTTCAAATTAGCAGAATCTTTAGCTTCCCTAATACGTTTGATCAAATCAACCAATGCATTTTGTTTCAACTCTTTCGGACGAAGATTAGCCTGTTGAATAGCAAATAAGATGTTAGCGTCTTTTTTCTCTTGGATAACGCGTTGGAATTTATCAGCTACAATTGGTGCGTTTAGGTTTTCGCTATTGACAGCAACTAATGTTGACGTAGCAATTACACCATCTGCCACTTTTACTGAAGGAATCTCGTATGTTTTCTTTACGCGTGTAGCGGAAAACTCAAGCAGTAATTCACTTTTTGCCATGTCAGGTTTGTAGTCAAACGCTACTTGTTGAGTAAAAGCACCTCCCAATTTGTAAGAAACTTGTTGATTATTTCCTTGTACCTTTTCTCCTTGATAGGTAACAGGAGTTCCTCTGTATTCAGCACCTGTAGAAGTTTTTAACACTGGCGTTACAACGACAACGGTCTTTTTGTCAAAATAGTTGGGAGGAAACTTCCCTGTAACGGTTGCAACCACTTTTCCACCGTTTGCTTCCAAAGGGTTGGGATTAGTGCTAAAATAGCTTGGATCAAGAGCCCCCATCGGCTTCGGCGCACAAGACGAAAAGACGAATGCGAGAATAGCCGCAGTAATAAAATAAAGTCCTTTTTTCATAACGATAATGATTGGATTAAGTGAATAACTTTTGCCATAAATTTTGGAGCAAATATAAGCAGAAACAATTAACAAAAAAAGTGTTTTAGGATATCGCATTTTTGTCGTAATTTGGCTTCATCAAAATCAAAACATGCATAACATTGATTGTCAGCGATTAATTTAGGGTTCCACACACAAAAAGCGACAGCTTTACAACAACAAACAATACATTTTTGTGACTTTTTAACGGCTAATTTTCGTATTTTGAGTTTAATTGCACATTATGACTGCACATGATCCCCTTCTTGGGGTTCGCAAAGGGTATGTTTTAGCTCAACTTCTTGTAAGTTACGTATTTTCTTCCTTGTTGAAACAACCTTTTACGCCTCATTATCCATTTTCTGTTTCCATTGAACCAATTAATCTTTGCAACTTACATTGCCCTGAATGTCCAACCGGAAATGGGTCGCTCATACGTACAAATACGTTAATAAAATGGGATTTATATCAAAAAATTATTGATGAATTAGCTCCAACATTAATTAATCTCATTCTTTATTTTCAAGGAGAGCCATTGCTTCATCCGCAATTTCCGGAGATGGTACGCTTTGCACATCTAAAAAAAATCCACACCATGACATCTACCAACGGACAATTGATAACAGATGATATGGCTCGCGATCTTGTATCTTCAGGGTTAGACCATATTGTTGTTTCGATGGATGGCGTCACACAGGAAGTTTATGAACAATACCGGCGTGGAGGCTCACTTCAAAAGGTGATTAAGACCATTGTGGCTCTTGCAACAGCGAAAAAAGAACTAAAAAGCAATACCCCGCAAATCGAAGCTCAATTTATTGTCATGCAGCATAATGAAGAACAGATAACTGCTTTTCTAAAAATGGCAAAAGAGATTGGTGCAGATTCAGTACACTTAAAAACAGCACAGATTGATTGGTCAAACATTGATAAGCTCGTGCCAAAACAATCTAAATTCTCCCGTTACCACAAAAACAAGCAAGGAGCATGGGAAATGAAACGTCGGTTGAAAAAGAGGTGTTGGAGGCAATGGAGCAGCGCGGTAATTGCATCCAATGGGGATGTGCTCCCCTGTTGTTTCGATAAAAACGGAGAACATGCGTTCGGTAATCTTAATCAGGAATCATTTTATAATATATGGCATGGCGAAAAAGCAACGGAATTTCGACGCACGATTCTTCACGATCGAAAACAAGTTGAAATGTGCCGTAACTGTACATCTTAAATCACCATATATTTGTCATTATAAAAATAGTCAAAAGCAATGAGAGTAGTTGTTCAACGTGTACGCAAAGCTTCAGTGACAATTGAGGGATCCATAACCGCTGCCATCCACCAGGGATTAGTGATACTGGTTGGAATCGAAGACACTGACACAAAAGACGATATTGATTGGTTAGCCAGGAAAATAGTGAACCTGCGCATTTTCGATGACCCTAATGGCGTGATGAATCTATCGGTCAAAGAAATAACAGGGGATATCATGATCGTCAGCCAATTTACCCTGATGGCATCAACATGCAAGGGAAACAAACCCTCGTATATCCGGGCATCAAAACATGCTTTTGCCATTCCGATGTACAACATGTTTTGCGAAGTGGTGGCTCTGCAACTTGGAAAGCCGGTTCAGACAGGCACTTTCGCAGCCGACATGCAAGTGGCTTTGATAAATGACGGACCTGTAACAATCGTTATCGATACAAAGCTAAAAGAATAAGATACCTGCATAATAAATGCCGGATAATGTTCAACTCACCATAAATTGGCAAGTTGAACATTCTTTTGTACTTTTGCATCGTGCCTTGTGCCTTTAATGTAAACAATAAAATATTCTCGCATGAAACAGCAACCTCTCAAACAGTGGATTAAGTTCTCCATTGCTGCCATAATCTGTCTATTGTTCATGATTTGGATCGGTAGCTTATGGATACTGCTTTTACTACCGTTTATCTTTGATATTTATATCACGAAGCTCATCCAATGGACTTGGTGGAAAACAAGTAAAAACAATTCCGTCCGTCGTGTTATGGAATGGGTTGATGCCATTATTTTTGCTCTTGTGGCTGTATATATCATCAATTTGTTCTTCTTCCAAAATTACCAGATACCAACTTCTTCGTTAGAGAAAACTCTTTTGGTCGGCGATTTCTTATTTGTGTCTAAAGTGGCTTATGGGCCTCGCTTACCTAATACACCCATTGCTTTCCCGTTAGTTCAAAACACATTGCCGATGCTCAATTGTAAATCATACCTTGAAACTCCCGAATGGGGATATCACCGTTTGAATGGCTTTGGACACATCAAGCACAAAGACATTGTTGTTTTTAATTTCCCCGCAGGTGATACGATTGCTTTAAAAAAACAAAATCCCGACTATTATACAAGCTGCTACAATGATGGATACTCTTTTTTAAGATCACAAGAACCAAACATACAACCAACCATCGATCAATGCTACCGATATGGGCGTGAGATTGTACGTGAAAATGTTCAGGAATATGGCCCTATTCTCTATCGCCCTGTTGACCGTCGCGAAAACTATGTAAAGCGTTGTGTCGGGTTACCAGGTGATACTTTGCAAATTATAAAAAATCAGGTTTATATTGATAAAAAGCCATTGTATGATGAACTGGGTGTACAATACAACTACATGGTACAAACCAACGGATCACCCATAACAAGCGACATTTTCAATTCACTTAATGTCAGTAAAGATGATCGGCAACTCCTCACTCAAGACCCCGGGAACGATTTCATATTATCCCCAATGGGATTTCAGCGTGATGCAACCGGTCATTTTCTTCCTGTCTATGATGTGCCTTTAACACGCGACGCCGTTGCAAAACTAAAAAAGCTTCCTTTTGTAACCTCCATTAAAGTGGAACCCGACTGGATGGGTGGCGATGTATTTCCTTTGGGATTCGGGAAAAAATGGACCCGTAGCAATTTCGGCCCGATCTGGATTCCGAAAAAAGGAGCAACCATTGCCATCAACACCTCCAATCTGCCGATTTACCGACGTATTATCGAAGCATATGAGAATAATAAACTTTCTGTTGAGAATGGGGTAATTTACATCAACAACAAACCCACTTCGACATATACATTTAAGATGGATTATTACTGGATGATGGGTGATAACCGCGACAATTCTGCCGACTCGCGTTATTGGGGTTTTGTACCCGAAGATCACATAGTTGGGCAGCCATTGTTTGTTTGGTTGTCTTTGGACAAAGACAAAAGTTTCCCGGGAAATATTCGTCTGAACCGATTCTTCCGGTCAGCAACTAATTAATTCGGAAAAAATAACGGAGAATGGTATTGATCAGGATGATCATTGCTGCTGTAAAACTACCAAAGCCCCGAAGCTGGAATGTCCAACTTCGGGGCTTTGGTTTTATAAAGGAGAAATACCTCTCAAATCGCTTTGCAGTGATCACGCAACCACTCGTTTTCTGCAGAAGACAAGCGAGGGCTTAGTCGCTCGTATACTACCTTGTGATAATCGTTGAGCCATGATTTTTCATCGGCTGTCAACAATGAGAAGTCAATCGCCTTCACATCGATGGGACAAAGAGTGAGTGTCTCAAACTGATAAAACGTACCAAAATCAGTTGATTCGCTTTCCACAACGGTAACCAAGTTTTCTGTACGAATGCCATATTCTCCTGCTCTATAAAGCCCCGGTTCATTGGAAATCACCATGCCTGGCACCAACGTCGTGGAATTTTCATCCATTCTGATCGATTGCGGACCTTCATGAACGGACAAAAAATGCCCTACTCCATGCCCTGTACCATGCCCATAATTCATACCGCGATCCCACAATGCCTTGCGCGCCAAAATGTCTAACTGCGAACCGCGGGTGTCAATGGGAAATTTAGCCTTTGCCAGGGCAATATGCCCTTTCAGGACTAAGGTAAAATCTTGTTTCTGTTTTTCCGACAATGCCCCTAACGAAACAGTACGCGTAATATCGGTTGTCCCGTCAAGATATTGAGCACCGGAGTCAAGCAGCAAAAAGCTTTCAGGCTGTAACATCGCATTGCTTTCAGGCGAAGCAGAATAATGAACGATAGCCCCATGTTCTTTATATCCTGCAATCGTACCAAAACTTTCGTCTTTGAAAAGAGGCTGCTCGGCACGAAACTCGCGCAACCTTTTATCAATAGATAATTCCGAAAGCTTCCCGGAATAAATTTCTTTCTCAAGCCACATAAAGAAACGGGTCAAAGCCACGCCATCTTTCTTCATAGCTTCACGTGTACCGTTCAACTCAACCTCGTTTTTGATGCTTTTCAAATAAAACACCGGCGACTGTGCTGCGACTACCTGGCAATGCGCAGGTATCTCCTGGAAAAGTGCAAAATTGGTTTTTGCCTTGTCCAACAAAATCTTTTCACCCACATGCAGATGATTCACATATTCAAAAACGGCATTGTAAGGTTGCACCGAAACACCTTCTTCACTTAACATGTCGGCCACTTGTAATGATACTTTTTGTGGATTCACGAAAAGTGTTGCCGTTTTCGAATCAATCGAGGCATAGGCAATGGCAACAGGAACATACGCCACATCATTCCCGCGAATATTGAACAACCAGGCAATTTCATCCAATGCTGTCACCAAATAACGATTCGCTTTCTTATGCTGCATCTCTTTGCGAATGGCTGCAATCTTATCTTGTGTTGACTGACCCGAAAACTCCATCGGGTAAATAGTGATCGGATCCGCTGGCAATGCAGGACGATCTTTCCATAATTTACCAATAAAGTCATACTCTGCGCTAAGCACCAATCCGTTATTTGCTAATTCGTTCCGTAAACTCTCAACCATTGAGACCGAGAATAACAAGGGATTGATGGATACATTGCTTTGAGGAGAAAGCACTTGTGCCAGCCATGCTGTCATAGTTGGTGTGGAAGAAATGCCATCTTTGAAGAGCGCAATACCAGAGTCCGCCAATTGCTGCTCAGCTTGCAAAAAGTAGCGGGAATCAGTCCACAATCCGGCCTGATCAAGTGTAATGACAACCGTTCCGGCTGAACCTGTGAAGCCGGAAATCCAAACCCTTTCCTTCCAATAATCAGCTACATATTCACTTGCATGAGGGTCTGTACTTGGAACAATCGTGGCAGCAATCCCTTTTTCACGCATCATTTGGCGTAATGCCGTTAGACGAACAACGATTTCACTCATAATTATTTTGTTTGGTAGGTTATTTTAAAAAGCAAATATACGTCATTTTTTGGAGCCTCTCGTTTTTCAAAACAATCTTTATCATTGATACCAGGATCTATGCTCCTTCGCCTTTCCTTCGTTGCCGGTTATAAGATAATACGTATATAATACATATATAATACCTACTTATATAGATAGGTTTTATATAGGTTTTATATACGTATAAGGTATGTATTAATTATATCTATACATAGAATCAATTACGGCTGAAAGGCGAAGAAACTTTGAAGGAACAAAAGCAAGCATTATGGCATCCATTTTTTTAACCTTAAAAACAACAAGTAGCATGTTTGCTTCATTAAGTGCTATTTATGAATGTTGAAAAAGAATTACTACTTTTGGAGTATTATTTTTAAGTTCCATGCATATCCCTTGTACTGGTTATTTATTATCATGTCGAAATCTCGTGAAATAACACTATTTTTGTCACCGGACCGCAACGTCTGAGCTTCAACATAGAGCAACACAACAATGTCACACTTCAACACAGTTTCCTGGTGGTTAATGGTGGCCTTCTACTTTTTTACTGTGATACCCACCATCTTAGTAATTTTATTGGAAAACCGCAATCCTGTAAAATCACTTTCCTGGATATTGATACTGCTCTTCCTTCCGCTGATCGGGTTTATTTTATACCTTTATTTCGGACAAGATTATCGCAGGCAAAAGATTGTTTCAAAGAAAAGTATTCGGCAATTGGGTGAAATACCAAAGATCAAGGCAGAAGAAGCCGATCTCGAAAATAAGACATTGCCAACACATCATCAGTTATTGATCCGCCTGCTGCAACGCAATAGCGATGCTTTCCCCTTTCATGGCAATCAACTTACAGCCTATGGCAACGAAAAAGAGACATTCCGTGTCTTGTTTAGTACCATTGCCGATGCTCAAAAAGAGATTTATGCCGAGTTCTATATCATCGAAAACGATATTGTTGGTAAGCAGTTTCTCAACCTTTTAATGCAAAAAGCACTTGAAGGAGTCAAAGTCAGGCTTATATTCGACTTTGTCGGCAGTTTTCACTTCAAAAACTCTTTGCAGCGAACTCTGCGCAAGGCCGGTGTTGAAATTTATCCTTTTTTGCCGGTACACCTCAAAGTAACATTACGCAAAAACCGTATCAACTATCGCAATCACCGGAAAATCATTATTATCGATGGTGAAGTTGGTTTTACGGGAGGCATCAACATGGCCGATCGTTACATGATAGGAAATAAATTAGGACGCTGGCGCGACACCTTCCTGAAAATAGACGGACCCGCAGTATATGGGCTTCTCAATGCGTTCCTCATCGATTGGTATTTTGTAAGTCGCGAATTGCTCAACCTCGAAACCCTTTATAGCAACGTTACTTTACATAAGAATGAGAATGTGGTACAAATCGTCACCAGTGGTCCGGACTCCGATTGGGAAAGCATTATGCAAGGCATTGTGATTGCCATCAGTACCGCCACTAAATACGTCTATGTGCAAACACCTTATTTTATGCCGACGGATGTGGTGATGTCGGCGCTTCAAACTGCAGCTATGAGTGGCGTGGATGTGCGGGTGATGTTGCCTGAGCGCACCGACACGTTTATGACCCAGTCAAGCAGCTATTCGTACATCACCCAATCACTGCAAGCCGGCGTAAAGATATTTCTCTATCAAAATGCTTTTCTACACAGCAAGACAATCGTTATAGACGACAGCCTCGCCACGGTCGGTTCAGCTAACATGGATTTCCGAAGCTATGAACAAAACTTTGAACTCAACGCATTTATCTTTGAGAAAGAGACTGCCATAATACTTCGAAAGCTCTTCGTAGAAGATGAACTGCAATGCACCGAAACCACTCTGGAAAAGTGGGAACAACGACCATTATCCACCCGTATCAAAGAATCTGTAGCACGCTTGTTTAGCCCGTTGATGTAAAAGATCAATTCCCTTTTCGAAGTAAAATGGAGCAAATCTTTAATTGCAAAAAGGACAACCTGCAACGAAAACAGCTAACTTTGCATGCTTTGAGAATTGGAGATAGCTGAAGGGTTATATGCAATCCTGCAGACGTACAATTATATCACTATACATTTATGAAAGTCCTTTTTATCGGTGGAACGGGAAACATCAGCACTTCGGTATCGAAAACAGCATTAGACAAAGAAATTGAGCTTTTTCACCTTAACCGTGGATCCGACTTTGCCGGAGTTACTTCATTGCATGCTGATATCAATGATTTAAATGCCGTTGAAATGGCGTTGAGACATCATACCTGGGACTGCGTGGTCGATTGGATCGCCTTTACCCCTGAAGAAGTAGAACGCGATTACCAACTGTTTCGGGGAAAAACCAAACAATACATCTTTATCAGCTCTGCATCGGCCTATCAAAAACCGTTGCTTATGCCCGTAATCACGGAATCAACGCCATTAAAAAACCCTTTCTGGGACTACTCACGCAACAAAATTGCCTGTGAAGATCTACTGATCAGGCATTATCGCGAAGATGATTTCCCGATCACCATCGTGCGCCCGTCACATACCTACCGTAATATCCTGCCTGCCACATTAGGTGGGTCACGTGAATATACCATTCTCGACCGTATCCGTAAAGGATTACCTATCGTGGTACATGGGGACGGTACTTCATTATGGACATTAACCCATGCAGATGATTTTGCCAAGGCATTCACAGGTCTTATTGGAAACGGGTATGCCATCGGCGAAGCCTTTCATATCACATCCGACGAAGCACTGAGCTGGAACCGTATTCATGAACTTCTGGCAGAAGCTGTCGGTTGTAAAGCCAATATTGTTCACTGCACCTCCGATCTCATCGCTGACATTGCCGATACAGAAGGCTTTACTGATCTCAGAGGTTCTTTATTGGGAGATAAAGCATATCCTGCCGTTTTCGACAACACCAAGATAAAACGATTCGTCTCTTCGTTCCGTGCCGTAATACCGTTTGCCGAAGGAATCCGATGCGCTGTGCAATGGTTCGAAGCCGACCCGAAACGTATGGTGATAAACGAAAAGACCAATCGACTGATTAACCGTCTGATTGAAATTCAACAACACAAGCATTAAACACAATCGCACTTTATGCATTATTGTCAATTAATACATTCAATGAAAAAAGGTATGAAAACAACGATTATTCTGATGGTAAACCTGTTGCTTTTTTCTTCTTTGGCAATAGGACAACAAAAAGTCAACGTTACAACAAAAGGAGCAAAGGCAACGCGTATCGAACAAGCTATTGCCGCTCGTGATATTCACATCATGATCAACCAGGCCATGCCGCTCAACCATCCGACCATTCAACTTACCTCCGATTATTGGTTACGTCTGAAACACGATTCCGCTTTCGTTTACTTACCATACTATGGGCGTGCTTATTCTGTTCCTTACAATGGCGGAGGCGGTTTTGATTTTGCAAAGCAACGAATCAATGACACGATTAATGTCAAAAAGGATGGAGAATCCACGTGGCAGTTCTCCGTACGAACCGATGACGACAATTACCAATTTATCGTCTGGATTTCATCCGACGGATATGCCAATATAACCGTAAATTGCAACAATCGACAATCTATAAGCTATTATGGTGAGTGCGTCTTGCCTGAGATGACTTCGACCAAATAAAATCATATACAAATTTCACATGGTTCATCAACACTATTATTTCATTGGCATCGGGGGGATTGGCATGAGTTCCCTGGCACGTTATTTTAACTCAAAAGGATATCAGGTTTCCGGATACGACCGCGTTTCAACACCGTTGACACAACAATTAGAAAGCGAAGGAATTGCAATCCACTATCAAGATGATGTCAGAGCAATTCCCGCGCTCTTTAAGGACAATGCCTCAACATTGGTTGTCTATACTCCGGCCATTCCGAACAATCATTCCGAGCGTCTTTTTTTTGAAACCAATGGTTTTACGTTGATGAAACGGGCAGCCGTTTTAGGAGAAATCACACGCCAACAAAAAAGTATCTGCATTGCCGGGACTCATGGCAAGACAACCACATCAACCATGACAGCACACCTGCTGCACCAATCGCATGTTGATTGCAGCGCGTATCTTGGAGGCATTTCGAAGAACTATAACACCAATCTTATTCTATCCCCTTCAAGTGATTTTGTTGTGATTGAAGCTGATGAATACGATCGTTCTTTTCATCAACTCTCACCCTACTTAGCAGCGATCGCCGCCGTAGATCCCGATCATTTGGACATTTATGGCACACCCGAAGCCTTCAATGACAGTTTTGTAAAGTTCACCTCCCTTATACAAACCGGCGGAGCGTTGGTGATGAAGAAAGGAATTGCATTACACGCGTGTCTTCAACCTTCTGTTCGTTTCTATACTTACGCTGTGGATGAAAAAGCTGATTTCTATGCCGACAACATCCGGATTGGAAATGGTGAAATAAAATTTGATTTTCATGCACCTACGGAAACGATCGCTGATATAAAATTAGGAGTTCCAGTTCCTATCAATGTAGAAAATGGAACTGCAGCAATGGCTCTGGCATGGCTGGCAGGGGTTACAGCCGAAGAGTTACGCGCAGGAATGGCTTCGTTTGCAGGCATACGGCGCCGTTTCGATATTCTTTTCCGAAACGACAAGGTGGTATTTATAGACGACTACGCGCATCATCCCACCGAATTGACCGCTAGCATTAGCTCCATTAAACAAGTATATGCCGGGCGCAAGGTGTGCGGCATCTTCCAACCCCATCTTTACACACGTACCCGTGATTTTGCTACAGCATTTGCCAAAGCGCTTTCTCAATTGGATGAAGTGATTTTATTGGATATTTATCCTGCACGTGAGTTGCCCATCGAAGGTGTGACTTCGCAACTGATATTTGATCAGATTACGATCCCCAATAAGACTTTGTGTACCAAAGAAGCATTATTACCCTTGCTTCAAGCCAAAAAGGATTTTGATATCTTGGCTACATTTGGTGCCGGCAACATCGATCAATTGCTACCCGACATTCAACATCTGTTGAAATCGCGTTATGAGTAAAAACCGGATATTCAGACAGTCTTTTACTTCTTAATGCCAAGGCACTGATCGTTTCTTTCTATTTCTATTCCCGTGAACCAAAAGAGACTGGTTGAGATAGAAAAAATACTTACCCTATCGGAGTGAACCACTTATTTCTCTGTTGAAGGCGAAGCCTCAAGAAGCTGTTTCTTTTTCAATGGGCGACGGTAAAAGCATTCTTCCCAAAGCACCCAAAAAAGGAAGATGAGGAAATAGAAGAAATATTTGAAGAAAAAGGTATGTACCAGTTCAAAATAACGCGGATGAGACGCCAACACGACGCCTACCAAAATAATACGAAGCACGTTGATTGCATGAATAACCGGAAGGGCGACCAGAATGAACCACCACTTGCTTTTCCATGAACCACGACTGAATGCAATGATGCAAGTAAAAATAAACGCTTGCTTCAATGCTGTACAACCCCACGCAATTTCACTTGATTGCCCATTAGCGAAAACAAATGTGGTTCCATGAAGCAATCCAAACGGAATACCGAACAGGTCAAATACTAATTCCACGACCCTAATCACTTCATGCTGCACTTTTATAAAAGGCCACGACACATTCAGGCCAAAAAGCTGCACGTAAGGATCATAATTGCCATCATATACGAATATTTTCCATATCCAATTGGCCGACATCATCACGACAAAAAAGAGGATGATGCCGTGATAAGGACGTAATTTGTTCCAATAACCGGGGATGTGACTAAGAAATGGAGTCATCTATTTAAGCTGATCTAAAGAAATATTGCTGCAAATATACTCAAGATTAAACATTTCCGAGCATAAATCAGGGGAAAAAATCATGAAGCCAATGAAGAAGTAGCCAAGTGCATCTCAATATTCATGCCCGTTACATATCACTTTTACAATGCCATCTCATTCCTGTATGATGTCGTATCACTCCAGCCACATACCATTTCAGGATTGCATCATGCAGTTTCACTCTCGCCACTTATCATTTCACGATTGCATCATGTTGTTTCACTCCAACATTATTCAATATTACCATGACATGTGTCTTTTATTATATATCCATGTTGATATCCTTTGGCTTAATGTGTATAATATAATGATTAACAGCCATAAACATCCGCATCATCGTTAAACCATCATGGAGAACATCAAAGAATTGATGTGAATCCGTTTAATTACATACAGTATGACACAAAAAATGGAGTGGAAGGATGTAAATATGAAAACAGTTACATTTTGTATCATCAACACGAAAGATCAGCTGGGAATGACGTTCTTAGATATCTCGTGTTTCACATGGAAATTATCAAAGATCATGACAAGGTCAGTTCCTTGAACACCTCTTCCATGCTGCGCTCTTGCTGCGATATTGTCAAGATGACACACCCTTCATGCACAGCGAAACGGAACAACCCTTCACGCACATCCACGGCACTCTCAACATGAAAAAGAGTCGATGAGACCGCATGAACTTCGATTATACCAGCTATGGCATGCAATGAAACCATGTCTACAGGGCGATCAAACTCAATCAACGTCTCATAATGCCCCTTATCTCCTGCATGCAAAAGACCTTGTTCGGTTTCATCGGCCACAATATGTCCCTGATGAATAATAATGACCCGTTGACAAAGCGCTTTCACCTCCTGCATGATGTGGGTCGAGAACAAAACCGTCTTTTCACGTCCTATCTCGCGAATCAATTGACGGATTTCCTCAAGTTGATTAGGATCAAGTCCCGTCGTAGGCTCATCTAAAATCAATACATCCGGATTATGAATTAACGCTTGCGCCAGACCAACACGTTGCCGGTAGCCTTTAGACAATTCACCGATACGCTTTTTATATTCGTTGGTCAACCCCGTTCTCTCGATCATTTCGTCAACACGTGACTTTGTTTGACGCCCGAGATGATACATACCTGCCACAAAACGAAGATACTCTTTGACATACAAATCGGGATAAAGCGGGTTATGTTCGGGTAAGTATCCAATCATGCGACGCACCTCAACATTCATCTCATCCACATGCTGCCCGTTCACTTCCACGAACCCTTCATCGGCAGCCAGATAACCCGTCGCAATTTTCATCAACGTCGACTTACCGGCTCCATTCGGGCCTAAAAAGCCTGCAATTTCACCTTCATGCAAGCTGAATGAGACATTTTCCAAAGCAGCTTGTTTGCCGTAATACTTAGTAAGATGATGGATCGATAATAACATGATTTGCACTTCTAAATGTTGTATCTTTGCAGCATGAAACGAGCAAAAACAAAAGCTCTTTTCAACGAACAAAAGTAACAAAACTTATCCAATCCATCTGAAACATCTTATTTATTTATTGTATTTCCACATGAAACGCTCATTAATCAAAAGCATTCGACTACTTAAGAATGCCAAGAAGCTGCGACCTGCGCCCAACGTCATACAAGACCATCTGTTGATTGTGCTCGGGCTGGCCATATATGCTTTTGCATGGAAAGGATTGCTATTGCCTCATCAAATCACAGGTGGAGGCGTTACAGGTGTCAGCGCCCTGCTCTATTACGCTTTCGGTACGCCAATCTCCATCACGTACTTCATCATCAACTCCGCATTACTGGTTCTATCCATTCGTTCCATCGGCCTCACGTTCAGCCTCCGCACCATCTTTGGCGTCGGTGTGCTTACACTCTTGTTTACCTTTATTCCCATTGTTCCGAGGGGAACGTTCATCGGGGCCAATGATTCGTTTATGGCATGTGTTCTGGGAGGAATTCTTTCCGGTGCAGGTATCGGACTTGTTTTCATTTCCAATGGGAGTTCAGGCGGTACCGACATCATCGTTAAGATGTTGAACAAATACCGAAACATCACCTTAGGACGCGCCATGGTTTATTGCGACGTATTAATCATCTCATCATCCTATCTGATTTTCGGTAGCATTGAGAAAGTGGTATATGGCTTGGTCACTATGGCTATCTATTCCATGACAGTCGATGCCATGGTTAACGGAGTTCGCCAATCGGTGCAGTTCTTTATTATTTCAAAAGAATACGACAAAATAGCCGATAGAATCAATACTGAAATTCACCGGGGAGTCACTATCTTGAATGGAGAAGGATGGTATTCGCACGAATCGATGAAAGTGATTCTGGTCATTGCCCGCAAAAATCAGTCGGTTGCTATTTTCCGCTTAGTGAAAGCCATTGATCCGGAAGCATTCGTTTCGCAAGGTTCCGTTATCGGGGTTTATGGCGAAGGATTCGATGCCTTTAAGGTGAAATGAACAGCTTTTGCAACCCCAAGATTCAAACAAATAATATCCTGTCAAGACCTCGATTATAGCCGAGGCTTTCGGCAAAGAGTCTCTTCAAATAAATGATGGGGTTATACCACCATTTATTACACTCATTTTTATCCTTTTGTGTAAAAGTAAATCATTAAATTCTTTTTGTTCAACCCTCTGGGTTAATAGTTGATCCCTCCATTTTCCTCCAATTATATTGGATGTTTCCGTCAAGTCGGAATGTCCCATATACACATTCAACTCTTCGAGTTCTTAGGTAAAACATCAGATAGTCATATTCTATTATTACTTTGTAACCCTTCGTGTTACTTCGTAATATGCTTTTTTTAACCACTAAGAGCACCAAGTAAATTTCACGAAGGAACATGAAGGGCATTAACTGTTGAGGATTTTGACCTCTCCCCGGCCATACATACCCAAAGCAGAGGGAGCAATCGGGAGTAAATGGGTTTTGGAGAGATTGGATGAATAGTACCATTTTTTGCTAAACTTGTATTAATAAATTATTTTGAAAGTCAATACGTTTGTAACGTCATTCGGAGTAATATAATGATGCATCATTGAACCGCGAGTGCGTTCTTTATCCGGTTCACTGCATACTAATTCTTTTCATCATGAAAAAAAGATATACTTTCAGAGTAAGCGGAATGGCGTTTCTTCTGCTTATTTTGTTCTCATTTTCAGCCTTTAGCCAAACATCTACCGTGCAGGGAACTGTCAAAGACAATTCGGGAAAAGCATTGCCTGGAGTCAGCATTAAAATGAAAGGAAGCACGAATACCGCCATTACCGATGCTGTCGGGAAATTCTCGATTCAGGTGTCAGGCAAGGCGAAACTTCAATTTTCATGCGAAGGCTATATTGCTAAGATAGTTAACACGAAAAAGAAAACAACAATCGATGTTGTTTTAGTGAAGCAAGCAGAAGATCCCGACCAATCAGTAAATATCGGTTATGATTCCAGGAAGAGGACGAAGATTACCAATTCTGTCAGTACGATTGACCAAAAAACTGTGGAAGAATCATCGGTAACTGATATCACGCAACTATTTGAACATGTGGCAGGAGTTGAAGTAATCCGTTCAGGAAGTACAATTAAACTCAGAATACGTGGTGTACATTCACTCAATGGGAATAATGAACCTTTAATCATCGTAAATGGCTCTCCTTTCAACGGAACAATCGATGAATTGAATAAAGACGATATTAAATCCATTGACATATTGAAAGATGACGGGGCAACTGCTATTTATGGCATGCAGGGTGCAAATGGTGTCATTATCATAACTACCAAATCGGGTCAATGAGTGATTCCGTTGAAAACACTCATCCTTAACTAAGCATTTTGACCTCGCCCCAACCCTATTCAGTAGAGGGCGTAACGGGAATGTCATTCAACCCTTAATATTCCCTCCTCCCGCAATGATGTCAAACGACGCTCATATGAATTGCTTCTGCTTTTATTCATCTAATCTTTTAATGCAACCATTCATTCGCATAGGGATATGTTTAAACTTATATTAAAAACAAAAACATATAACACCAAATAAAGAGCAACATATACTTTTTGACAAAATAGTATTGCTTTTTGCAAATATTGTATTTGAAAATAGGATCAAAGCAGTATATCTTTGCTAAGTTAATTATTGAATCTGAAGACAAATTAAACGCAACACGATCTTTTAAGACACCACTGACATACCTACATCGTCATACTGTATATGCTTTACTTATTATCTAACTATTTATTAATGATTTGGACAGTATATTTCCAGATACTCAAGCAGAGAAAACCGAAAAATGTGCATTAACAAAAGCAATTGTTATACCCTCAATTTGTAAAACCATGAATAACTATTTTTCTTCCTCTTAAACCTCCATTTTACAGTTTATTAAAATGCGTTGAAACGTTCGCGAAATCTCTTTAGCAGAAGTAACTTAAACTTCATAATACAACAAGAAAAAGAACTAACAAGCTCCTTAAATTGGTTTGTTTTGGCACAAAAATACCAAAATAATCATTTGATTTTTATCGGATATTCCGAATCTAATTGTTCTGAGTTTTTGAAAAAATGACACAAAGGATTCGTTTTGAGAAAAACAACCTTTCAAAAAGCAATAAATTGTGAATAAAAAAGATGTTATGATCAATTAGGCCAATTTTTTTTATACGCTAACAAATCTAATAACTTAATCTTATTCGAATGAAGAAACATTTGTTGCTATTTTTATTCATATCCTGCCTTTTTGGATATGTAGAAGTTGATGCCCAGAACTTCAGAGTAATCGGCACCACTATGGATGCATCTACCGGAGAAACCTTGCCGGGAGTAAATATTATCGTGAAAGGGACGACCAAAGGCACCATTTCCGATATAAAAGGGAATTATAGCATTGAGGTACCAACGAAGGATGCCGTGCTTGTATTTTCCTTTATAGGATATAAACCTGAGACCGTTCTTGTGAACGGGAGAAGCACTATCAACATCAGGCTTGTTCAGGACATCAAAAAATTAGATGAGGTAGTTGTTACCGCTTATGGCACCACAAAACGAATTGACCTTAGTACTGCGCAAACAACTGTTACGGCCAAACAAATTAACCAAACAGTAAACACTACTCTCGAACAAGCCATTCAGGGAAGAACTGCAGGGGTTTACATCACGCAGAATTCAGGCCAACCCGGTGGAGGTATTTCTGTTAACATACGAGGAGTCAATTCAATTAATGGGACAAACGAACCGCTGTATGTCATCGATGGAGTTCAGATTCAGGGACAATCGGTTTCTTATGGAAACTCAAGTTCCTCCGACCCTCTTTCGGGTCTTAACCCATCCGATATTGAAAGCATTCAGGTTTTACAAGGTCCATCCGCTACTGCATTATATGGCTCGCTTGCAACAAATGGGGTGCTTTTGATTACCACAAAGCGAGGTAAAGCCGGTGATACAAAAATCACGTATAGTTACCAGACCTCTCTACAAGCGCCTCCCAAGCATTTGCAAGTAATGGATTTACAACAATACGCGACAATGGTCGATCAGTTCCATCAAATAGAGAGTGGAACAACGCCTCAGGAATTTTTAGATCCTACGCTATTAGGAAAAGGCACCGATTGGCAAAGTGCACTATTTAGAAACTCAGTCATGTATCAACATCAGGTAAGTTTGAGCGGAGGAAGTGAAAAAACCACCTATTTCTTGTCGGGTGAATATTTGAACCAGGACGGAGTAGCTATAGGATCCGGATTCGACCGATATAGCTTCCGGTTAAACCTGGATAACCAGGCAAGAAAATGGCTAAAGGTAGGCGTGAATCTTAGTTTCGACCAAACCGTAGAAAACCTTACAGCCAGCTCGGAAAGTCTTATTGCAAATGCTTTGACATTAACGCCTCAAATTCCTGTGAAAAATTTAGATGGAACATGGGGTGGAGGCGACCTTACCAATGGAGCCAATCAATATGCTCCTGTAAACCCTGTGGCTATCGCTAATTTAATAACCAACAAAAATACAAGAAGGCAGATGTTGGGCGGAACAAACTTAGCAATTGACATCTTAAAAGGACTTGTTTTCAGAACAACTTTCAACACAAATATTGGTTACCAAAACTCTCTTTATTATAAACCAACTTACGCAATTGGATGGGATATAAACACAACAGCATCCCTGACAGAAGGGTCAAGTATAAATACCTATTGGGACTTAAATGAGCTTCTTGATTATACCAAACAGCTTGAAAAACATAATTTTGATCTTATGGTAAGCCACGAAGCACAAGCATCTACATGGAAAAATGTTAGTGCCGGAAGAACAGGATTTCTTACGAATGACATATTGGATCTTAACGCAGGAGATCCCTCCACGGCATCCAATTCAGGTGGTCAGGGCACATGGGGCATGGAATCCTATCTGGGTAGATTAAACTACAATTACGCCGACAAATATATTGTTTCAGCATCTGTTCGTAGTGATGGATCTTCCAATTTTGGTGCCAATAATAGATGGGGAACTTTTCCTGCTATATCCGCCGCATGGAGAATTTCAAAGGAACCCTGGTATCATGTTGGGTTTATCAATGAGTTGAAATTACGTTTAGAAACCGGGACTACGGGAAATCAGGGAAGTGGGGGTATTTATTCACCGATGGGAACAGCCGCTACGCAATGGGGAACCGGGTTTTTGCCTACCCAATATAGTAATCAGAATTTAAAATGGGAGTCGACAACAACAGACAACATAGGAGCAAACATCAATCTGTTCAACAATAGACTGCAACTCGAGATGGATTACTACAAAAAGAACACGAACAACCTTCTTATGACTAATCCGGAACCTTACTACATGGGTACATCCGGAGATGGAGCAATTGGTGCTCCTGAGGTAAATATCGGCGCCATGCAAAACATAGGATGGGCATTTACGCTGAATTCCACGAATATTAATACAAAGAGCTTCCGATGGGAAACAAATTTCAACATCTCAGGATTCAAACCAAAAATCACGAAGCTTTATTCGAATGCCGCAACGGTAGACCGGACTTCATGGTGGATGGGAGGATTTACTCAGGAAGCCAGAGTAGGTCAGGCTCCCTGGCAATTTGTGGGGTATATCCAACAAGGTCTTTTTCAATCAGTGGATGAAATTAATAATAGTGCTGTTCCGATCGATAACAACGGAAACAGGTTACCGACCGATGTAAACGATGTATGGGTGGGAGATATCAAGTACAAAGATATTAGTGGCCCTAATGGAGTACCCGATGGAATCATTGACACACACGATCAGACCGATATCGGTAACCCATGGCCTAAGTTTTTTGGAGGATTTACAAACACCTTCTCATATAAAGGATTCGATCTGAGCATTCTCCTTACTTTCACCTACGGAAATGATATCTATAATTATATAGGCATGATGGATTCAAATCCGAATAATATTAATATAAGCGAAAACCTAATGATCGCTGCATTTAATTATGCAAAGCCTATTACCAATGCCGATGGGACAGTGACATTGCAAAATCCCAACGCATATATTCCCAGAATTTCTTATGATACTAATGGGAATGGAAATTGGACCCGGTTTACCAACCGATGGGTTGAAAGCGGATCATTTCTACGTGCTAAGAATATTAGCTTGACTTACAACGTACCATCCTCTTTCATAGCAGGACAGAAAATAATCAAAGATGTAAAAATAACATTCAGCGCGCAAAATATTGCCACCCTTACCGGCTATAAAGGATATGATCCGGAAGTGGGAGCTTATGTCGGCGCCAATGCATCTTCATCAAACCAAGCTATAGGAGTAGACGACGGACGCTACCCACTGACTCCTGTCTATACATTTGATATATTAGTGAATTTATAAAAACTTAAAATATGAAAAGTATAAAGTATATAAATTATTGGAGTTTATTTGCTATTACAATGCTTCTTTTATCTGCTTGTTCCAGAGATTTCTTGAACAGACCTCCAACAGATGCCATTGTGGATGCAAATTTTTATCAAACAGATGCCGAGGTAATGGCTGGCACAGCTTTATTATATAGTAAAGCATGGTTTGATTACAATGATAAAGCATCGTTTAATCTCGGTGATTTTCGGGGTGGTACCGCTCTCTCACAATATAATTACCAGGATAATGTTTGGTTTAGCACGACTGCCGGCGATGCCGAATTAGCTTCAGCCTGGATGGCTTTCTACAATGTTGTAGGACAAGCAAACACGGCTATCCTAAATATTAACAAATATGCCAGTTCTGCTGTTACACCTGCCATCAGGCAAGAGGCAATCGGCGAAGCCCGATTTATGAGAGCAGTTGCATACAGTTATTTAGTGATGAACTGGGGGGCTGTTCCAATCATCACAAACAATCAAACAATACTTACCGATACTACAGTTACAAGAAATACGGTTCAAAGCGTTTGGAAATTTATAACCAATGATATGCGTGCTGCCGAGGCAGATCTGCCTGAAACTCCCTATGCTGCAGGCAGGGTGACAAAATGGTCGGCTGAAGGAATGTTGGCCAGATTTTATTTGACCAGAGCTGGAGTGGAATCATCGGGTGGTGTCCGGAATCAAACATTCTTAGACAGCGCCATGTATTATTCAAATCGGGTGATCACACTTAGTGGAAAATCATTGGTACCCAATTATCGAAATCTCTTCCTTTATAATTATAACAACAATAACGAGTCGTTGTTTGAGCTGGAATGGGTTTTTTCACCGGGTAGTTACGGTACAGGAAATTCGACACCTTCTTACCTTGCATTCAGTCCTACTATTGAAAACGGAGATGGCTGGGGAGGAGATATAACGGCTTCGTGGTGGATGATTTCACAATATGCCGGAATTAATCCTTATGGCATCACAGGGGATACACTTCGGGGAAGAACCCTTGACCAGAGACTTCTGCAAACTTTTATGCTACCCGGCGCATCGTATCCTGAAATAACCCAAACGGTTAACGGTGTAGATATTAAACCTTTTGTTTACCCCAACAACACAGCGGACAATAGTACCGCGAGCATCAAAAAATACATCGTAGGACAAGCCAAAGATGTTGGAGGTCTATCAGCAGTACAAAATTATCCGAATGACACGTACATGATGCGACTGTCCGAAATGTACCTTACATATGCAGAGGCTAAACTTGGAAACGACGCCTCTACCAATGACCCTACAGCGTTGGCATACTTTAACGCAGTACATACAAGGGCAGGATTAGGTGCACTTACAGATACCACCCATCTGACTTTTGATATGATTTTCAAAGAACGAACCATTGAATTTGCCATGGAAGGTATGATCTGGTACGATTTGGTTAGATTGTATTATTGGAATCCAACCAAAGCATTATCCATACTCAATTCACAAGACAGAGGATTATTTGCCATCTATACGGATGTTTATCCCAACCCGACACAGTGGACATTTGTAAAAACTTCATGGAATACCAAAAGGTATGTTACTGCCAGCAGTGGTAATTTTCTGCTCCCAATTCCTGCTGCAGAAACGACTGACGCACCTAATTTAGAGAAACCTCCTGTGGATTATTACAGCAAGTAACGACAAAAGTCTTCTAAAACATTTTAATATGAAAAATACATATAAATCGATATTATTCATTGCATTGGCAATTGTAATGACGGCCTTTTATACTTCTTGTACAAAAGATAAGATTGCCAGTACTCCCTGGATCAGTTATGTTCGAGTAACAAATCCTGCTTCAGCAGACTCGTTATTAGCAGCTGCGGGACAAGGCCAACTGATCGCTATTGTCGGCGGTAACCTACAGAATGCCCAACAGATTTGGTTTAATGATCAAAAGGCGTCATTAACGCCAACTTACATCACGAATACTACCATTTTAGTCAGCGTTCCGAGTCAGGTTCCTACTAGTGTCAATAATAAAATCAAAATCATATTTTCAGATGGAGATTCGTTATTGTATAATTTCTCCGTGACTATAAACAAGCCTGTAGTCACCAGCATGAAATGCGAATATGTATTAACCGGTGATACAGCTACGATTAATGGTGCTTATTTCTACCCGCCAATTTCAGTAACTTTTACGGGTGGGGTAACAGGAATCTCGCCGACAGTGGATGCAACCAATCAAATATTGAAGGTTCTTGTTCCTACAGGTGCACAGCCGGGGCAAATTACAGTTACTACTAATTTTGGTATTACAAAATCAGACTTCTGGTTCAGAGACAATCGGAATTTGTTTGCAACCTGGGATCCATTCCCTTCGGATGCGTGGTCAGGTTCACAATATTTAGTGACCAATCCGGGGCCTAATGATCCTCCAGCTATTAGTGGTAATTATTGTCGGGTGCAACAAACAATCGGTGCTTGGCAATGGGTTGATATTTATGATGGAGACATGACGACAGCAATACCTGATGATGCAATTCTTCATCCTTCACTATATTACCTGAAGTTTGAACTTTGCACCACATTACCCTACAATAATGGCAACATGTTATTTGGTATAGGGAAGCCTACTTTCGATAATCAACACTGTTATCAATTTAGCCCGCCTATTGATACGAAGGGAGTATGGCAAACAATCGTTATCCCATTTGAAGATATAATGAATACTTCAGTCACACCAAATGTAGTGTCTCCAACCGGATACATAACAAGTCTTATCTACCTTGGTGGTACCGCACTTGATTGTGATATGTCTTTTGATAATTTCAGGGTGGTCCCAAAGATCATTAAGCCATAACGTACTATAAATCTTTCATTCATTATGATGAAACTTCCATTTTTCGAAAAGTATAGACGTACGATAACCCGTAGAATGGGGGTTTCATCATTCCTTAAACAAAAAACTATGACTAAAATAATATTCAACACACGACTACTTTCCCTGCTTTGCATTGTTATGCTAATCGGGTTGGAAACTTCGTGTACAAAAGAGGACACATTAAGTTCCAGCCAAAAGGTGGAATTATTTAGTTTCGGTCCCGCCGGTGTACAACTTGGAGACACCATCAGCTTTATCGGAATGAACTTAAATAGAGTAAGCGAGATAGTCTTTGTAGGGGATAGTGTTCCTAAAGCTTCATTTATATCACAAAGTTCGACACTCATCAAAGTGATTGTCCCGCAAAATGCGACGAAAGGTTATGTAACACTTCGAACAACAACCGATGGCAGCATTGTTACCCAAACAATGATTGACTTCTTAGTGACTGTCACTTTAACCTCCGTACCGACCTATGCACGACCGGGTGATAATATTACCATCACCGGTACCGATATGACTTGGGTGACAGAAGTTTGGTTTACAAATAATGTGGTGGTAAAAGATACTAATTTTGTGAGTAGATCGATGTCACAAATAGTTGTCAAAGTCCCGTTGACGGCACAGACGGGCCCTCTTACATTTAATACCGCAGGGACTAAACCCTTGTCAATTATATCCGATAGTGATCTGGTAGTCGCATTACCGGTTATCTCAGGATTCTCACCTATTCCTGTTGCTCGTGGAAGTAATCTCACCATTACCGGTAGCAACCTTGATCTTGTTATGGGTGTTTTATTCAAAGGAGTAACAGATACGATCAAGACTTTCGTCAGTCAATCACCTACTCAACTTGTAGTTACAGTCCCACAAGGCACAAACCATGGAGCTATTACCTTGTTGCCTAATTCACTGGTTCCTGTCGTATCATCAAGTATTTTGACCCTTGTAGGAGATCTTCCTACACTACCTCCGTTAGCGTATCCTTTTTATGACGACCAGCTTGAAAATAACTGTCAAAATTGGGGCTGGGGAATCACAGCAGTTGATTTTTCAAATACCGAAAATGTGCGTGACGGAACAGATGCAATAAAAATCACGTATGCAGGCAGTTGGGGCGCTGTGAAATTAGCAAACCTAAGCGTAGCATCAGCAGCATACAGCACATTAGAGTTTTCAATTTATGGGACAGCAGGTACGGGAGGAAATACAATTAACATTGCCGTGAATGGCGGAACAAATTATCAGATTACCGTTACAGAAGGTCAGTGGACTGATTTCACACTCCCGTTGACTGACTTTGGAAGTCCGGTTCCAGCCACAATTACCGATGTAACGTTTCAAGAAACAGGATGGGCAGGCGTGATTTATATGGATCGAGTAGGATTGAATTAATATTCTATTAGTCAGGATAAGCAGCCTGCAACTGTTTGCGAAGGCAAATTGTTTGCAGGCTGCTTTATGTAAAAAGAACTGATACTCATTAAACATTAATTCCATACTGACACAACTATCTATATCATCAAGCTTCTCTATAGGGGTTTAATACGGTCAAGATTTTAACTATGAAAAATCAAACCAGAAGCTATGTTTTGTTTCACAATCTAAAATGGATATTTGGTCTGCTGTTTTTTATTCAAATGTCATTGCAGGATTGTTATGCCCAAACACTTGTGACATCCACTGAAGCAGAAAACGGAATTCTTTCAGGTGGCGTGACAATTGCCAACTCCACCTCCGGATATTCAGGTACAGGCTATGTAACCAATTTCACGACTTCTGCCGATAAAGTTACGGTCACCATGAATGTACCCACTGCAGGACTGTATCAACTTGACATTCGCTATTCGGCCCCTTATGGGGACAAGACAGAAGATCTATACGTAAACGGGCAAGGTCCGTCTTCCATTGTTTTTCTATCAGGTAATTTATTTACGGATATGAATGCCGGGAAATATTTACTCACCGCCGGCTCAAACACCTTTATGATTCAAAGTAACTGGGGTTGGTTTAACCTCGATAAGTTTTCACTCTACACGGTTACAAAACACACATATACCATTGTGTCTGACTTAGTAAACGCAAATGCAACTCCTGCCACAAAAGCACTTTATGCCTACCTTGTTTCCAAATTTAATCACCAGATTATTTCAGGTCAAACAGACGACTATTACGATCAAATAAAACCCATCAGTGGAAAAACCCCGATGCTAAGAGATTTTGAGTTCCAACATTACACAGACGGATATTCTTATTTGTGGCAAAATGGCGGATTCACTTTTGGTTGGGATGACAGCGGGCAGACACAGAAAGCGATTGATTGGTACAATCAAACCGGTAAAACAGGCATTGTCAGCTTTCAATGGCACTGGCATTCCCCAAGCGGAGGACAGGTAGGCACCAATACATTTTATATCCAATACACTACGTTTGACGCCTCAAAAGCAGTTATTCCGGGCACAACCGAAAATACATTAGTGCTTAGAGACATTGATTCTATCGCTTCGCAACTGAAGAAGCTACAAGATGCCGGAGTTCCGGTACTTTTCAGACCCTTGCATGAAGCCAGTGGAAGCGGCGCTATAGATGGAAGCGGCGCATGGTTTTGGTGGGGAGCTAAAGGGGCAACTGTTTGCAAAAAGCTATTCAATATACTCTACAACAGGTTGACAAATTATCATGGATTGAATAACCTGATTTGGGTTTGGTCATCGCCCGAAACAGCATGGTATCCCGGAAATGATTCCATCGATATTGTGGGCTACGATTCATATCCGGGAAACTACGATTACGATCCACAATCTAGTTCCTACGACAGGTTGTACTCCCTGACAGGTGGCAACAAACTCATTGCTATGAGTGAAAACGGACCAATACCAGACCCGGATGATTGCTTTGCCAACGATGCGCCCTGGGCATATTTCATGTCGTGGAGCGATTTAGTTACTTCTGAGAATACAAATCAACATATCAGCGATGTATTTAACAACAATGATGTGATTACGTTAGAAATGACCACTGGAACATCCGATATACAAACTGATAAAAAGGGTAATTATCAGATATTCCCAAATCCTGCAGACGCAACCATACATGTAAATGGGAGTAGCTTTATAAGTTTTGAATTAATGGACTTAAATGGACGAGTGGTTTTTTCAACTACACAAGCCTCACAAACTATCCGGCTACAACAAATACCCAATGGGATATATATAGCTAGAATCATTGGAAATCAATCAATTTCACAACAAAAGATCATCATTAATCATCATGAATAGTCACTTAGTATTGGATCGTATAGTATCTAAAAGGATAAATAGATAGAAGTTATTGAAGAAAAGAATTTATGGAAGTTAAACAGCTATCATGCGTTTTATATAAAAAGAAATTTGGTGAATTCCAATCATATACAAAATAGAATACCCTTTTGTTCAACTTGAATAGAAAGTACCATTTTTTGCTAAAATCGTATTAATAAATGGATTTGGAAATCAATACATTTGCACTATTAATTGGATAAGAATAACGATGTCTCTATAGCTGATAAGGGCAGGTAAGTATATGTAGTTAGCCGGGGTAGTTTTGGTTTTTTGATAATGTAGGAAATGTAGCTAAAAGGTTGGGGTTAATGTGGCTTATCTCTCAAGGCGTACAGTAGCAAATACTCCTACTGTACGCCTTCCCGTTCCCATTTATTTTTATCGTTCTCAAAAGTCTTGTAATAAACAATTTACATTCACAACACAATAACACCAAGATTCCTAATTGTAACAAACAATCAATACAAAAAAACACTAACATCGAATCAATCATGAATAAATTAAATTCAAAAATTTCTTTCTCTTTCATTGCCCTTTTCCTTTTTACAATAACGAGCATACTTTCTTGTTCGAAATCAAGTATTGTTTCGCAAGATAACCCTTCTACAGGTGATACTACCATTGTTGCCGGTGTTGATCCCCCTGTTGACCCAACCATCGGGTTCTTTTTAGACAATTGGCAATCGAAAACATTTACAGCTCCAACCTTTACACAAAGTGCGCTTCCCACCTCAGCCCCGACAACAACAGTATCGGTAGATGCTTCCATAGTAATCACCAAAATACCGTTGACTATTTTCGGCCAAAATGCCAATAACTGGATGGGGCCTATGTATAGTGTGCCAGCATTTATGACTCCTATGACCGCTTTAAATCCTCATGTGATTCGGTTTCCTGCCGGTAGCGGAAGCGATGCTTTCTTTTGGAATTGTAAACAAGATGCCCCACCGGCCGATGCGCCAACCCGCTTACGTAATGCCGATGGAACCTATACAACCAGCAATTTATACACGTATGGGGAAACAACGAACAACTGGGAAGGCACTGTAGATGATTATTATTCAGTTCTTCAACAAACAAACAGCGTAGGCCTTATTACCGTAAATTACGGATATGCACGCTATGGTACAGGCCCAAATCCGGTTGCAGCGGCTGCACATTTAGCTGCCGATTGGGTACGTTACGACAATGGGCGTACAAAATATTGGGAAATAGGTAATGAAAACTATGGCAATTGGGAATGGGGTTACCGAATTGATACAGGTGCCAACCAGGACGGACAACCGGAATATCTGACCGGAGATGTGTATGGGCGGCACTTTAAAGTATTTGCCGATTCAATGAGAGTGGCAGCCGCACAAACAGGCAAAACAATTTACATCGGAGCTGTGGAACAAGAATCACCCACCCAATCGTGGGAAACCGTTACCACCCAAACATGGAATTCAACGATGATACCCGCAGTCAACAACACACCGGACTTTTACATCGAACATAATTACATCACACCTTACGGAGCAAATTCAAACGCAGCCACGGTGTTGAGTTATGCTACAACAGTCCCGGGACAGATGATAACCTTTATGAAAAGCGAAATTCAAAATAATGGAGGTACCATTAAGCCTATTATCATGTCAGAATGGAACATGAATGCATTGGATTCGATGCAACAAGTTTCAAATGTCAGTGGGACATTTGCAGTGATTGTACAAGCCGAAGCCATAAAGAATAAATTTGGATTATCTGCACGTTGGGATTTAGTAAATGGGTGGTCAAGTGGCAATGATATGGGACTTTTCAGTGCCGGTGATGAACCAGGGATTGCACAATGGAGCCTGAGACCTTCTTTCTTTTACATGTATTATTTCCAAAAATGTATTGGCGATCGTTTGGTAAATGCTACGGCAAGCGGGAGCCAGTATATACAGGCTTACGCATCAACCTATACTTCCGGGCAGGCAAGTGTGGCACTAATGAATACTTCGGGTACAGCACAAGTGGTTCAGGTAAATTTCAAGAACCTTCGGACAGGTAGTCGTTTTTATTGGTACTCATTAGCAGGAGGTACTGACAACGGAGACTTCTCGAGAAAAGTGTTTGTAAATGGCACCGGGCCTGCGTCTCCCCTTGTAGCAGGTGGGCCTTCGAATTATGCAACCTTAAACGCCTGCTCTGCTTTAACATCAGGAGGCATAAAAGTTTCCGTTCCAGCATGGGGAGCGGTCTTTTTAATGGTCGATACGAAATAAATGCATCATATATATCCTTTTAATTTAAAAATTAAAAGTATGCGACGAATATCATTTGTGTTATTATTGTTTAGTACGATGCACATCCATGCTCAGGAGTTTTCTTGCGATAATCCATCCATCACAGCAGCATTTAGATTAGCAGTGGAGACTGTTGACATAAATACCCGAAGGGGAATACTCGCTGCCGGAGCCGATTATGGAGGTGAATGGACACGCGACATTGCTATTAATTCGTGGAACGGAGTTAGTGTGCTGCGGCCGCAGGTTGCCGAACAATCGCTATGGAGCGTGACCATCAACAAAGACACCATCGGACACCAATATTGGGACAAGATTATCTGGGCTATTGCTGCCTATAACCATTATTTAGTCAACGGCGACAAAGCATTTTTGACACAAGCTTATATCTGTTCGACCAATACAATGAAAGAATTGGAACATAAAACCTTCGATGCCAATTATGGCTTATTTATGGGACCATCCGTATTTAATGATGGCATTGCAGCTTACCCTAAACCTATTTTCGATACCTTGAACTTCTCCAGCGGTGTGCTTGACCATAAAAATTCAACGTATATGAAATGCCTAAGCACCAATTGCCTCTATTATGGAGCATATATGGCTTTAAGCAAGATGAGCATCGCATTAAACAAAAACAAAGAAGCTACCGCAAGTTATCAGAAAAAAGCAGAAAGCCTGAAAAAAAACATCCTGAAGCATTTCTATGACAAAGACAGTAATTCCTTTTATTACCTGATTGACCAAAATGGGAAAGCTCACAAGTATCAAGAAGCGCTGGGAATTTCATTTGCCGTGATCTTCGGCATCATTGACGGTGAGAAAGCAGATCAGTTGATTCATCATGCTGTAGTATCAAAATATGGAATAACTTCCATCTATCCTGATTTTCCAAGATACTCACCGGAAAAGCCAGGCAGACACAACAATTTGATATGGCCAATGGTAAACGGTTTTTTTGCAAAAGCTTCACTCGTTGCCGGAGATGATTCCTCATTCACTAAAGAGCTGTTTGACTTGACACATTTAGCGCTGGATGAAGACAAAGGAAATTATGATTTCAGAGAAATTTATAATCCAACTACAGGCAAGCCTGACGGTGGTTGGCAAGCCAATGGAGCATTGAATCCAAACTATCATTGGGAATCGTGTAAATTACAGACATGGTCGGCAACAGCATATATTTCGATGATCCTTAATGGATTATTTGGATTAAGATTTAATGAACAATCGCTTTCATTTTCTCCTTATCTGCCATCAGGTATTCATTTTATTGAAATGAAAAATCTAAAATACCGCCATTCCATTCTGGACATTTCAATCAAAGGGAACGGAAAATCATTCAGGAAATTTACGGTAGATGGCAAAGAACAGGTCAATCATTCAATTAATTCAGCATTAAAAGGAAAGCATAATATATCTGTTGAACTTGAATAAGCCAAAGCCACTGAATAATATAGACACAAAACAAATAACATGTAAATTACCCAACAATAGATTATCAGATAATAAAAAAAGGCTTCAAACTATTTACATAAAACGCATTACACTAACTATTTTTAGTCTAAAATCATACCAGAGTTATGAAACAATTAACATCAAAGATTCTTACAGTCATTGTCTTCGTCTTTGCACTCACCGTACCGAACCTGGCAAAAGCATCCGTGACTTCTTTCGCCAAAGAACGCGATGGTGTCCTTTTTACGTTGGACAAGGGACTACTGAACGTGAAGATTTGCAAGAACAACATTGTCGAGGTTAAATACACCGCTCTGTCAGAATTTCCTTCAAAACCTTCGTTGGTCGTAACAAACAAATGGGAGACTGCTTCCCCCTTCTCCGTTACGGGAAACAACAACGAGGTAATCATCACCACTTCGACCCTCAGAATCAAAGTCAACAAAAGCAATAACGGGATTACATTCCTCGATTTAAAGGGAAATACCATTCTTGCCGAAGACGGAGCAAACGGAACAACCATGACAAAGGCAACGGTTGCAGGTATTCAAACATACACCTGCAGCACCGGGTTTGACTCTCCTTCCGACGAAGCCTTATTCGGATTGGGATGCCACCCGGAGGACACCCTGTCCATTAATTATAAAGGCCGTAACCAGGATATGGCGATCAGGTACATGACAGGGGCTATCCCTGTCCTTCTGTCAAATAAAGGCTATGCCCTTATGTGGGATAACTACGCTGCCTCTAACTTCTATGGTGCTGAGGAAAATAACACGAAATACAAGTATGTGTCGGAAAGTGGCGATCTGGTAGATTATTACTTTATATATGGCCCCTCATTCGATCGTATCATTGCATCATACCGTGATGTAACGGGAGCGGCACCCATGTTCCCCAAATGGTCCTTCGGTCTCTTCCAGTCGCAAGACAGGTATAAAAGTCAGGCTGAGATACTATCCGTAAAAGACAACTATCGGGAAAATAACATCCCGGTTGATTGCATCGTGCAGGATTGGTATTACTGGGAACCCAACGTGATCGGCTCCCATGTGATGTGGCCGGCAAGGTATCCAGATCCGAAAGGAATGGTCGACGAGCTGCACAAAGCACATATTCACGCGATGATTTCCATCTGGCCTGTTTTAGCCAAGGGAACTGCCAACTATGATGCCATGTTGAAAGCGGGTAATTTGACTGCCATTACCTGGGATAACGTAATGACACACACGTTCGATAATTATTATGACCCCTACAGCTTTAAGTCACGTCTGATGTACTGGCAACAACCCAAAGACAGCCTGATTGCACGTGACGGATGGGATGCCTGGTGGGTGGATCAATGCGAGCCTGACAACGGAGCACTGCTTGATGCAAGAAGGCAATGCTCCTTTGCCACCGGCCGGGGGATTGACTACTTCAATACCTATTCTTTGATGCACACAACCGGATTATACAACAACTGGAGAAAAGACATCCCCGGCAAACGGGCTTTCTTCCTGGTGCGCCAGGCTTTTGCAGGTCAGCAAAGGAATGCAACCACGTTATGGTCATCGGATGTTACCTGTACTTGGAGAGCTTTCAAGAGTCAGGTGCCGCAAGGCATCAATGCCTGTGCTTCGGGAATTCCTTATTGGACATCCGATATCGGTGGCTATCATTTAAACTGGGATGCTCCCGATTGGTCTACTCCAGCCAACCGCGAATTGTTTACCCGGTGGTTTCAATTCGGCTCGTTTTGTCCCATCTTCCGAATTCATGGAAAAGGAGAAAGAGCGTTATTCTCCGATAACTGGGATGCAAAAACCAAAGCCATTCTGCTTAATTACGACAACCTGCGTTACCGTCTTATGCCTTACATCTATTCGCTTTCGTGGAAAGTGACTCATCAGGGATACACCATCATGCGTTCGCTTGCTTTCGATTTTACAAACGACACGAAAATATATTCCATTCCCGACGAATACATGTTTGGATCTGCATTCCTTGTAAGTCCTGTTACACACAGCATGATCAATCAAGAAAACGGCAACCTAATTCAAGACACCCGAAAAGTATACCTGCCAGAAAAAACCACCTGGTTTAATTTCTGGACAGGGAAAACGTATAAGGGTGGGCAAACGATTGATGCCAATGCACCTGTTGAAACGTTACCTCTGTATATTAAAGCCGGGTCTATCGTTCCCATGGGGCCATTTCTGCAATATGCAACCGAGAAGCCTGCCAACCCGCTTGAGCTTCGCATCTATCCGGGTGCTAACGGGAGTTTCACCCTTTATGAAGATGAAAACAATACCTATGATTACGAAAAAGGTATGTTCGCCACCATTTCTTTCAAATGGAACGATGCCGGGCGTGAATTGATCATTGGCAAGCGACAAGGTAGTTTCCCGGGTATGTTGAAGGATAGAACCTTCAAAATTATCCTCGTTAGCCCAACAAAAGGGACAGGGGTTGCAATAACCAAAAACCCCGATAAAACAGTTCAATACAACGGAAATGAACAAACAATCAAACTGTAAACAAAATGGAAAATATGCAATCTCAAGCAACCCATGTTTTGAGGACGACGAAAGCAGTCTTAATATGCGGGCTTATGTTATGTCCATGTATAAATGCTCATACTAAAACACATGTTGGACAAATACCTGCTCATGCAGCTCTCATTGATCCCAATGCAACCAAAGAAACCAAGGCCCTATATGTTAACCTCAAGAAAATCACTCAGAATGGGATCATGTTTGGACATCAAGATGATGCTCTTTATGGCATCGGATGGAAATATGACTGGAACCGATCTGACATAAAAAGTGTATGTGGTGACTATCCGGCAGTATTCGGTTGGGAATTAGGCCATTTAGAGTTAGGACACTCGAATTCACTCGACTCAGTGAACTTTGACACTATTCGTTCCCGGATCAAGGAAGTTTATCGTCGCGGTGCGGTAAACACTATTAGTTGCCACTTCAATAATCCTCTTGGAGGAACTGCCTGGGATTGCAAAACCACATCTGCGGTTGCAAGTATCCTGCCAGGTGGTAAAAGCCATGCTATGTACAACCAGTGGTTGAATCGTTTAGCTCATTTCTTTCGTAGTTTGCGTGACGATCATGGAAAATTAATCCCAATTATGTTTCGCCCGTTTCATGAAATGACCGGCGGTTGGTTTTGGTGGGGTAATCAGCAATGCACCACAAAAGAATATATCGCACTTTGGCGCTACACCGTCAATTATTTAGAAAACAAGGGAGTGCACAATCTGTTGTATATCTATTCTCCAACGGATGTTCCTACATCACAAGCCTATTTTGAACGTTATCCGGGCGATAAATATGTTGATATTCTCGGAATTGATATTTATCAGGATAAAGGACAAAATGGTTCGGAAAATTTCATATCCGACATGCGACGTAACCTTACCTACATGGTACAAGCAGCAACAGTACGTCACAAAATAGCAGTATTAAGCGAAACTGGGTTATACAACGTGTATATAAATGATTGGTGGACAAATGCGCTATGGAAAGCCATTGAAAATATCCCGATTGCTTATGTATTGGTGTGGAGAAATGCTTGTAATGGGCCTACCCAATTTTTCGCACCATATCCGGAGCAAGGCAGTTCACAAGATTTTCAAACATTGAAGGAGAACCCGAAAATGATTTTTGAAAGTCACTTACCAAACATGTATCGCTAAAAGAATCGTATAAACCAAAAACCATATTATTTCATTATATTTTTCATTATGATCGATTTCAATCAAAAAATTCGGGAATTATTTCAGCATTATGAATCAATTCTCTCGCGTCAAAACGAACCTCAATATGGGAACGGCATTTTCCACCGATATAAATTTCCCGTTTTAACAGCTGCCCATACCCCGCTCTTTTGGAGATATGACTTAAACCCCGATACAAATCCTTACCTCATGGAACGGATTATGATCAATGGGGTCTTCAACGCTGGAGCTATCAAATTAAACGGGAAATATTATCTTGTAGCAAGAGTGGAAGGAGCCGACCGGAAGTCATTTTTTGCTGTTGCCGAAAGTCCCAACGGAGTGGATAATTTTAGAATGTGGGATAACCCACTCATTATGCCCGAAACCGATGAGCCCGATGTCAACATCTATGATATACGACTAACGGCTCACGAAGATGGCTGGATATATGGAATCTTTTGTTCGGAGCGAAAAGATCCTAACGCTCCTAAGGGCGATCTATCTTCTGCTGTCGCAGTGGCTGCCATCGCACGAACCAAAGACTTGATCTCATGGGAACGATTGTCCAATCTAAAATCAAAAAGCCAGCAACGAAACGTAGTGCTTCACCCCGAATTTATCAATGGGAAATACGCACTTTACACGCGCCCCCAAGATAATTTTATCGAAGCAGGCTCCGGTGGCGGCATCGGTTGGGCTCTCATTGACAATATTGAACACGCTGTCATTAAACACGAAAAAATAATTGACTTCCGTTATTATCACACCGTGAAGGAGCTAAAAAATGGTGAAGGACCTCATCCAATCAAAACAAAACAAGGGTGGTTACACCTCGCTCATGGAGTCCGGCCCTGCGCTGCAGGACTTCGGTATGTGTTATATATGTACATGACTGATTTAAAAGATCCTTCCAAACTAATAGCATCTCCGGGAGGTTATTTTATGGCTCCTGAAGGAGAAGAACGCATCGGTGACGTTTCAAACGTCCTCTTTTCAAATGGTTGGATTGCCGACGATGATGGCACGGTATTTATCTATTATGCCTCATCGGATACACGCATGCATGTAGCTGTTTCTACAGTCGATAAATTGGTAGACTATTGCCTGCACACACCTGCTGACGGGTTTCGATCTGCAACTTCGGTTAAATCCATACAATCGCTTATTGAGCATAACAAACCGTTTGTTCTATCCATAAAAAAGTCTTTTCATCTTTTATGAATCCTCCAAAAAGCACTTCACATTCAAAATAATTAGTTAATCAACAAAAGCACCATTATCTTTGCTCAAAGAAAAGAAATGAAGTGCTTATATACCAAACAACACATCTTACCACTTATATGACAGCAATCAAGTTAAAAGAAAAAATCGGTTATGGATTTGGCGATTTTGCTTCGTCGATGTTCTGGAAGATTTTCACCATGTATCTTCTGTTTTTCTATACAGATATCTTTGGGCTACCGGCGGCGGCTGTTGGTACCATGTTCTTAGTAACCCGGTTTTGGGACACAATTTTCGATCCTGTGGTCGGAGTCATTAGTGACCGAACGAAATCAAAATGGGGAAAGTTTCGCCCCTATTTATTGTGGTTTGCACTACCATTCGGAATCATAGGCACATTAATGTTCGTTACTCCTTCTTTCGGGAGTACCGGCAAACTGATTTATGCTTATGCGACATATTCCCTAATGATGATGGTCTATTCCTCCATAAACGTGCCTTATGCCTCGTTGTTGGGTGTCATGTCCTCCGATCCGAAAGAGCGTAACAAGTTGTCATCCTACCGCATGGTTTTCGCTTTTATCGGGAGTTTTGTTGCCCTCCTTTTAATTGATCCGCTGGTGCAGTTTTTCAAAAATACCCATCACGGCAATCTTCAAATTGCATGGACAATGGGTGTGATGACGATTGCCGTTTTGTGTGTTCTATTCTTTTGGGGCTGTTTTGCATTGACTAAAGAACGTATCAAGCCGATAAGTGAGAAAACACGCTCGCTCAAAGCTGACGTGAAAGACTTATTTGCTAATCGTCCATGGTGGATATTGCTTGGTGCAGGAATCTCGGCATTAATCTTTAATTCTATTCGGGATGGTGCCGCCGTCTATTATTTCAAATATTACGTACAGACAGACGGTATGGTACAATTACCCTTTATGAGTCTTTCACTTACATTGACTACTCTCTATTTAGTCTTGGGCCAGGCGGCTAACATTCTGGGGATCATTTTAGTCACCCCATTAGCAAGTAAAATTGGCAAAAAAGGAGTTTATCTCACCTCCATGTCTGTTGCCACCATCCTCAGTATTTTATTTTTCTTCCTAAATCCACATAGCATCGCTTTAATGATGATACTCCAATTTTTCATTAGTATGTGTGCAGGAAGTATTTTTCCTCTGTTATGGTCTATGTATGCAGACATTGCTGATTTCTCCGAATGGAAAAACAACCGTCGGGCTACAGGCCTTATTTTTTCATCCTCTTCCATGTCGCAGAAATTTGGATGGGCTATTGGCGGGGCGCTTACCGGCTGGTTGCTTGGGTTTGTAGGCTTTCATGCAAATGTAATGCAAACGACTGAAACATTAACAGGCATTCGAATGATGTTAAGCTTCTTCCCTGCAATAGGGACAGCCTTATCCGTTATTTTCATCGCTTTCTATCCATTGAACGAGAAAAAACTTATGGCTATCGTATCCGAGTTGAATGAGCAACGGAAACAACTCTAAATTCATTTGAACAATGACAACCGATAAATTTCAGGCAGGAATGCTTGATGAGTTGAAAAACGACATCTTACCATATTGGATTACAAAAGTCAAAGACCTGAAAAACGGAGGCTTTCTCGGACGAATAGCAGGTGATGAAACGCATTATCCGGATGCTCCGAAAGGGACTATTCTTCATGCCCGCATCTTATGGACATTTTCGGCTGCCTACTCGCTCATTCGCAATCCTCAATATCTTGAAATTGCCAATGAAACACAAGCTTACCTTCTATCCAATTTTAAAGACGACGAGTTTGGAGGCTTCTTCTGGCTCATCAACAGCAACGGGCTTCCCAACGATACCAAGAAACAAATGTATGCACAAGGGTTTGCGATGTATGGATTGAGTGAACATGCCCGTGTAACAGGAAATCAACAATCACTTGAACAGGCGATTGAGATATACGATCTGATCGAAGAAAAAAGTTTCGATACAAAGAAAAATGGTTATTTTGAAGCCTTCACCCGGGATTGGAACGAAATTTCGGACATGCGACTTAGCCTCAAAGATGCTAATGAAAAAAAGACGATGAATACGCACCTCCACATCCTGGAAGCATATACAAACCTCTTTCGAATATGGCCATCTATGCAGTTAAGCAAAAGTCTGAGCAACTTGATCACGCTCTTTCTCGATAAATTCATTGATGCAGAGACAGGACATCTCCAGCTCTTCTTTGATGAAAACTGGAATAAAAAAGATGGAATTATCTCTTACGGACATGAAATTGAAACCTCCTGGTTACTTCACGAAGCCGCCGTTGTGCTAGGAGATAACCATCTTCAAGCAAAAGTTGAAGCAATGGTGCCCAAGATTGTTGATGCTGCCCGCCAGGGATTACTCCCAGATGGGAGCTTGCTTTACGAACTTGATACCACAACCGGTCACATAGATGCAGAACGCCATTGGTGGGTTCAGGCGGAAGCTGTTGTAGGATTATGGAAAGCATACCGCCTTCTGGGAGTTGACACCTACAAAAAAGAAGCTTTTGACTGTTGGCATTACATTCAACAACATATCATCGATCATATTAACGGCGAATGGGTTTGGAGCATTAATGCCGATGGAACGGTCAATCGTAATGGAGACAAAGCAGGTTTTTGGAAATGCCCCTATCACAACAGCCGTATGTGTATGGAAATTGCACATGAAATGCTGAATGCAAAAAAACAGGCTAATGAGAAGTGCAATTGAAACGAGCATGAACATACCGTTAATTCATCCATTGCATCGCTGTAACACTCGCTAATGAGACAATTAAATCAACTTGAGCATCTTGCTTCGGGCCAACATACAAGCTCCCATTACACCAACATCATCTCCTAATTTTGTTACCCGCACAATGGTGTCTTTGTTGACTAAATTGAGGGAATACTTACGAATAGCCGACCGAATGGGTAATACTAAATAATCGCCCACAACCGACAAATCACCTCCGATAACAACTAATTCGGGGTTGAAAATATTAATCAATCCGGCTAAATGTTTGCCTAAATAGGATCCTACATGCTCCATCGATTCAATTGATAAAACATCGTCATGGAGTGTTGCATTGACGATGTCATCCATCTTTACTATGTTTTGTCTAAATTTCTCTTCAACACTTGTGCTAGAGCCATTTTCTATCTTCTCTTTCATCATTCGATAAATAGCCTGACCAGAAGCTTCCGTTTCCAAACATCCTTTTTTACCGCAATGACATAATATTTCATTATTTGCTGCCGGATAATGTCCAAACTCACCCGAGAAACCCGATTTCCCATAATAAAGCTGTCCGTTGAGAATCATACCTATGCCTAAACCCCAACTCACATTGATAAATAGCAAATTCATTTCTCCATGAGTAGCACACATATATTCTCCATAAGCCATTGCTCGTGAGTCATTCTCAATGCTGACGGAATAACCAAGCCTTTCTTCGATAGTTTGAGACATTGGTTTTTCATCAAAATAAAAAAAGCTATAACTATATCCCGAGTCTGAATTCACTCGTCCTGAAATATTTATTGCAATGTTTTTAATCTTTTCTTTGGAGATTGTGAGTTTATCAATAAAGGACGAAATAATAAAACACAGCTGATCGAGGCAATGGGTGGTGTTTTCTAAAATAAAAGGGATATGTCGTCTCGTTTTAATAATTTCTCCCTTAAAATCGGCTAAGGCAATATGAATACTAAAATGACGAATATCTACCCCAATATAGTAACAAGCCTCCGGATTCAATCCGTATACGTTGGGGCGCCTTCCTCCGCTTGTTTCCTGCTTTCCATAATCTAAGACATAACCCTCATCAATTAATCTGCTAATTAATTTCGTGATGGTAGGTACACTCATATCCATTTCCTTGGAAATATCCGAAATAGATAAGTCACCTTTAAGAATAAGATGCTCAATAATATTTCTCAAATACAGTGCATTCTTATTCCCTGATTCTAATTCTAGAATAAAATTTTTTATCATAATTGCTTCATTTAATCGTGATCCTCAAATAATCAGCCTGCATTTCAACCAAACGGGCCAAATTTCCAATGAGGGGAATGACAATTCTTGGTACCCCCGTCCAAAGTTGCAATATGTGATTCACTAAATTCAGTAGCAAAGGTACATAATTTGCGAAATGAAACAAGCAGGACAAATAAACAACAAATCATTGCCGAAGTTATTGAAAACAGTATTGTTCGGAGTTGTCAGTTATCATTTTAGCAGTTTATTCTATTTCAACAACCAGCTGTATTCCTTGAATATCCTCTTTTGCAACAATAACTGTTAGTGTCTTTTCTTTACCCGAAAAGAAGGTAACGAAATTATCTCTCCAGTTCGCGTTGCATCTTTATGTCGTTTTCAATTACAGGTTTTGTAGAAAGAGGTTTTGTTCAATGTTCTAATGTAAGTATCAAATTTTCGCTGATCTTCATACAATTCAATTACTCTGGCACCTCGTTCTAAGACTTCTTTATAGGCGGCATTGTAACCTGTTTTTCTTCCGTATACCAACCAGATTCTGTCTAATTGACCCACAAAGTCATTGTTATGATCATGACCCACAAAAACGCCCAAAACATCCCTCATCTCCATAAAAGAGACAAACAACCCACTGTTCAATGTCGGAGAGCAGACGGATTCGTAGGTACTCCCCAGTGTATTTTTCTGATTACGAACTATTTCATATTCAGGAAACGGAATATGGAAAAAAGCTAATGATGGAAGCGGCTTGTCTTGTTCCATGGTATAATGTTCGCTCTGGTTCCGGTACCATTGAATTTGGTTGAATTTGATCCAATCATAAGATCCATAAAGCGTATCTTTAGGGTAAGCATGGGAATCAAAAAAATATAGCACCCATTTATCCACTTGCCCGTCAGAAGATTTGACTGGCAATGAACAATTACCAACACCAGCTATATTATTGTCCGCATTAAACGTTAAGTTATACGGATTTTGTTCGATAATTTGTAGCATCTTCTGTTTGGAAAGATCAGTTTCAGTATCATGGTTGCCGAAAGTAATCACAAATGGCACTTTGAAGTCGATCATCGGTTGTGTTACTTTTTTCCATGCAACAGCAGCACCACTTGAAACCACCACATCACCTGTAAAAACGACCAAATCGGGTTTTTCTGTTTCAATAATCCGTTTGATTAACATCAAGGTGCTATCATTTTTTGCTTGATATTCATTAGACTCAACCCAATGAAGATCTGTAAATTGAACAATTTTGAATTTGTGATTATGAAACCGAAGTGTCAACTTTGCATTTATAACTACGGAACAGCATAAAAGTGATAGTATACAATAGATTTTTAATGTTTTCATATTAATTCAAATAAAAATATTCAGCTCCATGATTATGCTTACAGGTCTTCTATGTACGCCAGAACCATTTCCGTTTTGAAAAAAATATGGTTATTAACGTAACTAAAGCGGTAATAATGATTCCTTGAAGAAGTCCCCACCAACCATGAGCAAAAATGGTGAAAAAGAAAGACATCACTCCAATAATATTAAATACCGGATAGAGAAACATATCAGCACTAACATAAGCAATCATAGGATTCTGCCCTGATAATGTAAGAAAAGATGTCCCTTTATTCCATTCAAAATAATCACAAACAATCGAGAAAACAAGTAAAGCCATAAATGCCAATCCTGAGGTTACAAAGAAATAGCTGAAGGTAGCATCATCCTTTCTGATACCGCCCTGAAAGGCTTCAAAAAAGAGGCCAAGCATTAGTAAAAAACTACCTGCAATAAAGAGTTTTTTCCACAACAGACTAAAAGAATTGGTAGATCCGCGCAATACCCATAATCCGGTTCCGAGTAACATACTTGTCATAACAAGATTTATTATCAAGTGTCTTGTAAATAATCCATACAAATTGCATATTATCAATCCAACACCAATAATCGATAGTATGATTGCTTTACGGGTGTTATGATCAGTCGCTCCTATTTGGGTTGAATGTTGGAGCCAATCTTGTATATATTCTCCTGCAATTGTACCTGGAATAACGATAAACAGATACTTCAAGAAAGTGAATTGATAAAGCCAGGGGAAAGGAGTAAAATCAAATATAGCTTTCTGCCATGAACCTGCAAAGGTATCGGTTGACGAAAGCAAAATAGCCATTAAAAAAGGAAGAATAGCAATGCGTAACCATGGTTTGCGAATAGTCAACAAATAAATAACAGAGCCGAAAGCAGCCATATTAGCGAGCAATAGAATAATAATATTGCTATAATTAAGATCAAAGTGATGTCCATCTGCATATTTTACCGTCAATAGCATTATGACAGCAACTATATAAGCAGTAATTTTCACCAAAGAATGTCCCCAGGCAGGCATTTTCCACGGCAACCGCATAAACATGGGGAAAAGCAATGCAAAAGCACACAAAGTGGTGATCCAGGCACAATAATTCTGGGGATTACTAAGGGAATAAGAATACATGTGTTGAATAAAAATAGCAAAAAACGCCAGTTGTAATCCACGAAAAATGGCATTAAAAGATAGCATCAAAACTTTTGCCCCGTCATCAATCTTTCTTCCCAAAGAAAAAGGCATTGCAGCCCCCATTGCAAATAAGAAAAAAGGGAAGACTAAATCAACCCAGGAAATCCCATAAATAGAAGGATTAAAGATATGATCTGGTGGAGGTACTTGCGTGTGATACATCCAAGACGGTAAAGTATTGGAAATGGAATCGCATAACACCATAGTTAAAATAGCATATCCACGAAGTGCATCAATGGCTTTTGATCGTTTGATTGTACTCATTTTACTTGTGAAGATTAGTGTTTAAAACTAACAAATTGCTTAATATAAAAATTGAATGACAAAAAAATCACTTGACATCTATAGGGATAAAACCCAATGGTGTTGGCAGGCAAGAAGCTCCCGGAGGGGAATAGATCAGTTTTATTGTTTGAACCTTCCCTTTCTCCAAAGGTTTAAAAATTTGAATCAAAATAGCATTAGGAATACCTCCAACCGTGAGTGTTTTAGTTGGGAGTTGCACGATTCCACCTTTGTATTTTCCTTCAGATACCACTACCGTATTAGCCATTCCATCGCACCATTGAGCATGCCCTGCCTGAGGAGCCCAAGTAACAAGTGCAAGGCCTTTCCCATCTGTACTCTTCCATTTCAATTCTATATCATACATCACACCATAGTTCCCTTCCAACTTAACAGGGGTTTTTGTGGTTCCTTCTACACCGGTGACCCATCCGTCCGTTACTCCATCAGCTACTGTTAGAACAACCGATCCGTTTTGTGTATCCAAAATCTTTTTAGTGGTAATTTTCAAATTACATGTACTAAAAAGTCCACGCCCCGCATTTAGATGCCCAAGAGGTACAATATAATGAATTCGATTTAAGGCATCGACACTATTAACTTGTGGAGAAGTTTGCAAAATAACCACCTCTCCGGGTTGGTCTATGGTAAATTCATATATGCCATGTACCAAATCATTATAATTTGCCACCAAACTATCTGATCTTGGATCAAGAGGAACCGCTTCTCCTGGTTTTAAATTTACTATATTTGAATCTGCTTTTGATGCGAAATAATCAGCCAGACCTTGCTTTCCTACAAAATAATAATTGACACTCGGCATTTGTGTAGAATGTTTTAGCATCCTGAAATGCATTATTTTATTGCCTGTGTTTTTCAACATAGCAACAATTTTGCGTGGCATTTTTTGAGGCTGTACAACACCATTTACATTATACAAATACACTCTAACGCTCCCTGGCATTATTGCCTCTTTTAGAACGACAGCCTCTGTGTCAACAACATATTCCGGATCATCTGAAAAAACCAATTGAGGACTTTGCAATGGGACCTTATCATAAGTAAGATTCTCCATTTTTTCCGAGAAAAACCAAGGTAAAGATACAACATCTCCTTGTTGTGCATTATTAAGTGCAGCACTCATTTTCTCACTACACAAATTCTGACTTTTCCCATATGGAATCGCCGATATAAAAGCGACTATAAAAATTACTAAACCTATTTTCTTCATGATGTTTATGATTGGTTTATTAAAATGGTTAATTTGAAATATCTGACGGTTGTTACTAGCGTCATTTTAGTGTCAATACAGATACAATTACATGAATAAAATTATTGGGTTAGTTACTTTGTATTCAAATAACGGATCAATATTATGAGAGCAGCCCCTTTCCGGATTATACGTTGATTCCGTAATATTCACAATACAGCTTGTAAAGATTTCCAGCTTGAGTATAAGCCGAATTGGGACTCATAAAATGAGAGAACTCAAAGGTGATCGCTTTTTCCATACCTGCATCTTGTGAATATTTCAGTTTCCTGATCAATTTATCCCAACGAATAGGTAAAAAACGAATAGGCATATCACGATCGAACGATTCCACATTGGTCCAGCAATGCATATTGAATTTTGATGCCAATTCTCGATTGGCAATCAAATAATCCTTCAATTCATAATAATCAACTTGCCCGTCCTGAAACGCCATAATGTCTACAGAATTTTTAATGGCAGAAAGAATTTCAGTCCAATCTTTTATATGCTGCTCAACGGTTGTGGCTTTGTCCCCATTCATCACCTCATCAGTTTTTACTCCATGAATAAAGGGAGATATAAGACAAGGTTTATTACCGGAGATTTCTTTGGCATGTAGCCCGATTTCAGCAAACGATTCAATAATCCCCCCAACTCTGCGACTGACTTCCTGTGAGAGATACCAGCCATGAAATGATTTATGATGACCATATTTCGCCCATATTTCATCAATAAACAATTTATTGATTTCAACTTCTTTTTTATAATCACCACTCAACCAATAACGTCCCGTGTCAAAAATGCCGCAGTAAAAATTCATGTTATACTTGTCGGCCAAATCCAAAAACATGCCAAGCAGATTTTGAACCGGTTCGTACATATAATCCCCTTCATGCTTCATTAATACATCAGAATGAAATGTCATATATCGGCCGAAAGCCCCACGAATCATCACTACAGTATCAATACCGACATGTTTCATCGCAGCAAAATCCCTATCCCAAACTTCTACGCCCCAATTTTGCGAAGGAATATCCCATGTAATTTCGTCAAGAAATGTTCCGGTCAATGGCAGGCCTTCACCTTTAGGGATGATAAGATATTTATCATCTTTGAAATGGGTGAGCTCCGCTTGTTGTTTTCTTTTTTGAGCATCATGTTGCAGGTTGTACAAAAATTCCATGTCCGAGCTACTCGGTTTGTCAGTAGCACTCAAAAAAGAGGGTCCAAGCCCAATAGCAGCTCCCGCTAATGCCGCTTTTTTCATAAATTCACGTCGGGAATTATTTTGTTGTGCCATAAAACGACAATGCTATTTATCAATAAAATCACCTTTAAAATCAACATCTTTAAGAGAGAATGGATGAATGGATTTGTCGATCAAAACAGCCAGTTGTACACGTGTAATGGGATTGTTCCCGTTGAAAGAACCAAATATGGATTTCCATTGGCGTGCCACTTCATTACTGAAACTGTATTCATCAACTTGAGAAATCAAATTATTATAGATCATCCATGCGTCTTTAATAGCATCTCCAACGGTCAGCAAGGTTTTGTCGGTTGTTGGAGATAGTATGCCAGGTGCAAAATCATTAACTCCGGCAAAAAATTCAGCTTGAGTTATGGTAGTATCTGGTTTGAACCACATCCGATTTTCCCAATCAAAAGGCTCGGGGATTCCTTTAATGATTCCGGTAGCTCCAATACGCTGAACACTTTCCCAATAGGGGTTATCCCTTTGTACATCAAGATAAGGCATGATGTAAGCTTTGCTTTGCAACAGTTGCGCTTGCCATGACCGAATACTTACTTCCCGGGGCTGTTTCCCTGTTTGTACACACCATGCCGCCAGAGCTCCTGCCGCTTGTCCGAGTTCAATGACCACCGGCTGCAAACGGGTACTGCCATTAACAATATCAGTGACAGAAATTGATTTCTCTGTTACCAACAACCCATCCACATCTTTTGGAATAATAACACCCGCCGGTACGCTAAATGCTGGAATAGAATCCGTACCAATTAGTTTTGGCGGATCCGGACAGCATTTCATGCGATGACAATCGCATGGATAATTTCCCACGGCAATTCCGGTACGATAAAATTTCTCAGGTTGGTCATATGGGTATTTAATATCCTCAAAGCGGAATTGAACCAAACCGTGAATACGCCTTGACTCGCGATGATAAGGAATGAAAGGGAGTTTATCCGGCGTAGGAAATTCATCATCTGCTAATCCCAAATTTCTCAGCCCCAATTTCGTTTGCAGAAAATACACATATCCCAAGGTAAAAAGACGTGCTTTATCATAAGCGATCTTTCGCTCATTATCACTCATTTCAATAGAGTTGACATAATAATCATTCCCATGAGTAGGCCAGTTGATCATGTATTTATTATTTGGTAACTTACCGTAGGTCATCATCATATCACACGAAACCAACGCTGCGTTCTTCGGACTTGAGAGATCAGAACATGCTTCTTTGCACGTGCAATCGTAGTTATGACTGTTATACCCCTTAGGCTTGGGGATAGTTTTGTCTGCCCCTTTCCCATAGTCTTTCAGAATAGCCACAACTGTCATATCCTGAATGTAGTTGTTTCCATGTTCCAATGCAAGGGTCTCTCCGGTCGTTTGGCGTGCGTCCATGCCAACGTCGTATTTAACACCACACATTTTTGCCACATCACCCAGTTCCGTCCCGTCAATCACAATTTTAGACACGATTGTAGCATCTGTTTTCCCAGTGACTACAGCTGTCCACAAATTATTTTTACGGATAAGAGTTGCCAATTTTGTTGCAAAAAATACGTGGATATTGGGATATTCGCTTACCATTTGTTGCCAAACCTGATTGCCAACAGATGGTTCGAAAAGCGTGTAGCTAACCCATCCGGTTGCTACTGCCTTAGGCCCGCCATAATGAGCATAAATGCGTTCACGGAAATCGCCCCAAAGGCCTGAAGGCAACTGATGATTTCCGTCTATGCACGAAACACCTGCAGCAGTCAGCATGCCTCCCAGCCAGGTGGTTTCTTCAACAACAGTGACGCTGACTCCCGCGCGTGCCGCCTCAATGGCTGCCGCCGTACCGCTCGCTCCACCTCCTACTACCAATACATCTGTGGATATAACTTTTTGTCCGTAGGACAAGGAGGAACTTGCAAAGAAAAGAAAAAACAGGAATCGTTTCATTGTATTAGTTCAGGAAAAAAAGAATTCCTTCAATGCTTTTTTGCCAGGAGGAATTCCATTTTAAAATAGTTATCTTGATGCCAAGCCCTTAGTAATTGCAGTTCCCACATCATTATATAATTGCTTGTTGAATTGATTGACACTTGCATCATCAATAGCTGACAGATCAAACAACATAATGCCTTTGGTTTGTTTCAAAATCATTTCAATTGCATTTTGCATATTCGATAAATCACTCCACGTAGTGTTTCCAATATCAATACCACCATATAAAATATTCGCATTCATCAATATTCTGCTGGCTCCGTCAATCTCCCCCTGCACTGTCCACCAACCCGATCCTGTTAATGTTGGTGTATAATTCCCCATCATAAACATATCTAACAATTCTGCATATCCGGTGTTTTTGTATGTGCTGGTTGCCCATGAAAATTCTGTTGAAGGATCATAGTTTTTACTAGCCCAATTAACCCCTACATAGTAGTATGAATCATACCAAGCCCCGGAATACGAACAAAAAGCTAAATGTGGTTTAATAGCTTTGACTGCATCTCTTGCTTTAGAGACAAAGTCATGAATGGTTTGGGATCTGAACTCAAGCCATTTTTTGTACTGGGGACCTGTCACACTGGGTATTACTTCTCCATCAGACGTTGTCCATGATTGAACAATGTCAGTAGCTTGAATGCTTGATAATCCTGCCCAATCTTTAAAAGCATTGAGAGAATAGTCTGAAAAATCAGCACAAATATCATAGTAACGACAGTAATCAAGGACAAACCCGTCAATATTATAATTACTCACCACCTCTTTAATAAGAGACAGTTCATAGGCTTGAGCAGCAGGTTGTATGGGATTAACCATCCCGTAAGTATAGACATCTGTGATGTTACTTACAGTTCCGGAAGCCGTCATCACCTGACTTTGAATGCTGGAGAATGTTGGATCAGTATATACTTTTCCAAGCTTCATCCCATAGTAATTCATACCCTCCGTAAACACACTCATCGAGGCAAATACTTTTAATCCATATTTTCTGGCTTCAGTAATAGCATTTTGCAAATAATCAAAGTTAGCTGCCTGAGTATACCCGTTCCATGTTTTTAGTTGCTCTGCTATTGTGGAATTATAGCTAACCAGACCTGGAACCCCTTTCACATCAATTACTATTCCTTTGACGCCCATGTTGGCTATTTTCTGAAATACGGAATCCATTTTAACCGCTGTTCCGAGCCTGGCGAAATTAGCGTCAGCCTCAATCCATAAAATAACTGGTGCGCCGTTAAAAAGGGTGGTAATAGTTGTATCTGTCGTTGAGCCTTTTGTGGGACTATTTGGAGGAAGAACGTTTTCATTCTTACTGCATGAAATGACCAATAATTGAATGGATAATAAAAGTGTCACACAGCATATAATTTTCTGTCCCATTCGAAGAAAACGTGTTTTAGGGTTTATAGAATTCATTCGTTTACTATCCATATATTTTTGTCTGATAATTGTATGTGTAATTAGAAAGAATAAGTACTTTCACTAAAAGATGAGTGGACGTAAGCCTTAAAATATCTGAGAAATTATAGAGCAAGGCACTCTCGCACCTTGCTCTATAAATCATTTTGCTAATTAAATCTTAGAACGCTGTCGGATCAATACAACTTAATTGATAGGCCGATACCCCACCATTGGTGGCTAAGAAATAGACTGTCCTAAAAAATCCATTAGATGAAACAGGTCCAACTGCTATTTCTGCTGTAACATTCCAGTTGGGGTCTGCAGATGTTGTAATTACATCCGAACTACCTTCTCCATTAAAGACTAAGAAGGAAGAGTAGGTTGAACTACTACTTGATGTCCCTATTCCTGATGTGATGTTAAAGATATTCATAGCAGCACTATAGGATCCGGCATCAACTATCGCAGCGTATTTTGCATTGTTAAATGTAAAATAAGTGAGCGCAGGAGTTGCCCCAAGGTTGGTGGCTAGATAATTGGAACTGAAGGATCCCAGTATAGCATTGGTGCTTCCACTCAGATAATCTATAAAAATTGGCAGATTTGAACAAATAAAATAGTTATCTGCCGTCAGTGAACCGGTTGGAACTGCTTTTGCAACATATCCCCAAGACTTTGAATAGGTTATCACTTCAGGATCTTGTGAAACAAGCGCTCCATTTTTGACTACCCATTTCAATATCCTGTTTGCCCCGCCTCCACCTGTTCCATCAGTGGTGGACATAATAACGGCATTCCCATTCAGGTTTCCATAAACTGAAAGCTTACGGCCATAGAAAGAATCACCGCCTGACCATGTAATGGCAGACCAATCGGTGGAACGCGCAATTAGTTGAGGAGCGGAAGTGACACTGGTCCATTTATATAGGCAAATATTTTCACCGGCATATAAATTATTTATTCCAACAATATTACCTACGCTATCATTTGCAATGGCATAAATTCCATTCGCTCCGGTCACATTCATTTCACCTACATAATTTCCGGTCGAATTGTCAAAATATTGTATCTCAGAACCCGCAGCCCATTCATTCGAGGTGGGCATGGCAATATAATTGCCACTTACCGCAATCGAAATTTGTCTATAACTTGTATAGTTCATATTGCCGGCAGGTTGAAACCATAATTTTTTAACGGAATAAAAACCCTGAGCTGTTTTTACTGGAGTCCCAAGTTTTACTGTATATATAACCTGAGTTCCATCATCAGCCGTTACCGTGTATTGGACGGGGGTAGTATAATCATGATAAGCAGTAGGATCAGGTGATATTTTTGCATAATAAGAAAGAGTTACTGTAGCTGTTTGATGAGAAATATCTATTCCTGTATAGGGAATTATGACATTATTGTTAACGACGATCCCGTCAATATTCGCTTCATTCAATTTGAATGATGTAATCTCAGCCTTGCTGCTTCTTTTTCTTACTGCAGAGATTACATATTTTTGAATGCTCCCGCTTTGAGCAGTTAAAGAGTATGTTTTAGGAGACGTTAAATTTGTCAAACCAAAAGCAGGACTCATAATAGCGCTATTAGGGAGTGTGGCGGTCACAAACAAGCTGTCTAACTTTGTTTCATTATATGTACCATCCGGATAATACCAGGGAATTTGCACGATAATACTGTCCCCGTAAGGTTCACTCGTAGTTGGAGAGAATCCACCGGTTCCATTGGCAAAGGTAACATAAAGTGATGTCATCTGATTGCTGCTGCTTTTCACTTTAAAAACAGAATCTATTTGAGCACATCCGTTAAGCAGAAACGCTAAAAGTGCAAATAACGGGAATATTAATTTTTTCATAATTCAATTATTTTCAATATGACTTAATATCACCATCCAGAGGTTTGTGTACACAATGGATTGTTTATAAGCTCTGAAGTTAAAATAGGGAATGCGTAAAATTTTTCAGGGAATTGACGAGGAGCGTCATCACACGTAATGTAGCTATAAGCAAACATGCCGCCATTATTTATCACTTCCAGCCCATGAACATAGAGTCCGCTCAAAACGCTGTTAGCATCTCCCCAGCGCCTTAAATCCCAATAACGTTGGCCTTCAAAGGCTAATTCAATTTTGCGTTCATGTTTTATCTGGGTAAGTAAAGCAGCCCCTGACAGACTCAATGAAGGTAATCCTACACGAGCCCTGACAATATTTATGGCATTATTGGCATCAGCAGGTTTATTTAGATTATAAGCCGCTTCCGCAAAGTTTAAATATACCTCGGCAAGACGCATTTCAACCCAAGGTTGAGAACTTTTTATATTGACTAAATCAGTATGGCTTTCATTTATTAATTTTTTGAGAAAATAACCGGTTTCCGAAGCACCTTTGTTACTCCCTGCTGCCGGTGGATAAGCTGTCCAGCCATCTGTTCCTCCATCATAAGGTTCAATCGTTCTTCCTTTCCATGTACATCCGTTATATAAAACAGTGGCCTGAAACCTCGGCTCAAGATTTGCCCATGGAGGAGTGGTAGTTACACCACTTGCATGCCAGGCTGACCAATCAACAGTACCACCTCCTGCAAGTTCATATGATTCAACCAACTCTTGGGTGGGTTGAATGTCAGCACCAAAACCCGGATTATCCCCCCCGGGACTGGCAATGTAGTCAAAATTATGTACCAATTGAGGATAAGAATAATCATACTCCAAAATGGCCTCTTTATTCCCACTGAAATACGACCCAAAAGCATCTGCATAAGAAGAATTCAAAGCATAAGTTCCGTCAGCAACCATCGACAACACAGAGTTGGCTGCATCATAAGCATCCTGCCAACGTTCTGCATAAAGCATCGCTCTTGATTTCATCGCATAAGCAGCTCCTTTTGTAACTCGCCCCTGATCTGCACTCCCCCAAGCTTCGGGAAGATTAGCTGCTGCATAATCAAAATCGGCCGCCACAAAATTCCAACAAGAATCTGCTGAACTTCTGGCATGATTTTTATCAGAAGTCAATTCATCCATAAGAATTACAGTGCCATAATTTCGCATCAATAAAAAATACAAGTATCCCCTAAAAAAGCGGGATTCAGCAATTAATCGGGTCTTAATCGAATCAGCGAATTGTGCTGTATTGTCAATCCCACTAATGAATTGATTAACCAAACGAATATTAGTGTATGCATCTGTCCAAATATCTAAAGCGTCTTGATTTGGTGTAATTAAACTTGGGGTTGTTGCATATAAATTAGCAATCGCCCCATTTGAACCGATAGTACTTCCTGCACACTTTTCTATATCTGAAAGACCATCCACATACATGCATCCACTTAAATATTCAGAGCCAAACAAGCCGTAATTACTCAAAATAGGATAAAAAGAATTCATGTATAGCTTGGCATTTGCTTCGCTGCTGAATGCAACAGCTTGATCATAAGCATTAGTTGATGCAGGAGTAAGAAAGTTGTTACATCCCATGAAAACCACCGATGTCGCAACAAAAACAAGGTATATAAAATATTTTTTCATAATTATTCTTTTTTTACGACGTTAAAACTTTACAGATAATCCAATGCTGTACGTTTTTTGCTGAGGATAATATCCATTGCTGACACTTGGAGCTTCAGGATCAAGGTATTTAAACGCAGATACTGTAAATAAATTTGTACCGGCTAAATAGATTCGAGGCTCAAATTTCAAGTGGTTAGTAATTGATTTAGGAAACGTGTACCCAATTTGCATATTCTTCAACCGAGCATACGATCCGTTGATAACCCATAAGGTAGATGCATAATTGTTTTCAGGTCGCCATGTGTTATCCAATCGTGGGTATTTCCCATTTGGATTTGAAGGTGACCAGGCCCCCTCAACCAGATATAATGGAGTATTCCCATTATTATAGAATGTACGCGTAAATTGAGTATCATCCCAGCCAATTCCAGGATAATTTCCCATCAATTCATTATCACAAATGGCAGCCCCTTGAATTAAGAAATCAAAATCAAAGTTTTTCCAGGATGATGTAAAATTATATCCGAAAGTAAGCTCTGGAGTACTACTTTTTCCAATGATTGTTTCATCTTGGTCAACGGTGATTTTACCATCCCCATTGATATCTTTGTACATGATATCACCGGCCCTTGCTGTGCTACTAACAACCGGATAGGATGCAGCCTGTGCATCAGTCTTGAAAAGGCCTAATGCAATAAATCCCAACGGGACTCCAATGGGATGCCCAATTAAACTTTGATAGGAAGGGATACCGCTTGCTTGGTCCATACTTAATATCCTATCGTGAGCCCAACTAATGTTTCCCCTCATTGAATAAGAAAAGTCGCCGATCTTATTTTTATGATTCAATACTAATTCAAATCCACGCACATCTACCTTCCCTGAGTTAATAGTGGATGGATAATAGCCTCCTACAGAAGGAGGATAAGAAGAACTGACACTGGTAAGAATATTAGTGGTTAATTTATAAAATCCATCAAATTCAGCACCAAGTAACCCATTCCATAGTTCCATATCAAACCCCACATTGGTAGTTCTGGAGCGTTCCCACGTTAAATTCTCATTTGGTAATGAAGATGGATATAATCCTTTAACGGTAGTTCCCCCAAGATATGCAACAGGACTAGTATAAAGGCTATAACTTTGCAAATATGGATAAGAACTATTTGCTTGATCATTCCCCAAAGTACCAAATGAAGCTCTTAATTTTAAATTGGTAATGGCAGTATGCCATTTTTTGAAAAAATCTTCTTCTGTTACTCGCCATGCTAAAGATGCAGAGGGAAATACTCCATATCGATGGCTGGGAGCAAAATTCGTAGAACCATCTACACGAGTTGAAACTTCTGCAATATAGCGATCATTATAGGTATAATTCAAACGGCCTACCCACCCCGCACGATTAAGGACTGTTGTGCCGCTCGTTGGCATGTTTGGATTTGTATTGGCATAGGTGAACTCTGCCAAATCATTTAAATCATAGCCCTGAGCGGATGCACCCATATAAGTATAATTATAATCTGATTGCTCAGCTACTAACAATCCATTGAATGCATTTTTGTTAAAGGTTTGATTATAGGTAATAAATTCTTGCAAAGTCCATTGTGTGCTTTGAGCATCAGTTTCTGATAAAATAGTTTGGGTACCATATGGAGCGGGAGTTTCCGTTAAAGTAGTTGTAGAACTTGACGGGTCTACCGAATATAAATCATAGGGAGTATAAAAGGATTTCGTTTCTGTATATGCGTTGTCATAACTGCCAACTACTTTAAATGATAACCCTTTCAGGAAGGGAGCATCATATTTTAACGTCAAACTTGATTGCGTTCCGGAATTATTTGCATTATCAAAACCAGATTGATCCCTTTCCGCAAGAGGATTATCCCCTGGATTAATGGACGAGGTAAGATATTCTCCATCTTTAGTTTGAGGATTTAAATATGGTGCAGCAGTAAGGATCTGTTGCATTAAATTACTGGTAACCGAGTTCCCATTTGCATTAAAATCAGATATCTGGGGAGCAGTCTTTTTCGAAATAAACCCACCCAAATCCAATGATAAAGAAATATCTTTCGTTATTTTTGCATCAAGGTTAGCCCTTAAATTATAACGCGTGTAATCGACATCCTTAATGATTCCTTGTTGATCCATATAAGCCAAAGATGCGAAGTATTTAACATTGTCATTCCCTCCATCCAAAGTAATAGTATGATGAATCGTTGGAGCTGTTGATGATAACATGAGTTTTGTCCAATCCGTATTGCCGTAAATGCCATCAGGATCTCCATTCGTTACTTTATTCACTACAGCTGTAGAAAATGTTGGAGTTCGACCATTTATCTCATCTGCATAATTCCACCAGTTTACATATTCCGGCCCATTTAAATATTGGGGCATTCGTGTATTGGTACTGAGAGTATACGAAGTAGAGTAATTAATAGTGGGGATTCCTTCTGCTCCTCGCTTTGTAGTCACCAATATGACCCCATTTGCTCCTCGCACTCCATAAACAGCAGCTGATGCAGCATCTTTTAAATTGTAACACTCTCTATTTCAGAAGGATCAAGGTTGTCAATTGTACGTTCAACGCCATCTACCAAAACCAATGGAGAAGCATCTTGAGTAGTACCTATTCCTCGCACATACATTGTTACACCGTCATTCCCGGGTTCTCCGGATGCCTGTTGTGTTATTAATCCGGGTAATTGCCCTTCAAGAGCTTGTGAAATAGTAGGTAACGGCGCTCTAAGTATATCCCCTGACTTTACTGTCGAGACAGAACCGGTTAGCGAAATTTTCTTTTCAGTTCCATAGCCTACAACAACCACTTCATTCAACGTGCTATTTTCTTCCTGAAGCCTGATTGTTAAATAATTGTCCCCGGTAATTTGTACTTCTTTTGGCTGATAACCGAGGTACCGAACTTCCAATATACCTTTCAAAAGGCTTGTTTTTAACGTAAAAAGCCCTTTCGCATCAGTAATAGTTCCATTGTGAGTCCCCTTTTCCATAACAGTGGCTCCAATAATTGGATCACCTTGGACATCTAATACTTTCCCCTTTACGGTTTGTGCTGATACCTGAGCCGTTATGATCACACAAAAGGTAAAGAGAATCAACATTGATTTAAAGATGTTTCTCATACTTTTTTAATTTAAGATATTAGTGAATTCTGAAAAATTAAAACCAAACAATTTTCATGTCAAATAAAGCTCTGTATATTCCTCCTTTTCTATAAAAATCCGGAGTATTATTACATTCCTATTATGATTATCCATTGCTATTTCCAACCTATTCTGCAAAAAACAGAGGTACAATCATAATTGTGTGTGAGTAAGGATTGTTCTCATGACATCAGTTCTGTCATCCATTAAATTCTTTTTTCTTTTCATAGCGTGTGTTTAAGGGCGGGTCCTAATATTATTCCTATCTCTACAGACATCCGGCATAGCAGAACCCATTAATCTTGCCTGATACCTGTTTTTCTATCTTAATCTTATAAGTTTATCTGATGCATTTCTTATTCCTTCAGCCACAAGCGTTCAATTTCTTCCAAAGATTTACCTGCTGTTTCGGGGACTAATTTCCATACGATCAACATATATGGCACACACATCACAGCGAATAAAAAGAAAGTTCCTGCAGGCGTTAAATGCAGCAACATCCAGGGAGTAAGCTGCCCGATGAGATATGTACCAATCCATAATGAAAAGCCTGCAATCGACATGGCGATACCACGAACTGACGTGGGATACATCTCTGATAAAAGCACCCAGATTACAGCACAGATAGATACCGCGCAACAGAAAATATAGAACAAAAAGAAGACTAACAATACGACACTGGGAATACCCAGGGATGCTCCTTTTAAAAAATAGAAACCAATCAGTAACAAAGAGACAACCATGCCTGTGACTCCGTAATATACCAGTTTCTTACGCCCCACCTTGTCGATAATGGCAAGGGCTAAAATTGTAGTGAGCATGTTAACCAACCCCACCAACACTTGGTAGAACAACGAATCGCCACTGGATAGTCCACTGGAGGTGAAAATAGTCGGCCCATAATATAATACCGCATTGACTCCCATAAACTGTCCCAGGATTGCAATAAAGACACCGATCATTAATGCTTTGAAATAGGCCGGTTTCAATAAAAGCCTCCAATTCGTGTTCTTGTCTGATTCAAGTTGATTTTTTACTTCCTGGAACTGTGCCTTTGCTTTATCAACGCTGTGATAAACTTTTGTCAAAATTCCCATCGCTTTTTGTTCATGTTGACGCACCATCAACCATCTTGGACTCTCAGGAATAAAGAAAATGACGATAAAGAAAAACAAAGCCGGAACAGATTCCATACCCAGCATACCCCGCCAAACCTCGTTGACAAATACTTTCGACAGGATGCCGTTTCCTATCGCCACGTAATGCTGGGAAATACTCAATAACTGATAGTTGACTAAATAAGCGCCTAAAAAACCAACGGTGATGGCCAATTGATATAAAGAGACTAATCGTCCGCGATAATTCGTGATAGCAACCTCAGAAATATACATTGGAGAAACAATCGATGCCACCCCAATACCGATACCGCCTAAAATACGATAAACAATTAATTGATCAATATTTGCAGAGAATGCACATCCTATACCCGAAACGGAGAACAAGACGGCTGAAAGAATCATGGCTTTTTTCCTGCCAAACTTATCACTCAAAATACCGCTCGTGGCGACCCCCATAATTGACCCGACCAATGCACAGCCCACATACCATCCTTGCTGAATGGTATCCAGGTGATATTGCCTTGAGACAAAGTCAATGGTTCCTGAAATCACAGCAGTGTCATACCCGAACAAAAAGCCACCGAGAGAGGCAACCACTGACAAGAAGATCACATAGCCAATATTTTGTGTCTGGTTTTTCATTTGTAATAATTTGGTTTTTAAGGATGAGTTCGATAAAATTAAATCTCAAAATAGGATCTGTAACGATCATACAAATGACCTGCTTGCAAATAAGCTGATTGAGGACTCATGAAGTGTGAAAATTCAAAGGTTATGGCTTTATCATAATGAGCACGTTTTGCAGCTTCTAACTTCAATCTCAATTTATCAAACTTGATCGGGAAAAAACGAATCGGCATATCCCTGTCAAAAGTCTCTGCATTTGTCCAGCATTGCATGCCATATTTATCAGCCAACTTTTTATTGACAGAAAAGAAAGCATCTAATTCATCATAATCTATGTGTCCATCTTGAAAAGCACAAGCATCTACCACATCATGGATGCCATCGAAAATTTCATTCCATTCCTTTTCATGTTCTTGAACCGAAATAGAATTGGCTTTTGTGAGATCTCCCGAAGCAGCTTCAACTGCTTTTTTCCCATCAATCCACGGAGAAATAAACGTGTGTAACCCGTTCGATACATCTTTACACTGTTTGCCCATGGCGTGAAAAGCATCAATGGCTCCCTTGGTTTCACGACTTATCTCCATACTGAGGTACCATCCTTGAAAGCTTTTGTGTTTTCGCCCGTAATTGTTCCATACCTCGTCAATAACATATTTGTTTTCTTCAATTTCCCACGACATATCACCGGTATCCCAATAATGACCGGAATCATATAGTCCAAAATAAAACTTCATGTTATATTTATCAGCCAATCGTAAATACAAATCCAATAAATCAACTGAAGGCATATAACACCCTTTCCCCAAGAGATATTTTGATGGGAATGTAATGAATTTACGATATCCGCTACGAATCATTATCACGGTATCAATACCAATGGATTTCATATACTGAAAATCACGGTCCCATTCTTTTTCTCCCCAGTTTTGATGCGGAATATCGTGTGATATTTCATCTAAAAACGTCCCCGTTATATGTAAGCCATTGTTTTTAGGAATAATAAAATGACTATGCAGATCATTATTTGTTTGAATGACTGCTTTCGATTCTGCATGGGCAGAACTTCCGATAAGAGGATAAGTGACTGCAGCAGCTCCAACAATGGAGGCCTTCTTTAAAAAATCACGACGACTGGTTGTGTCCATAATCTGCTTGTTTATTGATGAATTATCTAATTTTTCTTTGGCTTTTCTGATTTATTTATGCGCCTTTCAAATCTACGGGTTTCTTATCAAACGAATTTAATATAAAGACTTCTCTTTCCGAAAAATCCCCGATTTAATTCAAAATCAGAAATATCTGTTTTGTAAAATTCTTATAATACAATATGTTGCCTTACATCAGCTTTCACATCATTACTGTTTAACGTTGAACAAGCCGCCAATGAATTCCAGCATTGATAGAGACCTCTTGGAACGTGAAAACATCCTTTCCATTTTCCTCCTTTCAAAGGC
>Ga0224529_1000059_pt1 | contig 79621 bp, 59 predicted proteins | sample CBST50metaG_FD_179893 | JGI IMG/M metagenome (GOLD analysis project Ga0224529, IMG submission 179893) | Peat soil microbial communities from Stordalen Mire, Sweden - C.B.S.T50 | ecosystem: Environmental > Terrestrial > Soil > Wetlands > Peat | place: Sweden: Norrbotten County, Stordalen Mire...
CCGAAAAGCGACAAGGTTGGATCTTCCTGACGTCGCTTCCGGCGGAGCGTGAGGCACTGCGGCCTTTGCAGAGTTTGTGGATCGATTGGCTTGTTTTGCGTTTGCTGAATGAGCCAACCGCTGCGCAAAAGCGCGTCTGGTTTGTGATCGACGAGCTGGCGAGCTTGCAGAAACTTCCGCAACTCCACACGGCGATTACCGAGGCTCGCAAGAGCAATAACCCAGTCGTCCTTGGTTTTCAGGGCAAGGCACAGCTTGAATACCTGTACGGACATCTGGCCGAGGTCATGCTGTCGCAGCCAGCAACCAGCGTTTGGCTCACGACCAAGGAACCGAATGCCGGAGAATGGGTCTCGAAGTTCATTGGCAAAGTGGAAATCGAGCGGCTGCGTGAAACCCACTTCGACGGGACGCGCTCGGGCCGGAACTTCGCGCTCGACCGGCAGGTCGAACAGTTGGTTCTGGAATCTGAAATTGCCGGTCTCGCCGACCTTCATGCCTATATGAAGTATCAGAACTACGTGACGCGGTTTTCCTTTCCGTACTTCAATATGCCGGAAGTAGCCGAAGGTTTTGAGCGGCGCGACCGGCCCGATGACAAGTTGCCTTACGACCCAGCGCGGGTGCGCGGTGCCGAGCCGAATCCTGAGTTGAAACAGGTGCCGGAAGACTCTCCCTCGTCGCAGCCCAATACCTTGCCCGTGGTGCAGCAGATCGAACCGGAGCCGACCGTCGCTCCCGATGCGGACGATCAACAGAACCTCATCTTGAGAGGTTGAGGTGTAATCATGCTGACCATCTCCAAACCGCTTTCCGCGAGCCAGGCCCAGACCTATCACTCACGCGAGTTTACCTCTCCCGATCAGAGCTATTGGAGCCGTGGAGAGACTGTGACCGGCGAATGGCAAGGCCAACTTGCCGAAGAGTTCGGCCTCTCTGGAGCTGTCGAAGCCGACGAGTTCGCCCGGCTTTCCGAAGGGCAACACCCTGTGACCGGAGACCAGCTTGTGCGTCACCGCCAGTCCCATCAATATCAAACTGCCGATGGCAAGGCCGTAAAAGCGGTTGGACATCGTGCCGGAGGGGACGCAACCTTCAGCGCACCCAAGTCTGTATCGCTGACCGCCCTTGTCGGCGGCGATGAACGGGTGCGCTTTGCCCACCGCGAGGCTGTTACCGTCGCGCTCTCGGAGCTTGAGCACTATACACGATACCGGCATCAAACCGAACAAAAGGCGTCTTCTCCGGCTCGCCGATTTTCAGGGGTTGCGGTGCGGGGCGCTTTCTCATTTGGAATCTGCAGAGCTCCTATCAAGAAGGAATGGCAGTAGTGTAGATGGCAGTAGTGTATCGGTCAACGCATGACATCCCGAGCATCTGGATCAGCACAAGGAATGCAAGGCGCACATTAAACGCGGCTTGAATGCTCCTCGTAGGATCAGTATTGGTAAACGCCCTAGGCTCCGGGAGCCTAGCCGGCCTTCAACTCGGCGGGAGAACAAGGGATTCCAGTCGCCATGGCGACTGGAGGGGACCAACCACGGGCTTCACTTCGGAACGACCCTGCTTTCTGGGAAAACCTCAGTTAATTTGGAAATCAGGTATGCCGCGCGTCCCTCGCTAGCAGAAATCTCCTTTGAGGTGGATGTCGGCTTCGCAAGATCAACTACCCAGTTGCGCATTCTAGGTGCATTTGTCGTCATGGAGACGATAAAGGTCGCGACCTCTCTGAACCAATCATCGCCCTTCAAAAAGCGCTGCACGATGCGCTTTTCCTCAGTTCGTGCAGGATCGATTGCGTCTTTTGCGGCCAAATACTCTTGAAACGACAGATGCGGAAATATGTATGTTGATCGTCCAGTCGGTAATAGAAGACCGTCTTCCACGAGTTCACTGACAACCGCGTGCAAGTCAGAAATGAGAGCCGGTGCAACTTGAGAGAATGCTGTAGATATGCGCGAAAAGTCACATTCTTTTTCTTTCCGCGCGTGCATCAAGCCCGCAAGTCGCGTTAAGACAGACTGCTTTGCAGTTGATGAAAATTGCGAATTCCGCTGCAACCCTTTCGCGAGGTTCCATCCCCCAAGAAGTAGGTCGATGAACATCTGGTAGAGGCGCAACTTGTTTTCGGGTAGCCGGCGTAAGTTCTTGAAGACAAGCACCGTGAGAGTTGCAAGCAGCGGGACTTGGAGCACAGAGTTGAGTGACTCCGTGCTACTCAATTCGGAATAGAATGCAGAAATCAATTCCGCATTTCCATCCAGCCAAGCCGTTATCAGTTCGTGCAGGTTGGCACGCGACATCGGACTGATAGTGACACGGGGAAGCCAACTTGTTGCAAAGCCGCCGACATGGTCCCTGGTTGTCGCGATACAGCGAAAGCGCGAATTCTCTTGGGTACATTCTTCCTTCGCTATATCTAGGACACGATCCCTCAGTTCCTTTGATTTGATCTCATCCAGGCCGTCCAGATAGACACGCACGGATAATTTCGGATCTCGATCAAGTCTGGCACGAACCTCAGGACGGACAAATACTTTCTCAAAATTCTGGCCTTCTTCAATCTTAAGTGAGTGAGCCGCAAAATAGAGTGGAAGAATCCCACAATCCCGGGCTTTGAACATTTTGAGGTCTCTCAGAAAATGATTTCTACAGAAAGAGGTTTTTCCGTAACCAGGTGCGGCTGTGATCAACAAGTTCCGATTAACAGATAACACCTCATCAGGTCGCCATTCAATTGCGCTTTCAGCTTGGAACTCGACAGTAGGAAAACATTCAATCACCGACCGAGCCATAGAACCATAAACTGCAAACGCGAGGGAGTCGAGAATGCTAATCCGATCAACATCCAGACGGATGCTCTCATTGGCGCGATCTATTTGTTCGTCTAGCTTATCGTAGACGCTAACGATGAATTCATATTCGGATGAACTCAAGAAGGATTGCACTATAGCTTTTGGAATCGGAACGCTCCGGGGTGGGTCCTTCTTAAGTGCATAAGCATCCATTCTCGCTTTTGAGTATGCTTCAGTCCACTGCTTTTCTAACCGTGCTGACCACTCGTATAGGTTTTTGGCTACTCCTTCACTTTGGGACCGATAGCTCTCAGGGAGGTAATCTAGCACGCGCAGTGATGCCACAACACTATCGATGGCAGCGCGTATCTGTCCTATCTCTCCTATCTGGTTCATTCTGGAGAAGAACGCTGAATCTAAGATTCTGACCCCTCTTGAAAGCCGTCCGCGGGCCTGGTAAAGAAGAGGCTCAACGTAAACGTTACGTGTTCGGCATTCGGTACTGAGTCCATGGACAATTCCCAGCCGTTGAATATTCTGGTCGGATTCTAATTCTTTGCCGAGGCTGTCAAGGTGAGCAGATAGCAAGTCCGGTTCAAAAAAGATAAAGTCTGGCCAGCACTCTTTGAATAATTGGAGAAGGTCGTGCCCGCAAATGAATCGGATTTGACTCGGTTTACCCTTAAACCGTCCTGATATCGATTGCATTGCCGTGGCTGTCAGTTCGTTAGGTGACATGACCAGCACTTGATTTACCCACTCATCTTTCGCTTGGGCGTTCACAACTGGCGTATCAAGGGCTTGGTCACATTGGATCAAGACGTTTCGGGCACCCGACTTCGGGTCAGACGCAGAACCGCTAATCTTATCGAGTTTGACCACACACGCATTCAAGCCGAGGCACCCAAGTCCCATCGGCGCATAGAAGATGAGGTCCTTGCCAACTTCATCTTTCCCGTGAAGGTTTCTGATGCCGCTGCACTCTTCGCGCCGCGACAAGAGGCCTTCTATGGCCGACCGCATTTGTTCCTCTGTCTTGAAGAAATCTATGAAAGTTTGCAGTTCGGGAGTTATTTCAGGCCTCTTTCACCTTTCATGCACCTAGGACGGTTGGGATGCTAGCTTTAGAATCGGGCGCGGTCGCCGGGTGCCGGGGTTCGCAGAAAATCCTTGCACCCATAGATTAGTCCTTGCAAACGTTCTAGCGCCAAGCCATCTCGCCGCACTGAGCGCATCTAACAGATTATAGGATGCTTGGCGACATTCGAGGACCTATCTTGGTCGCTCGTTTGCGTCTGATGAACCGCCGCTCACTCCTCAACACCTCCAAGTGCCAAAACATAGCCTAAGATGTCAAGAGAAAATGTCAATTGGACATATAACGCAATAAAAATAGACGGTATTCCGGCAACCGTTTTACGTCAAGTCAGGGTATAGCCCGATTGGACACTAAGCACGGTGCAATACTCTTCCGTGGCTCTTTGGGCGGTTGTGTGGTCGAGAGGACCAGCGGAATTTGCCGCCCGTGGATTGGGGTACACTTTCCGATTGAGGGAGCACGACCAGGGGCGCGGGGTTGGCTCTCCGAACGAGAGGGCAGCTATGAGCGATATTGATTTTCTTTCTCAACTCGAAAACCAGCAACACATCCAGCGTTGCCAAGCACTTTACGATAATGCTACTGAGACGCCAAGCAAGGCAGCCGACAGGCTTAACAGTTCTCAAATTGATGCCAGCGAAGGGCGGATACAGTATTTTGAGAAACTGACCATCGGGGCCGGGGCCGTGATTGGGCTATTGTTTCGTTCGTGGGATCAAAGCCTCATACACTCAGTCCAAGTTGGGTGCTAAGGCTCTCTTTAATCGCATTAGTCATCACCCTTGTTGCGGCGCTCTGGAGGAACTTCCGTTACCCGTTCTATTTGCTCTCCGCCAGAACGGTGGATTGGATGGAGGCGACTCTTGAGAAAGACAAACGAAAACGCGAGCTTGTGAAATACTCACCGGGCGCGGTGAACATTGAAACGGGCAAGCCAATTGACGTTGAGAAGTGGATCGCAGACCTTGAAGGGGAAGAGACCCGCACTCTTGGCGCAATCAAGAAGATGACTGGTCAGAGAAACCGGCAACGAAGAGAGTGGGCTTACGCGGAGCGAATCAGCCTAGTGTCGCTCTTGGTGTCGATGGTTTGCTTGGTCTGCCTAGCTTGGTGGAACTTCTGAAACGGTCTCGCCCGCACGTGATGAGAATTCGCCTTTGGTTGTTATAATCCTCACGCAGAGGAAGGCACAATGACAGACAATCTATCCCATCTTCCCGCCCCGCAGATCGTCCTTGAATTTCACTACAAACCAAAGAACTCCGCGCGCCCGCATGATGAAACGGGGAACACGGACCGCTTGGATTGGGCACCGGGCAGCTTTGTCCCGGTTCCTTCCGTTGGTGATACGGTTTCTTACAACTCATGGAAGGCGACCAGACCGAACCCCGATGACGGGAACGACATAGTTGTGATGCGCAAGGTTGAGTCGCGCCATTTTTATGTCCATCAGGACCACATCTGCGTTTACGTCGTGGTCACTGACGTGAGCGATAGTGAAAGGTTGGCCCGACTAAAGGAATAGGCCCGCAATCGCGCACAGATGACCGTTGGCGCGTCCGTGGCAGTGCTCGGGTGTGGTAGTGTCCCGGTTTTCGGATTCACGAAAGTGAGGTACGCCGTATGGTTGATGAGCATTGGCTGACAGGGTTTCGCCATACCGTTGGAGACTTCCAACAACGGCACAGTGGCAACGGGCAGGTTGTTTCAATCAAGGTGCGTGTGGAGTCGGGATGCTTCCATCGGAGCTGTTCCCCGGAAGCCTACAGGATCATTGACGCGCATCTCCGAAGGCCGCCCAAAGATGTGGAGGTCATTGAGCACGAAAGCGGGCCGGAGCTGTTGCTCTACTTGGCCGTGACAGCCGGTGCGCTGTCTCTCGCAAAGAGCGTTGTTGAATTGGTCACGGAGATTTTCAAAGCACGCGCCGCTGGCATCAAGAAAGGTGATCGCCCAAGAGACCCGTTGGTGCTCATCGTGCGCCGTGTGGATGAGAAAGATGAGTACCGCGAAGACGTGATGCTCCGCATAGGCAGCACGGACTCGGTTGACTCGGGCGCAATTGAGAAAGAGCTGACAGCCGCAATCAAGGTCATACTCAAGCGGCGCTAGGCCGCCGCGCTAGCGATGCTTGCTGAGGTCCAAGGGTCTGACTCTCACGTGCGATAATTGCGGGCGGAGTCCAACTACATGACATCGAATCGTGAAAGTGTGACATTACCGGGGCATCTAGTCGGCATGGGCCGTGAGGCGGATTGTGGCGTGCGTGCGATCAAGGTATCACTGCCGGGGACCGCTGAGTACAACTACATCCGCCCGGCCATCTACGATGTACCCTCAGACTTGCCGGACGGCCTTTACAGCATCACCTTCGGCGGGAAAACTGAAAGAGTCCAACGGCAGTACGGGGCTTGGATAGCTCCGGTTGCGTGACTCAAACCTACTCCAAAGGCAGCGCGAACACGCTCAACGACGGTACGGACGACGGTACAGGCGGCAGTGCGGTGACGGCACAGGGGCGGTCCGGGGAGGTGTGGCACTGCGGCCAAGTCCAAGACAGCCCGCTGACCTTTGCCGGTAGGGGCAGAGGTCTAGCACGCACACAACCGGGCTCAGGGGATGAAATCTCGACTTTCGGACTTCAAACTTGCCCCTTTCGGTCGAAATTCTGACGGTACGGACGACGGTACTGAAATCTATTTTTGGGTGATTTTAGATGCTTTTCTGTGCCACCGATGCTCCTAGAATCAACAGGTTACGACCATGGGTCTAACTGTCACGGCAGAGGTCAATCGGGTTACTCCGGGCAAACGCCGTTCACTTCAGGCAACTCACATGCGAGCCACCACTAATTCTTCCCGGTACGATGTTTCTTGGATGCATTCGAGAGCTTCTTCCGTCCTACCGAGGCATCCTGAAGATAGAATTCATGGAGTTTGGCTTGAAGCAGCTTTTTGTCAGGAAGGCGCGTCTGGTACTCTGCGATCAGCGCAGGAGATAAAGTCCGACTGAGCGCGTATTTCACTACCTCGTCGTCCTTGCTCGCACACAATAACACGCCAATCGACGGATGTTCGTGGGCTTTTTTCACGTCCCGATCCAAGGCCTCCAGATAAAAAGCGAGTTTCCCCAGGTACTCCGGTTCGAAACGTGTCACCTTGAGTTCGATAGCGACCAGGCAATTAAGGCCGCGATGGAAGAACAACAGATCGAGCGCAAAGTCCTGGCCGCCAACCTGCAACGGATACTCGGAGCCCACATAGCAGAAATCACGCCCCAACTCGATCAGAAAATCCTTCAGCTTGGCCAAGAGGCCTCGGTGCAGATCGGCCTCATGATGAACCTCAGGAAGATCGAGAAATTCGACGTTGTAGGCGTCTTTGAAGAAGCTGGCTGCTTCCGGGTAATTTTGTCTCACCGCTGGCGAGACTTTTGGCGGGTTGAGCACAGCCCGCTCGAATAGAGCAGCGTCGAATTGGCGCTCCAGTTCGCGCTTGCTCCACCGCTCCTGAATCGCCTGACGAATGTAAAACTCGCGTTCCTCACGGCGCTTGCTCTGGCCCAGAATGATGAGATGGTGTGACCACGGCAATTGTCTCACCAGTGGTGCGACAATTGAGTCGGCCCGGTAGGTCTCATAGAACTGCTTCATTCGGAAGAGGTTGGCGCGGCTGAAGCCGCGAATGCCGGGTTGTGTCCTGGCGATGTGGAGCGCGAGCCTATCCACTGTGCCAGCGCCCCATTCTTCGGCCTCGATTTTGTGGCTGATGATTTCGCCCACCTTCCAGTAGAGGTCAATCAGGGTGGTATTGACATCCCGGAAGGCCCGCTCGCGGGAGGCCGCGATCAACTGGACAACCTCGGCAAAGACTGTTTGATCCTTCGAGGAAGGCAGAGAATGCGGCTTGGGCTTTGCTGGCACAGTCATCAATTCATCTCCTCATGGCGATTCGGTTCTACGGGGCGCACCCGGTGTTGCAGATTTCTCTTTATGTCTCTGCGCAACTGTGCATATTAGTTTACTGCTGTTTATAACGGACTATTTTGCTTTTCCATTTATGAAGGGAAGAAGGTTCTTCCCTCGCTCTAACCGCCGATAGAACCGGCGTTTTCCGCTCCCCATCTCAGCGGGTCCGTTCCTTCCCCACAACGCCTCTCCCTACAAGCTAAAACCATGCGGAAGAAGTACCGAATTTCTTCTTCGTTTAAGTGCCCCCGCTTCATGCGGCTTTATGGCAGAAGCGGTCGGAACCCGTCAAGGCTCTCCGCATTTGCTGCGATGAACGTGCTGGAGAACGCCCGGCCTTGACCGAACCCGCCTCGCCTCTGCCCGCCGCGCAAGACATGAAGCGGGGGCACTCAAACAAAGAAATTTGGTTTGAGGCAGATGCCCTCCCTTCAAATTCCGCCCCACGCGGGCACCACAGGAGAGCAAACACCATGCCTTACACCAGCAGCAACACAGCCACCACCGCGCCGCACAGCAAAAATGCGGCGCTTCGCAGCCAGTCCCCTTACCAGCAGCGAACCAGCCAGAAAGACAACCCCACACAGCAACTCATCAAGCAGGCCGTGGATTACCTCATCCAGCAGCTTGAAGCGGGCAAGAGCGAGACTTTGACCGCGTATCTAGCCGCTATGGCCCGGTTTCATGCGTATTCCTTTGGGAACATTCTCAGCATTGCGAGACAACGCCCTTCAGCGAGCAGAGTCGCGGGGTTCTACGCATGGAAGGAACTGGGCCGGTTCGTAAAACGCGGAGAGAAGGGAATCCAGATTCTCGCCCCAATGATTGGCCATCGGCGCAAGAAAGACGACGCCGAACGGACGAGCAACACGGACGACAGCCCAAAGCCGCAGCCCGTCTTGATTGGTTTTCGCGCCGTTTATGTATTCGATGTGGCGCAGACCGAAGGCGCGGATCTGCCAGAATTCGAGCACAGCATATCGGGCGAAGTAGGCGCGCACCGCGACCGGCTTACCGATTTTCTCGCGCAGCAGAATATCACGCTCGAATACAACGAGAACATCGCGCCCGCTCTTGGCGTCAGCTACGGCGGCAAGATTGCTTTGCTGCCGGGCCAGTCTGAGGCCGAGGACTTCACCAGTTTGGTCCATGAAACGGCTCATGAGCTATTACATAAATCCACTCGCCGTACTATGACCACCGCCACCGTGCGCGAGACAGAAGCCGAGGCCGTGGCCTTCATCGTAGGCCAAGCTATCGGCCTTGAGATGGGGCGGGTGGCGAGTGACTACATTCAGATGTACGCAGGAAACGCGGCGCTTTTGGCTGAAAGCCTTGAAGTCGTACAGCGCACCTCTGCGGTGATTCTTGACGCCATCACCGGGGAATCAACCACCAAGCAGAATACGCCGTCGGCATCTTCGCCGGAGGCGCAGGACGCAATCGCGGAGGTGGCGTAATGCGAACCATCCTCCGCATTCTTGAGCGGGCCGGAGGTTTCCGGTCCGCCCTCTACCTCAAAATCGAGAACCCGCCGTACATGGCCCTTGTCATTGAGGCCACGCCGGAGCCGGGACCGTTGAACCTGCCTTCAATTTCCGTTGCGCATTACGGCAAACAGAATGGCGATTTGATGCGCGACCCGGAGATGTGTTTCGAGTTATCGAAACCACCGCTGTGCGGCCTCGGACTATCGGCTTGGTATTTCAGAAACGATTACCTCGGCGTCGAGCAGTATTCGCGCTATCGGGACGAGGAAAACTACGTTTTTCTTCCCGGCCTCTACGAGCAGCACGAGCAATTTGCGCGGCAATGGGACCGCAATCTCCGCGCACAGGGTTTTCTTGAAGCCTTCACGGACAAGTCGATTCGCGGCTAGTCCGCTCCCTGCGGAGCGGACCACACCCGATGTGTCTCCGTTCCGCGTGCCTTCACTTATTAACCGCTCGAAAGGAGCTTACCACAATGGAAACGACCGTTATCAATGCCACCGAGTACTGCGACCTACCACTCTCTCAACTCAACGAATCGAAGACCAATCCCCGCCGCGTCTTTGACGAAGCCTCTCTCAAGGAACTTGCCGCTAGTATTCGCAGCCAGGGAGTGCTGTCGCCGTTGCTTGTTCGGCCACTGACCGAAAACGGCTTCGAAATCGTGGCCGGAGCACGGCGTTACCGCGCCGCGCAGATGGCCGAAACTGCCGCCGTGCCGGTGCGCATCGTCCATCTTTCCGACGCCGAAGTCATCGAGGCACAGTTGGTCGAGAATTTGATTCGCGCCGAAATTCACCCGATGGAAGAGGCTGAGGGATTCGCCCGGCTTTTGGCGCTTGAGGAACCGAAGTACAGCATCGAGCAGATCAGCGCCCGCGTGGGCAAACAGCCATCTTTCGTGGCTTCGAGGTTGAAATTGATTGACCTTGTGCCCGCAGCGGTCGAAGCCTTCTACGCCAACGAAATCGGCGTGGGCCATGCGCTCTTGCTGGCGAAGCTGCCCGCTGACCAGCAGGAACAGGCGCTTTCAGCTTGCTTCAAGGAAGTTCACAACGGCGCGGGCAAGCCCGCGCGGATTCTCTTGCCTGTCCGCAATCTGCAATTCTGGATTGAATCGAATGTGCTGCTTGTCTTGAAAGACGCGCCTTTTGACAAGCACAATGCGCAGCTTGTGCCCACGGCGGACAGTTGCGCCGACGGCCCCAACAAGCGCACCGGACACAACAAACTCCTGTTTGGCGACGACTTCGGACGGCAAGGGGACCAATGCACCGACCCCGGCTGCTATCAGGCAAAACTCACGGCGCACGTGGCGCAGACCGTCGCCGCAAAGCCCGGCCTTATGCAAATCAGCACGGCTTTAATAAGTCCTGTTTCTCTTGCGAGCTGTCGAAGCGGAGGATGCAATGTTCGCTTCATAAATCTCAGCAAACCGCGTGAACGCAATATCGATGCCACGGCAATATTGATTGATTTCAACGATGTCCATACGTCGCAATCCAAGTTCACATTTGCTCACGACGCTTTGGGTTCGGCACATTGCCTTTGCGACATCGCCTTGAGTCCGCCCCGATTCCTCTCTCAGCCCTACCAGAGTGGCCAAGAAGATCTTGTATTCGGGAGTGAAATTGGACTTTCGCCTCTGCATAGGTCTGCCGTTGTCCAAACCATAAAATCCGAGTATCGAATAGTCGAAATTCACCTTTTTGAAGCAATATTCATCATTTATCTCATTTATTTGCAATGAGATAATTTTGTGCTGGACATATCTCATCTCTTGTACTAAACAATTGTTTAGGGACTAACGTCAGGGAACGCATGAAGATTGGGGTTGATGCCTCAATCTTCCGACAGCCACGTGTCTCTACAGCAGGCAATTGCTGCTGCTCTGACCAAAGCGCGTAATCGTCGAAAGTTGACTCAAGAGGAGTTGGGGTATCGTGCGGGCTACGATCCGGTCTATATCAATATGCTCGAACGAGGACGCAGGTATCCTTCGATACGTGCGATCTTCAACATTTGTGAATCGCTCGGCACCACGCCCGCCTCTCTCGTCGAAGACATTCAAGAGCGGATTGGTTTCAAGCCAAGGTAATGTCTCTTTAGTTCATTCCAAATTGCAATGGCCTTCCATGTATAGGGAGGCCTAAATGCTTGTTCTCTATACAGCTTTATCATTCCCTGGAACATTCGATATTCAACTTTTTCTTGGAAAAGTTGGAATAGCCGGTCTACCTGGCGGGCGAGGTGCTCACATATGAGCTCAGAGGCTGCGCTCTACTTGTCCCGCACTTTGCGCAAGGGCGGGACTGAACCTGGTTCATCCTCCCTGCTCCTGAAGATGGCGGCAGGACAGGGGGCACTCGCTCAAAGAGCGGAAGTTCAAGAGCTAGGTAAGGGCATATCCTGCCCTGAACCGGAGGCCGTTGTCACAGCCACAGTGCCGAAAGCGCGGCGGTCTTGTGCCATTTCCGCCGACCAACTCAGGGACCCTTCCGACGACCTGCTGCTGAACCGTGTCGCTCAGGGAGATAAGGAAGCCCTGTCCGTCCTCTTCCGGCGGCATGCGCGTGTTGTCTTCTCCGTTGCGTGCCGCATCCTCCGCGACGAAAGCGAGGCTGAGGATCTGCTCCAGGAACTTTTTCTCTTCCTCTTCCAGAAGGCGGGGCTTTTTGACGCCGAGAAAAGTTCGGGTGCATCGTGGATCATTCAAATGACCTACCAGCGGGCCATCGACCGCAGAAGATACCTGGATGTGCGTCACCACTACAACGTTCAGGAACTCGACGAAGAGCGGTCACCGGCAACCAGGGGACAAGTATCCATAGACCAGATTGCGGGCAGAGCCTTGCTAGACAGGCTGCGAGAAGAAATGTCCACGGAACAGCGGCAGGTCCTTGAACTCCATCTCTTTGAGGGGTATAGCTTCCGCGAGATAGCCGCCAAGACGGGCCAGACGCTGGGAAACATCAGAAATCATTATTACCGGGGCATTGAACGGCTACGTTCCTATGTTTTCCCAACAAAATGAGCGCAAAGTGAAAAGCTTAGTAAGCAGTTGTTGCGTGCAGGAGCCAAGCCGGTGAACCCTCAATTTCATGACGAGTTCATTGCCCTGAGTACCTTGTTTTTCGCGGGAGAGTTGACGGATGAGGAGTGGGCGCTCCTCCAGGTCCACCTTGCCTATTGCGAATCTTGCCGGACAAGGTTTGAAGAATATCAGCGCCTTCATGCAGACGTAATCCCGCTCATGGCCGCAAGCGCCTCTACGGAACCTGAAAGTGCAGCCACCACCTCGAACTTTTCCCTGGAAGCGGCTGAACGGCGGCTCATGGCGCAAGTGGATACTGCGCCCGTTGCGCGTGAACCACGACGCCAGCGAAAGATTCCGTGGGCATTGGCGGCCGCGTTGCTTGCGGCCTGTGCTCTGGGCATCACGGGTCTACTCTATTTCCAGTTTGTCCCGCTGAGGCGAAATGCAGCACGACAACCGGCTTCACAGCAAGACTCCTTGAGAGTTTCCAAACCAGTGGCGCCGGCGAACCTTGGAGTGCTGCCGCCTCCCGCTGCTAAAGCCACTGCGCCGGACACGGAGAAACTTCGAGAACGGCTCGACACTGCCGAGGAACAATACAAGCAGTCGAATCTGACCGTGGCTGACGTTACGCAGCAGCTTGCGGCAGCACGAACGGAGTGGAAGAAGACCAGCGACGAAAGAGATGGACTTCACCAGCAACTCACAAATGCGCAGTCGGAGATCCAGTCGCTACGCGCCAGCTCAGCAGCGGCAAGCGGAGCCGAACAAGCACGAGTTGCACGCGTTGCTTTCCTCGAAACGCGGCTTCGAGAATTGAGCGCGTCCCTCGACGAGAAAGATCGCATGTTGGCGCTTGACAAGGAATTCCTCGCGCATGATCGAGAAATTCGAGACTTGATTGCCGCACGAAATCTCTATATTACCGACATCTTTGATGTAAAAGACAATGGCCGAACGGCTAAGCCCTTCGGCCGCATCTTCTATACAAAAGACAAATCCCTTGTCTTCTATGGATACGATCTCGACAAACAGGCCGGATATAAGCAGGCGGTGGCGTTCCAGGCCTGGGGCAGCGGAGATGCGCAGCCGGACGTAAATCTAGGGTTGTTTTATCAGGATGGGACACAAAAACGATGGGTCCTGCGATTTAACGACACCAAGACCCTTGCGCGCTTGAATAAGGTCTTCGTGACCGTCGAGCCGCGGGGCGGGAGCGCCAAACCAACAGGCAAGCAAATCCTGATGGCCTATCTTCGCGTACAGCCAAATCATCCGTAAAGATCAAGGGGATTGATACAACTCGTAGCGGCTGGCCGTAGATGAAAGGAAGACAACTCTTGCGGAGTCTCTCATCGAGGAGATTGGGCTACATCTCTGAAAAAGACTGGTGTGCAGCGACTTACTTCAAATGCGTATCGCTGGTTCATCCTGTCATGTAATGCATATCTACTAGATTCCATTTAACTTGGTAGCATATCAGAACTAAACAATCTGACCTTTGCTTTTGCACGGCATGGGCCTTACCGACAAACCTTGGTTTTAGGTAATTGAAGGTGCTCAAAAAGGGCGGAAAAGTGTGTAGTTTATCGAAGAATTGATGGTGCGTTGTCGGGAATAATCAGCGTCAGTGCGCGCATTTGGAGCCATTTCAGAATTACCAACCGTGTGTAACTATATATTTATCTGTACGATAAATGCTTATATTCAAATATTCTGCAACCAATATCTACATTGTCTTGATCCCAATTGCCTTCAGTTCGCAATTATCGACTCACCCGGTAGAATCGGGCGAGTTTTGAGGAGCAGGCCGCTATAACCTGGGGTTTTTAATATGGCCCTAACATTTGCTACGTCGCTCAGCCGGAACCAAGACAACAACAGCGTGTCGTCGTCTTAATTCCATACGCTTTGGAAATAAATCCTTAAATCACAGGGCAAGTGCTGCCAACATGGACTATGCTTTGTAACTAACGGTGAATTGGAGGAATAATGGACAAAAGAAAGTCTGTTCGCAGAATTCTGGCAGTATCCGTAGCAGCGGCTGGTCTACTCGCCGGTTCGACTTCTGTTTTTGCTTCGAATCCCTCGAATCTGAACAGCGGATTGAAAACTGGCGAAGTAACTACGATCTCTCAAACAACCCGCACGCTTCCTCCTGCGCTGGTTTTGCAAAACTCCAACGCAACGACTCAACTGCTTGCCCAGCAGCACAACTCACATGTGTCCCATTCATCCCATTCATCCCATAGTTCTCATTCTTCAGGCCTTTGATGGGTGCAGTGGATTTTGGAATCACAACTCTAGCTGACGGAACACGGCTGCTGAGCATTGATCCTTCCGTGTATAGGATCAGTGCGGTTCAAAAGGCCGCTTACAAGTACAGCGGCTATTTCCATGTTTTGATCAATCAATCCGAGACGGCGATCGAGGTGAGGCTTCAGCCCAAGGAAAGCTGCATTTCGCCAGAGATTGCCGCCAGAGATTTCGCCAACGAGATTCTCGATCAGGAACTCCGCGAAGTCGTAGCGGCAGAAACCGAAGCAGTGCGGAACCTGATCCTGGCGCAGGCTTTCTCAAAAACATCTTTGATCAACTCTGAAGAGGAAACCACTGTTGTTTAACAAACGTAAAGCTATACAACTTCTTTTGAATAAGGAACTTCTATATGGGTATCCTTTCAGAACAGGTTCACAAGAAGTTCCTTCCGCTCTCTAGTTTTCTACCGGGAAACGGCCAATACAAGCTCCTGCCATTCCGCTTTATTCGATTTGATTCTGAGCAATACCTGTTGACGAATCTTGTGGGCGAGTACTACCTCACAGACCGGACTACTCTCCATCGGTTTATCCAGAAAGAACTTGACCGGAATGATCCAGCTTTTGCGCCACTGAGGGCCCGCCACTTCTTCTATGAAGACGGCGAAACCTCACCGCTGCATTTGCTGGCAACGAAATATCGCACTAAGCAGGCACCGTTGGCTGATTTCACTAGCCTGCATATGATTGTGCCAACACTGAGGTGCAACACCTCATGTACCTACTGCCAGGTGTCGCACAAAAACACTAGCGCCAGTGCCTGCGATATGACGAAGGAGACTGCTGATCGCGCGATCGATTTTATGTTCAACAGCCCATCCTCTCATTTGAAGCTCGAGTTCCAAGGCGGCGAACCTCTTCTTGATTTTGATATGGTTCGATATATCGTAGAGCGAACACGAGAACGGGAGAAGCAGCTTCAGCGTCCAGTCAGCATTATCATCTGTTCGAATCTCTCGTTGGTAAACGATGAGATTCTGGCGTTTTGCAAATTGCAGGGCATCTACTTCTCTACATCTCTTGATGGCCCCAAGAAACTGCACAATAAGAACCGGCCAAGCGTAGAGTTCGACAGCTATCAACTAGCAATTGAAGGAATTGCCCGTGTTCGAGAGGCACTTGGAATCGAGGCCATTTCCGCTCTAATGACTACGACAATGGCAAGCCTTTCCATGCCAAAAGAGATTGTTGATGAATACGTTGGGCAGGGATTCAAGTCGATCTTCTTGAGACCGATCAACCCGTATGGATTTGCTTCGAAGGCCGGAGCCGCCACGCACTACTCTACTGCTGAATGGCTCGACTTTTACAAGATCGCGCTTGACTATATCATCGATCTCAACTTCCGTGGAATCCAAATCCGCGAGGAATATGCCGCCCTTATCCTTCGCCGCATCCTGACTCCCTACGGAACAGGATTCGTTGACTTGCAATCCCCGGCAGGCATTGGAATTGCCGCCATTCTTTTCAACCATGACGGCAATGTTTACGCCTCTGATGAGTCGAGGATGCTGGCAGAAATGGGCGATCAGCACTTCCTCTTGGGAAATCTCAATACCGACAAGTACGAAGAAATGATGCTGTCGGATGTTCTGATCGACACGCTGATGGAATCAATGTCTGAAGGAGTTCCCGGTTGCGCTGATTGTGGTTTTCAGCCCTATTGTGGCAGTGACCCTGTTCGCCATTACCGTCTTCAGGGAGACATCGTTGGCCACAAGCCGACCAGTGAATTCTGCCAACGGCACATGGCCTTGTTCCGCCACATCATCAGCATTATTGAAAGAGGGGATGCAGCATCTGATGTACTGAAAGGCTGGCTCTGCTGACATGTTGCTAAATGACCATACAAAGACGGCATGGGACGGTGCGCCTTTTGTAGTGCGCGTGACCAGAGATTGCCAGCGGCCAAAACCACTTCGAGTAAAAGAAGCTCTGCGGATCACTGAAGAGACACCCCGGGACGTTTCTGGATTCAGAGCTTATCTATCGATGCCCGGAGCAAGTCCTCACACCGGCCTTTTCCAACCCACGATTGAACTTCCTCTATCTTTGGACTACCTAGACGAGGGGGATGTTGTCGCTGTTCATCCTGCAACCGGCCAACTTCAAGTTGCGTACCGGAAAAACGCTCACTGTAATTCGCTGTTCGTCACCCCGGCCTGCAACAACTTCTGTCTGATGTGCGCTCAGCCGCCTGAACAGAACGACGACTCCATCTACAGCTTGGCGTTCAATGCGATTCCACTGATGGATATCGACTCCAAAGAGATAATCGTTACTGGCGGTGAGCCTACTATCCTCGGCGGTAGGCTGGTTAAGCTCATCCAACGGCTGAAGTCGTACCTGCCGTCAACGGCGGTGCATATTCTTTCCAACGGTCGGCGACTTCGCTATCTGAGTTTGGCGCAGGATCTCGCAGAGGTTGCCCATCCTGATTTAGTAATCGGAATTCCCCTCTTCTCTGATGTTTCCTACGAGCACGACTTCATCGTTCAGGCAAGAGGTGCGTTTGAAGAGACCATTCGCGGCATTTTGAATGCTGCCAGATGTGGATTGAATGTCGAGTTGAGGATCGTGGTGACACGCATAAACGCCAATTGGCTCCCGCGCATTTCGCAGTTCATCGTTCGAAACCTGCCCTTTGCCTGCAACGTGGCATTCATGGGGTTGGAGCCGACCGGCTTTGCGAAGGGAAACCACGAACAGGTCTGGATTGATCCAGCCGACTACGGCGAATCGCTCTATGCCGCAGTCCAGGAACTCAAATACCACCGGATTCCGGTATCTGTATACAACCATCAACTTTGCACGATTGACCATCGTCTTTGGGATTCGGCGCGGCAGAGTATATCCGACTGGAAGAACATCTACCTGCCAGTTTGTGAAGCTTGTTCGGTTCGCCATGGTTGCTGTGGCCTTTTTGCTTCTAATGCTGAAATTCATAGCAGAGCAATTCAGCCTCTCACATTATCAGAATGGACTTCGGACGGCGTGTAATCTCAGGATGTGAAGGAAATATTCCATGTCGAAAACGCTCCATGAATTATCAAATTTCATGAAATGGATTTGGAAAAATACAGAGCCGCTGAGCAAGTGGATCCAAATAGTAGCGCTCATTGTGGCAGCGTATTGGGCATACGTTCGCTTTTCTCTAGGTGAGAAACCTACTCTAGAAACTCGGGTGAGTGTTTCATCGCACCTTTCAACAGAACCAGGTCCAATTCAAGGAACGTGCTATGTGTTTCTTGATTACAACCTTTCAAACCAAGGCGTAGCATCGTTTGACACACAAAGTGTTCATATACGTGCCTGGAGAAGTGAACTTCCAAAGCTTGCAACTGATATGCCTCAGTTTATCGACCCCAAAGAACTTGAGCACGGACGGCAGATTATAGACAACAACAGTTCAGAGTTGCTCAAAATGCATTTTTCTCCCGGAGAATCCGCTGGAAGGACATTCACATGGGTATTTTTAAAGCAGAAGCCAGCATTTCATCTTTTCCAAGTAGACGTTGAAGCTGCAAACGGTAAAGGCATAAAACATATCTCGACACAGGCTTGGAGTCAAGATGTATGTACGAGATCATTCCGTCACTAACTTGGGCTTCGGTGTGTTCTTGACACTGCAGCGAGGCGGCTCAACCAAGCACTGAATCGACCGGGAACCAAGCTCGGCTTCAGTAGAGCGTTTCCCGTAATGCTATAAACTTCCGATGCAGTGTTCGAACCATGCCGACGCATTCTCCGGGGTGATCTGAGGCAGCAGTTCCGTGATGGCTTTTTCGAGTGCTTCTTTGGTTCTTGCTTTGGCCGCGCGAAGTAATCCTTTCAGCTTCGACCAAGCCTTCTCGATGGGGTGTCAGGTCGGGCGAATAGGGCGGCAAGTAGAGCAATTCCGCACCGCATTTTTCGATTCGTTGCTCGACCCCAGCGATTTTGTGCGAACTCAAGTTGTCCATCACCACCACGTCGCCCGCGCGCAGTTGCGGACACAAGCAATGATCCAAATAGGCGAGGAAGATATCGCCGTCGGTGGCCTCTTCAATGGTCATTGCGGCGATCATGCCGCGGGTGCTGAGCGCACCCAAAATGGTCAGTATTTTCCAGCGGCTGTCGGGTGTGCTTTCGTGGATTCTGCCTCCGCCTAAAGCACGTGCATAGAGACGTGTCATCGAAGTCGTAACACCACTTTCGTCCAGGAATATCAGGCGCTCCGGCTCGATCTCGTGGATTTTTGCAATGAACTCTTCGCGCCGCTTTTGGTTGGCTTCGGTATCGCGTTCGGCAGCGTGGAATGACTTTTTTTAAACCGCAAACCGAGTTTGTTTACCAGCGCTCCGACGCGACCACGACTTAGCACAACGGCGGCCTCGGCCTTCAGCTTTTGCTGTATCTCGACCAGCGTCAGATCCGGCTGAGCCGCGACCCAGGAAACTACCTGTTGCTGCACCTCAGCATTGGCCCGCGGCTTGCGCCCGGGCTGGTAAGACGGGCGTTCGGCCCGTCCGGTACGAGTGCGTGCAGCGGAAATCTTCTTCGCCCATCCCGCACTCACCATAAAAATTGCCGCTAACTCCTCCAGCGAGTAAGAGCCAGCGTCATAGGCCGAGAGAAACTTTCGACGCAAATCATCCTCAAAGGCTGTCGCCATCCCTGTATGCGTCACGGAGTATCGCCAAAAAAAGTCTACACCTTTTCGCGAATTGCTCTAGACAGGCGCGGACACAATACGGACACATTTTGGGTACCAAAACATACTATTTGGTACCAGACGGCACAACAACTCTGACTAGACTCATCCTTATACATCAATAACTTACGATGGTTCTAAACCGCTTAGCAGATTGGAAGACGGCCCTGAAAAGGCCGGTCGCTCACACCCCTTTTCAGCTTCGGCTTTCCCGCGATTCATAACGTGTCAGCTCCTGCATTGAGAATTTCGAGGCCTGCACAGTGTTTACGTCCTTACGGCCTACAGACTTGCCAAGTCGCCTCCGCGATCCTCTACACCGAAGGCTCCGGCGGCTTCGGTGCCTCAGCCGCCGCCCCGATTGCTACTGGGTGCAGCGATCCAGTTCCCGGGTGGGACTTGCACCCACTGTTGATCTGCGCCTCTCACTGCTCACATGAAACAGCTTCTAAGCAAATTTGCCTACCTTTTCTCGGCGGCGAGTGTACCGGGGCGGGGGATGTTGGGGTTGAGACGGTTTGCGCCTTGGAAAGGGAGCATCCAGCCGGGATATTCGGAAGGCAAGGCGCTGACTTCGTCGAGTTGCTTGAGCTCTTCGGGTGAAAGTTTGAGGTCAACTGCGGCAATGTTGTCGGTAAGCTGATCCGGGCGCTTGGCCCCGACGATGATCGACGTGACAACAGGCTTTGCAAGAAGCCATGCCAGAGAAACGCGGGCGGCGGAGCAGTTGTGGGCTTTCGCAATAGGAACGATGACGTCGAGGATCTTCCACGTGCGTTCCTTGTCGACGATGGGAAAGTCGAATTCAGAACGGCGGGAGTTTTCGGGCTTCTGATTTTCGCGGCTGAATTTGCCGGAGAGCAGGCCACCTGCAAGAGGGCTCCAGACCAGGAGGCCGGTTCTTTCGGCTTCGAGGAGAGGAACAATTTCGCGCTCGAGATCGCGGCCTGCGATGGAGTAGTAAGCCTGAAGGGTCTCGAAGCGCGCAATGTTGCGAAACTCGGAAATGGCGAGGGCTTTGGCGATCTTCCAGGTCTGCCAGTTGGAGACGCCGATGTAGCGGACTTTGCCGGAGCGGACTAGAGTGTCGAGAGCATTGAGGGTCTCTTCGATGGGGGTGATGATGTCGTTGCCGTGGATCTGGTACAGGTCGATGTGGTCGGTCTGAAGGCGCTTGAGGCTGGCGTCAACGGCGTCCATGATGTGGCCGCGAGATGCGCCCACATCGTTTCGACCGGGGCCTACGCGACCGTAAACCTTGGTGGCGATGACGACGTCTTTGCGAGCGATACTAAGGTTTTTGAAAGACTGGCCGAGAGCGGCTTCGGAGCGGCCTTCCGAGTAGACATCGGCAGTATCGAAAAAGTTGATGCCGGCGTTGAAAGAGGTCTTGACGAGTTCGTCAGAGCCTGCCTGCCCTACGTTGCCGATGGACTTCCAGATGGCACCGTTTTCGGAGAGGGCTGTCTCGTTGTCTCCGGCGATGGTCATGGTTCCAAAGCAGAGTCTAGAGACAAGAAGGCCGGTGTTGCCAAGCGTTTTGTATTCCATTGGTATGTCCTTGGGCCGATAGATCGACGGTAATTAGACGAATGGCGCTCGATGGCAGACTCAGAAGTTTCGGGTGCGTAGCCGTTTCCGCGTGTGCTCCATTTGTGCTCTATTCGCATCGTGAAGAAAACCGTATAGCGCAATTCCCGTAATTGCTATTGCCAGAACGAGATGCCGGGAAACGCTATGTTCCCTGTTTTCAATTGAGCGCCGTTTTCCCAAGCTGAATGTCGCCGGTTCGATCCCGGTCTCCCGCTCCAAAAGAATCAACGGTTTACAAAGAGACGAAAGAGGCTCTGCTCCATCTCTGCTCTATTCGTTTTCGATTCCGCGCTAAATTATTAAGAACAAAAGATTAATCTACTTCTTGCTTGCTCTGTTTGACCCGAGTGAAATGCCTTCACATAAGACTATTGGAATCATGCTCTTTCTAGCCTTCTGAGTCCAACGAATACCAGCGTGCGGTCGCAAAAGAAGACCAGTTCCTATGGGTTGATTCCCCTGTAGCATTGCTGTCGGCACAAGGGGCTCCGGGCAGCCTCGAAAACAGCCGTCGCCAAACAAGACAGTGGCGACGCCGTTCATTGGGGTTTGTCCTAGCAAGCAACACACGGCAGCCCATGCGCGTCCAGGACTGAGTGATGTTCTGGATAGCTTGCCCAAGAAGCAACTACCCGCTTTGGTGCACGCCGAGTGGCGATTTTGCGCCGGGCGGCCAAGTCCGATGCGGCACTGACTCGAAAAGCCGCCGACGGCCAGATGGAGTTACTGCTTCCAAACGAGGATGTGGAGCTATGGGAATATGCGGCTGGTGACCAATCCACAGGCTCGCATGGAGGCCATCACTAGCCGGGCGTTGTTGCTGGCCGCCGTGGGCTGAGCGACCAAGCACGCAGGAAATGCGACGCTCTATCTGAGCCCGATGCACGCCGCCAAGAAAACGCTGATGCGGCTGATCGCCAATATCCGAGCGGCTCTGGACCATGAAAAGAAAGTTGCGGAACAGTACCCCGCAGCCGACAGGTGGAAGACCCTGTTGGTCTATATCGTGGCCAGAATTATCTCCCGTCGACCACAGAAACTCCTTGGAACCTGTGCTCTGCTGGGCGGGTGAATGCCGTTTTTAGGTTCATTCAGGGACAGATCAGTGATCGCAATTCTATTCCATGTCAATAAGTGTGAGAGTGCAACTTTGCGCTGCACTCTCACTTTAGAGTTACCGTTTAGAAGACAATCTTGCCGGCAAACTGCACAAGGCGTGGATTGTTCATCTGTCCCTCACCTGAGATCACGCCGAAGCCGGAGGATCCAAATGAGTTCGAGGGAGGTATGAACTGCGTGCGGTTGAATGCGTTGAAAATCTCGACCCGGAACTCGAATCCCATTCTATCCTTGGGACCAAAGGCAGTGTGTTTGAAAGCGGCAAAGTCCCAGTTGGCGATGCCGTCAGCTTGCAGACTTGGATCGACGCGTGGTTCGTTTCCGAAAGTGTATGGAGCAGGTTCGGTGAAGCACGCTGCGTTGACCCAACCAGCGTTGCCGGCCAAACCGCTCCTGACGCGGGAGCTCGCGCCTCCGCTGGTGGCCTTCTTGCAACCGGCAACAACATTTGGACGCAATCCAGCGCCATAGTAACTGGCTCCGTTTCCGCCCGCGCTGATGTTGATGGGGAAACCGTTCTGCAGAGTGGTTACGCCATCGATACCCCAACCGCCAACGACCTTATTGGCCAAGGACGGAAGATCGCCCAAGTACTTCTTGTTCTTGCCGACGGGAAGGTCGAGAACATAGCTGACAATGAGATGCTGTGGGACGTTCTGCGAAGAGATGGATTTCTCGCCACGCAGATTATTCCAATCCTGGATTCCTCCTGTTCCTCCGGTCTCCAACCAGGATGTGATGGTGTCGGTATTGCTGAGGAGTTTGGCCCATGTGTAGGCAGCCAGGATGGTGCCACCGCCGTTGAAGCGCTTCTGCAACGTAGCCTGCAGAGAGTTATAGGTGCTGCTAAAGCTTCCCTGCCCGGCATATTCCAGGCCGGCGAACTGCGGGAAGGGCCGCAGCAATTGTCCCACCGTGGTGGTTGCGCTTGACATCGCGCTGCCGGCGGCGGAGCTGCTGGCGAACGGATTGGCTACCGACTTGGCAATGGATGCCGAGCCAATGGCCAGAGTCTGCTGGTTGGGGTTGCCAGCATAGGTCGGCAACGCAGCCTCGTATTCACTATTTGCCTGAGCAAGATAGCTGTCTCCGAGTTGGTCAACCTGCTGGCTGTACTGTGGCAGATGGGTCCCCTTGTTGGCCGCATACGCCACATCGGCGAACCATCCTCCCCAGAGCGTGCGCTGCACGTCCAGGTTCCACTGCTGCATGTAGCCATAGTTGTACTGCGGAATGTCGAAGGTGGCGTTGCTGCCGCCCTCTACATCCATGGCCGCCTGAGAGATACCAGAGATCGAAGACGCAGTGCGCCCCGGGGGCTGAACGAAGTTGATCCAGGGAGTGGTAATTGTGTTGATGGGGACTTTGGTGTTGTTGTTATTTCCCACATAGTCGGTTTCGATGGAGTTGACCGGATCGTTCAAAGGATTGGTCGCCCAGTTAGCATCCAGCGGAATCCAGAATAATCCATAGCCGCCGCGGATGACAGTCTTGGGATCGATGCTGTACGCAAAGCCGATGCGTGGTGCAATCCCAAGCTTGTTCGGGTCCAGATTGTAGCGGCTGGTGCGCGCGCCTGGCGTATCCACCAGACCGACCGCGCCTAATACTGTTGAGGTGGGGATGAGGCCCGTTCCCAGCGAAGCAATGGTCCCCGCCTGGGCTGCGGCCGCCAGCGGATCGATTGCGTTGGGATTGAAGTATGACTGCCGGTTGTGGCGCTCTGTCCAAGGCGTCTGCTCTTCATAGCGCAGGCCGAGGTTGAGAGTCAGCTTGGAATTGGCATGATACGTGTCGTTGACGTAGCCGGCGATGAGATTCTGTTTTCCTGCCACCAAGTTGGGGATGACGGCATCGCCAAAGAAGTGGTTGCCCACGTTGCTCGGGTTCTGCGCCCATCCCAACAAGAAATCGGCAAAGCCCAGCGAAGCCAACTGCGGGCTTGTGCCGGTGTAGTCGGAGATGTTGTAGTCCTCGGTATAGGAACCGCTGAAGCCAAGCGATCCGCTGACGATGTTGCTCTGAGCATAGTCGTCCAGAGTAATTTCATATTGAAGGCCCAACTGGAAGGTATGGCTACCGCGCACGATGGTTAGCGTTGGCGAGAACCAGTACTGGGTGTCATGATCGACGATATAGCTCTGCCCCTGCGAGGACATGACGTTGTCGGCCATGCCCAGCACATCGGGCGTGGGCGGCGTTCTGAGTGAAGAACCGATTTCGCTATTGAACGCGGAATTCCAGCCGATCGTCGTGAAATCGAAGCCAGAGTTTTTGGGCGTGCGCAGATAATTGAAGCGCGTGGCCGAAACATCTAGGTTGCCGATTACGCTTGGGGTAAAGACGTAGTTATAGCCAATGGCAATGCCCTTCGAGGTCATCGTCTCCGTGCAGCGATCCAGGCAGAGGCCGGTGCCGAGTGGGTCAGTAGGCAGATTCAGGTTGTTCCACTGGCTGTAACGGACAAACATATTCTGCTTGTCGTTGACCTTTTGATCCACGCGGAACAGGTTCTGGTTCTGATTGCCGCCCAGGCTGTAACTGTGCACATAGTTGTTCAGTGTGTTTGTATTGGTCGGAGCCGGCCACAGCTTCAGCAAGTCCAGCGCCGTTGAATTGAGGCGGCTGGTTGGAATCACACTGCCCGGCCCGGTACCGGTTTGGTTTTTGAAAGCAACCGGTGTGTATGTGCCGCTAGCGCAGCCACCTTTTCCAAGGCCATTCGCGTTGGCGACAGTTTGGACGTTGCCACCGCAGGGATCGATAATGTCAGGCACGCCGGAAGCTGCGGCCAAAGCGGTCAAATCTCCCGCTTTCTCCGCGTCCGTTGGAACTGTGGTGGTGAAGGGCGCTCCGGAACGCAACCGGAACCCCTCATAGCTGTAGAAGAAGAAGGTCTTGTCCCTCAGAATTCTGCCGCCAACATTGACGCCAAATTGATTCTGCGTGAAGGGAGGCTTGGCGATTCCACTGTTGTTCGAAAACCAGTCGTTGGCGTTGAGCACCTTGTTGCGAATGTACTCATAGGCCTCGCCGTGGAAGGCATTGGTACCGCTTTTGGTGCTTAGGTTCAAAACGCCGCCGGCTACCTTGCCCCACTCCGGGCCAATGTCGTTGGTCTGAACTTTGAATTCCCCGATCGAATCCTGGGTGGGAATCAGAACAGGTAAGTTGATATAGCCGATGTTGAGCGGCTGGCCATCAAGATATTCCGCGCTCTGGTTGGCAAAGGCGCCACCAATCTGGAAGTTTCCCCAGGAGAATGGGTTCTGGCCAGTCGCTGTCGCCCCGGCTTGCCCTTGCATGACTACGGAAGGCGCAACCTCGACGAGACTGAAGACGTTGCGTCCATTGAGTGGAAGTTCATCGGCGCTCCGTTCTTCCACAACCTGCCCCAGGGAGGACGTCTCCGCCTGCAATAGCGGCACATCCGAAGTAACTATTACGGTTTCATTTACTTGGCCTACGGTAAGCGTGATGTCCAGGCGAGTCGTCTGCTGGACTTGAATGACGACGTTCTCCCGGTCGACGCGCTTGAATCCTGGCTTTTCGATTACCAGGCGATACTGGCCAGGGTTGAGATTCACGAATGAATATAACCCCGTTGTGCCAGCAAATTGCGTTTGGGTTTCCGAAGTCGCAGTGTTGGTAAGGGTAACGCTTGCTCCTACTTCCACTGCGCCGGACGTGTCTGCCACTGTTCCGGTCAGCGCGCCATAGGTTGACTGTGCTCTCAGAACAAGAGAACACGACACGAGAACAATTACGCTGAAAAGGCCGAAAATGAAAACTCGACCTGACATCGCTCTTCTCACTTTTGACATGGTGCCTCCAAAACTGTAGAGGAAACCCCCTACACGAAGGATTACGGGAGCACCGAGTGATCTGTACCAAGCAAGTGAAAAAGAAACCTTCTATTTCTGCGACGCAGACTGAAAGAGCGAATATTCACGCTTCGCATCGGCGGCACGTCCGGAGATCGAATAGAGGTGCATCAACCGGTAGTGGACAAGTTTGTCGGCATTCGTTTGATGTTCGGCTGTGACCAGGATTTGGATGGCGGCCTGCTGGTTTCCCAATTTCTCCTCCGCTTCCGCAAGATTCAAGCTGGCCCACTGAGGAGCATGTTCTGCCCGCATCTTGGGCTGAAGAAAGTCCCGTGCGGCCGCATACTGGCCCATCTGTAACATGCTCCTGCTTAGGTGGGCAGCCGCCCGCTCGTCTGCCGGATAGGCCGCCAACTGTTTGCGGAATGCCCGGGATGCTTGTTCCCACTCTTCATGTTTCTCGCGGAGAAGGCCAAGGCTGTAATAGAGGTCATCGGACAGATCTGGATGTTGCTGCATTAGCTGTTCATACTCTGCGACCGCCTCTTCCTCGTGTCCCTGGTCAGCCAGAACATCGGCGTGGAATTGCTCCAGATAGGGCGAAGCCGGGAAGCGTTCGTCGCATATCTCGATCTGATGCATGCCCTCTTCGCCGCTCAGAACCGATAATAGATAAAGAAGAGCTGTGTCTTGCGGATGTTGCCTCCATCGTTCGACAGCTTCAGTCCAACTAAGGTCTGGACTGAAGTACGGAGAGATTCGCGCCGCCTCCGGAAATGCGCTGCGCGCTCCCGAAGATCCGGCGCTGGAGGCTTGCCTCAGTGCTGAAAGGAAAGGCTCGGAGCCAGGCGCCTTGCTCAACTTGGCGGCAAAAAACTGCCCACTTCGAATATAGGATTTAGCCAACTGAACCAGGGCAAGGTCTGCCGGGTAGTCGATGCTGTCCAGAACAGTTTGGTAAATGGTCACAGATTCAATCGGCTCATCGATATCGAGATAGCAGGGAGCGACAGCGAAAATGGCCCGGAGATTCTTTCGTTCCTCACGATAGATTCTGTCCAACATCGGTCTGAGGCCATCCAGGTCTCCAATCCGGCATTTTTCCTGAGCGAGCAGCGCGTAGGTCTCAGGAACATACTTTTGCTTTAGGGCCAGGGAGTAATAGCGCATGGCATCTGCGGAGCGCCCTTGAAGTTGCAGACTGAGGCCCAAATCGGTGAGCAGTCCAACGGATGAAGGCTTTTGAGCGAGAGCTTTTCGATAAAGCTGTTCAGCGGACGGATATTGCTTGGCTTCCATTGCCTGGCGCGCAGCTTCAAGCACAGAGGGCTGCTGAGCCTGCATGGAACATCCTATGAGCGCGAACAGAAGAACAGGCCCAGGCTGCAGGCGGTGGAATCGTGTCAGCACTCCAGCAGTACTCCATCTGGCAAATACTCTTACCCCAACCATTCAGGTAAGCCTCCTACGACCTCCACATGAAAAGCGTCCTTCAAAGGTCGCGAGAGAAGGAACTCCCTAGCTTCTTCTGAAGGCGCTGCTTTGTCAAGCAGATTGGACCCGCGTACGGAAACCGCTTCGCAGTGCATCTCATCAGGGGCATATGATAATCTCTGCTCGTGAATTGCAGTCTTGTTGCCAGCGTGAGGGTATGAATGAAACAGTCGCGGCGTGGGTTTCTGGTGAGCACTCTGGGCGCTGCGGCCGCGGCCGCATTTGGACAAGGCGTGGTTCCACACCGAGCCGCTGTTCTTCCACGCGGTAAGAGATCTGGCTTGCCTTACAACGCTCACTTTGTGGAGGTGGCGCAAAAGGCGGGAATCGCGCACCCCATCCTTTATGGCTCCCCGAACCCCAAGAACTACATCCTCGAATCGATCGGGTGCGGGTGCGCCTTCCTGGACTACGACAACGACGGTTGGATCGATATTCTAGTGCTTGGCGGCAGCACCTTCACCGGTTCGTCCCCCGGCATTACGAATCGTCTCTACCACAACAACAGGGACGGAACGTTTCGCGACGTTACCGTGGAAGCAGGGCTGACCAAGACAGGCTGGGCCTGTGGCGTATGCGTTGGAGATTATAACAATGACGGTTTTGACGATATTTTCCTGACCTATTGGGGACAAAACGTCCTGTACCGGAACAATGGGAACGGAACGTTTACCGACGTGACCCGCGAGGCTGGATTGCTGAGTTCCCCCGCGCGCTACGGAACCGGGTGCACGTTCCTGGACTATAACCGGAATGGCTATCTCGATCTGTTTGTTTCGAACTACGTTGGTTTCGACTACGCAAAGTCTCCTCGTCCCGGGGATAAGTCGTATTGCTTCTTTCTCAACATGCCGGTCAATTGCGGCCCGCGCGGACTGCCCTTCGGGGGGCATAGCCTGTATCGCAACAATGGCGATGGGACGTTCAGCGATGTGAGCGAGGCGGCCGGAATTTCAGCTGCGCGCAGTAACTACGGCCTCACCGCAGTTGCTGCCGATTTTGATGATGACGGATGGCCGGACATCTACGTGGCCTGCGACTCGAGTCCGAGCCTTCTGTTCATGAACAACCACGACGGCACATTCAGCGAAGAAGGTGGAGTGAGAGGTGTTGCCTATAGCGAGGATGGCAAGGAGCAGGCAGGTATGGGAGTCGCCGTCGGCGACTACAACGGCGAAGGGCATCTGGATATTTTCAAGACGAACTTTGCCGGAGACCTTCCCGTGCTTTACCGCAATCTGGGCAAAGCCATCTTTGAAGACGCCACTCGTGAGAGTGGCCTGGCGGTAGACAACCGGTTTGTGTGCTGGGGAACAGGCTTCGCGGATTTCGACAATGATGGCTGGCAGGATCTCTCTGTCGCCACCGGTCATATTTACCCCGAGCTCGAACGTCGCTTTCCCGATTCGCCCTACAAAAGCCCTCTCCTGCTTTACCGTAACCTGGGGCACGGCCATTTTGAAGAATTGTTTGATGAGGCCGGAAAAGCGATTCAAGAGCCGCATTCGAGCAGGGGAATTGCATTTGGAGATTTCGATAACGATGGCGACATTGACATGCTGGTCGTGAATCTAGGCGAGCCGCCATCGCTGTTCCGGAACGATGTTTCAGGCAACAACCATTGGATCAAGATCAGGCCGGAAGGCACGATCTCGAATCGCTCCGCGATCGGTGCACGAGTTGAAGTGCAGACGACGGGAATGAAGCAGATGAAGGAACAGCAGAGTCAGTCCAGCTTTCTGTCCTGCAATGATTTTCGGCTTCATTTCGGATTGGGTAGCGCGCTTACAGCCGATGTGCACGTGCGCTGGCCCAGTGGTCAGCGCACGTCTCTCACGGGACTCAAGGCAGATCACTTATACACCATCAAAGAAGGCATCGGCATCGTCCCTAATCGCGGCTGGAAATGAGGGAGGCTAAGGATGGTTCACTTCTTTTCTCAGTAGTGCATAAAGAAGAGGCTTTCCGGTTGGTCTTTTGCTGCCACCATGCGGCTCGACGGTCACAAAGACGGCATCAATCTCAGCCAACTGTTTGGGATCATCGGAGCGGAGTACCCAGCGACGGTTCGACTCGCTGTCCATGTACAGGATGCCAAGATTCATGGGGTGCTGCGCGCCCTTCGTTTCCGTATCGCGCTGTCCCCATACCTGGAAGACGCTCGCATTCTTGACTCCCGGCTGATGGTCGAGATCGAACGCATAAAACACCAGCGACTTGTTCTGCGTGTAAAAAACCCGCCCGAAAGCGCTGCGCGTACGGCTGACGCTATCCACATCGAAAACATCGGCAATATAGAGCTTTCGCGCTCCCATCAGCTCCCGAATATCGCGATCCGACGCCAGATATTGTTCGTCCTCTTTGAGACGGCGTTCCTGATCCCGATTCGTCGCTCTCATATTCGTCAGGTCCGATTCCAGCGAAGCCGTATGGAGAAGATCTCGATTATGATCGGCACGAAGGCTGGAGTAATCGGCCTGCAGGACTTCGTAAGCCTTTTCGCTTTCCGCAAGCCGACTGGCCAGCCGGTCGCGGTCCAGGGTTAACTGCCGGAGATCCGCTGCGCTTTTCCCATTCGCGGTTCCGAGTTCGTTGACCCGCTCCTCCGCAACGATCGACGCCGCGCGCAAACGGGCAATCTCCCGTTCCTTCGCAAAAAGCTGCTGCTCAAAGCTGGAAATCTGTGCCGTCTGCGCGGCTGACAAATCGGCAGACGCGCGCTTCTCCGGCGCAAGACCTTGCTCCTCCTGGGAAAGGACTGTCGCCAGTTGATGGGTTGCGGCACTCTTTCGTGCCCCCATGCGATACGCGCCGAAAGTCAGTGCGATCACCGCGCAAGCAGCCAGAGAGGCTATCGCCAGCCGCATTCCCGGGCTCGAAAACGGTAAGGTGCGGGCTCGGCGGGGCTTCGCGTTCTCCATGGATAATACTTTTTGCGGCTGATGCCTGCGAAGCGACGCAAAGAGTCTTTCTCGGGCTTGGCGGTCATCCCAGTTCAAGGCTTCTTCAGACACTTCTTCGTCCGCCGAAAGAAAGGCCATACCCTCGTCGCCGATCACGCGATACTCTTCGTAGATTTGCCGACACGAATCACATGTCTCCAAGTGCTGGTCCAGATCCAGCCGCTCCTGAATACTGAGCGACTTGGACTGTGCCAGCGCACAGATCTCAAGGAACCTGTCGTGTTCGTTCTCTCTCCTAGTTCCGCCCATTGTGATGATTCCGCACCCTTTCGGCTATCGCGCTATTGCGCAGCCTCTCGAGACCTCTATAAAAATGATGGCGCACATTGCCAAGTGGTTCATGAAGACGTTCACTGATCTCACGCAAGTCAAGATCTTCGAAATAGAACATCTTCAGAGTGTTACGCTGGACTTCGGTCAAATTCTCGAAGGCGCACCTTAATTGGTTGAAGTCAAGCTTTGCCCCGATTTCCCGCTCCACATCTGTGTTTCCTATCAGTGTACCTTCAATGTTCTCCGTCCCAATACCCATGTGCAGATAAAATCCCGTACGCAACAAGTGCGCCTTCCAATCCCGGGCACGACTGTAGGCTACTTGGACAATCCACACCTTCGCGCACCCTCTGGAGGGTTCAAAGGTGCAGGCTTTTCGAAACACATACAAGAAGCACTCTTGAACGACCTCCTCCGCTTCACCCGGATCGTGCAGAATACGAAGAGCGATGCTGTAGACCATCCTCGAGTAGCGGCTGAACAGTGCCTCCAGAGCATCCGGATCTTCGTCCCGCAAGCGCGCAATGAGATTTTCATCACTCTGAGCAAGCCCCTCGGCTGTCTGCGAAATGGCCTGCACCGTGCAATGCAGAGCGCACTGCCTTGTGCTTTCTTCAGGTCTTCGCATTGGGAATAGGCCGAGGTTTTTGGACAGAGCCATCCCTCTGATTGATTCAACATCACTGGCCAATGAAAAGTACCTCATGAAACACGGTCAAACTATACGCCCATCAACTAAGGATGTTCCAGGCTTTTTCGCAGATAATCCATCGTCACAAAAAGCATGAATTGTGGTACACATCTCCCGGCCCGATCGTATATATATAGATGTGCTCACAATGCTTCGTATCCTTCGTTTGCAAGATTTTGTCCTAAAGCGAATTCCATGCGAACCTTAGACGTTCGAGGAGGAGAGTGTTGCACAATCTTCGCTTAATGCTGAAAGCCATGAGCCGGTGCCGACTTCTTGCGTTCCTCCTGCTCCTGATGCTTTCGCCGTGGACAGTGCAGGGACAATCAACCACTGCATCCCTCACGGGCAGAATCACTGATTCACACCGCACGGTGATTCGAGCGGCCACCGTCCGGGTTATCAATACCAGCACAGGGATTCACTATTATGGCCTCACAAATGCGTCTGGCATCTATTACGTCACTGACCTTCCCCCGGGAAGGTACCGCATCGATATTGAGAAGCTTGGCTACATTGTGGTCATTGAGTCCGGTATCATCCTTCATGTTCAAGATGCTCTTGAAGTCAATTTTGAAATGGAACTTGGCTCCGCCTCGGAAAGCGTGACAGTGGAAGGCGGGACGCAGCGGCTTGATACGGAATCTTCCAGCCTCGGTACTGTGGTCGAACGCCGCGAGGCCAATGAACTGCCCCTCAACGGTCGCAACGTTTTCAATTTGATTGCCCTTGCTCCATCTGTCATTCCGCAAGGCAGCGCTATGGGAACTCCCGTGGGGGTAAACCCTTTCGCGTGGGGGAATTACCAGATCAACGGAGCCTTCGGCAATCAAAGCGTGGAGTATCTGGATGGACAGCCACTTAATATCACCTACATTAATATGCCTATATTGATTCCCATTCAGGATTCGATCGAGGAGTTCAAAGTCCATACTGTCAATCTGCCCGCCGAGTGGGGACGCTTCGCGGGCGGCGTAACAAACCTGAGCACCAAGGGTGGCACCCAGGTGATTCGGGGCGAGGTTCACGAGTACCTTCGCAATCGCCTTTTCAATGCGAACGATTATTTTCTCAATCAGATGGGTAAACCGCGACCGCCATGGGTGCAGAACCAGTTTGGCGCCGAAGCGGGCGGCCCACTGAACCTGCGCAACTGTTGCGGCAATGATCGAACCTTCTGGTTCTCGAGTTGGGAGGGATTCAGGCTGCGCACCGGCAGTCCGTTTACCGCGACGGTCCCAACCGCTGCAGAGCGTAGCGGGGATTTTTCGGCGCTCAGCACGGTCATTGAGGACCCATGTTCCGGCAGCGTTCTGAATGCCCAGGGAGCCTGTCCAACAAGCTCCTCCCAGCCGTCGCCTTTTCAGGGTAATGTCATACCAACGAACCGTATCAACCCTACGTCTAAAGCACTCCTTTATCTATGGCCGCTTCCCAACGCTGCTGGAACCATCGCGCCTTCAGGAACCTTTAACAACTTCAATACCGTTGCTAACACAGGGGGCAATCAGAACCAGGTCGTAGGACGAGTAGATCAAGACATCACCAGCAGGCAGAAGCTCTTTGCCCGCTTCAGCTATTGGAACGTACTTGACCTGCCTGTCGACCCGCTGCAAAACGGATTGTGCCAGGATCGATGCCTCGAACAATACGCAACAAAGGCGTTGGCGGCGGGATACTACTACAGCATCAATTCAACGACAATATTTGACGTGAATGCCGGCATCAGCTATTTTGCGTATCTTCGCTCCCCGAAGAATGCAGGCTTCGATCTAACTTTAATCGGCTGGCCTGTAGGCTACAATACCGCGATACCGTCCATGATGCGTACACCTCCAACCCCGTGCGTGGCCAGCTTTGCCGACAACATCATGTGCTCCCAAGGACAGAGCTTTATCAAGGATCGCAACACTCAGTACAATGTATCTCCAAGTCTCACCCTGGTGCGGGGCCGGCATCTGTACCACACCGGCGTTCAATTCGAAGTGAGCTACGATAATGCAGCCCAGACAAATGTCGCGAGCGGAGCATTTGACTTCTGCGGAATTGGCGAGCCATGCTTTAGCGGCTTTCCCATGGCCGATTTCCTGCTGGGATATGCAGACAACTTCAGCAACGTGACCAACCATTACTCCGCACAGGCTGTTGTTCCCGCATTCACTGCGGGCAAGCAGGTATATCGAGCGTTCTACCTGACTCACACATGGCGCGTCACCGATACGCTTTCGATGAATATTGGCTTCCGCTATGAACTGCAAGGGCCATGGTCCGAACGATTCAATCGCCTCTCATATTTCGACCCTCACGCAATCAGCTATATCAATCAGTTTTTGACGCCTGGATCGCCTCCGGTGATGGGCGACGTGTTTTTGGTTTCCCCAGCCGCACGAAACAATCTTCCCCTGGCCAAGGATAACCTGGCGCCAAGATTTGGCATCGCCTATAGCCTTTCACCCACCACCGTCATACGAAGCGGATATGGCATTTTCTGGATACCTGACTATGTGTCGTATGCTTTGAATCCCAGCAACGACATGGTGAATGCGGCAAGCACGACCTACACTGGAACAGTGGATGGGATTCACCCGTATAACACGATCTCCCTTCCATTTCCTGATGGCATTTCTTCACCGCCTGGAAGGACTCTGGGCACCGAGGGCACCCGGCAATTCCTCACCCAGGTTGTGCAGTCGATCACAGAGGTTAACAGGAACAATCACCCAGACGGCTATGTCCAGCAGTGGAACGTCAGTGTGGATCAGCAACTGCCAGGACAGTTTTCCTTCGTCGCAGCCTATGTAGGATCGAGAGGAACTCATTTAGCGCAGTATTCACAGCAGATCAATCAGATTTCTGACGGCCTTCTTTCAGCCGCGGCAAGTGAGTTTGCGCATGGAGGAAAATCTGCCGTTACGCTGCTACAGCCTACTCCGAATCCTTTCCTGATGAATGGGCAAGAGCTTGCCCTTGCGGCTCAGACTACTACAGTAGGACAACTGCTCAGGCCCTACCCTCAATACACCAGCGTTGAACTCTCTGGCCAGGGTTCGTTTGACAGTAGTTACCACTCCTTCCAACTAACTGTCCAAAAACGTTTCTCGGCAGGAGCAGGAATTCTCGCCGCTTATACCAAGTCCAAATTGATCAGCAACACGGATACTCTGACATCCTGGCTTGAAAACAGCGTGGGCGCGATTCAGGACAACAACAACTTGCGGGGAGAACGCTCCTTATCCTCACAGGATGTTCCCCAGCGTCTGGTTGTTAGCTATGTGCTGGATCTACCATTCGGACTAGATAGACATTATCTGGCCCATATCAGCAGCGCGCTGAACATACTTCTTGGAAACTGGGGCATAGAGGGCGTAACCACCTTTCAAAGAGGATTTCCGCTCGTGTTCAACAGCGGCCAAGTGAATGACGTGACCCTGTTTGGAGCAGGCTCGCGTCCCAACCGGCTATCTTCCTGCAACAGCTCCACCCCAGCCAGCAAAAGCCGTCGACTTCGCGGTTGGTTCAATGCGGCATGCTTTGCCGCACCTGCTGACTTTACGTTCGGAACGGAGCCGCGAGTTGATTCAACCTTGCGCTCCGATGGCGTGGATAATTTTGACCTCGCTGGATTTAAGAGAGTGTTGCTAGGCCAGCAAGACCGCATCGGCTTTGAGTTCAGAGTGGAGTTCTTCAATCTATTGAATCGGGCACAGTTCGCTCCGCCAAGCACAAGCTGCTGCACCAGCAACAACGCCAATTTCGGGGTTGTTACCAGCACCGATCCGGGCACCAATCCGCGTCTGATACAGTTCGCATCGAAATTCTTCTTTTGAGGCGGTTGTGCTTCTTCTGCTCCGGCGCTTACACAGCTCAAAGAAAATGATGGCTTCGACTTGCCGCTGGCATCCTGAAATTGCCCAGATACTGTCTGGGCAATCTGTGGAGTTCGCCCCGGATAGGCAAGAAAGAACCGTCGCATATGTTCAAAAGTGGTCTTCGAAAAGCAGCTTCCGATCTCGCCGGTCAGCCGCTTAGCCAGTTCTCGGACGTGTCCCTTGCCAATTTGAGCGCTGTCGGTACCCTGCTGTTCCTGCTCGAAGATTCGGCGGCCAATCTTGTTTGTCTAGACCTGCAACAGGTTGATGCCGCGCGCGGCGCGTTGACGATCCAACCTTTTCAGGTGTTCGCATGATGAGCAGACGATGCACGGCTGAATCAGAAATCCGTCTGTTCCATTTCTGCTCTATTCGAATTCTGGAGAACGGCGCTTTCAAAAGCTTCCGTATTCTCTATCGCCAGAACGAGATTTGGTGAACGCCATGTTCTTTGTTTTCAATTGATCGCCACATTCCCAAGCTGAATGTCGCCGGTTCGATCCCGGTCTCCCGCTCCAATCAATCAACAACATAGATAGACCGGCTTTGATCCACCAATAGATGCCCCTTTCGTGCGCTGTTCCAGCCGGGATTGTGACCGAGTAGAGCGGTGCCTAGGTTTGCAATCTCAAGCCTATGCATCAGGGCCGGATGCGTTCGGCGCATCACAAGGAAATAGATTAAGCCAACATCACCTGGAATCGTGACAACGGACCAGTGAAATGGATCGGTTTGATACCAGCGGTTGCTGTTTCTATCAATGTGCACCCAGAATACTCGGATGTATCCGACACAAAACAAATGCAATCCGACTTTAGTCGGATTCGAGTTGTCTATCAGGCAGCGTAAGATGCGATTCATTGGATCAGGAAACGCGCATCAGCTTTCTGCCGCGTGGCAGACGGATGTGCTGGTATGGACGGGCAATAAGGTCGGTCCGGAAAGCCTGATGAGGAGTGCCAGAGGAAGGGTTTTCATATGAAATCAGTTACCCGCAGGATTGTAATCGGAGTGACGTTCGCCCTCGTGTTGCTGTTCGGAATGACAGCGGCGTGGGCGCAAAGCAATGCAGCGACGCTGACGGGGACCGTGGTGGACAAAACCGGCGCCGTCATTCCAAACGCGAAGATTGTCGTTACAGAAGAAGCTTCCGGCGTAATCCGCTCGATCACGAGCGATGAACGGGGATTTTTCTCGCTGGTAGGCGTTCCGGTGAGCGTCTATGACGTGCAGGTGTCTGCGCCGGGTTTCAATAGCCTGTTGCGCAAGGGCGTGGCCGTTCACATCAACGATCAGATCGAGTTGAAGGGCATTGTGCTGAGCGTGGCCGCAACCAGCATCTCGGTGGTGGTTACAGCCGAGGCCAACGAACTGACGCCAACGACCTCGGGCGAGGTCAGCTACACCATCAGCGACACGCAACTGCACAACCTGGATATTGAAGGCCGTAGCGCCATTGAACTGCTGGGTTTGATTCCGGGCGTGGCCAATACGGGCAGCTTCAACGGCGCCTACAATAGCGGTTCGGCGGGATTCACGCAGAACGCCAGCTCCTATACCGTCAATGGCAACCGTTTCGATCAGGTGGCGCTGGTCAGCGATGGTGCCTCGGTTTCCGATCTGAACACGGCTGGTTCCGCGGCCGTTACGCCCAGCGTCGATATGATCTCCGAATTGAAAGTTGAGTCGGCGGCATACTCTTCCGCGCAACCCAACGGTCCCATCGTTGTCTCCACAGAAACCAAGTCGGGTGGCCGGGATTACCACGGTTTGATCGAACTGACGGCGCGCAATCACGCTCTCAATGCCGTCGACTGGCAACAGAAGTACAACAGCCTTCCAGCTCCGCAGACCTCGCTGTTCTATCCGCAGATCCAACTCGGCGGCCCGGTGGTGCCGAAGACCTCCAAACTGTTCTTCTTTGTTGCCAGTGAAATCTCTCAGCAGCATGTCGACCTGTCGCCACGCAAATCGCAGGTGCCGGCCAAGGCCGGTTCGCCGGGCTATACCGGCACTGGCATGGCCAACGGTGACTTCACCGACTCCGCCTATCTCAGCGCGCTTTCCAATGCGGGCAATGGCTATTTAGGCTGGCCGGTGGGTAGCCAGCCTTGCAGCGGTAGCTATTGGAGCACCACTTGTGTCAATACGGTCGGCTACGGAAGCAACTGGGGTCAGATCAGCTCGATCGACAAAGGCGGACAGATTCTGCTCAATGCGATCCCAGCTTGCACGACGGCTACAACCTGATCACCGATTACACGGTCTCACAGCCGCGCAATCAGGACATTGCCAAGATCGATTATGCGATCAGCGACGGAGAGCACTTGTCGGTCCGCTACAATCACGAAAACGAGAGCGTGCCTTCGCCTTACGGCCCCTGGAATCAGTGGAACAATGTTCCGTATCCGGCTGCGCAGACTCAGAAGAACGCCTCTAATTCGGTCAACTTGAACGTGACCAGTGTGCTGACTCCGGCGCTGACCAACGAGGCCTCGCTCGGCTATACGCGCTTCACGCTGAAGACGGCGATTGGCAATACAAGCTCCCTTTCCAGAACGGCGCTGGACTACCCTTACAGCAACCTCTTCACCACAAAAAACGATCTGATTCCCAATGTGAGCTTTGAACAGAACGTGGGCGGCCTCTATATTGGTGGCGGCGAGGCGCCTCCTTACATGGGCGCGCAAAACAACATCACCTTCAACGACGGCCTGACCCTGCTGAAGGGCACGCATCTGTTCCGCGCCGGCTTCTATGTGCAGACGGGCCGCTACAACCTGCTGACCACGGGCAACGACAACGGCTCAGTGGACACGAAAAACTATGACTCGCTAACCGGCAACGACTGGGCCGACCTGCTGATTGGCAACACCTCATACTTTTCCCAGAGCAGCAGCAACCTGAAGGCCAATATGGCCATCAACCGCTACGACTTCTTTGCGCAGGACACCTGGAAGCTCTCCTCGAAGCTGACGCTGAACTACGGTATTCGCGTGGATCATATCGGCTGGTGGTACGACAAGAACGGACACATTGCGGTCTTTGTCCCGGCTGACGATACCTCGAAAGCGACCGCGGATTACAGCAACTTCGCCGGCATGGAATCACACTCGACAAACTCCAAGATTCCTCTGGCTGGTTCCAAGGCCCCCGGCTTCCAGTGGGCTCCTTCCGCGGGTTTTGCCTATGATCTGACCGGCGCGGGCAAGACTGTGTTGCGCGGCGGCTTCGGCACCAGCTACTACGCGGACCCGGGCACCAACGCCTACTCGGCGATCATGGCTCCGCCCAACTTCCAAGTCGTAAGCTCGTGGGCGGGCTCAACGCCTTATACCCTTAATGGCATTTCCTCGATGAGCACGACCAGCGTGCCTCCGACGGTGTGGGGATCGGCCGATCCGAAAGAGCACCGCGCGCCGGTGACTTACTCTTGGAACTTGGCGCTCTCGCACGTATTTTGGGGAGCCAACAAAGTCGAAGCCAACTATGTGGGTAACTCCAGCCACAACCTGGTGGGCTATGGCATTCAGAACGCCATTCCAGAAGGCACTGAGACTGGTCCCTGGTACGGTACCTACTATGACGAGCAGGCCCGCCCTTATAAGAATTTCGGCGACATCTCCACGCACTTTCACAACCTAAACTCAAATTACAACGCGCTGCAGTTGACTGTGACGCGGGAGAAGGGCTGGTTGAATTACTGGGGAAGTTATACCTTCGGAAAGGCGCTAGCTTACAACGCTGAAGATGCCTTTGATATGAAGCGCTGGTATGGACCGACGCCCTTTGATCGCTCACAGATTGTAAGCTTCTCGTACTACCTGAATCTGCCCAGTTTTGGCAGTAAGTATCTGGGTAACCACAAGCTGCTCAACGGAATTGCCGATGGCTGGAAGGTCTCCGGCGTTTTCCAGGCGATGACGGGTGGACCGATTCAGAACTCCACTTACAACGGCAACGAGTATGCTCTGAGCGAGAGCTCTATCAGTATCTGGGGTACGGTTACCCAAGGCGCCAACACTGGAGTTTCACTGGCCACCAACGGCGGCGCCTTCGCGGACGGTACGCCGGATGAAATCGCGGTACCGAAGATGATCTGCGATCCTCGCAAGGGGCTGGCGAAGAATCAGTATTTCAACCCCGCTTGCTTTGTTGCCCCATCGTATCTTGCCAACGGAACTTATCGCTTGCCTTACATTCACGGGCCGGCGTACATCAACGACTCGATTGGCCTTTTCAAGGCCTTTGCATTAGGCGACAGCCGCAAGCTGGAATTGCGCGGCGAAGCCTTCAATCTCTTCAACCATCCGTGGAACGAGTTCCTTCGCTATGACGACGATGGCCGAATGGACATGGGCTTCAGCTTGGCTAACGGCGCGACCAGTTCGACTTCGGCCGGCACAACCGACAACAAGACCGGTCACCGCGAAATATCGCTGGCTGCCAAGTTCTACTTCTAACTAATCTCCCGGCAGCGAGCCGGGAGGAAATTGGGCAACGGAAGTCACCGTGTATTTTCGTTGCCCAAGCAGTAAATCAATGGGGAATTGATTTGCGCACTTATCTCAAGATGGCCTTTGTGTTTTGCCTGGTCCTATGCACGACAGGCCTTGCGCTGGCGCAGAGCTATGCCATCGGCGCGGACGTTTCTTACCTCGCAAAGTGCGAACGAAATGGAATGGTATTCAAGGAGAATGGCCAGCCCAAGGATGTGCTGGCCATTCTCCGCGAGCACCAATACAACTGGGTGCGGCTGCGCATCTTTCACGATCCGTCCGCAAGTCCCGACAAGCTTCCCAACGATCTGAATTACACCCTAGCACTGGCCAAGCGTGCAAAAGCGCAGGGCTTTCATTTGCTGCTCGATCTGCATTACTCCGACAGTTGGGCCGACCCGGATAAGCAGATCACGCCCGTGGCATGGAAGAACCTCAAACACAGGCAACTTGTTGAGCAGGTCTTCAGTTATACGCGCGACACGATTGCCGCCTTTGCCCGCGAAGGCGTCATGCCGGATATGGTCCAGGTCGGCAATGAGATTACCCATGGGATGCTATGGCCCGACGGCAAACTCCCGGATAACTGGGATAACTTTGCCGATCTGCTCAAGGCGGGCAGTCGCGGCGTGGAGGCAGGGCGCGGCACGCACTCTATGCCGCGCATCATGATTCACATTGAGCGCAGCGGGGACTACGATGCGGCCGTCTGGTTCTTCGACAATCTTATTGCCCATCATGTTTCCTTTGATGTGATCGGTCTTTCCTACTATCCGCGCTGGCACGGAGGCATTGCCAAACTGCGAGGCAATCTGCATGATCTCGCGCTTCGCTACCAACACCCAATCATCCTTGTCGAAACCAGCTACAACTGGACACCAGGCGATTTCGTTGGCAAGAAATCTGAATTTCCAGAGAGCCCCGCGGGACAGGCGGATTTCTTGCGTGCGGTTAACGCGGCGGTCCGTTCCGTTCCGCGCGGGTTGGGCCAGGGTGTCTTCTGGTGGGAGCCTGCATCTGAGGGAGTACTGCAGGGACGAGGTTTCTTCGATAGCGATGGAAATGTTTTGCCCGTAATGGGTGTATTACAGGAGAAACATTAGTTGAAAAAGAAGCTTGCGTGTACGCCCAGTAAGCTTTCAGTTTCTTTTAATCGGATATGTGTGTTTTGAAAGGTATAGGAGCTATGCGCCGTTTTGCAGTATGTTCACTTTTTGTAGTCGTTGCGAGCTTGTTATGCGCACAGCCGCCAGCCAACCACTTGGTTTTCGATGCAACGGCTGTAAGTCCAGTGCCTATACCTGTTCCCACGCAGCTTGGCAGTTATCGCGCCCCCGATGGAAGCACGCTGACCGTGAATAGCCAATACCTGATGCGCGATGGGAAACCATGGATTCCGGTCATGGGCGAGTTTCATTATTCACGTTATCCGGAGGCCTACTGGGAAGAGGAAATTCTCAAGATGAAAGCCAGTGGCGTTCAGGTGATTGCGACTTACGTTATCTGGATTCACCATGAGGAGATACAGGGCCAGTTTGATTGGAGCGGCCAGCGCGACCTGCGGAAGTTTGCCCAACTCTGCGCAAAACACGGCATGCTGCTCTATCCGCGCATTGGTCCCTGGGCACACGGAGAGGCGCGCAACGGAGGGCTTCCGGACTGGGTGCTCAAAAACAGCGCCGTGCGCTCAAACGACCCTGTCTATCTCGCAGAAGTAAAAGAATTCTATGTGCAGATTGGCCAGCAGCTTCATGGGCTGTTATGGAAGGATGGCGGTCCCGTAATCGGCATCCAAATAGAAAACGAGTATGCGCTTCACGGCCCTGGGCAGGGAAGAGAACATCTGGCGGCTTTGAAAACGATGGCGATTGATAGCGGCTTGGATGTTCCGATGTATACGGTTACGGGCTGGGATAATGCCGTAATTCCAGAAGATCTGTTTTTGCCTGTTTATGGCGGCGGCTATCCCGATGCACCTTGGGATGAAAGCATAGATGTCCTTCCTCCAGCCGAGATCTACAACTTTCGCGTATCCAGCCGCGTGGCCGCCAACATGGGAGCTATTGGCAGTAACTCTGCAACCGTGATTCGGCACGACGCCGAACTGCGCGACAAGACGCCCTATCTAACTGCTGAGGTAGGTGGCGGCATTGAGAACACCTATCACCGCAGGCCGGTCCTGGCAATAAGCGATGTGCCGGCGACGATTCCCGTAATGATTGGTTCTGGTGCCAATCTACTGGGCTATTACATGTATCAGGGCGGAGAGAATCCTGACGGACGGAAAACCACGCTTCAAGAGTCGCAGCGCACGAGTTACCCGACCGATGTTCCCGTCAAGAGCTATGACTTCCAAGCGCCGCTCGGCGAGTTCGGCGAAATGCATGCTGAACTGCGAGAATTGAAGCTCGATAACTACTTTCTGGAAGATTATGGAGCGGAGCTTGCCCCCGCGCGCGCAATTCAGCCGACGCCGCAGCCAAGTGGGCCGGGTGATTTGTCAATTCTTCGCGCCTCCGTCCGGATGAAAGGGAAGAGTGGTTTCTTATTTGTAAACAATTACATTCGCGAGCACGAACTTCCGGCACGGCCTGACGCGCAGTTCGAAATTCAAGTTTCTGGCCATACGCTGCATATTCCAACCAAGCCGATTACCATTCCCGCAAAGAGCTATTTCTTTTGGCCTGTGAACCTCGATATAGATGGCATTGCGCTGCGCTATGCGACGGCACAGCCGATTCTGAAGATGCGGTCTAACGGGGAGACGTATGTCTTTTTCAAGGCCATTCCAGGCATTGCCGCGGAGTTTGCTTTTACGGCTGCAGACTGCGCTGCGATTCACGCGGAGATCGGCACGCTTTCAGAGGAAGATGGTCTGCTGAAGGTGCAGGATGCTGCGCCGGGATTGAGCACCGCCATTACGATTCATGGGAAGAGCGGCGTTGCGCACCTCGTTCTGCTTAGCGCGGAACAGGCAGCAAATCTTTGGAGAGTGAACTTCAAGGGGCGCGAGCAACTGGTGCTGACCGGGGCCCAGGTTTATAGCGATGGAGAGCATCTTGTTCTGCGCCAGATCGGAAAGTCGTCCTTTGATGCCGCGTTTTTTCCTGACGGCAAGTTTACCGCCGCGAAAGAAGCGTCCGTAACCGGAGCAAGCAAGCAAATAGGGCTTTTTCAGAGCTTGAATTGGCGCGAGCCAGAGCGCACGGTCGCACTTCAACTGGAGCAGACAAGGGCTGTAGGCAAAGCCCCTTTGCCGGTGATGGGTCCGAAGGCTCCGTGGCGGCATGGTCCGGTGGTGATGGCGCCAGACGAGACGAGCTTCAGCGAGGCGGGCGAATGGATGATCGTGGTTCCGCAACACGCGCTCGAAGGACTCAGTGACCTTTATCTTGGAGTGCATTATCAGGGCGATGAGGCGCGCTTGCTCAAGGGTAACCGCCTGCTTACGGATAACTTCTTCAATGGAGTTGAGTGGCGGATCGGGCTGAAGCGCTTTCTTCCTGATTCGGCAGCAGCAACATTGTCTCTTCAGGTTCTGCCGCTGAGCCAGAAAGCCCCCATCTTCTTTGAGCCGGGCAAGGATCCAAAGTTCGGCAGCGATGGTCAGGTCGGAGCTTTGGAGTCGGTTGAAGCCATTCCAGAGTACGAGGTCGAGCTGTCAAGATGATTGCGCCGATGTGCGGGGAATGCCTTAAAGGTGAATCAGCCCCCGCTGTAGCGCGATGACCACAGCTTGGGTGCGGTCACTTGCGTTCAAGCGCATCAGGATGACGCTTACATGGCACTTGATGGTCGCCTCGGTGATGCCTAACTGGCTGGCAATTTCTTTGTTGGACTTACCCTTTGCCACCAGCACAAGGACCTCGCGTTCGCGGTTGCTGAGGCTGGAGTCGGGCATGCGCGAGGCCAGTGCCTGAGACATGGACGGAGGCAGATAGCGGCCGCCGGCGTGAACCCGTTTTACCGCGTTGACCAGCATCTCCTGGGGCATGCCCTTGACCAGGTAGCCAGCGGCTCCCGACTCGATGGCTTGGAAGATGTCTTCGTCGCCCTCGTAAGTGGTGAGCACAATGAACCGGGCTTTGGGGAACTGGCTTCGAATGCGTCGAATGGTTTCCACGCCGCTGATGCCGGGCAAGCGCAAATCCATGAGGGTGATGTCCGGCAGATAACGCGCGAACAGCGTGACCGCCTCTTCTCCGCTGCCGGCTTCTGCCACCATCTCCATTTCCTTGCTGGAGGCAAGCAGGGCGGCGAGCCCTACGCGCATGATGGGGTGATCATCGACAATAAGAATTCGAATAAGAGGCATGAGCAGCATAATTATAGTGCCTGGAGCGCTGCACGGTCAGCTTGACGCGGAAACCAGCATGGGCCGCGGCTTGCATCATGCGGCGATGGTGGCGCGGGGAATTTCCAGCCGTATTCTGGTTCCCATGGAAAGTGCGCTCTCAATTTCGAATTTTCCGTTGAACCGGTGAATCCGTTCCTGCATTCCGCTCAGGCCGAAGTGCTCGCTGGAGAAGGCTTTTGCGGTGTCGAAGCCCTGCCCGTTGTCCTTGATGGTCAGTGAGAGCGACTCATCGGCGTAGCAAAGTTCCACGTCGATGAGTCGCGCGTGTCCATGCAAGATCGCATTGAATGTCGCTTCACGGGTCACCATCAGCAACTCATGCTCAGCTGGCAGACTGAGGCCAAAGGGCTTCCCGAGCAGGCGATAGGCCATCTTCACGCCATGTTCGCGATCAATCCGCTCGGCCATGCGCTGGAGCGCAGTCTCCAGATCGATAGGCCCATGCTCCTCGCCGCGCAGATTCCACACGGCCTGGCGCGCCTCGTCCGCGGTCGAGCGAATTTGCGTGGCTGCGTAGTCGATCAAGTGCGCTCTCGACTCGTTGTCATCGACGTCACAGCTTGATGCGGCTTCAAGTAGCGCGGATACGCTCACGCAGCCTTGGATTAGCGTGTCGTGCATCTCGCGCGCCAGCCGCGTCCTCTCCGCCAGCACGGCCTTGAAGCGGTCATGAATCTGCTTCACCCGCATCTGATACGCGGAGACAGAAAGCAGCGCCGCGAGCAGTACACAGAACGCGATAAACCAAGGCGTCCGGTAAAAGTAAGGCCTCTTGACCAATTCAATCGAGGCTCGGGTCGCATGTTCCGGATGATCCGTTTCCCAAGCCTCCACAAGAAATGCATATTTTCCGGCAGGAAGATTGGTGTAGGTCGCCAGCCGCTGTTGCGCGCCGGCGTAGGTCCAGTTCCGGTCATATCCGACCAGCTTGTAGCGAAAGCGCAGTCCTTCCTGCGAACGCAACAAGACCGGCCCATAGGCAATCTCCACCCGGTCGCTGGCGGCGTCCAAATACAGCTTCCCGGCCAGAGGCGCCGGCCGGCCATCCACCGTGACCGCGTCGATGTTCAGGTTGAAGATGAAGGGGTGCTCCAGTTCGTCGGGGCGAATGCTCCACAACCCCTGGCTGGTGGGGAACCATGCCTCGCCTGAATTGGTGAGAGCGCCGGCTGGCTGCGTCCCTCCATAAAACTGTGCCGTCTTCCCGCCCTCATTGGCCCGGAAGATGCGCAGGGAAAGAGGCTGCTCCTTGTTCGTAATCTGCGCATCGAGTTCGGCGCGGTTCAGCAGCATCACGCCAGAAGGGCCGCTGAACCAGAAATGGCCCTGCTTGTCCTCAAGAATGCAATAGATGCTGTCGCTGGCCAGTCCGTTGGCGGTGGTGAAATGGGAGAGCAGGCCATTGCGGTAGCGATAGAGCCCATGGGCGCGCGTGCCGATCCACATGCCGCCATCCGCATCCTGATGAAGCGCCCAGACCTTCTCATCATGGAGCGACGCGGTCATCGCATCGTGAACGAATGCTCCATTTCTGTACTGGCTCAGCCCATGTTCCGTGCCGATCCAGATGATTCCATTCCGATCCTGCAAAAGCGCGCGGATACTGTTGTAGGCTAGGCCATTCTGCGTCGTAAAGTTGTGAAACACGCCGTGGTCCAGATGACTCACGCCGTTATCAAAGCCGATCCAGAGGCTGCCATCGCGGGATTCGAGAAAAGCGCGCACAAAGTTGTTCGCCAACCCCTCGCGCGTGGTGAAGTGTTTCGTTCCGTGGGAAGAAATATTGTAAACACCGCTCCCGTCGGTTCCGATCCAGAGCGATCCGTCGCGGCTGCGCAGCAGGTTGCGAACCCGCACATCGCCGAGCGCTGGAAATCGGAACGGTGTGGCACGGCCCCCCTGGAGATGCACAAGCTGATTGGAAGCGGTCCACAGCGTGCCGTCCGCATCCAGAGCAACGGTGCCAAAGTCCGAATCCGCAGCTTCGGGCAGGGCCAGAACGCGCACCGGCGTCCGGCTCAGGCGCATCATGCCGGCCTGGGTTCCGATCCAGAGATTCTGGTTGGTATCGGCAAAGACGGAGAGCACGGTGTTGCTGACCAGGGGCGCGGGCGCTTTCAGGCGAGTGACGTGGACCCCGCTGATTCTGAAGATTCCCTCGCCGATTGATCCGGCCCACAATTCTCCATTGGGCGCCTCGCGCAGAACGCGAATGGTGCCGAAGACTCCGGGCACCGGCTCGAAGCGGTTCTGTCCGGGCTGGAGCCGGTAGAGCCCTCCGACCGTCCCCACCCAAATCACTCCGTCCGCCGTCTGCAGAAAGGACTTTACCTTGTTGCGGCTGTCATTGCCCGGCAGCGAATACTCACGCGATTGGCCGTCCTTGATGGAGTAGAGGCGCGCTCCGCCCACCCAGATGCGGCCGGAGCGATCCTCCATGACGGAATGCACATTGAAAACGGGCAGGCCAAGCGGCTTGTCGGCGCGTTCCAGGCGGCCATTCCTGGCCCAGAACAACCCGTCATCGGTGGCGACCCAGAGCAGGCCGTTGTGGTCCTCGGCGAGCGCACGCACAAAGTAGGCAGTCTGGCCTTGCGCGGCGGGATAAGCATGGAATGTGCCGTTGCGCCATTCGATCAACCCGCTGCCATCGGTCCCGATCCACAAGCGGCCGTCGCGGCCGGCAAGCAGGCAAAAGACGCTGTTTTCCCCGAAGGCGGGCGTGTTCTCGTGCGCGAACAGGCGGAAGTGCGCACCGTCAAAGCGCAGCAAACCACCCGTGGTCCCGACCCAGAGATAGCCGTCCTGGGTCTGGGCGAAGGCTTGCACCGTCTCTTCCGGCAAGCCATCCTGCGATTGCCAGGAGCGGATCGTGTAGTTCCACTCGGGGCTAACGGCCGGAGATGTCTTTGCGGGCAGGGTCTGAGCCCGCGCGACGCGAGCGGCTGGCGCAAGCGTTCCGACGACTGCCAGCAGAAGGCCACAGAGCAGCAATCTGAAAAAATGCTGTTGCGGCCGCGAGGGCAAGCCGATCGGATGTGAAAGGTCGTTCAGAACACAGCCTCCGCGCAAAGAAGACTTAAGCAATAACATGAGTTCCTATCATTCTCGCTCATCGCGCCGGGGAGGGATTTTCATTGCATTCGTTGATCGGTGGCAACCGGCCCACAGAGAACAAAAAAGGCCCGGACGATGTCGATCGTCCGGGCCTTGGGTTTAAGGCGCGAAATCAGAAGGTGAGGCGGAGTGCGCCTTGGAAGATACGAGCATTACCGTTCGTGCTGCTGATCACGCCAAAAGTACCTGCGGCCTGATTCACAGTGGACGACGGCCCGGAGAAGTTCGGATGGTTGGTGGCATTGAAGGCATCCCAGCGGAACTGGAAGGTCTCTCCTTCCCTCAGTGTCCAGTTCTTCATGATCGATGCATCGATGCCAAAGACGCCCGGACCCCAGTAGGCGTTCTTGCCGGTGTCGCCGAAGCCGCACCATCCCGGCGTGTTGTCGTTGCATGAGGTGGGAAGGGTGAATGCGGCCGTATTGAAGTAGCCCTTGGACGGGTTAACCCAATCCCAGTGGCTGCCCTTGCCCATTTTGGGGGCCACGCCCTCGACATAATCGGCGCGGTTATTCCACATGCCGACACCGGGGTCCGTGTCCCACTGGCCGATCGAGAACGGGCTGCCCTTTTGCAAGGTGATGATGCCGCTCAACTGCCAGCCGCCGACCGTCTCTTCCATCAGCTTGCCCTTTTCCTTGAACGAGGGGGCTTGGTAGATCATGTTGGTTTTCCAGGCCCACGGCACGTCTGCATCGGAGTTACCGCGGTTCCACTTGGCGCTGATCGGATTGCCCAGCGCCGGATTGCCGTAGGAGACGTTGCTGGTGCCGATGATGTCGATGGTATGCGACCACTCGAGGCTGGACTGCACTTGGAGGCCGTGCCACGCGTGCTGATCCAGGCTGACCTGCAGCGAGTTGTAGCTCGCCGTCGCCCAGCTCTGGTCCTCGTAGATGTCCCCGATGGTCGAATTCACAGGAATCTTTGTAGCCCACTCTGGGTTATCGTCGATGAGCACCGACAGGTGCTCGGTCTCGTTGCCCACATAAGCCATGCGGAAGGCCGTTGTCCGGGTGAGCTGCTGCTCGACCGAAAGGTTCCAGGCATACGTGGTGGGCAGCTTGAAGTTGCGCGCGAAGGTCTGGCCGACTTGCTGGCCCTTGGGAATGGCTGTGTTTGTCGCAGGCTTGGTCTTGTAGGTGGTCGATGCCCAAGCGAATGTTCCCGGGAAGGGACTTGTCGCATAGGGGGAACCGGCGGCGGTGTCACTCCAGGGGTTATCAAAGGGGATGACCGCACCTTTGGCAACAGAATCGGAACACATGGCAGCGCCGCAGGAGGAGTCCCAAGCCCATCCCGAGAAGTTAAAGGTGGGGCTAAAGGGGGCAACGTCGGCAGCGTGGTTGTATTCCGAGTACTGCAGAGGACCGGTAAACATGCCGAAGCCGGCATGAATCACAGTCTTGGGCAGGAATTTGGGCTGGTAGGCCAAGCCGATGCGAGGCTCCCAGTAACCGTAGTCGCTGTTCATCAGGGTATCGGTCACGCCGGGGTCGCCGGGGAAGAGAAGTCCCGCGGGAGCGTTGGGATACACTGTGCTTTGCTTGCCAGCGGTGCTATTCGCGAAACCGGCGACGGTATTCGTGCCGGGAACCCAGGCAGAGCCGCGGCCGTTCTTGGAAACGGGCGGCGTGTTCGGATCCCAGCGCAGGCCGAGGTTGATGGTCAGATTCGGACTCACCTTCCAGTCGTCCTGTACAAAGGGAGCAACCTGCCAGCCGGCCACATCGGCGATTTCTCCGGCGCCCTGCATGTACCCCAATGCGTAGCCCAACATATAATCGGCCAGGTATCCACCGGTATAGGAACTCTTGCCTGAGCCTGCTCCATTTCTTCCGAACCCGATCATCGGCTGCGTAGGATACGCAGAGTTCTCGACCGCGTGCTGATGCATCAGGTCGATGCCCGCGGTGAGCGAGTGCTTGCCGGCGATTCTGTTGAGCGTATCCGTGAGGCCCATGGTGTGGCGGACTTCCGCCGAGGGCTCATCCCAGCCGCTCTCAAAGCCGTAGTTCGAGTTGATGCGCAGAGCGCCCATGTAGCAACTGCCCGCAGGCTCGTTGACCCCAATACCAGCAAAATTGGAATCTCCGCTGTTATTGGAGAAGCACATCGCCTTGCCGTCGCTGCCCTGCTCCTGAGCGCCGCTGTGCGAGGTCTGCTGGTTCATAAAGACCGAGATGGTATTGACTGTGCTCTGATTGATCGTCCAGGTGTGCTGCAGCAGGTTGTTGAAGTAGTACATCTCCTGCCAGAAGCTGGCCGTCCACGAACCGTGGTTATAGGCGCTTTCCATGTTGCCCGGAACGTCGCTCGACGGCGACCCGAAGGAGTTGGTATAGGAGCGCAGGGTGAGAACCTGGGAGGGCGAGATATTGTAGTCCACCTTGACCGTGCCCTCGTCGTAGGTATCGTGGACGGTGGGATAGACGTACATCATATCGCCATTGGCCCTCTGTAACCCGGGCTTCAGAGTCGTACTGTTGGACACCGTCGTTGCAGCATGGATCATGCCTTGACTCGCAAAATACTTCGCGGCTGGCGATAACTGCACTGGAACGGTTGCGCTGCAGGATGCTGAAGAAGAGTATTCACACGCAGTCGTTGTAAGGCTGGAGTCGAGCTGGTTGGGAACGCCGCCGATGGTCTTGAAGGGGCCAAGCAGGTCTGTCGTGCCCGAAGCCTGATCTGCCGCCGATGCCAGGCCGCTGAAGTCGCCATTGAGCATGGCGGCGGTCGGCGTGGAGGTCAACGTGTCGGTCGAGTTCGAGATGATCTTGGTGCCCTGGTAGTTGGCGAAAATGAAGAGCTTATCCTTTTTGATCGGTCCGCCAGCGAACACGCCGAATTGGTTACGCCGCAGCGTATCGGTCGCGCCGCTGAACCAGTTGGTGGCGTTCAGGTCGTTGTTGCGGACGTACCAGAAGGCGCCGCCGTGGAACTGGTTGGTGCCGCTCTTGGTGGCGATGGAGACCACCGCACTGGGCGCGAAGCCATACTGCGCGCCGAAGTTGCTGGTGAGAACTTTGAACTCCTGGGTGGCGTCGGCGTTCGGGAACGGCGCCGTCAGCAGGTCGTAGTTGTCCATATTGGTGACGCCATCGAGCATGTAAAAGGTGCTGCCGTTGCGGCCGCTGCCGATGCCGGCACCGGTCTCGGTCGGGAAAGAGAATCCGGTTTGGATGGTTTCACCGCCATGATGCTGGACGTCAACCGAGCCGGGCACCAGGAAGACAAGGGATGAAGGATCGTGTCCGTCGAGCGGCAGCGCGGAGATGGAGGCTTCGTTGATCGTCGTTCCCAGCTCTGCAGATGTGGTATTGATCAACTCGGCATCTGCTGTGACGGCGATTGTCTCCGTCTTGGCCGCGCCGACCTGGAGGGTTACGTTCTGCGTTGCGGCCAGGCCGATCGTCAGAACGATGCCCTTCTGCAGATACCGGTTGAAGCCGGTAGCGTCGATGGCAAGGGTGTAGTTGCCGATTGGCAGCGGCCTGAGCTGATAGGTTCCGACGTTGTTGGTTTTGGCAGACTGCGTAAAGTTTGTGTCAATGTTGGTGACGGTTACATCGGCTCCAGCCACGACGGCTCCCGCTGGATCGATAACCTGGCCGGTCAGGCTGGCGCTGGTGGCTTGCCCGTAGACAAGCAGGCCAGAGCTGGCGAGGCCGACGAAAATGAGAAGCAGTACAGAACGGACATACCTGTTACAGAAATGCTGCACGACTACCTCCTAAAAATGGTTTTCACGATGCGAAGGATGCAACCACGTGAGTTGCAAACGTTTTCACTCTTCAGGACTCTTCGTTTCGACCGTGAAGTTGATGAATCGCCATGCCGATTCCTCTACTTCCTTGCAAAAGCAATTCGGAAAACAATTCACGATTCGGACCAAACCTTACGCCTGCCCAATAACATCATGTATCCGCCGAAAGTAGGATTCGCTGTATTTTGTGCTCAACCCAATGAAAGCATAGGTACTTGACCACCGCAAAGAAGGCGTTTTGGCAAGTGAAACCGCTATCTGAAGAGGGAAAAAGCCATGCGTTTGAAGCTGGGGCCGAATCCTGACTCCCAGCCGTTACTAGCCCTAGCGTGACCGCGTGATTTATGAATGTAGCGCCGGCCTCCCGGCCGGCTGTAGTGCGGGCGTCCCCGCCCGCATTTATCCATGGCTATAGCATTTTCACGGATGATGGATGGATGCTCCGTGCCCCATCCATTTCACGTTCTTTGTGAAATGGGTGGGAAACCACGAATTTAGCTCCACAGAAACTGTGAAAATGCAATTCATGCAGACCTGACACTGGCGTGCTACTTGGCTTTCTTTGCTGCCGCTTTGGCGGCTTTTGCCTTCGCGGCTTCCGTTTGGCCGACAGGGATGGGGCCCATATCGGACCCGGTGCGCCGGATCTGCTGGTTCACCATCGTGTAGGTGATGGTGCGCGAAGTCACCGGGCGAGTGACGCCGGTTGTGGAATCGGTTGTCAGGTTATCGCCATTGGCGATCTGGAAGTTGAAAACGGGCGCGCCGTTGGGTGAGCTCATGACCCGCACTGGCAGATAGCCCTTGATGGGATGCAGCCGGAAGGACGTCTCATAGCGATGGCGCTTCAGGCTCCAGCAGAAGACGCGCACCTGGTCGAAGTCGAAGGGGAGCCCGGACTTGGGCGGCGCGAGCAGTGCCACATACTGCGTAACCTGGTGGTTCGGCGTGTTGGCCTCGGGGTCGAAAACCTGGTTGAGCACGTACGCGCTCAACATCCTCTGCCCCTCGGAAAAGATGGCGATCTCGTCCGGCAAATCCACATAGAGGCCGCCGGCCAACAGCCATCCCGTGTGGCCCTGTCCGTCGCGCGCCAGCCACCAGTCTTCCATGGGGGGCGTCTCTGGCTCGGCAGGCGCGGTGGCCTCGTCCGTCTCCGACGTGGTGGGCTTTGCGGCTGATTTGGAGCCGGTCGCCGTTTTTGCTGCGGGAGGAGGCGCAGGTCTTGGCGTCAGCTTGGGTGCCGGCGATGAGCCGGGAGAAGCCTTGAGGACCGAGGCACGGAGCAGCAGTTGCACCTTCGTGTTGCCGTCCAGCAGATAAAACCGGTCGGTCTCCCGGCCGGGGAGAATGTGCAGATAAATGTCGTCGCGGAGGGTGGCGGTGGCAACCACCGGATCGTCCTTGTGCTGCTTGGCAAGCTGATCAAAGCCCTCGAAGGTCTTCTCGTCGATGACCGCCCGCTCTTCAATCCAGCCAACCTGCTTGCCCTCGGTTTCTACCTTGAGAAAGCGTCGGCCATGCGCGAGCACCCGCAGCGGCTGGCCGTTCTTCACCTCAACCACGCGGTTGGAAACGGCCGCCACACGGTCGTGCAGGTACATCTGCCGGGCATTCACGTACACCGTCTCGTGCAGTTGGTGGCGCAAGCGGTCGCATCCGGAAGGCAACACGGCCAGGCACACAAAAATCACGGGAAGAAGGACGGCTTTCAAGCGCCGCGGTGAAGAGACGAATGGTATGGAAGTTTGTGTGTGCACAGCTTGTGAAGGTCATCTTGAGAATAGCACTTTGGTGCCGTGCGGCAAGGCCCATGGAACGAGAATCAATGTTGCATCTCTCGGGCTGATTTGCTTGCGGCCATTCACGGTCTGCTACGGCGCCGCGACAACTGCGATGGAACCGGTATTGGTCTCATCGGAAGTGACCTCGGAGCTCAGTCCGCCCGTGGTGCTGTCAAAGGTATAGGCATCCAAGTAGGGGCTTTCGGTTTCACTCACAGCAATGATATAGGCGTCGGTCGAGTCCTCGGCCAATCCCATCGGTTGAGCGCCCGCCGCAACCGTGCTGCTCGCCGAGATCGAACTCGAAGTGACCTTAAACCCGGTGACGTTGCCGGCGTTGCTGGTGCCATTTCCGTTGGCCACATAAACATAGTTGCCGGAAGCGTCGGGCAGGATGAAATTGGGCGCTGTCCCGCCGCTGGCAATAGGGGAGCCAGAAATATCGGTGGGTGAGGAACTGCCTGAAGAGGCGTAGGTGAAGGCTCGCAGTCCGCCCGTGGTGGTGCCCTTGGGGAAGACCTCGGTTTCGCCTATATAGAACAGCCGGTTGGTGGGGTCCACGGCCACGGAAAGCGCGGAACCGTAGTTGCTGGGATTCGCCACCGGGATAAGGATGTGGCTGACTCCGCTCGGAAAGGGGCTGCTGGCGTCGAAGGGAACCACGAGGGTTCCGGACGTTCCCAGGGGAACAAAAACCTTAATGTCACTGGAGCCCGGAGAAAGGATCATTCTGTTCGGCTGCACAGCTGCACCGGTGACACTAATCTTGACGGAGTGCGTGGCGTTGCCTGTATTTTTGCCGTTGGCGGGGTAGATGGGAATCGCGTTCAGTGTCACACTGTCGCTGCCTTGAACGGCCTCGATCAGCCATGAATCGGTCGAATCGATCTGAATGGCATAGGCACCATCCGACGTAACCACTACACCCTTCCCCGGTATGTCGCTCGTGAGGAGGTACGTGTAAACAGCCTCCGATGTGCTCACAAGCAGAAACTTGCCTTTGGGATCGATTGCCATCGAGAGAGGCGTGCCGCTAGTGGACAAGCTGGACAACGACCAAGGGCTTCCGGAGATTCCGCTCAGAGCGCCAGACTGAATCGACTTGCCGACAATCTCGGGTGTCGTCCCGTCATTCAGAATGTAGAATTTATTGCTCGATCCAGAAATGGTGGTGCAACTGCCCGATGTCACCTCAACGCAAACGGTGGTGGTCTCCGAAATGCTGCCTGAAGTGCCGGTGACCGTAATGTCGTAAGCGCCGGTGGTCGTACCGGTCTCCGTGGTCGCGGTCAGCGTGGAGGTCACCGCGGTTGTGCCGCTGATCGTAATCGAAGACGAAGAAAGGTCGCACGTCGTTGGATTCGTGGCGCTGGAAGGCGATGTGGTCACCGAGCAAGTCAGCGCAACCGTTCCTGTAAACGAATTGGTTGGCGTTACGGAAATAGTCGAGGTGCCGGTCGCGTTCTGGCTCATGGTGATATTGCCGCTGTTGGTGAGCGTGAAGCTGCCGTTTGAATTCAGCCAGAAATCCTTGCAGCCACTCATGAGCGGCACTGTCACAAGCAACAATCTTGCCCATTTTCCGATCTTCATTGCCGCTCCATCCCCGCTGCCTTCCGGAGTCCGACGCCTTCAAAAACCTGCTTACAGGGTACTGCCTCGGCGCGCATTCTGTGCAAATGTTTGTCTGCACGCTTGCGCTTCTGCTGAATAAGTAGACGCATCCAGGTGCAAATCCGCTTATCGGCTTCCGGTCACAAGTTCGGCGTGTGAGTGCCGGACTGCAACGGAAAAGAGCGACCTTCTGCGCTCCCGGCTGATAGATTTGTAGAAGGGCCATGTCGATTCCGGCCTTGGCTGCTCCTCGGACCGGGATGCACGCCGCAAGGAAGCGAGCCATGTTTCATACGATAGAAGACCTTCGCATCAAAATGACCAGAGTTGTCCTTCCTCCGGTGTTTCTTGAGGAAGAACGCCCCACGACCGAAGGCGCTTCGGCCACGATCTCTGACGCCCGCAACGAAATCATCGACATCCTGAACGGGCGCGATTCGCGGCTGCTTGTTCTCGTCGGCCCTTGCTCCATTCACGATCCCAAGGCTGCCCGCGAGTACGCGGCCCTGCTCAAAGGCGCGATTCAGGAGTTTTCCGCCGACCTGCGCATCGTCATGCGCGTTTATTTCGAGAAGCCCCGCACCACCATTGGCTGGAAGGGCCTTATCAATGACCCCTATCTCGATCAGTCCTACAAGATCAACGACGGCCTGCGCCTGGCCCGCCACTTGCTGCTGGACCTGGCGGAAATGGGCGTGGCCGCCGGAACCGAATTTCTCGACGTGATTTCGCCGCAGTACATTGCCGGCCTGGTCAGTTGGGGGGCAATCGGCGCGCGCACCACTGAGAGCCAGGTTCATCGCCAGCTCGTCAGTGGCATTTCCTGCCCGGTTGGCTTCAAGAACGGGACCTCCGGCGACGTGCAGGTGGCGATCGACGCGATTCTCTCCGCCGCGCACTCGCACGCCTTCCTCGGCCTCACCAAATTCGGCCAATCGGCGATTCTGGTTACCAACGGCAATCCCGATTGCCATATCATCCTGCGTGGCGGCAAGAATATGGTGAACTACACGGCCGAGAGCGTGGCCAAAACTGCTGCGAAAATGAAAAAAGCCGGCCTTCCGCCGCGCATCATGATCGACTTTTCGCACGCCAACAGTGATAAGGACTACCGTCGTCAGGCCATCGTCTGCCACGATGTGGCGGGGCAGATCGCCGGTGGTGACAAGCGCATTATGGGTGTGATGATTGAGAGCAGCCTGGTTGCCGGCTCGCAGCCGCTCGTCATTGGAGAGCCGCTGGTCTACGGGCAGAGCATTACCGACGGCTGCATTGACTGGGCTGAAACCCATACGCTGCTCACCGAGCTAGCTGCGGCCGTCCGCGCCCGCCGCAGTACCCAGCCGGCGCCACAGAAATAGAGCGGTTATTGTTGTGCGGATTTGAAATGTAGCGCCGACCTCCTGGTCGGCTGTAGCGCGGGTTTCCCAACCCGCGCTTTTCTGCGCAATGGAACAAAATTAGGCTGTCAAAGCTCTATTTGGCGTCTGGAGGGGTGTTTTTCTTCTCTTCGCCAGCGACGGAGATGCGCAGAGAGCGGAGCCAGTGGAGATCGTTCGAAGTGAAGGGCGCTTCGTCGCCGCTTTGGGCGGCATCGGCTTCTTCTGTCTCCTGGGCGGCGACCTCGTTGAGGCCGATGGTGGCCTCAAGCATCAACAGCACGTCGAAACCGTTCTGGCGAATATCCTGGACCACGCCGGCGATCTGGTCGCTCTCGACGACCGACTCATGAATCGCTTCGCCTAACTGCTGAATGAGTTCGCGCATACGGGATGTCATGGATACCTCCAGGGCCGCGACCGGCGCGGGAAACCAGCGCCGATGGAACGTGGGTTTGCTTTACCTTACTTCCGTTGCCGCTCGGGATCAACTGGCAATCGCAAACGGACAGAGAAGAGCGGTTCGGCAACGGCCGCTGCTACCATCATAACGGAATGAGATCTCAGAATATCGGGCGTGCTTTGGGCATCGGGCTGCGGGTTGCCGGGCGAGTGGCCGGCCAGCGCATGGCCGCGGGCGGACGGGCTGGCGAAACCGAGCCTGCTGCTCAAGCGGCGGGCGGCGCCAGTGTGCGCGGACGTGCTGCGGGAAAAACGGCAAAAGGCGTGGCGCGCGGCATGGGCGGATTCCTGCGCCCATTTTGCCGTGTAGGCGGCATTGTGGGTTTGCAGGTGATGGGCGTCCTCTTCCTCCTGCCGGTGGCTGTCTTTGGTCCTACGCTCTGGCGCACGAGGGCCAGTTGGGCCCAGGGCCCAGACCATCGGCTCTTTCTGGTTACCGCCGTGGTCATCGGGGTGTTCGTCTACCTGAGCGCGAGTTCGTTCTGGCGGGCGGGGAAGCGATGAGGCGGCGAATTTTTCTTTCAGTTCCCCACAGGTTTTGCCGACCCACAGTGGATGAAACTGTAGCGCTGGCCTCCCGGCCGGGGTCCCCACGGACAGGTCTTCGTCCGTGGGGTGGGAGACCGGCTGTAGCGTGGACATCCTCGTCCACGCTTGTTTCTTCCTGGGAGAAGTTGCCCTCTTGCCCTGAGCCGGACGGCCGGGTTTGACCCTGAAGCCGGAATCTTTCTATCGTTAGCAATGTAGTACCGCCGAAAGGAAAACCCCATGCCGCTTCCAATTCAACCCGTTGCTCCTCTCAAAAAGACCACACTCAACGCCGCGCACCGCGCGCTGAAGGCCAAAATGGTGGATTTCGGCGGCTGGGATATGCCGGTCGAGTATCCCGGCACAGGTGGCGGCCTCATTGCCGAGCACATGGCCGTGCGCACGGCAGTGGGCCTGTTCGACGTGAGCCACATGGGCGAGATTCGCTTCCGCGGCGCGGGCGCCCTGGATGCCATCCAGCACATTACGATGAACGACGCCTCGCGCCTGAAAGACGGCCAGGCTCAATACTCCGCGCTGCTGACGCCGGAGGGCACGTATATCGATGACATTCTGGTCCACAAGATCGTAGACAACGACTACCTGCTGGTGGTCAACGCTGGCACCAAAGACAAGGATTACGCCTGGATTCGCAAGCAGGTGGGCACATGGCCCGAGGCCAGCATCAGCGACGACTCGGCCAGTTACTCGCAACTGGCTGTGCAAGGGCCGCGCGCTCTCGAAACCCTGCAAAAGCTGACGAACGTGAATCTGGCGGCCATCAGAAAATACTGGTTCACCTGGGGCGACGTGGCCGGCCAGCCCAACCTGCTGATTGCGCGCACGGGCTACACCGGCGAGGACGGCTTCGAGATTTATCTGCCGGGCGATGGGTCGGCGACGGAAAAGATGTGGAATGCGCTGCTCGCGGCGGGCGCGGAGTTCGGCATTCGTCCCTGTGGCCTGGGCGCGCGCAACACCCTGCGGCTGGAGGCGGGAATGCCTCTCTACGGGCACGAAATCTCCGACTCGATCAATGTTTTTGAGGCTGGCCTGGAACATTGGCTCAAGCTCGACAAGGGCGAGTTTATTGGCCGGGAGGCGCTGCTGGCCGTGCAGGCTGCGGGCGGGCCGAAGCGCAAGCTCGTCGCTCTGGAAATGGTCGAGCGCGGCATCGCTCGCGACGGCTACGACGTGCTTTCCTTGGATGGCGAACCCATTGGCACGGTGACCTCCGGCTCGCCAGCGCCCTTCTTGAAGACCAGCATCGCCTTTGCCTATGTGCCCGCGGCCGTGGCCGCCAGTGGTCAGGACGTGCTGGTGCAGGTCCGAGCCAACCGCGTGCGGGCCAGGCAGGTTCCGGCACCGTTCTACAAGCGGACGAAAAAGTAGCTATTCCGTTGCGAGCGCGGCGGCCGCGACGCAATCGACGGTGGGCCACTTAGACGGATCGTGAAAAAGCCGCACATGAGGGCCTAGAGGCGTCCAGGCCGTGACCGACTGCGGCCCATAGATGCTTATGAGCTGTGCGCCAACGGCAGCGGCCAGATGTCCGGGTCCGGTGTCATTGGCCACCACGCTGTGCGCCAGCTCGAACAAAGCTCCATAGACTCCGAGATCGACGCCGGGCAGGCGGATGGCCTTGGCCGACAAGTTTGCCGCGGCGGCTTCCTCGCCGGGGCCGGGGCAGACGATAACCGGCACGCCGGCCGCGTCCAGCGCCGCTCCGAGTTCCTTGAAGCCCGGCCACACCTTCTGATGCTCGCGATCATCCGGACCGGAAAACGGACAGAAGACGACGAAGGACTGGGGCGCGAGCCCATGCTGGGTCAGAAGCGTTCGCGCCTGTATGCGCTGGCCGTCGCTGGGAGTCCATTTCCACGACGCGGGGAATGGCTCCTCTGCGTCGAGGAAGCAGCCGGCAAGATGCCAGTAGGCCTCGGCGGCGTGCTTGAAGGTGGGCAGCGGATAGGCAGCTTCAAGCAGCAGGTTGCGGCCCTCCCGCGCGTAGCCCGAGGGCGCAAAGCCCGCCAGCCGCATCTCCAGGGCGGAGGAGAACGAACTGGTCATTAACAGCGCTGGCGGCGCGGGTGCAGCGGAAGTAAAGATTTGCCGCAGAATGCGAAGTTGCGCTGTTGTGTCCTTAAGCCCGCCGTGGCGCACGGTTACGGGCCACCATGTGCCTTCGAACAACGCCGGCGCCCAGCCCTTGCCATAAAGATGCAGGTCGTAGCCAGCCACCGTGAGCCTCTGCAAGGCTGGCAGAGAGAGCACCGCCTCGCCCACCCAGTTACAGAGCCTGACCAGGAGAACGCCCTTGGGCGCTTGAGCGAAATTAGCGGATCGACGATCGGTGGGCATGCTGTTTGAGTATAGAGGTTGCCCGGCTACCGAAGGCAAGCGCACAGGACCTTGCAACATAAGGATTTGTAGATAAAAGGCTTTAGTTATAGATGTCCCACCTTGGGCGCGATAAGACAGCGCCGAAGGTGGGTTGGTAAGCGCCAAAATGCCCACCAAAGGTGATGCAGTGTGAATCTCCCAGAGATCTGGTCCTCAAACCCGCTGGCAAGACATGCGGCGCTCACGTACCGCCCAGGATTTTTGTGCTTGACAATGCCCTCGTCCTTATCGAGGGGCACCCGGCGTTGTGCGGCGGTCGAATTTGCACAGACGCCGGACTCAGGCACAGCTAGGATGTTGTGCATTGAAGACTCCCGGAAAGCCGCGCAGTCCATGCCCGTCAACGAGATTCCGCAAGAAACCAGAAACCTCATGAAATGGCGACAGACCCGGCACGCGGCGGATGAACTTGTAGCGCAGAGATGAGGTTGCCGGTGAAAAAGAAGAGCCAGAACGAAATCGATCGAGAGATTATTGCCAGCGTGAAGCGGGAGATGGAAAGGCCGCGGTTGACCGCATCGGTGCGCGATGCCCTGGAAGCCGAGGCAGCGCTGGCCGCGGAAACACTCGCAGGCCGTTCAGTGAGCGAATGAAACGCACAGCGCCGGGGAGACTTTTCATTTTGCCCGGGATTACTTCCCGGGGGTTTCCTCCACATGCAACGCCTTGAGCCGCATTTGCGCGAGGCGGTAAGTGGAAGTGGGAATCGATAGAGGTTCCTTCGGCTTTTCGAGCTTGCGGTAGTCGGCAATGGCGATTTCGCGCTCGCCGTATTGCTCGGCGATGCGGCCGAAGGCATACCAATAGTCTTCATTCGGCTCGTCGAGGTTCAGCTCGTCCATGCCGCGCAGCAGCATGTCATGGGCTTCCTTGGTCTTGCCGGCTTCAGCGTAGAGGCAGGCCAGGGTGTGCAGAATCGCAGCATTGTCCTTGGCCAATTGGGTCGCCTTGATGGCCATGGCGATGTCGGCCTCCTCCACCTTGCCGGTAAAGAGCGCAAACCACGCTGAAGAGTTCAACAGACTGGCATTTTCCTTGCCCTGGTCGATCAGCTTTTGCGCCCAGATGCGGGCCGCGGCATAGCTTCCGTGGATGGCTTCCGTCTCCATCTTCATGGAGAGCGCATCTTGGTCGTTGTCGAGCAGCTTCAGCCGCTCGTCGGCCAGGGCGATGGCGTCGTCGTATCGGCCCAGCGACAGCAGCGCCCAGGAGTTTTCATTGAAGGCGAGCTTCGACTCCGGCTCCTGCTGAAGCAGCGCCGAGGCGAACTCAAGCTGACGGGCAAAGTTGCGCTGTGCGGCGCAGCCAAAGGTGAGCGCCAAGAGGATGTTGGTCTTTTCGCGCTCGCCGGAAGCCTGCTTCTGCGCCTCTTCCAGCAGAGCAACGCCCCTGGCCGCCGTTGACTTGGTGAAAACCAGCAAGGATGCGGCGGCCATCTTCATCTTGCGCGCATTGGCGGCTTCGCCTTTGCGTGGCTCATGCGACTTCGACCGCTCGGACAAGGCTCTGATACTGATCCAAGTGAGCATTTGAATCGTCCTGTCCTTTGGGTGACTCACCTTGTCTCCCCGCCCAGGGTTTATCATCGAAAATGGTGCGGGCCGGCTGGCCAGCGCCTTTGTTTTGCATCTCAGCTTTTCTGCGCGTTCTTGGGGAAAAGGCCGCCGGAACTGAGATATCTCTCTCAAAGACAGAATCAATAGACAGGCTTCAGAGAACAGGACGACTATGCGAGCAAAGACGGCGGTGGTGCTGGGCGCCCAGTGGGGCGACGAGGGCAAGGGAAAGATCGTGGACGTGCTGAGCGAGCGGTTTTCCGCCGTGGCGCGCTATGCGGGCGGACACAACGCCGGTCACACGGTGGTTCACGGCGGGAAGAAGTTCGTTCTGCAACTGATTCCCTGCGGCGTGCTGCGGCCGAACTGCCGGGGCATCATCGGCAACGGCGTGGTGCTGGACCCGATCGCCTTCCTCAAAGAGGTTGCGCGCTTGCGCGAACTCGGCGTTAATGTCGATGGGAACCTGTTTGTCTCCAATCGCGCCCAGGTCATTCTGCCCTATCACCGCATGATCGAGCTGGCCTCGGAGTGCGCGCCGGGCCGCAAGAAGATCGGCACCACCAGCAAGGGCATCGGCCCTGCTTATGAAGACAAGATGTCCCGCCGCGGCCTGCGCATTGTGGACCTGCTGCGGCCGGAGCTGTTGAAAACGCACATCGAGGCTGCCTGCGCGGAAAAGAACGCCATTGTTCATGCGTTGTTTGGCGCCGACCCGCTGGACCCATCGCAGATGTACGACGAGTACGCCGCCGCTGCGGAAGAGCTTCGGCCCTTCGTGACTGACACCGGACGCCTGCTCAACTCCATTCTGGCCAAGGGCGAGAGCGTGATGTTCGAAGGCGCGCAGGGAACCATGCTGGACATCGACCACGGCACCTACCCGTTTGTGACCTCATCATCGTCAACGGCGGGCGGCGCGGCCACGGGAACCGGCGTGGGACCGACGGCCATTGGCACGGTCATCGCCGTGACCAAGGCCTATGTCACCCGTGTCGGCGAGGGGCCATTCCCTACAGAGATTTTCGACGCTTCAGGCGACGAGCTGCGGGCGCGCGGCAACGAGTACGGCGCGGTCACAGGCCGGCCCCGCCGCTGCGGTTGGCTCGATATTCCGCTGCTGCGCTACTCCAATCACGTCAACGGCACCGAGTGGCTCGTAATTACCAAGCTCGACATCCTCGACGAACTGGCCGAAATTCCCATCTGCGTGGGCTACGAGATTGACGGCAAGGTGACCGACGAGATTCCTGCCGATGTGCAGGGTCTGGAGCGGATCAAGCCCGTCTATACAAAGCTGAAAGGCTGGCAGAGCTCGACGCTGGGCATTACGGAGTTCGACAAGCTGCCCACGGCGGCGCAGGAGTATCTGCGCTTTCAGGAACGGGAGAGCGGAGCCAAGATCGGCATGGTTTCGACCGGACCGGACCGGGACCAGACGGCGTTGTTGCCGGAGTTTGCCTCGGCTTTGGCGAGCCTGCACGCATAAAACTTGAGATTTTTCCTGGAGCGTTTGTGCCAGGTGAAGAAGGATGCTTCCCCTATGATCAGTCTTTTGGTACGGATGACATTTGCCCAGGAGGATCGGGCTGACGTTGTCGAATCGCTGCGTTCGCTGGCCACGGCTTCGCGTCAGGAGCCGGGATGTGTCAGCTTCATTCCCCACCACTTGGAGGAAGACCCGGACATTGTGCTCATTTATGAGCAGTATCTGGACCAGAAGGCGCTGGCGACACACCGCGAGTCGGAGCACTTCAAGAATTATGCGGTGCGCGGGCTCTACCAGAAAATGCGGGAACGAAGAGTGGAGACCCTGATCGCGCTGATCTAGAGCTGAATCAGAGTTACTGTAAGCTTCATGAAGGTCGCCGTTCAACCGGCGGAAGTTTCAGCTTGGATTGCGTGCGTCATTTACGGAAAATTGATGGCGCAATGGCCTGAAATCGATTGACCGGCGCGGCAGGCAAGGCTACTATCCGTTAGAGCGAAACCACAGTTGCTGTATCCCGAAGCCAAAGCGCTCAAGTCGATGCGACCAACAGGGAGTGGCGACCTTCGTGAAATTTATGAGGCTAAACCTACTGTGGTTCCGCTCTAGTTGAGAGCGGGAGAATCATGATTCATCCTTCCAAGTTCAGCTGCCTCCGGATAGCGCTCACTCTGGTGCTTCTTTCATCGCTCGGCGCGTTTTCGCTGACGGTTTACGCAGCGCCCAAGAATGGCGGAATGCCCAGGGGACAGAGGCACGAGTGCCGCCGCGAGATCGAGCAACTGGAAGATGCGTGGCGGGATGCCGTGCTGAAGGGAGACGCCGCCGCCATGGACTCCCTGCTGGCCGCTGACTACATGGCGATCACTCCCAATGGCACCATGCAATCCAGGGAAGAGATACTGGCCAACCTGCGCTCCGGCACGCTCCGCATTACGTCTCTCGAAGTTTCCGACCGCAAAGTGCGCTTCTACGGGAAAACGGCGCTGGTTACCTCCAGAACCGAGGTGAACGGCATGGCTGCCGGGGGAGAGATCACCGGGAGCTACCGCTATACCCGCGTCTACGTGCGGGATGTGCAGGGCAAGTGGAAGATCGTGAGCTTTGAGGCCAACCAGATTCGCGAACCGGGTGAGCGGAAGTAAAGTAAAAAGCAATAGAAGAGCAATTACCGGGCCGGGAAGCTGATTCTTTTACAATCAATGGATGCCGGAACTGCCTGAGGTCGAGACGATTGCCCGCGGCGTGGACAAACATGTGCGCGGTGACAGGATTGTCGATGTCTGGTTCTGCAGTCACCGAAGCCCTTTCAAAATACCGCCTGCGCGCCAAGCAAAGGGTCTCGAAGGACGCGCGATTCTGGCTGTTCATCGTACCGGAAAACATATTGTCTGTGAGCTGGGATCTGCCGGTGGAAGCCTTTTGATTCAGGGAGATGAAAAGTCCAAGGCTCAATGGATTGTGCATCTTGGCATGACGGGGAGATTGCTGGTGACCACTCCCGATGCTCCCGTGGCGCGCCATACTCATGCGAGGCTGAGCCTGAAGGACGGCCGGGAGCTGCGCTTTGTGGACCCGCGCCGGTTTGGGCGGCTGGAGTTCCGCGACCTGAGCCGGAGCCCCGGCTTCAGCGCGGCGGGAGTCGATCCCCTGACCGTGACGGCGGAGGAGTTTGCCGAGCTCTTCCACGGCAGGCGGACGAGCATCAAAGCGGCTCTGCTCAACCAGAAGCTGTTGACGGGAGTGGGCAATATCTACGCCGATGAAAGCCTGTTTCACGCCGGGATCCGTCCGAGCAGGAGCTGCGGCCGACTGACCAGGGCGGAACTGGAAAGGCTGCGGCTGGCTTTGCGCAAGGTACTCAAAGATGCCATTCGGCTGGGGGGCTCCTCGATTTCTGATTATGTGGATGCCGACGGGGAACACGGCCTCTTCCAACTGGAACACTGCGTTTACCAGCGCACAGGACTTGCCTGCCGCCGTTGCCAAACGCCGATCCGGCGGATTGTGCTGGCAGGACGGGGGACGCACTATTGTCCAATATGCCAGCATTGAAGGAGGCTCTATGGTTTTCGGGAGTTTCTTCGAAGATAAATTCCGGAATCGAGAGTTGTCCTGAACTCTTAGCCAGGTAAGTAGTTGAAACTAAACATATGTTTGAATGGCATGATGATTGCATATTAGAAAGGTGCCAGTGATGTACCGGCTGCTGGAAAGAATCCGGTGAGCCCAAAAGAAGAGTAGACACCCGGTAAGAGTAACCGCCAATGAAGCGGCCCTCAAAAGGGAACGACCAACCGGGAATGTCTCAAGTCGGCACGGTGGAAACACCATCGGTCGCATATTTGGGAGGCCAGGGACCAGAGCAGGACAGGGAAACGCCACTCCTATTGGAGTGGCGTTTCTTGCGTTTGGGGGCTTGAAGCCTTGGAACTAGGTGCGGGCTGGAAGGGGAGCCGCAGAGTTTGCTTGCCAGCCGCAGAGCTTCGCAGTAGAATCAGATTTGCCTATCACGCGGCTGATGCGAGCCACCCGAAAGGGGCAGAGCGAGCTCGCCGCAAAGCAAGGGACTTTGCCGTACATTCTATTCCAACGCAGTCTACAGACGGCGAAAGTTCCCATAGGAAGGGCATTACCTGAGTAAGGCGCCGGCCGCACCGTCACGATCCTGACAACCGGATGGAGCAGTTTTGAGGGGCTCTGTGCGCGCGGTGGCAAAAAGCTTTTTCACTGAGGTCTATAGCATTTTTCACTGTTCCTGCAATGTTAGAGTCGTGGTATCCGACCCCAGCCGCAAATGCAAAAGCGCGGCGAGGATGGGTAGCCATGGCCTTACGCGATTCGTGAAAATGCGCAAGAAGAAATTGTCTTGAGTCGCAGAGTCTGAGTTGGCTCAGCCTGACCGGGCGGGACGGCTCTATGGGAAGGCCGGATACGGCCTGAATCTGTGAAAAGCCCAAGGCTTTTGAGGATTACATTTGATTGCGTGCGGGCGGTTCTCCTGCATGCATGGAGTTTTTGGAGTCGTGAAGGGTGTCATTCACGATTTTGCTATGCAGCAACAGAAGCGCAGTTCGAGGCTTCGCAGTAGTCTACACGATATCCTGCGACGATTTTCGTCGCTCACCGCAAGCGCTTTACGCCTGAAATTGGGCGGTGGTGGGCCAGGGGAGTTCAGCACCCGGCAGGAAAAGGCTGAATCAAAAAACGGAATGCAGCAGATCGCAGTACACCAGGAAGTTTACGCATGACGACAGAATTGACGGAGCCCCAATCTGAATTGGGGCCGGTCCAGGCCAATGGCCAGGGACAGTCTCAGGGACATCGGCGCCGCCGGCGCCGCCGCAAAAACAAGAGCAGCCAGGCAAGTGTGGCCCCAGCGCAACAGGCGCAGCCCCAAATCCAGGCGCAACCTCAGCCCCAGCCCGAGGCGCAGGCGCAAATCGCGCCGCACAAGTCTTCTTCCACGCGCCAGGGCGGACGCCCGAATCAGGGCCGGAAGAAGAAGTTCTTCCAGAAGGGTTCGGCGACGGCGGCGCAGCCTGGCAACAGCTTTTCAGGTCCGCCGCAGAACCGGCGCAAGGGACGGCAGAAGGTCGCACGGGAGTTTGTGGGCCCGATGGATCACAGCTACCGCACGGTGAACGGCAACATCGCCGACGGCCCGCTCTCGACGGTCCAGATCATGGCCAACGGCGGTTCCAACCGCGGCTGCTACGAGAACGCCTGCGAGCCGCAGGCCCCGGTTGCTGTTCGCGAAGATGCTCCCACGCGCATTTTCTGCTTCATTGAGGACATGTTCTTCCTGGCCAAGATCCACGAGACGGCCCGCAAGCTGGGCGTGAAAGTGGAGTTTGTGAAGGGCGACAAGGAGACCGTGGCAAAGCTGATCGGCTTGCCGGAAGACGAGCGGCCCAAGCTGCTGGTCTTTGACCTGAACAACCTGAACGCCAAGCCCATGACGTTGATTCCCAAGTTGAAGGCCAAATTCAAGAAAGCGACGTCGATTGTCGGCTTTGTCAATCGCTTGCAAGGCGAATTGAAGGCCAAGGCCGTCGAGGTTGGATGCGACACGGTCATGCCAAGGGCAGCTTTTTCGCAAAGCCTGCCCGGCATGCTGCGCCGCTATGGAATGGAAGAAGAAGAGGACTACTCACAGCAGCCTGCGGAGTACGCAACGCAGCTTATTTAGACCATTTTCACTTCACATGTTCATATCACAACAGCGCGGAAGGAGGCTTTTTCCTCAGGGAAAAGCCACCTTCCGTGCTGTTGAAAAGTCTACATGTATTCCGAAAATGCTCTAACCGGCCTTTGTTTTATCTGAATTCTGTTTGCAAAATTGCTGATTGGGTGACAAGCCCTGCTCGATGGATTCGCGAAGATCGTTACGTATGATGTCGATCATCGCCGGTAGTTCTGCCGCGCTCAACAGATTGCCATGACCACCTAGAACAAATGCCGGGCGCAGCCTTTCGATTCGGTCGAGCGAAGCGAGCCATTGCCGCCATCCTTCACTGTTTCCCGCCTCCAGATTCGGACGGTACTGGCTTACGATGCAATCTCCGGCATAGAGCACGCGTTCCTGCGGAATCCAGATAGAAAGATTGGTTGGTGTGTGCCCGGGTGTGAGCAGCACCTCCGCCGTCAGACCGCCTAAATCGAATATTGTCTCTTCGAGGATTCTTTTGTTTGGAGCTGCCAGTTCCGTGCAATGAAAGAAGGCATTGGCTTCCTTCCGCTGGCGGCGCAGGTTGTCGGGAATGGCATCGTTGAACGCCGCGATCTCCGCCGCGAACTCTTCTTCGGTTCGACAGTTCTCTGCGTGCCCGTACACGTCGATACCAAAGCTGCGGAAGTAGCTATTGCCGCCAACATGATCGAAGTGTTTTTCGGTATTTACGACTATGATTCGATTTTCTGGACGAACCGCGCGAGCGTAGCCGTGAATCGTCTGAGCCGCCATCCTGTTCCCACCGGTATCGATGGCAAGCGTGGCCGAGTCGCCGGCGACGAAGCCTGCATTGACACACCACGGAGACACATATCCGAGTCCGGTCACAGCGAAGCAATGCGGGGAAATTTGCATGACAGTATTATCGCCCTGCGGCGGGTGGTCCATATCTCAATTTTCCTCACAGGAATGGGTGTCCCAGGTCTCGCTTGGTACCTAGGGCACCCAGGGCTTACGCGATCTATGAAAATGCCAACATGAAAGGGCGCTTCCGTTGCGGAAGCGCCCTTTTTCTTTTTCCGGCGATGCCGGAGGTTTATCCCGGGGGCCAGGCGAACAGACGGCCGCCGAGTAGATGAACGTGGAGATGATCCACGGACTGGCCGGCTTCCTGGCCGGTGTTGATGACCACGCGGTAGCCATTGGCGAGGTTCCGGGCGTTGGCAATCTCCTCGGCGGCCCAGAGCAGGTGGCCGAGCAGCGCGCAATCACTCGGGTCGGTCTCGTCGAGCGAGCTGATATGTTCGCGGGGCACCACCAGCACATGCACGGGCGCCTGCGGGTGCTGGTCCACGAAGGCGTAACATTGTTCGTCCTCGTAAACGGCGGTGGAAGGAATGCTTCCCGCAATGATCTTGCAAAAAAGGCAATTCATGGCGGGTACAGTTTACAGGAATGAGAGGGTTTTGGCTCGGAGAAACGAGAGCGTTTTGGAGTCGGCGGCCCAAAGCCTCATTCATGCAGCGCCGCGCATGTGAGCGAGAGCGGGTCGGAGCAGAGTATTTCTGCTGATAATATAAATTTTATGGACACCATTCAATTCAACTTGCCGTCAAACCGCATTCCCCTTGCCTGGTACAACATCGTTGCTGATTTACCCAAACCGATGGCGCCGATGCTGCACCCCGGCACGCTGAAACCCATCACCCCGGACGATCTGGCGCCGATTTTCTCGAAAAGCCTGGTCGAACAGGAGTTGAGCAGCGAGCGGGAGATCGAGATTCCCGGCGAAGTGCGGCAACTGTATGCGCAGTGGCGTCCATCGCCCTTGTTCCGGGCGCGTCGGCTGGAAAAGGTGCTGGATACGCCGGCGAAGATCTATTACAAGTACGAAGGCACGAGCCCGGCGGGTTCGCACAAGCTCAACACCGCCCTGCCGCAGGCGTATTACAACAAAAAGGACGGCACCAAGCACCTGACAACGGAGACAGGCGCCGGCCAGTGGGGCTCGGCCTTGTCCATGGCCTGCGCCTTTTTCGGCCTGGATTGCAAAGTGTATATGGTGAAGGTCAGTTATAACCAGAAGCCATATCGCCGCGCCCTGATGGAAGCCTATGGAGCCTCCTGCATTGCCAGCCCGAGCGATACGACGGAGGCAGGCCGCGCCATTCTGGCCAAGCATCCGAAGACCAACGGTTCACTGGGAATGGCGATTTCAGAGGCCGTGGAAATGGCCGCGAAGGACGCGGACACCAAATACGCGCTGGGCAGCGTGCTGAGTCACGTGATGCTGCACCAGACCGTCATCGGGCTGGAGGCGATCGAGCAGATGGCGCTGGCCGACGATGAGCCCGACGTGATTTTCGCCTGCGCGGGCGGAGGCTCGAACTTTGCCGGTCTGGCAATGCCCTACCTCGGCCGCAACCTGAAGGGCCAGAGCAAGGCGCGCGTAGTGGCCGTGGAACCGGCGGCCTGTCCCAGCCTGACCAAGGGCAAGTTTGCCTACGACTTTGGCGATACCGGGCACCTGACGCCGCTGATCAAGATGCACACCCTGGGAAGCGCCTTCGTTCCTCCGGGAATTCATGCCGGTGGGCTGCGCTACCACGGCATGTCCGCGCTGGTTTCGCACGTCCTGGACTTGGGATTGATTGAGGCCACGACCGTGCAGCAGTTGGACGCCTTTGCCGCCGGAGTTCAGTTTGCCCGCGCCGAGGGAATCCTGCCCGCGCCGGAGTCCAATCACGCCATCGCTGCAGCCATCAAGGAAGCCCTGTGCGCCAAGGAAGAAGGCAAGCGGCGGACGATTCTTTTTGGCCTCAGCGGACATGGGAATTTCGACATGCAATCCTACATGGACTACCAGGCCGGGAAGCTCGAGAACTACAACTATCCGGCGGAGGCGATTGCGAAGTCGCTGGAAGGGCTGCCAAAAATTGGGTAGTTTGAGCCTCTTGCAAAATTATCTTCAGGTTTTGGATTGTGTCAGGGCACGACTTTAGTCGTGCCCTGACACTTTTCGCCTTCTCAGTTGAATTTTGCAAGTGGCTCAAGGATATGGAGTTCTATGGACTCCCACCCATCGGACAAAAACAAAGACGTCCGATGGATGGGGCACGGTTTCATCCTTCGCGGGGCAGTAACGGCGGTTGGAAACGAATAAGAAACAAGCGTGGGTCAGGAGACCCACGCTACAGCCGGCCGGGAGGCCGGCGCTACAGCTTCATCTCTCGCGGGTCGGATACACCGGTGCCGGATTGTTACAAGACCTGGCCCGATTTGAGCTTTTCCGCAGCCTGCTCAGTTCACGCCCCGCTCATTCAGCCAGGTTCCATACGCCCGATCCACGCCATCGATATGCTCGGCGTAAGACTCGCGCAGGAAGCAGAGCAGGGGACGCATCTGCATTTTCTCGCCGTGCCGCACGCGATGGGAGGACTGGAGAATCTGTGCCATCATGCGCTGGTGCTCCGTACGGTGCTCGGCCAGGCCGGGAAAAACGTGCTGCTCCATCAGTTGCTCTTCACCCCAGGAGTGCATGCGCGTGAACTGGATCAGCCGGTTTAGCAGCTCACTGACCTGCTCCCAGCTTGAACCGCGCACCGCCGCCAGGCGAAGCTCGTTCATGGTATCCATCAGGATGCCGTGCTGGTCGTCCATGGCTCTTACGCCGACGGTACAGGCTCGATTCCAGCTTAAAAGGGTCACATGAATCTCCAGAAAACACTGATGTATCTATCGGTCAGGCCAGACCGGATGCCGCAGGCATTCTTTCCAGACCATATGACCGAAGTTTCGCGCCATGGCGCGGTGCCGCTTATTCCAGGATGACAGCCGGTTCCTGGGCGGAGCCCTTCTTGGGTCCTCGGGTGGTCAGAGCCACGGCTGCCGCCAGGATGAGGAAGCCGCCCACCCACGCATAGGGACCCAGGCGTTCGCCGAGCAGCTTGACGCCCAGCCAAGAGCCGAGCGCCGGCTCAATGTTCATGAAAACCCCGGCCCGCGAGGCTGGCACATGGTGGATGCCCCAGTTCCACATAAACGTCGTTGTGGCCGTGCAGAACAGGCCGCTGATGGCCAGTGCGATCCATGCCGTGAGGCTGACGTGAGCGAAGGGCGGCGGCGCAACGCTAGCGTGGGTCAGCGGACTCAGCAGCCAGGGGCCCAGCACCCAGACGGCCAGCATCGAAGTGCCGGACAGAATGGTGTACGCCGTCACCACTGTTGGGCTGTGCGTCTGCATCACCTTCTTGCTGAGCAGAATCCATGCCAGCGAAATACAGAGCGAGACCAGGACCATCAAATCTCCGGTGAGCGAAGGTCCTCCGTGCGCAGTCTGACCATGGCTGCCGCCGAGAACAACCAGCGCCGCGCCCACCGTGGAAGCCGAAATGGCGATCCAGCCGAAAAGGTCCAGCCGTTCCTCGCTGCGCCGCTTGCCGGCGAAGAGCACAGCCGCCAAAGCCAGCAGCACCGGCATGGCGCCCACCATCAACGAAGCGTGGCTGACCGTGGTGCGGGCCAAGCCATGAAACTGGAGCAGAAACTGAACCGGAATGCCGAGGAAGGCGCAGAGCAGCAATTGATGCCGCTCGTTCCGAGTGAGCCGGAGGCGGCGCCAATACAGCACTGCCGCGGGCAACATGCCCAGGCTGGCAAACAGAAAGCGGTAGAGCACCATGGACTCGACGCTCATTTCGTTGAGCGCAAGCCTGCCAAAGTAGAAGCCCGTGCCCCACAGGCACCCGGCTATAAAACAAGCGCCGTAGCCCAGAAAAGCGATGCGCCTACCCGGGGAAAGGAGTTGTTCCCGGGGTTTCCGGGCTGATGTCGTCATTGTTGCCACTCCTCATTTTAACGTTTCTCTGCCCTGCGCAATGAACAAGGCAGCATCACTGCCCGAAACCGACGGCATCGGCGAGAATGGTAATCGATGGCAAGACAGAGATTTTGGACGGAACTGGGATTGCGCGCGAACTTCATTCTGGCGGTGGCCGGCGTGGCGCTGTGCGCGCTTCCGCCGATTCTGGCCCTGGCCCCGGCTCAGGATGCCGGAAACAACCAACTGGACTTGCCCGCGCAGCCCCTGAAGCGAGAGCTTCCCAGCCGGCTTCCCAACAAGCCTTCTCAGCCCCCCGCGTTCACGATTCCCGTCCAGCCGCTGGGCTTTTCGGCGCCGGGCCCTCTCTATCTAGGCCAGCAGAACAGCCTCGTTTCGCTGGACTTTCTCGACGAAAACCGGCTGCTGTTCACCTTTCGCGTGCCGGGTCTGATTCACCGCGAAGCGGACGCGGAAGACGAGCGCCAGATACGCGCCATGGTTCTGTCGCTGCCGGATGGCGCGGTCCAGGCCGAGGCGCTGTGGACGGTTCATGACCGGGTTCGCTACCTGTGGATGCTCACCGACGGCCGCTTCCTGCTGCGCGACCGAAACAATATCGAGCTGGGCAACGCCTCGCTGGAGTTGAAGCCCTTTCTGCGTTTTCCGGGGCCGCTGCTTTCCCTGGAGATGGATCCCGCGCAACAGATTCTGGTGACCAATTCCCGCGAGCCGGCGGCTGAGTCGGACCTGGTGGTGCGCGTCCTGCACCGGGACTCCGGGCAGGTCATGCTCGTCAGCCGGACGAACGCCACTGTTCACCTTTCCATCAATGCCGACGGCTACCTGGAGAGCCTGCGCGCCAAGGATGACAAGTGGCTGCTGAACCTGAATTACTTCACCGGCGGAAGCGTGCTTTTGGGGCAGGTGGATTCGACCTGTTCGCCGCTGCTCGATTTTGTTTCGCAGCGGGAGTTGCTGCTGACCACCTGCGGCGACTCAGGGGAACGCAAGCTGGTGGCCATGGGAACCGATGGCCGGCCCCTCTGGGAGAACCAAACCTCAAAAACAACGGCCTGGCCGCTGCTGGCGAAGTCTCCGGATGGCTCCCGGCTGGCCTGGGAGGCTTTGGCCGTCACGCACGAGGTCACCGCCCGTTCGCCCCTCGATCAAGAGGACATCAAGGGGCAGATGGTCGAGATTCTCAACGCGGCTGACGGCAAGGTCGTGCTGGATACGCAGGCCAGCCCGGTTCTGGATGCCGGTGGGAATGTGGCCATCTCGCCCTCGGGGCGGCGCGTGGCCGTGCTCAATGGCGGCCAGATCCAGGTCTTCGAACTCCCCTCGCCGCCGCCAATGCACGAGCCCGCCGCTCACTCGCCGAGCCGTTGAGCGTCAGCGTTCCCGTCTCCTGCAAGTACAAACCACGTAATGTAAACTGAGACATGGGAGAGTTCCCTTGTTGACAGCTTTGGTGCGCTATGCGGCTGCCGCAGTTTCCGACGTCGGCTGCAAGCGGCTTTCCAACGAAGATGCATTCGGTTTTTCCGCCGAGGACGGCGTCTATGTTGTCTGTGACGGCATGGGTGGAGCAGCGGCTGGGGAGATAGCCAGTTCGCTGGCCGTCGACGAGATGCTGCGCCTGCTGAGTAACCGCGCCGGGAACGAGGCTGTGCCGCTCGAGATTCTGGTTCAGGATGCAATCTCCGTCGCCAATAAAGCCATTTTTTCCCGCAGCCAGCGCAATCTCAGGCTCAGCGGCATGGGAACCACGCTGGTGGGTCTGGCGGTCGAGGGACGCCGCGTCCTGGTTTTCAATGTGGGCGACAGCCGATGTTACCGGCTGCGCAATCTCAACAAGGATCAGGGACGGCTGGAACAGATCAGCCTGGACCACTCGCTGGTCGAGGAGCAGGTCCGTCTGGGCCGCATGACTCACGACCAAGCCCTGCGCTCCCCCATGCGCAACGTCATTACCCGCGCTCTGGGCACCCAGAGCAGCGTTACGCCGGATCTGTTCGACTTGCAGTCCGAGCCCGGCGATCTCTTCCTGCTCAGCTCCGATGGCTTGACGAACGAGCTGACCGATCCCCTGATTGAATCCATGCTTGCGGTTGATCTTCCTCTCGAAGACCTTTGCGCCCGTCTGGTGGACGGCGCCAAAAGAGCTGGCGGCCACGACAACATCACCTGCCTGCTGGTGCGCGCGGAAAACTAGGGAAGCTTTCAACAAGTCTCAAGGATCCGCTCCGTTTTTCCTCAGGGACTGAACAGGCTGCGGAAAAACTCGTAGAAGGTGTTTCAAAAGTCTGCTTTGTAACAGGGCACAGCCAGAATCAAGTTTTTCGCAGCCTGTTCAGCCCCTGAAGAAAGGCAGCTTGGTTTGTTGAGACTCATTCAGAGTTTCTCTAATGCTTCTTGACTCGCTGGAAAAACATGGCCAGCGGGACGCAGACCAGCGCAAGAAAACCTAGCAAGCGGAAGTTATCGGCATAAGCCAGCAGAGAGCATTGGCGCTGAATGCTCTGGTAGATGTATCCGATGGCCTCTTGGGATGCGTTGTAGCTGCTTGCCCCACCAACGGCGAACTTTGCCTGGAGGCCTTTCATCAGCGCCATCGCGGCTGGACTTCCCGCCGTGACATTGGCCCCCAGATAATTCTGGTGGACCTGAGTGCCGCGCACCAGAAGGGCGGTGACGGCGGCGATGCCGACACTGCCGCCGATGTTGCGCATCAGGTTGTAAATCCCTGCGGCATTGCCGATTTCCTGCTTGCGCAGCAGGCCCATGGACATGGTGGTGAGAGGGACGAAAACGAAGCCGCCGGCAAAGCCGTTGATGAAGTTCGGCCAGGCCACCGAGCCGAAAGAAATTGCGAAATTGATATGGCTCAACAGAATGCTCGAATAGCCGAAGATCGCGAATCCGCAGGCCAGCAGGATACGAGCATCAATGTAATTGACCAGAATGCCCACCATGATCATGGAAATCATGGTGCCCAGGCCGCGCGGACTGACCGTCAAGCCGCTCTGCATCGCCGAATAGCCCATCTCCGTCTGTAGGAACAGCGGCAATTCGGCCGTAACGCCAAAAAGAATCACGCCGTAAAGGCCAGTAATAATCGTTCCCACCAGAAAATTGCGGTTGGCGAGAATTCGCAATTGCACAATGGGTTCGCGGATCATGAATTCGCGCAGAATGAAGCCCAGTAGGGCAATCGCCGAGATGGCGGCAGTCCAGCATATCCATGGAGCCGCAAACCAATCGGCTTCCTGCCCCTTGTCCAGCACCAACTGCAATGCGCCCAGCCAGATGGCCATCATGCCAAAACCGAGATAGTCAATCGCCCCGTGAAAAGCGTGGCGGAGGTATGGAGGATCCTCCACGTACAGGTTGACCATGACGAGAGCCAGCAGGCCCACCGGAATATTCAGGTAGAAGATCCAGTGCCAGGAAAAGCTGTCGGTAATCCATCCGCCGAGGGTCGGACCAATAACGGGAGCGACGACAATCCCTGTGCCATAGACGGCCATGGCCGTGCCCTGCAACTCAAGCGGAAAACTTTCCAGCAGAATGGCCTGCGCCAGCGGCTGCATGCAGCCGCCGATGCCCTGCAAGATGCGGGCGGCAATCAGCATCGGCATATTCAACGCCATGCCGCAGAGCATCGAGGCCACCGTAAAGACCAGGATGGAAATGATGATGAGGCGCTTGCGGCCGATGCGCCGCGCCAACCAGGAGGACGCGGGCAGCATGATGGCGTTGGCAACCAGATAGCTGGTCAGAACCCAGGTCGACTCGTCCGTTGTGGCCGAAAGGTCACCCGCGATATGCGGTAGGGCGACGTTGGCAACCGATGCGTTGAGCGCGGTCATGAAGGTCGCCAGCATCACGGACAGCGCGATTAGCCATGGATTCGCGGCCGGCTTCCAGTCGTGTTGTCCGTCCCCCGCGTTTTGCAGTGTGTCGTTCGTTGTGCTCATCCGGCTGTCGATGGCTCTCGTTTCTTGGAGTTGGCTGCCGGTGGCCACGACCAGAATCCCGCAAGCATCCTCTGTCTATTGATTTGGCATGAAAGCACTGCGATTAGCTGGAAAAACACAGCGAAATCCCTTTATGCCTTAGTTATATTATGCACGTTTTTGCACATTCCTGAGATGCACAGCCCCTTCCGGCTTCCATGTACCATGGACAAGGAACCCTCATGACAGACACAAAAAATCTCTCTCCTGAAATTCTTCTTCACATTGCACAAACGCTGAATGTACCCATGCGCGGGCTGGTTGCCGTGATCGAATTGCTGGACGACGGCAGCACCGTGCCGTTTATCGCGCGCTACCGCAAGGAGGCCACGGGCAATCTGGATGAGGTGCAGATTCTCTCCATCGAGGAGAAGCTGGCCTACTTCCGCGAACTGGCTGACCGCCGCGAAACCATCCTGGCTTCCATCGCCGAGCAGGGCAAGCTGACCGACGAGTTGAAGGCGCGCATCGAAGCCACGCTCGACAAGAGCGAGCTTGAAGACCTCTACCTTCCCTACAAGCCGAAGCGTCGCACCAAGGCCACCATTGCGCGTGAAAAGGGCCTGGAGCCGCTGGCCGCGTACTTGTGGGCGCAGCAAAATTCAGATGTGCCGCTGGAGACATTCGCTGCTACTTTCGTTAATGCGGAGCTGGGCGTGGCCACCGCGGACGAGGCTCTGGAAGGCGCGCGTCACATTGTCGCCGAGTGGATCAGCGAAGACGCCGACCTGCGCAAGGCGCTGCGCCAACTGCTCTTCGACGAGGGCGTGGTCGTCAGCCGCAAGGTGACGGACGCGGTCGACGAGCAGGAAAAATTCAAGATGTACTACGAGTACTCGGAGCCGGTGAAGACGATTCCCTCGCATCGCATGTTGGCCATTCGCCGCGGCGAGAGCGAGAAGGTGCTCTACTTCCTGCTCGAAATCGAGCCGGAGCGAGCCACGGCGATCATCCGGAGCCACGTTCTACGCCAGCCGGGCGACTGGACTTCGCAACTTGAGTTGGCGATTGACGACGCGTGGAAACGCCTGCTGAACGCCTCCATTCAGGGCGAGATTCGCCTGGAGTTGAAGCGGCGTTCCGACACGGAAGCTATCCGCGTCTTTCGCGACAATCTTTATAACTTGCTGCTGGCGCCGCCGGCCGGGCCAATCTCCGTGCTGGGCATCGATCCGGGACTGCGCACCGGTTGCAAGGTTGCGGTTGTCGATGAAACCGGCAAGATGCTGGCTCACGATGTTTTGTATCTGCATACTTCGAAGCACGGCAACGAAGAGTCCGTGCCGAAGCTGGAAGCCTTGCTGCGCCAGCACAACGTCCGCGCCATCGCCATCGGCAATGGCACCGCATCGCGCGAGACGGATGCGTTCGTGCGCGAGTTTCTGCGGGACAAAAAACTTGACGGAATCTTCTCCGCGACAGTTAGTGAATCGGGTGCCAGCATCTACTCGGCTTCCCCGATTGCGCGGCAGGAGTTTCCAGATCTCGATCTAACAGTGCGCGGCGCGATCTCGATTGCGCGCCGCTTGCAGGACCCATTGTCGGAGTTAGTCAAGGTCGATCCGAAATCCATCGGCGTGGGCCAGTACCAGCATGACGTTGACCAGCGGCAGCTTCAGGAGTCGCTCGAAACGGTGATTGAAAGCTGCGTCAACAAGGTCGGCGTGGATTTGAATACCTCCTCGTGGACGCTGCTGCGCTTCGTTTCCGGCATCACGGAGCGCACGGCGCAAAACATCGTGAGCTATCGCAACGAGAAAGGCAGCTTCCGCTCTCGCACGCAGGTTCTGGATGTCGCCGGCATCGGTCCGAAGAGCTTCGAGCAGGCCGCGGGCTTCCTGCGTATTCGCAACGGCGACAACCCGCTGGACGGAACCGCCGTTCATCCCGAGTCGTACCCGGTCGTCGAGCAGATTGCCTCTTCGCTGAAAACTTCAGTGAGTCAGATCATTCAGGAACCGCAGCTACTGGAGAAGGTGGACCGCAGCCAGTTATCGGCGGGCGCATACACTGTGAACGATATTCTGGAGGAACTGCGCAAGCCGGGACGCGATCCGCGCGATAAGTTTGTTGCGCCCAGCTTCCGCGACGAAGTCCGCGAGATCACCGACGTCGCGGCCGGCATGGTTCTGGAAGGCGTGGTGACGAACGTGACCAAGTTCGGTGCCTTCGTCGATATCGGCGTTCATCAGGACGGGCTGGTGCACATCAGCGAACTGGCCAACCGCTACATCAAGGAACCGTCAGAAGCCGTGAAAACCGGCCAGATCGTCAAGGTGAAGGTGCTCGGCGTGGATATAAAGGCACGGCGCATTGCGCTCTCCATCAAGGCGCTGACGACGCCCCCGGCGGCAAAGTCCGGCAAGCCCGCCAGGAAGCAGGAAAAGCCCGCGGCGAAGCCACAGCCCACCATGGATGAAAAGCTCGCCGCTCTCTCGATGAAATGGAAGGTAAGATAGCGCGCAACCGTTCGGCAGCTTCATGTGGAACCCTGGTCTTTTGTGGTCATTTAAAAGGAATCCTCACCTGCGAATTTATGGATTATGATTGTCGCGACGGCGAGTCGTGCCGATAAAGAGAACGCGGGACACGGGCCGGCGCGAATCTGGCCTGCGAGTTGGAGGAAACCGGATGAAAGACAAGCACAAGAAGAAAAAGTCTGACACGGAGCAGAAGGCAACGCCTTCGAGCGCCGCCAAGTTGGGCGGGGACTGTCCGGTGCCAGTGCCGGATGATGCAACGACGTTGCGCCTGGGAAAAGACTGCGACTATGAAAGCGAACTGGTCTGCCTGGAAGTTGAGCTGGTCAAGCTGCAGGAGTGGATTCGCCACGAGGGCCTGCGGGTGGTCGTGCTCTTTGAAGGCCGAGACGCAGCCGGCAAGGGCGGAGCCATCAAGCGGATCACCGATCCGCTCAACCCGCGCGTCTGCCAGGTGGTGGCGCTGGGCACGCCCACGGAACGCGAAAAGACACAGTGGTTCTTCCAGAGATATGTCGCCCACTTGCCCGCGGCGGGTGAGATGGTGCTGTTTGATCGCAGTTGGTACAACCGCGCCGGCGTCGAACACGTCATGGGCTTCTGCACCGACGAGCAGTATCACGAATTCATGCAGAGCTGCCCGGAGTTTGAGCGCATGTTGCTGCGCTCCGGGATTCACCTCATCAAATACTGGTTTTCCGTCAGCGATGAGGAGCAGGAGCGGCGCTTTCAGGACCGCATGAAAACCCCCACGAAGCGCTGGAAGCTGAGTCCGATGGACCTGGAGTCGCGCAAGCACTGGGCCGAGTATTCGCGCGCCAAGGACGAGATGTTCGCCGTGACCGACACCAAGCAGTCACCGTGGTTTGTGGTGAATGCGGAAGACAAGAAGTGCGCCAGGCTGAACGTCATCCGGCACCTTCTGTCGCAGTTCGCCTATCGCGATCTGACCCCGCCGCCGCTGGCTCTGCCGCCGCTGGACAAAACGAAATATGTGCGTCCACCCATCCAGGAGCAGAACTTCATTCCGCAGGTTTACCGGTAGGTCTCTGACGGCATAATTTGTACTGCTGGTTTTTACCTTCCCAGGTCCCAAAATCGGGACCTGGGGCACCCACAACCTGATTTGTGAAATCTCTAGAAGTCCTGCTCTGTCAGGCCTTCACCGGAGAGCGAACAATTTCCACGGAGCACTTGGCATGGCGAGCGACGGACTCAGCCACGCTGCCCAGCAGAAAACTCGGGATGCCTTTCTGCCCATGTGAACCAACCACAATCAGATCAGCGCCCCACTGCGTTGCGCAGTCGATGATGCCGACCCTGACGTCACCAATCTTGACGGCGGTGTCCACCTTGAATCCGGCCTTATGCAACTCCTCCGCAATGCGCGCGACCAACTCATGGGCGGGCTTTCTCAGGTCTTCGATCTCAGGAACGTAGCCTTGAGCCATTTCCGGAGGAGCCACGGGCTGGATCGGTTGCAACACATGCAAGACCCTGACCTCAGTCGTCTCGGGTCGAAACTGTGCCGCAATTGCTCGCCAAGCAGCTCCGGAGAACTTCGAATCCTCAACTCCCAACAGAATTTTCATCATCCCCTCCTCCGTCCAATAGAGTACGCCAGATTATGCTTCTGTTGCAGATCTTTCATGGCAAATGATGGCTTTCTGTCCGGCGACAGCAACAAGGCATGGCAAAGCCACGGCGAAGGACGAAAAAAGCAGTCTCTCACCCGAATTAGACTTGCTGGTTGGGGCGCGGGGTCCAGTGTCTTGCGGGATGCGAACCCAGTCCGGCGGAGACAGACTTCAGTGTCAGAGGCCGCGACGTCCGGCCACGAGGTTGAAGATCAGGATTACCACCGCGACGACCAGCAGAATGTGAATCAGGCCGCCGGCAATATGAAAGCTGAAACCCAATAGCCAGAGAACCACAAGAATT